>Ga0302237_1000527_pt1 | contig 33513 bp, 24 predicted proteins | sample AAG_UR_Ala_MG_FD_193530 | JGI IMG/M metagenome (GOLD analysis project Ga0302237, IMG submission 193530) | Enriched activated sludge microbial communities from anaerobic digester in WTTP, New Holstein, Wisconsin, United States - AAG_UR_Ala | ecosystem: Engineered > Bioreactor > Anaerobic >... | reverse complement strand
TTATTAAATAGAAAAAGCACCAAGAAACTGCGAGCCACACAACTAAATTACACCATATTTGAATTAAAGTCAAGATTTTTTAAAATTTTTTACTGCTATGGAAAAAATAGTATTTACCCGGCAAGAATTATATGACTTGGTATGGTCAACACCCCTTACAACATTAACATTGAAATATCGAATTTCGTTTCACAAACTAAGGAGCACTTGTGTCAAGATGAATATCCCGTTACCAGACTACGGGCACTGGATGAGAATCCAATATCATAAATCTGTTCATATAAAAGAATTATCTGATAATTTTGATGGCGAGAACAACGCCACTTTTGCCATAAATGATGAAACTGATCGAGTAACGCCAAACACCTTAGATGATCGTAAAGACTTGAAAAACGAAATATTATCTGATAAGAGATTATCAAAGAACGTTTCGGCAAAACTGCGAAATCCAGATACATTAATTGTTACCGCTTTGAATGATCTCAATAATAACAAGCATCCCGATTATAGCACAGGGTTAATTACTACATCTGGAAAACTTCTTGATATCACAGTTGCTCCAAAAAATATTGGCAGGGCATTAAGGTTTATGAATACCTTCATCAAACTACTAAGAGATAGAGGTCATGATGTAAAAATCACTAACAATGGCACTTGCGCCATTGTGTTTGGAGAAGAAATTGTCATACGCCTTCAGGAAAAACTTCGCATCGAAGAAAGTGCTAATAAGTATGGATGGAATAGCCGGAAATATTTTCCATCCGATATTTTAACATTCCGGATGTGGAAAACATTTCGATTTCATCAAAAGGTATGGGGAACAGGGATGAAAGTAATCGAAGAATTGTTGCCGGATATCCTTGTCTGGCTTGAAATGCTGGCAAAAAAGGAAAAAGAAGAACGAATAAGACGTGAGGAAGAACACAAGGTATGGTTGGAAAAACAGAAAATTGAGAATGAACTCAAAGAAAAGAAAGACAACGAATTTAAACGGTTCAAGAGGATGTTTCATCAAGCAAACCTACTGCATAAAGCGAACATCCTTAGAGATTATGTTAAATCCGTTGAAAAATGCGGGATAATACAAGGCAGGTCATCTCAAGAATTACATGATTGGGTTGACTGGGCGAACAATAAAATCAATTGGTTTGATCCATTGATAAATCAGACTGACCCGATCTTAAATGATGAATATAAAGATTTATTGTACGATAAAATAAAGAAAGGAATACTATAAATCACTCTTTTTGTTCGCATCACCAATACTATGGTGCAAATTTTTCAGATTGATCAAAATTTTTGTTTTCTCCCGTTAGAGCAGTAATTTCGTTCCTGACCAATCCATCTATTTGGACAGGATAGTGTGGTAAAAAGAAGTATCCCTAACATTCGTAATATTAATTGTGATTGTGAGGCTTCTTATCCGACTTTAAAAATGTACTTGACAGATGTTACTTTTGAATATCAATCCATTCAATGAATCCTAAGAACCACCATTACATTCCACAATCATATCTAAAACATTTCGCTTTTCGAGAAAAAACAAAGAAAGGCAAACATGAATATTATGTCTATGTTCGTCTTGCTGGGAAAGAATTCCAAACAAATATCCGCAACATATGCTCCGAAAACTACTTTTATACTATTCCAAATATCGATGAAAAGAAAAAAACTATTATTGAAATCTATTACGCTGAAAACATTGATAGCCTCTACCCTAAAATATATGACCTTGTTACAAATGATTCATTAACAGAAATCTCTGATCATCAAAGAATTATGTTATTGGTAGGATGTATTAGCCTATATTTCAGGACTCCAGCATTCAATAAAATTCTGAATGAACATTATGTCCAACTTTTAAAAGATTTACATTCATATTTTTTCGGTTATTCTGAAAGATCATATTCATATTTTTTCGGTAAAAAGATTGATTTGAAAAACATCGATTACAATCAATTCAGAAGAGGGATTGTCGAGGAAAACAAAATAGTATTTCTGATGGATCATTTAAAATTATTCAATCAGTATGTGGATTATAGAAAAGACGATGGAATCGGAATTACAAAAAATGTTGATAATTCACAATTTATTACGTCTGATAACCCTGTTTGCATCCGAAATATGTATACTGGAGAATTTCATAACCTTTTTGATATAAACAATATCATAACTCTTCCGATTAACCACAAATACCTGCTAACGATTACTCCTAAATTTGATAATTCTTTAAAAGGAACATTTTCAAGAATATCAGGTAATTTATTAGATACCCTGATTTCAAATCATTCAGTCGAACAGAATAGTGAAAAGTGGATTATTGGAACTCCAGAAAGTATTAAAAATCACATCAGGGATCAAATAATATATAACGAAGAAACTCCAGAAAATTTGAAAATGCTCGAAGACATGAAGGAACGGGCACGGATTCTTAATGAATTTGACTGTTTCCGGATGTCGCAGGGTGGATTAGTAAATGATGCCGTTATTTTAAAATTCCTCGAAATAAGTGAAATGGAAGTAATGAAAGATGATCCCAATGTTAAACGGCTGCTTGATCGATTCCGAGAACAAGGACTTATTAAATGAAATATAGAGAATAAAGAGCGGACTTTGAGTGTAAAGTATTGGATATGAACCGACTTTGTGTCAAATATCAACAATAATAAAATAAGGCAGTTCCAATGGAACGTATTCCTCAGTCGGTCTGATTTTTATGTAATCTTTCTGTTCGGTATCCCAAAGGAATCCGGGTCTTACTAATGTATACCTGTTTGGAGCAGAAACTACTTTAATAAAACAATATCCCCACGGTGACTTATAGATGATATTACCTACTGTAGCATGTAAATCGAATTTTTTATCAATAAGCCGGAGTATTACCTTATGAAAAACCGGGCAAATGTCTCTATTAAATCTTTCAATATTTTCATGAAGTGAACTGGCTCTGTGCTTTAGTTCCCTGATCCGGTTTTTCAAATCAGCCTTAAATTCATGGTACTTTTCGGTATTGTTTACTGCATCTTTCCATCCGAGGTAATGCATTGCGTTTAAAGTCAAAGTATAAAAATAATGCATCTCCTTCTCAGACCAGTTGTTATTAAGCAAACAAACAATGGTGTTTATCAAAGCATCATGTCCTAATTGTTCGACCTTTAACTTTGTGTATTCAAACTCGTATTCCTTGTACCCTAACCGGACTAATAATAAAAACTCACCAATGATGTTCAGGCAGCAGCCTTTAACATTATCGTTATCATGATCTTCTGTGAAAGGAAGGTATGTGAAAAAGTGTTGTTGGTTATGCTCAATGTACTTTTCGGTTTTACCACCATATTCAAGAATTAATTCAATAAAAATCAGATACCTTGTTAGATCAGTTAAGGTTGGTTTATATGGTGTCCCCCGTGTCTTACCATACAGAATATCGTGCTGGTATCTGGATAAATTGCTGAAATAGTTTAACAATTTCCTTCTTTCGGAAGAAAGCATATAATGCGATGGATAATGAACTATTTTAATGTCATTGGCTTCATTGCCATTTATGCTACCTAAGTCGTTTTCTTGTTCATCATCCCTAATATCGTTTGTCTTGTCGGAAGAAAACCCCTTGGTTTGGATGAAACGAAGAACATCTAACACTCTCAGGGATGGTGATGAAAACAAAAGTGCTTTCTCATAATTCGCATCCAATATTGGCTTATATGCTGAAAGGTCATATAACTTATCAGGCTCTTTTTTCTCTTCTTGATTTCGTTTTTTTGAACCACCAGCCTGTATGATATTTAAACCATCTTCATTTTCAGTTTCGTCAATCATTGCATAGTTAAGCAGATCGAGCACCTTGCTAAGTTCACCGCTTTGTATTTCACTATAAATCCTTTCGATTTCCTCAGTTTGCGGATTGGGATGGGTCTTGGCGAGTAGGAAATAATCTGTTAATAATAACTTATTTGAAAGGTAAGTCCCATCAATATCAGCCAACTGCACGTATTGAAACCCGGTTAGGTCTGGGTCTAACTTTAATTTTATTTCATGTTCATAATTGTGAATAGTTACAGAATGGATAATCGTATTGTTACTATCAAAAAATATAATCTTAAATTGTTCAGACCATGATCCTTTAGAATAAATTATTAACTCACGGTATAAAAATTCTGCTGCTAATAAATTTATTATGAATTTGTTATTCTTAAAAATAGTCTCATAAATAGAGCGTGAGTTTTGTAAGGAGAAGTCAGATATACTTTTGCTTTTATCTGCAGACAATTTAATCCCTAATCTATTGAGTAACCCACCCTTTTCAGATTTAATCAATATCGAAACTTCTGAGTTTGCCTCTTCATGACCGATAATTCCTAACCCCTGAGTAGTCACATTTGCACTACCCAGTAAACAAAACTCCAAACCTTCCACCGTTTGAAAGTGGATAATTTTAGCATGAAGTTTTGATTTTACTGACTCAGACCTTGCGTACTGGCTCTTGCTGACTCCTACCTCATACCAGTCAAAGAATTTATAGTTATCATTTGCAGACAGCGAAGAGGGTATAAGTCCATTTTCATCAAGCACAATATTTATTTTTGATTTTGGGTACAACAAGTTCAGTTCGCTGATCGCTGTCCCATTTTTATCATAAAAAGGTGATATCGTTGTAATTTCAATTACATCTTGGTCTTTCAGCACCTCTTTCAGGCTTTCCCATATTGTAGCCGTTCCTGAATTGTACAGCAAAGCGATTCCCTCATCCTGTGAAGTTCTGCAGAATTGGAAACGATCTGTCTTGGGCAATTCATTCAGCCATCGAGATTGGTCAATTATCCATCTTGTTGTCTTATCATTGGTCAGTCCCAGCGTGGACGTAGTAATTGCTGAAATATAATCCCATGCTGCTGAAAAAACTTGTGAGTTATCCGGAAATCGGATATCAAAATGAAACGCTGCCCAAATTTCTTCATTATTGCCGTTACCGGAATTAGTCAAATTTCCAGACCCGACTAATAGCAGTCCCTCATTCTTCCCAAATAACATCCATAGTTTCGGATGGAAAATCTTATTCTGGAATATTGGATAAAGGGAATAACCGGGAGTAAGTTGCATTTCTTCTCCCGTTGACTGTTTCATTAACTCTGAATAGTAATGTCCATCTATTAAAACATTGATGTTTCTCACCCCACATGATCGCATCCACTTCATTACTTTCATTTCAAAGAAATAAAAGTCGAAACTGAATGTGGTAAGTATGCAAGAATGATATCTCCTGCTACCGATTAATGTCAATATGTTTTCACGATGCAAATTCATCTGTCAGGTAAGAGTATCTCTTGCAATCCGGTAAGCATTTGTTTGTCATTAATGACCTGCAGATCAAACATTATGTTCTGCAACGCATACATCCTCGGAGAGGTATTTCTTGGTGGGAAAATCTCAATAAAGCGTATGTATTGTTCTTCAATTATAAACTTGTGAGTAGCCTGAGTCCCATTCCCCATTTTCCTTATTGCTACCATTTGATGCCGATAAATTATTTGCCTTAAAATGAACCGGGTAATGAATTCTTTTAGGGTCTCACTTCTTGCTTCATGTATGGTAAGGATACCGTCAACCATGTTACCATCCCTGATTATTTGCCTTCGAATCATAAATTCTTTCAGGGGATGAAGTTGTTCTTTATTGTTCTTGTAAAGTTGGAATAAAAGCAGAAAACCATTCTTCGCTGCATCAATAGGATTGTCAGATGCACGGGTTTTAATCGAATTCTTAATCTCTTCTTCTGTTTCTTCTACTGGTATCTGCGACAAGACATCCGAAATAATAATTGAATCATCCGGGGTTATATTAATCCCCTTGCAAATTTCTTCAAAGATGTTGGCTGAAAGTTTATCGACAAAGTGTGGTAAATACTGGTCTTGCTGTTGATGGTATAAATTTTGTAAAACTGCCCAAAAAATCGCCCCACAGGCAAACTGCCAATACTCGTTCAGTTGATAACAATACCAGCCGATATGCGTTTCGCTTGCAGGTTCAGGATCATTACCAAGTTTTTTCTGATAACATGTCAGAAGAAACTTATACCAGTTATATATATTATCATTTAATGTCGCTAATTTTAAAAGTGACAGAATGGTTTCCCTTCTGCTGAATGTGAAAAGTTCCTCAATTTCCTGACTTGGTTCGTCTTTATCCAATAGCATCTCTGCATATAAATTCCATTCATCACTATCAGGGTTAATTATCTCAATTGCATAGTAAATAATTAACTCCGGGATATCGGAATGATAAAGTTTCCCGGTCTTGATATTTGTATAAAATAATTCTTTGATCTCAGGTGATAAGGTACTATCAAATGCTTCCGCCAACTGTTTCCCAGATACCTTCTGTCTCTGGTGTGGCTGGCTTATGTTATAAATGATATCTCCGTCCTCATTAATTGCTGTTACAACAAGTGCAAGAGTCTGCATTGCACCTGAGTAATACTGTCCAAAAGCACCGGACGGGTACTTCCAATATGTTGTTTTTGATAGGTCATCCCGATCTGCTCCATCAGCCAAATCAAAATATTCATCCTTTACTGTGGTAAGTAAAGTAGTGGCAAAATTGCTCCCAGTGATCTGTTGAACATTTTTTCGCTGGCTTTGCATCATTAATGCGATCATTAATTCTGCCCTTCTTATAAAACGGTATTGCTCTGTTGAATTCCCCTTCTTTTCTCTTTTAAAATAGAAATCCAGTAACCAACAATAAAATCCATAATACCTGAGCCTGTTTGTTAAGTTCGAAATGCCGGGCAATAATGAAGAATACGTTGCTTCAGATGTGGTCTGAAGTCCTAAAGGATCAAGACCCATTATTAGGTTTATGGATGCTCCCCAGAATGGGAAGAGTGATTTACCTTTTTGTAGAACAGCCATAATAAATATAAAATTTTGATAATAAGATATATAAACGCATGAAAATCAAACTTTTTAAATTTGAATGTCATCCATCTACGGTTAAAAATACTAATTTTATATTTAATTGTAACTTATTGAATATAAATTACTCCGGGTCTTCTACGTGCCTATACTTTTAATAAAAGTAATCAATGAGTTGCAACTTAGTGAATGTTCGGTTGCGTATTTATTCATATAACAATTATTTGCAACATAGCATACCGTAAAACTGGTGTAATTAGGGTCTTAATATATGATTGTGAGTGTTTACATTAAGAGGGATGGAGGTACTGGTAAACACTTCCCCGGCTGATTTTTAAGGTTTTTGAGATATCGACTATTGTTTCACCTGCCGATTTCATTTGCCTGATTCTTTCAATTTTAGTTTTATCCAAACGGGGGCGACCGCCTATTCTATTGGATTGACGTGCCCGTGCTAAACCTGCGAGAACACGCTCAGAAGTACGAATTCTTTCCTGTTTGGCAAGCGTTGATAATAAGGCAATTATGACATCTTTGAATATACCCGATGAATCAATATACTGTTCCGAGTAACTTTTATAGGAAACACCGTAATCATCTAATAATTGCAAATAATGAATGGTTTTCCGTGTTCCTTCTCTGGTGAACCTGTCCAAAGCATAGAATAGAACCAAATCAAACTTTCTCTTAGATGCTTCATTCATCATTCTGGCAAATTCTGGTTTATTTGCCGACCCACCAGAAATAACATCCACATACTCATCGTGGATTTCATAACTCATCTTCTGACAGTAATCACGTAGAATTAATAATTGATTTGTATTATCTGATGTTTCTTTCGAAACACGGGCATAAATCGCTACTTTCATATCAGACAATTTCGTGTTCATAAAACGGGTGTTATTTGAACAAACTTACTTTAATTCTTAAATGTCAATATATCAGGTGTTTCAGTTATGCTAATTTTCAGAGGTTTTTTGAACACTACCTACATAATGAAATCATTCAGTTTTTACTGAACCAATCAAACCTGTAAACACTTAATTCAGGAAATTTTTTCAGATAGCATGAATAGGGTATTACTGCCACTTTTTTTATGACCTTGCCATCCATAAAAAGAAGAATCATCTGGAAACCATCTACTTCTTCTTCAGTGATTATGATTTGATGTATTATTTTTAAGTTCTTTTTCATTAATACGTCCATAATAATTGACAAATATATGTAATATTTCAGTGAATGTTGTGTTGAAATTGTATATTTTAATGTACGATTTATACCTTTAAGTCAAATTTTGAACTGATGAAATCGAAAACACCGAGATCAAAAGCATTAGGTGTCAAACCCAAACAATATCAGCAACCAATAGAAGTTAGATCGGAACATAAAGATTTTTTCTTACAAGTTGGAAGCCGAATTGAAGAACAGCGAAAGAAACAAGGTGTAAGCATAACAGAGTTGTGCAATAAAACAGGTATCTCAAGATTTACATATTATTTAATAAAACAAGGAAATGTTTACTGGAATTCACAGACAATAATGACCTTACTATCTCATTTTGATATTGATGCTGCCAAGTTTTTCAGTTCCCTGAAAAAAAGTGCAAATTCCAAGTAAATTTTCAATCTTTCCTGTCGCACAGCGATGTGATGGTACGACAAATCACTGAATTTTACCTGTAAATCCAAAGAATCAGCGTTAAATGAAACCTTATATCTACGATCGAAGGAACAATAAACGCTATTAAGGTATCAGCAATAGAGCATTACCTGTAGTTAAAGAACTAATTAAAGCACCACAAATGGTGCGAAATCGGACTGGATGTCTTCAAAACGAATCATTCAGTATTTATTAGAAAGCAATTGATATGGCACAGAACAGAAAAAAGCAGATCAACCCTAATCATAAACTACTTCTTTCCAGAATCAGTATAGCACTTAGAGAGATTCGATATTCGGAAGGACTGAACCAAAACGAACTTACTGAATGGGGGTTAAGTCGCAGACAAATTCAGCGTGGAGAATCCGGATGTAACATTTCACTGGTCGGTCTTTTCACGCTCCTTGATGGCTTTAACTATAATTTAACCGAATTTCTGGAACTGATCGAGGGAAATACTATACCCGGAAAAACTTTATAATTTTCCTATTGGTCTCACAAATCTGACGTCCAAGACTTAAATTTTACCTAAACAGATGCCAATATTTAGCCATTTTTTGAAAATCACCATCAACTATTTTCTAACATTCGTCAAATCCCCGAATTTGATCCTGATTTATTCGAGATTCATAATACGCTGATTATCAATATTAATAACAATTTTTAATTAAAAACAGTGCGTTTTTTGCACATTTTTATTTAAGAATAGATTTTAGTGTAAATTCTTTATGAACGCTTGAAAAACTATTGCATCTCGTGATTTTAGATACTATTTTTACGTCATCAGACTCACTGCCCCGAATTTATAAGGGAACTGCCTGATAAGTAACCAATCGGTTACACGTACAAACCAACACACACTATGAATGATTGACGCATTGCCATATGGTAATGCCATAGGGATTGCTTTTAAGTATTGATTAAAGGTTTGTGTAGATGAAATTGAGATTAATAATAATTAAAACGTAATAACATGAAAAAGAAAATTTTACAATCAGAAGTCAATGCATTCCTGACAAACGAAAAAATTATGTCACGGTTGCAAGAAAAGAAAGATCATCTTAAAAAAAGGAAGCATAAAATCGAATGGACTGAGACCACGTGGAATCCTTCCGCAGGGTGCACTAAAGTAAGTTCAGGCTGTCAAAATTGTTATGCTGAAATGATGGCAAAACGTCTGCAATCAATAGGTATGAAAGGCTATGAAAATGGCTTTACATTTAATACTGTCCCAAGCAGACTTAACGACCCTTTAAAAAGAAAAAAACCGACTGTGTATTTTGTAAATTCTATGAGCGATATTTTTCACGAAGATATGCCTGAAAATTATCTAAATCAAATATTTAACGTAATAGAGCAAACGCCACAACACACCTATCAAATTCTGACAAAAAGAGCCGATAGAATGTTCCAATATTTGTCGCAACGAGAAATACCAAAGAATATATGGTTGGGTGTTACGGTAGAGAACAAGCAACAAGGTTTGCCGAGAATAGATAAACTAAGAAACTTGCAAGCAAGCGTAAAATTTCTTTCTGTTGAGCCATTACTTGAAGATTTAGGGAAAATGAATTTAAAAAATATTGACTGGGTTATTGTTGGTGGTGAAAGCGGTCATAAAGCAAGACCTATGGATAAAGAATGGGTTGAAAATATTAAACAGCAATGCGAAACCGAAGGTATTGCATTTTTCTTTAAACAATGGGGAACATGGGGAGAAGATAAGATAAAGCGAAATAAAAAATTAAACGGAAAAGAACTTGATGGTATAGTTTGGCAACAATATCCAGACATAATAGGGATCGAAAAGAAACTCTGAATTATTGCTTCGGAAAAGGCAATTTTCTGATCTGATAAGAATGAAACGATCCCGATTAACGGAAATGTCAGTCTGAAAATGAATTAATGTCTTTTAACTGAGTTAGCACTTTTTACAAAAGAATATAATCCTATGCACCTGTACGTTTTAGATATCCTATATGATGAAAAGGAAATAATAATTACCAGAAGCAAAAAACTACTCTGGAATTTGATACCCATAAGTCCTGAAGCATTCAAATTATTGCAGGAAAATTTTCCTGAATATTCAATAATTGAAATTGATGAAAGTGTTATGGTTAACAGGAGCGACAGGAATAAACTTATGAATCCAAACTAAATCAGAAAGAAAAAAGATATTGAATCTAACAACTTTTACGGCAATGACAGTATTTATAAATGTGGGGACAAGAATAATACATGTATCCCACAACTATAAATAACTGTATGTAAATAATATGATTATGGATTCGGTAAAAGGTTACAAAACAAGATTTGAGATCAAAGACAAGAATTTATACTGCAGGATGGATAGCAGCATGATCCAACGTCTTAAAGAAATCAGAAAAGCAACCGGAATCTCGGTAAGTGAAGTTATCCGGGAATCGGTGAGGCGATTGATTCAGGAAGTTGATGACACTGGTTCAATCAACCTGAGAGTAAATTAAATGGTAATCGAAGAGAGACCCGGCAAGGTCACTCTTCGAAACAAAAATGATTTATTATGAATATACTACAAGATTTCGATAACATAAAGTTCCAGTACCACAGAGAAAATCTTCATGATGTCTTTGGAACGGTTCTGGATACTTACCCGCACATCACAGGGGCAACCGTAACTGGTCAGGTTTATCTCTGGGATGCGTTGCAGAAGATCAAATACAATCTGGTGTATGATATTGATCCCAGAACATATCTCATTAATAAATACGTCAATAATGAGAGAAATGTGGCATATGACCAAAGAAAAGAACAATTACCTGCAGTTTGTTATAATGCCAGATATAATGGTCATAAAGACACCGCTCATCTGAAATCAATAACCAATCTAATGTTCTTGGATATTGATGATTTTCCAAGCAGAGAAATCGCTTTAGAATATAAGGAATCAATTATCATAAAGTATGACTGGATAGTTGCCTGTAATCTATCCCTGAGCAAGTTAGGGTTACATATAATTGCTTTGGTTGACAAAATATATGATAATAAAGACTTTAATAAAAAATACGATTTTATTAGTGAATACTATTTTAAAGGTCGATTGGATAAATCAAGTAAATCATTAACCAGATATACAATTGTTCCATACGATTATGATATATACATCAATGAGTCTCCATCAGTTCTTAATATTGATCAGATTATCAATGTACATAAAGAAGGTATACGCAGTGCATATATACAGAATAAGGGACTAACTATTTCTTCAATAAATGAAAAAGGTATATCCAGTGCATATAACAGAGATTATAACTCTTCAATTAGTCTCAGTAAGGTAAAAGGTACAAGCAGTGTATATAATCCCCCAAACCCCCAAGAGAAAATAATATACACTCCTTATACTTTCTCTTCAGATTCTTCACTTGAACATGTCATGAATGATGCTGCAAGAAAGCATAATCTGAAATTCAGGATGGATGTTGATGAAGCCAATTTTGAAGACCCAAATATTCCAATATATATTCGAGAAGGAATTGATGTCATTGAGGTAAACACATTCAAGTACAAGTACAGAAAGGTTAATGAAGGTCACAGGCACGACTTCATTGGATTATACACACTAAAGATGTTATTACTTAATGCAAGTTCTACAGAAAACAATCACAAAGATATTCGAAGAGATATTTTGAAATTCATTCAATACCTGAACAGAACTTATTGTGAACCACCAATGACCTATGATGAAGTCATTAAATCTTATAATGCAAATTGGAAAAGGTATAAGGAAGGGAAGATTGATTTCACCAATTTTTATACAAAGCGCAGAGCATTCTGGTCAAAACAATCAACCCTGACAGCAAATGAAAAGCGAAGTGTGACATGTAAGATTAAAAACGCACCGATTGTAGAAGAATCAAAACGAAGGATATGTGAAGCCATTGAAACTCTAAATGCTACCGGGCAAAAGATTACTCAAACTCAAGTAGCATTGATATCAGGTCTTTCAATATCTACCGTAAAGAATTACAAGAAGGAATTTCATGAATATAAAAAAGTGCTTAATGCCAAGACCGATATTCTTGAAATTGATGGAAATATCACATGCTCGTCAGAAGAACCGGATGCTAAACAAACAAAAGATGATCTCGCAATTTTAAACAGTCCCAATTGTAAAGTTGAAAATGATTTTTTTGAACTGGATGAAACTATAAAGATTGAAAATGCCAATGCAGAAACAATCCGTGTTTCCTGTTCAACGGGTAATAATTCACATATTGAATATTCGGAAAACCAGTTGGAATTATTATACCTAAGAATATTTGAATCATTGCATAGCAAACTTGATGAAAATAAAAAACAGAGGTTGCATGCGGGATTTTTAAGTTGTTTCCAACAACTCACACCGGATGATAAGAAATTGTTAAGCACTCCGAACAAAGATATTCATGACGGTGATACGTTCTGGAAGCAATTTACCATAGAAAGAAATGTTTGGAATATGTGTACAGAAATAATCTCGGAATAAATTATCAATAAATGGATTAACCCACACTTGACCCTTTTGGCTTTTCACAAATTAACTAACCAAATAGCACTTAGTCCCACAAAGACCCTTGTTTTGGCTTTTTAAGGTTAGTGCTGGGAATTAAAAAGGTATTTTCAATTTTGTCAGCGACCTTAATCACTAACTCATAACTCATCTGCATCAGGTCATCAATATTTTTCAAGTAACCTGCAATGTAATCTCGTAATAATTTATGTACATTCGTTAATCCTATAATTTAACTTTTCTTAAATCAATGCTTCTTAAAGAACTACTGAAGACCAAAGGCATTAAGCAAGTTTGGGTAGCCAACAAACTGGGCGTATCCGAAGTAACGGTCTCAAAATGGTGCTCAGGTAAGAGTGTACCCAAGAAAGCACATCTTGAGAAGTTAAGCCGTCTACTGGATGTTCCAATTAAAACAATGGTGAACTTATAGATGAGCCGATCTTCAAAATACATATTGTCCTTTACTGCTGCATCATTACGATTGAATGAAATGGTTAAGGTTGCAACGGCAGCATTAGATAATGTTGGTGGTGATCTGGCAATGGTGAAAGAAAGTGGCGTTGTTTTCAGTTCAGTCAAAATCAGAACATCTGACAGGGAGTTCCGTGAGGTTCGAAAACGACTTGAAACATTGACACCTGACCAAACGGTAATCCTAATCTGGGGTGACTTAATTTCTCAAAAGCAGATTGCATTTCTTTCTGTCTGTAAGAGATACTCTTTCATCCGGGACTTTGCTGTAGATGTCATTCGTGACAAGGTTTTGGTATTTGATTATCAGTTAAACGAATCCGATTATAAATCATTCATAAATAGCAAACTATCCCTTCATCCGGAACTCGAAGAGTTTTCGGAATCAACACTCAAGAAAGCAAAGCAGGTAATGTTTCGGATTCTTGAACAGGCTGGAATAATAAATAATCCTGTTGACAAGCAAATACAGCCACAGATTCTTCAACAGGATGTAATCAATGCAACTGTTAGAGACGATCCCGCATGGCTGAAAGTATTCATGATGTCAGACAAAGACATAAAACAATTAAGGCACTGAAATGGAAGATATAGCAAAGAAATTCGAGCACCTGTATCAGGTCATAAGCAATCCAGAGTTTCTGCGAATGGAATCATTGGGTGGTGAGATACCATTTTTTATTGCAGCATTCGATCCCAAACAACAAGTTGAAGTTGATAAAGCAATCCGCAGCCTGAGCAATAAACTTGAAACCAACGGCATTACTGTACTGGAACTGAACCTCTATGATATTGCTTTGGAGTTACTGAACAGTGAACTTGGCGAAGGTGAGATATTCGAACTTGAAAAGACTATGGATAAGAAGGAGTTCAAAGAAGCACTTCAATCAATATTAGATATTAATCAGGTACTCATACCTAAAATCAAAATGAAAATTGAAAGTCATAATGCCAATGTTTATTTTCTAACTGGTATTGGTCTGGTGTTCCCATTCATTCGAAGCCATAATGTATTGAACAACCTTCAAAACGTTGCCAAGAAAGCACCGACCGTTGCCTTTTTTGCTGGTGATTACAACGGATATTCACTGGAACTTTTCGGTCTGATGAAAGACGATAACTATTACCGTGCATTCAACATCGCTAACTATAAATTAAAGAAATGATAATCAAGGATTTTTTTGCAAAAGATGTTAACCGTACCATTGAGACGGTTATTAAAGCAGATGACCAAGAACACATTCTTGATGAAGTTGTGGAATATGTTGTCACCAATGAGGTAACAAAGAAAATAAGGGACTTCTTTTCTGCTTATAACGATTACCGAGACGCAAATGGAGTCTGGATTAGCGGATTCTTTGGCTCTGGTAAATCACATCTGCTGAAAATGCTTTCCTATGTATTGGAGAATAAGGAATTCAATGGTTATAAACTTGGGGAACTATTCGCTGAAAAGATTGAGAACGATTCCATCCTAAAAGCAGATATCCTGAGTGCCACACGTATCCCATCAGAATCTATCCTGTTCAATATCGACCAGCAAGCACAAATAACCAGCAAGCAGGAAGAGGATGCCTTATTGAATGTCTTCTATAAGGTCTTCTATGACCACCTTGGATATTTCGGTGCACAACGCCATGTCGCAGAATTTGAACGATGGATTGATAATGAAGGTAATTACAAGGAATTTCAGGAAGAATTCGAGAAATCAACCGGAGAGTTCTGGTCGAATGCACGGAGAAAATATTTTTCTCCAAAGGTTAAGGAAGGCATTGGGCAGGTTCTTTCAAAACTAATGGGTGATGAACCTGAAGAATACTCTAATATCATTGACACAATGAGAGCCGATTCGAATATCTCTGTTGATGATTTTTGCACGAAGGTTAGCGAATACATTAAGACCAAGCCAAAAGGGTTTAGGCTGAATTTTTTCGTGGATGAGGTTGGTCAATTCATTTCCGAGAACACTAAGTTGATGCTAAACCTTCAGACGATTGCCGAAACACTTGCCACAAGAACCAAGGGAAATTCTTGGATACTGGTCACTTCACAAGAAGACATGGTAAGTGTAGTTGGGGAAATGAATAAGAACCAACAAAATGACTTTTCAAAGATTCAGGCACGGTTCAAATTGAAAATACCATTGACATCAGCCAATGTTGATGAAGTGATAGAGAAAAGACTTCTAAGCAAGACCGATCCTGCGCAAGACCTTCTGAAAACAGTATGGAAAAACGACCAATCCAAGATGGAGACGCTGTTATCATTCTCTGAAGTTGGTGTTCAGTTCAGGGGTTATCAGGACGAAAAGGATTTTATAAGTAAATATCCATTTGTTTCATATCAGTTTGATCTATTTCAACAGTGTATTAAAGCGTTATCAACCCATAACGCATTTCAGGGGAAGCACGCTTCCGTTGGAGAAAGATCGATGCTTGGGGTGTTCCAGCACGTAATTCAACATATTGAGACCAAAGACCAGAATGCTTTTGTCAGTTTTGATTTGTTGTTTGAAGGCATACGTTCCACCATACGTGGAGAACTACAAAGCGCAATTATTCTTGCTGAAAGGCAGGTTGGTGATCCATTTGCAGTAAAAGTATTAAAGGCACTATTCATGGTGAAATATTACACCAATTTCAAAACCACTGCCCGGAATATTTCAACCCTTATGATCGACAGCATTCAGGTTGATTTAAAAGAACATGATAAGAAAGTTAATGAGGCACTGGCTCTCCTTGAGAATCAAACCTACATCCAAAGAAACGGTGACCTGTATGAATATTTGACAGATGACGAAAAGGACATTGAAGAGGAAATTAAGTCAACAGATATTGACGATGGTCAGGTAACCGACTTATTCAAGCAAATCATATTTGACACGATCATTGGAGAGAGTAGGATACGATATATAGAGAACAAACAGGAATATGACTTCACAAGCAAAATCGATGGTGTAATACTGGGTAAGGAGAAGGAACTTACGGTTGAAGTTATTACACCAAATTTTCAAGACCACGATAGGGAAGACTTCTTCAAATCCCAGACGATGGGTTACAATACCCTGTTGATGATGGTTCTTCCTAATGATGAACATATGCTCACGGATGTGAGGATGTACATAAAAACTGAAAAATACATCCGACAGAATCAATCCACTACTAATAAGGATAATGTTAAGCGTATCCTTTATGAGAAAGCGCAGCAGAACTCACAAAGAAGAATAACTCTTGTAACTCTGCTCCGGAGATTATTAGGTGAGTCAGCCGTGTATATGAACGGAATGAAACAGGATGTGAATGCCACATCCGATGGAAAGACAAAAGTTGTCAATGCATTCCAGAACTTAATTAAACTGGCATATCCGAGCCTGAAGATGCTTGGAAGTACTCAGTTCTCGGAAGAGACCATAAAAGCAATTATCAGGAATAACCAAGACGATCTTTTCGGTACTGATGACTCGACTATGTCCGAAGCCGAAAGCGAGGTATTGAACCTTATACACCGGAGAAAAAAGATGTCTGAAAGGACATCCCTGACTGATATTCGTGATCAATTTGCCAAAAGACCATATGGCTGGTATCAAAATGCCGTATTCAGTATTGTTGCCAAATTATATAAACGTGGGAAAGTTGAACTGTCACAGGATTCAAATCTATTGGATGATGATGGTGCACTCAATGCTTTCACAAACAACAGACTTTACAGCAACACCTTGCTTGAACCACAGGTTGATTACGATCCAAGGTTAATAAAACAACTAATGACGGTTTACAGCGATTATTTTGATGAACCTTGTCCAGCAAAAGAAGCCAAAGAGGTAGCCTTGGCGTTTAAAGGCAAACTGAACCTTGAGTTGGGTTGGCTAACCCAGATGCTTATAACGAAGGAAACCTATCCATTTCTGAAAGTGCTTGACCCTGTGTCTGAGTTTGTGGAAACACTGACAAAGAAAGAATATAACTACTACTTGACCAACGTATCAGACTTTGAAGATACCTTGATTGATCATAAAGAAAAAACAGTTGATCCTATCAAGCGATTCTGGAATGGTGAGCAAAAGAAGATATACGATTCAATTCAAATGTTTTTTGCAGGAAACATGTCTAACCTTGAATATGTGGAAGGTGAGGAACTGGAAGAATTGCGGGCAGTAATTCAACATCCCAAACCCTATAAGGGAGATGTCATTAAAAATGCAAAGTCAGCAAAAGACGCTTTAACTTCAAAAGTATTGAAACTAATTGGAAATGAAAGAAAACTGACGGAAGATGCCATAACTGAAGCCATCAGTCGCATTAAATACCATGAAGATTTTCCAAAATTGGATGAAAGTAACCAGAAGCAGGTGCTAAGTCCCTTTCATACAGAGCAACAGAAACTACCTGAACAAAGATTTATCGCCAATCTTCGTGAAACCCGTACTTATGTGGCTGGTAAACTCATGGATAAACAATTGGAAGAACTGGTGCGGTTGGCAAAACCTGTTGATACTGTGGGAGAAGACCCTGAACCCGTTATTCAATACAGGAACATCAGTACAGTCAAAGCACCATTCCACAAAAAAGAATTACGAAATGCTGAAGAGGTAGAACAATATGTGGAAGCATTAAAGAAAAGACTCATCGAATTAATTAACGATAATAAAAGGATATCCCTGTAAAGCATGAATACAAGTCATCTTAAAAAATTTGCTCAGGACGCAAGAAGAAAACTACTCGAACAGGTTGGTGCTAAACTTAACTTTGTTTTAACCACCGATTCTGCTGAGTTGCGAGAAAAAACAGAACAATTAAAGCAACTCAGGCTGGAACTCGGCAGAAATACCAAAGAGCAGTTGATTGAAAAGGTTGCCTACACATGGTTTAATCGTTTGATGGCACTTCGTTTCATGGATGTAAATGATTATCAACCGTTGGGGATTAGAATCATCACTCCCAAAGATGGATATACCATTCCTGAACTGCTGGATGAAGCAAAACGTGGCAATATTCCTGACGAATTAAAGGTGAATCGACAGAAAATATACGAGTTACTGGATAATAAAATCCCAAGCAAAAACCCTCAAAACGAAGCCTATAAAGAATTATTGATTGCAACCTGCAACCACTTACATACGACTTTCCCATTCCTTTTCGAGAAAATTAATGATTATTCCGAAATACTACTATCTGATGACCTGACCAGTGATTTTTCTATTGTCAAAGATGTGCGAGATGGAATGCTGATTGAGGATTGTAAAAATGTGGAAATCATCGGATGGTTGTACCAGTTCTATATTTCAGAGAAAAAAGACGAAGTATTTGCATCCAAATCAAAGGTAAAAAAGGAAGACATTCCTGCCGCAACTCAACTTTTCACTCCAAGATGGATTGTGGAATATATGGTGCAGAACACATTAGGAAAACTCTGGCTACAAAATCGTCCCAAATCACGTTTACGGAAGCATATGCCTTACTTCATTGAATCCGCAGCACATGAAGCAGAAGACTTCCTGAGAATCGATTCCCCTGAAGAAATAAAGTTCTTAGACCCCGCCAGCGGAAGTGGACATATTCTTATATATGCTTTTGACTTATTTACGAAGATTTACGAAGAAGAAGGGTATAACACCAGTGAAATTCCCCAACTAATCATCGAAAACAACCTGTTTGGGTTTGAAATTGACGAACGTGCCGCACAACTTTCCGCACTGGCACTTATGATGAAAGCACGATTTTACTTTCGCAGGGTACTCGGCAAAAATCTAAAGCCAAATATCATTTGCTTTCAGGATTTGCATGTCACCCACGATGAAATCAAGGATATAGCAAAATCAATAAAATTAAATATTTCTGATGATTTGATGCACGATTTGTTGCTTATGAGACAACCGACAAATTTCGGCTCATTAATTATTCCGCATTCACAAATCATTGAATATGAAATGCTTTATGATAAACTTGCCCAATTAAAACAGAATGCAGATGTCTTCCAAAGAAGTATTATTGAAGCCATAATTGGTTCTTTAATACAGTTAGAATGGTTAGCGAAGAAGTATCATTGTGTGGTGGCAAATCCGCCTTATATGGGGAGTGGAAACATGAATTTATTATTGTCAAGTTTCGTGAGAGATAACTACCCCGATAGTAAAGCCGACCTAATGGCTTGCTTCATGGAAAGCGGATTAGCAATGCTGAAAAAGATGGGTTTTTTAGGAATGATTAATCAACATAGTTGGATGTTTCTCAGTAGTTATGAAGAACTCCGAAAGAAATTAATTAATGCCGTCCAATTTGACACACTTCTCCACTTAGGAGCGAGGACTTTCCCCGAAATAAGTGGTGAAGTAGTACAAAGTACATCATTTACATTTTGGAAAAACTCAACAGTGAATGCGGGTACTTATATCAGATTGGTAGAGTTTAACAATTCAGAAGAAAAAAGACTGAAGACTATTAATGCTGTAATAAATAAAACCTGTAATTACCTCTATCGCTTTAATCAACAAGATTTTGCAAAAGTTCCTTCAAGTCCAATTGCTTATTGGATAAGCAATCATGTTGTTAATCTTTTTGCAGAGAAGAAAAAATATGGTGAAATAATATTTGCTGATGGTCAAAATAAGACTGGCAATAATGAAAAGTATTTGAGACTCATTTGGGAAATAAACGCTCTATCGTTAGAAAAGATTAAAAAATATATATTTTATGCAAAAGGGGGGAATTTCAGAAAATGGCAGGGTAACTTGGATTATGTTGCAAGATGGGACGAGGAGTCAACAAAGCATTACCGAAAAGACAAGATTGCAAGAATAATCAAAAAAGAGTATTGGTATAGGGAAGGATTTACTTTCTCAAGAATGTCTGATAAAACCAATATTAGAACACTTGATACACGTGGTACATTTGATGCAACAACTGTTTCGTTCTTTATATCTGACGAGTATAAGCATGAGTATTATAATGTTTTAGGGTTTTTCAATTCAAAGATTGGTGATTATTTTATCAAAGTCCTTAATCCAACTCTTGTTTTTCAGTTAGTTGATATTAGAAACACACCTTTTATCGCTGGTAATAATGAAATTATAGAGAAAGTAAAAGAATGTGTATCTATTTCAACGACTGATTGGAATTCGCATGAAAACTCATGGGATTTTAGTTGTAATTCCTTGCTCAAAGAAAAAGACAATAATTTGACTGACATCGAATACTATTATGGGCAGTACAAGCATTATTGGCAATTGCGATTCATTCAACTTCACAAATTAGAGGAAGCACTTAATAAGGATTACTTGAAAATATACGGTTTAGAGAATGAAATAAACCCAATAATACCGTTAGAGGATGTAACAATTTTACAGGATGAACTGGACAGAAATAAACTCATAGGAATAAATAAAAAACTCATACGTGATGACAATTTTACGGTTATCAACTATGAGTCAATTTCATTACCATTTCTATCCAAGGAAGTATTTTCACAATTACTAAGTTTTTCAGTTGGGTGCATGTTAGGAAGGTATAGTGTGGATAGAGAAGGTCTGATTCTCGCAAATCAGGGTGAAACACTTGAATATTATTTTCAGATTATTGAAAAAAATAAGAACCTATGTACATTTCAACCAGATGAGGATAACATTATTCCAATACTTGATGACGAATGGTTCGAGGACGATATTGTAAGCAGTTTTTCCCATTTCCTGAACGTCACCTTTGGCGAGAATAATTTCAATAAAAATCTTGCATTCATTGAAGAACAGATTGGCAAAGACATTCGGAAGTATTTCATTAAAGATTTTTATCCTGACCACATTAAACGGTACAAAAAACGTCCAATCTATTGGATGTTTTCATCACCAAAGGGTTCATTCAATGTATTGATTTATATGCACCGTTACACACCTGATACGGTCAGCAACATATTGAACAAGTACCTGAAAGAGTTCATCGGCAAGTTAAATACCCGCAAGGAACATCTCGAACGTGTTAAGGAAACTGGTTCTGCTTCAGACAAAACCAAAGCCATTAAAGAAAGTGATAACATCCAAAAGATGTTGGTTGAATTGCATGAATATGAAAGGGATATTCTTTACCCATTGGCAACAGAACGTATTGAAATTGATTTGGATGATGGGGTGCTGGTGAATTATAACAAGTTCGGTAAAGCGGTGAAAGAAGTGAATGGTTTAAATGACACGGCTACCAAGAAAAAGGTGAAACAGTTTGATTGGATTGATACATCACAAATAAAATGAACAAGATAGAAGAAGCATTATCGAAACTATTCAATAAGCATCGCATCATCTTCTGGTACGATGAGAACGAAGAATTGAAGCAAGAGTTTGAAGAATTGGTTTTGGATGGTGTTGAAAAGGTTGTTGTCAATGATAACCAATTCTACATCAAATATCTTATCAGTCGAGAACAACCAAACAATCAGTTTTTACTATATCTGCCTTACAACAGACCGATTAATGCTGAAAACTGGCTCTTGGACATGGAACTTGCCTATTATGTGTTTCAAGCCAGACAGGAAGCCATGTTTGCACAGGAATTAGGACTGAATTATGAATTCACCAGCCTTATTGCTGAACACATAGATTTTTTTAAAAATAAAGAACGAAGATCAAGAATAAAAGAATTGATTGTTAAGGAAGAAGACCAACAAACCTTGCGATATAAGATGTTGGCGGTATTATTCAACACTATCGATGAAAACCTTGCTTCCTTTCTTCAGGTTCACGCAACAGCCTCTATTGATGATAATAGTAGGTTTGACAGGGAACTGGAACGTTATAACTTGAAGAGTTTTTACTGGAAAGAGATTGTGAGAAAGTATGGTTACTTTAATGAATCACCAAGAATATATGATTTCCTGCTTGAAGTATTCAAAAACAATTTTTCAATCGGTAAGAAAACTGGCATTGCAAAAGAGTCAAAGATTTTGTTAAGTACGTGGAAGGACTCTATATCTTTTCGAGAAATATTTCGTGAACTATCACAAAAAATAGAGCAAGATTCAAATGTCGAGTCGGAATTAATTAATGTAAGGCTTGATGACATTATACAGGATGACTTGTTTAAATCAATTGACAAGAGAATAATATCCGAACTCGTACAATTGATCTGTGAAGAAAGTATCTCAGGCGAAAGACTGAATCAACTGTTGCAGCAGCGTAAAAACAAATTCTGGTATCCGGACTGGGAAGACTATTATGCATGTCTTGAAAATGGTATGCAGATGATAATGCTGGTTAGAAAAACAGATGAAATAAAAATCGAATCGTTTGGGGATGGTGTACAATCTTATGTTCAGAACCTCTATAAGATTGACCATCACTATCGAAAGTATATCTTCCACTCCATTAAAACCAACCATGATAAAGTATTGCATGCTTTAACCGAGAAAGTGGAGAAAGTGTACTCCAATGAATGGCTGCTTAACTATGGGAACAAATGGCAGAAAGTGGTTGACGCATTGCCACGATGGTTTAATCAGCCAACGGTTTCTCAATACAGATTCTTTAGTGACCATGTTAAACCGATGGTCAAGAATGGGCAAAAACTGTTCGTCATTATTTCGGATGCACTACGCTACGAGTGCGGTTGGGAATATCTGCAGAAACTTCAGACTGAAAAACGTTTTACAGGAGAAATCGAGTATATGGTCTCCATGCTCCCATCCTATACCCAGTTAGGTATGGCAGCACTGCTTCCAAATAAAAACATGTCTTTTCAACAACAGAGTGAAAACATACTTATCGATGGAAACTCCACACAAGGAGTACAGGGAAGAAGCAAAATACTTGATCAATATGCGGGAGTAAGAGCCACCGCAATCAATGCTGAAGATTTCAAGAATATGAACTCTGCCACAGAGGGTCGTGAATTTGTGAAGCAGAACGATTTGATTTATATCTACCATAACGAGATTGACAAGGTTGGTGATGATAAAACATCTGAAGGAGATGTATTTAAGGCAGTTGAGAGAACCTTTGATAATCTTATGAATGTTATTAAAAAGATCGCCAATATGAATGGAACTAACATGTTCATTACGGCTGATCATGGGTTCTTGTATCAAAATAATGAACTTCCAGAAAGTGATTTTTCAATTGGTGAAGTTAAAGGCGAAGTCTGGAAAGAATCAAGACGATATGTCATTGGTAAGAACCTGAAAGGCGATGCCAGTACTAAACACTTCACCGCAGAACAACTTAACTTGTCTGGAGATGCAGAGGTATTGATTCCAAAATCAATCAACAGGATGCGAATTAAAGGCGCAGGATCAAGATATGTTCATGGCGGGGCATCACTTCAGGAAATCGTAATACCTCTGTTAAAAGTCACAAAAACACGTCAGGACACCACAAAAAAAGTCAGCATAGATATAATCAAATCAACCGATAAGATTTCAACTAACCTGCTGGCTGTTTCATTCCTTCAGACCGATTTGGTGAGCGAGAAAGTCTTACCAAGACCAATTCGCTGTGCCATTTATGCTGATGATGATGAAATACTAAGCGATCTGTTTACATATAATTTTGACATCGCAGAAGGCACTGAGAGAATGCGTGAAGTCAAACACCAATTCCATTTGAGTTCAAGAGCAAGTGGTAAATACAAGAACCAAAGGGTAAAATTAGTCCTGAAAGAACCTGTGGAAGGAACAAGCCAATGGAAAACTTATAAAGAATATTCCTACACTTTGAATATTTCATTTACAAACGACTTTGACGAGATGTAATATGAATGAACTGGATAAAAAAATAAACCAGCACTTCGCTGGGAAGGTGGTTAGAAAAGACCTGACCAAATTAGTTAAGGGTAATGCTATAGTCCCAACCTATGTTCTTGAATACCTTCTCGGACAATATTGCGCTACTGATGACGAACCAACCATCGTACAGGGTGTGGAAACGGTGAAAAGTATTATCGCTAAGCATTTTGTTCACCGGGATGAAGCACAGTTGATTAAGTCGACTATCAGGGAAACCAAGTCGCATCGCATCATCGATAAAGTTTTGGTTAGGTTGAATGACAAACGGGACATGTACGAAACTTCATTCGCTAACCTCGGACTTACCAAAGTGGCAATAAATGAAGGGATCGTAAAACAAAACCAAAAATTGCTGTCCGGTGGAGTGTGGTGTTTGGTAACTATGGGTTATCAGCCATCTGAGGAAAGGGATGCATCACCTTGGGTAATTGAATCACTGAAACCGATACAAATCTCGAATGTTGATATTGAAGAATTTAAGGAGTTACGTGTACAATTTACCACCGAGGAATGGATAGACTTATTGATGCAGTCAATAGGTTTGAACCCGGAAGAATTTACATTCCGTTCAAAACTCATTCAGTTAGCACGCTTGATTCCCTTTTGTGAGAATAACTACAACTTGATTGAACTTGGACCAAAGGGTACGGGGAAGAGCCATATATACTCAGAGATGTCACCGCATGGTATTCTGATTTCAGGTGGTGAAGTATCCAAGGCAAAGTTGTTTGTGAACAACAGCAATGGAGATATTGGACTGGTTGGCTACTGGGATTGTGTGGCATATGATGAATTTGCCGGAAAGTCCAAGAAGGTTGATCGGGGTCTGGTTGACATTATGAAAAACTATATGGCAAACAAATCCTTTAGCCGGGGTAAAGAAATTTATGGTGCTGCAGCGTCAATGGCTTTCATCGGTAATACGGAACATCCAGTGCCATATATGTTGAAGCACAGCAACCTCTTTGATGCTCTTCCCAAGGAATATTATGATACAGCATTTTTGGACAGGGTGCATTGTTATTTGGCTGGATGGGAAGTGCAGAAGTTGCGCAATGAAATGTTCACCGACAATTACGGGTTCATCGTGGATTATCTGGCTGAGATCATGAAGGAACTTCGTAAAGAAGACCGCATGAATGATTACACCCGATATTTTGAATTGTCTGATTCAATAACTACACGAGATAAAACATCCATTGCAAAGACATTTTCAGGATTGGCAAAGGTTATCTTTCCTCACGGGGAGTTTACAGATGAAGAGGCACGTTTAATGCTTGAATTTGCCATTGAAAACAGAAAAAGAGTGAAAGATCAACTCCGTAAAATGGATGAAACATTCGAAAGGGTTGATTTCTCATACATCAATAAAGCAACCAAAAAGAAAACCTTCGTTCAGACACTTGAATATATTGAAAACAAGAATCTGTTGGGTTTGGAAGATGATGAACCCGTGCCTGAAGTAATTTCACCTGTCTCCGTGAAGGTAGAGCCAAAGAAAGGTCTTGAGTTAGCAGAGGGACAAAAAATTATCCGTGACAACCAGTCCGGGATATCATATGATATGCTATTTGGTGCGTATTTAATTGGAGCAAAAGAAATAATAGTCACTGATCCATACATCCGTCTGCCATATCAGTTACGCAACTTCATGGAGTTCGCAAAACTTGTTTCGATAAAAAAGGATGATCTGGAAGAAGTTAAACTTCATTTGGTTACCAATAACAACGAAGAATACATAGAAAACTCCAAAGAAGCCTTTAAAGAAATGGCTGACTCTCTGGAATCACTGGGGATAGTTTTTACTTATGAATTCGTTGATAATACCCATGACCGCTCTATAGATATGGATAATGGGTGGAAGATAGTTCTTGGTAGAGGTCTTGACATTTACCAAAAGACAAATGGATGGCATGATATTGCTGAATATTATCAGGAGAAGAGGTTGTGTAAGGGGTGTGAGATCACTTACGTTAAAACCAATTAATTATGAAGGTTCTTAAACCAGATGATTATATAGAAAAGATCAATTCATACTCAGAACAAGACTGGAAGCCTCTGCTCGACTTAATCCCGAAAATTGAAAAAGTTGAAAAATTCGGGGATGATACAGAAGCCATGAAACTTCTGGAACAAGGTATCATTGATATGAATCCTTACGTTGAGCATGAAATAGTTGAACAGTTTCGTAAAGTACTATATTCAATACCAATTGCTATTGATTTTAATTGGGGAGCATGGGATGAAGGTCGAGCAATAGTCAGCGATGAGAACTTTGATTATGACAGCATTGATATCCCCACCAAATGCAAAATAATCACTGCCATAGCAAGGAATGATAGATTCAGTAGTGGCAGGTTGGTTGAAGCGTTTGAAAGTGGGATGATGCAAAAAGTGCTGAAGTCGATTCAAAGCCAATTGAAATTTTAAATTCTCAAAAAATATGATACCAGATTATCAATCTTTAATGCTTCCTCTACTTAGGCTTGTTTCTGACAAACAAGCATATAAGTATCGTGACCTAATTGAAAAGTTGGCAAATGAGTTTCAACTAACCGAAGAAGAAAAGAAAGAACTACTTGCAAGCGGGAATCAACCAATTTTCGACAATAGGGTAGGTTGGGCGAAAACATATTTAAAAAAGGCAGGATTAATTGATTCTCCCAAAAGAGCCACATTTGTTATAACTGAACTTGGACTTCAAACATTGAAGAAAAATCCCGATCACATTGATGCCAAATATTTAAGGCAATTCCCATCCTTCCTTGAATTTATTCATGTAGAAAAGAATGATACTGAAAGTGAAGAAGAACCAGTTTCACAAGAAATAACAGCGCAGACTCCTGAAGAAAATCTTGATAGAGCATACCAAAGAATAAGAAAGTCATTAGCATCCGAATTGCTAAGTAAAGTGATTGAACTATCTCCCGCCTTTTTTGAAAGACTGGTAATTGAATTATTGGTTAAAATGGGATATGGTGGGTCACTTAAAGATGCAGGTAAAGCAATCGGGAAAAGTGGCGATGAAGGCATAGATGGTACAATTAAAGAGGACAAATTAGGACTTGATATTATATATGTCCAAGCAAAACGGTGGAAAACGGGAAATGTGGTTGGACGACCTGAAATTCAAAAATTTGTTGGAGCACTTGCTGGTCAGGGAGCGAAGAAGGGCATATTTATAACTACTTCGAGTTTTACCAAAGAAGCATGGGATTATACTCCCAAAAATGAAACTAAGATTGTGCTTATTGATGGTGAACGGTTGGCTCAACATATGATAGATTTTAACATTGGTTGCACCACCCAGCAGATTTATGAACTCAAAAAAGTTGACACTGATTACTTTGAGGAAGAATGACAACAGACATTTTATTTATTCTTACCAGCAGATAAGCAAGACGTAACTAACCATCTTCCGTGAATGCTGAATTACAACGATTTAAAATCTTTATTGATTACCAAATTTGATTGGATTGTTAAGTAAAATTGCTTGATTATATATTGATTGCATGGAGAATCTGATTTTCAATAATATCAGCAAAATCATTGAAAGGGATAGTAAAGTAACCACCTATAAATATGCTCTCTTGCGTGGTGTTATTGACTTAATTCAAGATAATTCACCATACATTACCATTTCAGAAGGAAGAATTCACATCCCGACAGGTCTTTTGATTGAGAAGTGGATTTTATATTACTACCCTATCTTGGAATCACCAACATATATTCCACAAATAAATGGAGATGCAAATCTTGCATTTGGCAAACAGTTAAACCAAATAATCTCGGCATACCGACCTATTGGTGGTTTCTCGGCATTTTATAATGATTTAAAGAACAATGGTATTCCAAAAAGTATTGAGCAAGATTTTATCGCTCTGGCAAGGAAACTTCAAGAGACCATTACAAGAATGCCGATGAAATATATTGGTCGTTCAATCAGTAATGAGTTTTATTCCATTTTTAATTATCAGTCCCAAAGACTCAGAAAGAATACTTCAACCATAATTGACATTGAATATCTGATAAACAATTTCGGGACTTTTTCAATTCCAGTTGAATATTATGATGCATTTAAGGTTCTTGGAAGTTTCATCGGTGGACAAGATTCCATATTATTTAAATGGGCAGAATTCTCGGTTAATGCTTCCGGGAAAAGGTTATCAATAGAAAATGTAGTGAATGAAGTTTTAAAGAGTCCGATCACGGAAAGGGACGTGGCTGAATCAAAGCAGATATATAAATCAATCCTGAAAAATGAAGGCAAGGTATATTGTGTTTGGACAGGTCAATCCATAAGCAGGTATGATGTCGACCACATGATCCCATTCTCGGTGTGGAAAAACAATGATTTGTGGAATCTTCTGCCATCACAGGCAACCACAAACAACCAGAAGCGGGATAAGATACCATCTCCTGAATTAATTGAAAGGAGAAAGGACTTGATCTCATATTATTGGGATTTGATCAATGAGAACCAACCACAACGATTCCAAAAGGAAATTCAGGTAGCATTACTGGGTAATAATCCCATTTCTTCATACCGTGAAACAGCCATCGCACAACTACAAAGAAGTTGTGAGTATCTAATATCCAGTCGTGGCTATGAGGAATGGAAAACAAAATAAATTATGAATAAGATTAATATCCAGAATTGCCCTTTTTGCAGACCGGGATCGGACAGGGAGATAGTTGCCGACAATGGGATCGTTTATTCTATCTATGACAGGTATCCGGTAAGTAAGGGACATGTCCTCATTATTCCCAAACGTCATTGTGCCGATTATTTTAAACTCACACGTGATGAACAGACAGCATGCTGGAATATGGTCAATAAATTAAAGGAGATGCTGACCCAGAAATATAATCCTGACGGATATAACATCGGCATAAATGTCAACCAAGCAGCAGGTCAAACTATCCCACATGTGCATATCCATTTGATCCCAAGATATAAAGGTGACGTGAAAGAACCGGAAGGTGGGGTAAGGGGGGTAATCCCAGAATTGAGGATGTACAGACCCAAGAAATTGAATAAACCATTGAAAATTGATTACATAAGTGACCTACTGGAAAACATTTCCGATAAAAGGTTTGAAGAAATAAAGAAAGAGGTTCATGGAAAAGAATCTTTATTAATCTATGCTGCCGAAACAGGGGGTGTATTTGATAAGACCCATAATGACATGGTCTTGGATGCGATCAGGGACAATAAATCTCCATCACGACCAGAAACAATCAACAGGTTGATGCTTCAATTGATTAGCAGCGCATTTAGTTATAACCGGGTCAGGAATCAATTGAAAAGGATCAATAAGTCGAAATTCCACCACAATTATTTTCCAATACTGGATGATCATAAGTTATTGCTGGGTTATTTATTAAATGATGAAAGATTTGAGGATGAGGATTATTGGCATCCGGTCAGATTCAAGGCTTTAATTGAAGAGATTAAGAATAAAAGAAAATATGAAGAAGTTCATGAATTAACGGATTTCTGGCTTAAATACATTCTGGATATCCTAAGCACCGCTCCTGCAAAACTTCTTGATATTACAAACCTGAATGTCAATGAATTCTACAGTAAGGTCGATGATATATGTAACCAAGGATTCAATGATGACATATTTTTCAAGTCAGAAGTTCTGTGGAGAATGGCAACAGACTTTAGTATTGGCATAAGGAACGTTGGATCAAATCTCATGTGTGATTTTTTAAAAGAAAGTGGGTTCACGGATTATGCAAAAATGGACGTGCATATGATTCGAAGCATGTCTGAAGTTTTGCAAATTAACAAAGATGATAAGTTACCAGATTATGAATCTTTTGCAACGACTCAATGGGTGGCAAATAAAATGAATATGACCCCATACAGATTGGATAAGATTCTATATGTGTATGGTGTTTATCGAAAAGCATTTCAGTAATTTACAGACATAAAATATATTGTTGAATCCTGATCTTGTTGAGGTATTTGATCAAAAGTCAACTTTAGTAGGCAGTTTAGATAATAAATTTCAAACAAATGAATGATATGGGGAAAAAAGATCAGCGAATTTCTATACTTGAAGATTCGCCCCTCTGGAATGGGTTATTGGTGGATAAGGAGATCAGATATTCAGATTTTTTAGCATTTTTCATGGAAACCTTTAAATCAAACCCATTTCTAAATACTGATCTTAATGATTCCAATATTGAAATCCATCGAGAAAAGAAACATACTGATTTATGGATTGACGAAAAAGTAATTGATGTTTTAGAATACGTAGTCGAAGAGAAATCGAATGAGGATGCTGAAGAAAAGCATTTAATAATAAGATTCCCTTGCTTCCTTATTGAAAATAAACTTAAATCGATTCCAAGCGAAGAACAACTTGTTGATTACACCAAAAAATTCATAAATGAGTACATTAATGCGGTAAAGAGTCTTTTTCGTTATAAAAATACTGAATATAAAAAGAAAGGGAAGCGGATTAACAAATTAGATATTGAAAAAGACCCATCGTTAGTTACAAGATTAAGTAACATCTCTGAATTGAAATTTTATCTATTCGCCCCGATAAAATATGAAGATATTTTAGTTGAAATTCCCAAACCCCATCTTGTCCCAATCCAAGGATCAAAACTGTCATTTAAGTGGGAATGTTTTACATATTCAGCGATTGGCAATAGAATCAAAGAAAAGGTCAAGCAGGAGAGGACAAAAAAAAATAATAATCATCTTCAAGAACCTAAAAAGAAATATTTATTTGATTTATTTGAAGACTTTGGAGATATTCTTAATAGCATATCTCTTTTTACTGATGATCTTAGTGATATTAAACCTGAAGAAAAGATTATTGATTGTTTCGAGCCAAGGGGTGCATTCATAGACTTTCCCAAGATGAAATCATTATTCGTTAAATATCGAGCATCCCAATGTGCAGACCGACTTTCAAAAAGAATAAGCAAACCGATTAGTAGTAAAAATCTTACAAAATTAAATAATGGCGACATTGTCATCCATCATGATTATTCAAGAACAGAAAGTTTATTTGAGGTAAAAAAAAGAATTTATGCTGATTTGCATCTAATAATTCAATATCAAAACAAGGAACTAAGAAAGGGTATTGTGGTCAAGACCGGTTCAGCCAATAAATACAAAGAATGGTTTAGAAAAGAATGGAATGGTATACATTTTTTACCTCAACCAACTAAAGAAGAGACCATTGAGCAGGAGAATTATTATAAATATGAGGTCAATCATGAATTAACCTTTTATTACTGCAAACACCGTTGTGAAAACATGTCTGTCAAAGCAGTGATGGACATTATGCAGGACTACGCTGATGATGAAGATATGCTGAATTACTACTCCAGTACTTAATGTTTATTATGAATCATTTCATAGCACAAAAGATTATTTACAAGTTTATTACCTAATTCTACAACTACTTGTTTCTATTTTATGGAAACCATTGTATTAATTGCCTGTGTTTCAAAAAAAGGTAAAAGCAGAACGAAAGCAAAAGACCTTTATAAAAGTGCCCTCTTTAGATATAGTCTCGCTTATGCATATTCAATCAAGCCTGATAAAATTTTCATTCTCTCAGCACTTCACCACCTTCTTGATCTTGAAAAAGAAATTGAAACTTATGATGTTACTTTAAGCAACATACCATTGAACAAAAGGAAACCGGGATTAAAAGTTTTGACCTCGTCAGAAAAGATCGATTGGGGTAAAAAAGTTATTGAACAACTTTCAATACAAACTGAATTAAAACAAGACAAATTTATTATACTGGCTGGCAATGAGTATATTAAACCAATAATAAAGCACATCAAGCATATTGAGCAACCATTAAAAGGACTCCGGCAGGGAGAGCGACTGGAATTCTTAAAAAAGAAATTAAGCAATGAGTAAACACTGGGATAATATAACAAAAGAGGATGTTATTAAAGCCATAGAACTCTTTGATGCATCCCATAAGTCATATCCTGCACCACTCAATACATTTCTGATTTGTAACGATAAAAAGTATCCCGCAAAACATATCCGGGGTATGGCTTATTACGTAGCCAACAAGCAAGAGATTTCAAAACAAGAATATAGTGGCGGTGAAGAAACGGTCAGGTTTTTTACCAGACTTGGTTTTCAAGTCGAATACCATAAGAACACTATTAAGTCCAAATTAAGCCATAATGATGCTCCAGAAAGAAGGATCGACATTAAGCCGGACAGAAACCTACACAGCAGAGAACTTAATGAGGTAAGTCAAAAAAACGCATTTCAGAGGTTATTGCAGAAACATTTTGGACATATTGAAACCGAAAAACGGTTCGGCTGGCTCAGGACTCCCGATCAAAACAATCTTCCGTCAGAATATGTGGAAATCGTTTCTGCATTGTCAAATTATCGGCAACACGAAGGTTTCAAGAAATCCAATTACCCGTTATCATGTGATCTTGTAATAGAAAAGCATAAACTCATCATTGAATATGATGAAACCCAGCATTTTTCAAAAGCGAGGGGAATAACCTTGGATCATTACCCGTCAAACGTTCAGTTAAATTATTCAAAAGAATCTTGGCTGGAAGCATGCAAAAGAATAGATGCAAAAGACAATGATCCGATTGACAGGGATGAAAGACGGGCATTTTATGATACCGTAAGGGATATTGAAGCACATAGAAACGGGTATACCTTATTGCGCATCAAACATGGTAATTTTAACTGGGAAGAGCCGGGAGCGGGAACACATCTTAAAAACTTATTATCGTTCAAGCCAACAGTTAAAAGTAGTCCGGATGGCAAACATAAAATTGCCCGGTTGATTGTCACAGGAAAAGATTATGATGAACATGGTAATCCATATATCAGCAGATTGAATGCATTAATTGGGAAATTTGTTGACCAACATCATGGGAAACAACAATTCGAATTTTTGGTTACTCCCGGTGGCTTCTTAACGTTTACTTTTCCACAGAGTATCCGACATGGCATTTCAATTCCTTATGCTGAGAAGCACCTGATAACCAGTTTACAGCAGGAAGCGGATAGAACAATCAATAGTTTTTTTAAAGGCTTATCGCCAGACATTTACATCAAGTTAAAGGAAATTGCTGATTATTTCACTATCGGAATTGATGGTAGAAATTCAATAAATAAACAGCATATCGAATTCGTGGCAGTTT
>Ga0302237_1000508_pt1 | contig 34706 bp, 33 predicted proteins | sample AAG_UR_Ala_MG_FD_193530 | JGI IMG/M metagenome (GOLD analysis project Ga0302237, IMG submission 193530) | Enriched activated sludge microbial communities from anaerobic digester in WTTP, New Holstein, Wisconsin, United States - AAG_UR_Ala | ecosystem: Engineered > Bioreactor > Anaerobic >... | reverse complement strand
CTTCGTGCTGCGACAGGCCATGGAAATCAAACTTAAAAAAATCTTCGATCTCTGCTATAAACGGGCTCTCTCCCGTCAACGACCTGAGCCCCCTCTTCGGTAACATTTATTTATGAGGCAACGGGTGGATGAAGACGGTGCTGTGGGGGAGTCCGCAGTGTAAAAAATCTTGCTGGAATTCTCCGGGCAGGAAAAAAGGCGCCCCGGGCGTTCGAGGCGAAGGCGGCTGCGGACATGAGAGACGTGTTTTACGCCCCTTCGGGAGTCGCTTCCCTGGACCGGTCTCCGGCGGCGTGCCTGACCTTCTTCGACTTCCCGAAGGAACGGCGGGTGTCGCTCCGGACGACCAACCTCGTTGAGAGGTACCCCAAGGAGTTCCTGCGGCGGCCGCGGCCCAGAAACAACTTCTTCACCGACAAAGCGAGTGCCCCCCGCGTCCTGCACGGCGTCTCGGATATGCTGGATCAGAACGGGGAGGACAAAGCCTTCAGGGTCGTTTCCACAAAAGGAATGGAAATAACCCGTAGCCGTCATTCCTGCCCCGTCCACGGAGAGCTTCGACATTGAGCGAAGTTAACCTGTCCGCCGATGTACGGAAGAATCAAACGTCCCCTCGGTGGAAACGAATCATCGACTTCAATCGCTCGGGAATCCGTTCCGGATCGATTTAGATATTGAGGATACGAGATGCCTCTTCCTTGTCGACATCCATAATATAATCTATCCCGCTGATGCGCGCCGCCTCGGGCGTGAGGGCGGCGATGTCATTGCGGCTGATATGCTCGAGGGAAAACTTTCTGCTCCCGGCCATAAACTGGCGCAGTCCCTGGGCCAGTCGTTCGTAATACGTGTAGAGCCCGATGGCGCCGGTGGGCAGTTTTTCGAATTCCTTATCCCCCAGTTCATGGCGCAGCTCGCCGGCGGTGACGAAAATTTCGTCTCTGGAATTGCCGAAGCGCTCAATGTAAACGGGGATCTGTTGTGCCTCGATAGTCTGCCCGATGGTTTTTCCGACCATGGCCGCCGCAATGGGGGCCCGCGCCATGCCCACCATTTTTACATGGGGCGCACCCATGGCCAGGGCTTTGAAAATCTGATCTTCGAAGGTGAATCCGCCGTTGACGGCGATGGCCGGCAGGTATTTTTTCTTTTCTGCCAGCTTTCCGGCGTACTGATAAACAAGGGTGTGCAGTTCCACCGGCGGGACGCCCCATTCGTTCATCATCCGCCACGGGCTCATGCCGGTGCCGCCGCCGGCGGCATCCACGGTCAGCAGGTCCAGCCGGTACTTCGAGGCAAAGGCGATGGCCCGGGCCAGATCGGCGGGACGGTAGGCTCCCGTCTTGAGAAAGATATATTTTGCCCCGGCCTTGCGCAGCCCTTCGACGGTTTCGGCAAAACCTTCTTCAGTCACCATGCCGACACGGGAATGTCGTTCAAACTCTTTGAAGGTACCCTTTTCAAAGGCTTTGATCACGCTGGGATCATGAGGGTTCGGCAGAACGATGTAACCGCGGTCCTGGAGCATCTGGGCCCTTTTCAAATCCTTGATTTTCACCTCTCCGCCGATGTCCTTGGCGCCCTGGCCCCATTTGAGTTCGACACATTGAACCCCAAGTTTTTCAATGGCATACTGCTGAACCTTCAGACGGCCGTCTTCCAGATTGGCCTGCACAATGATTGCTCCGTAGCCGTCTTTCTGATAATCCGTATAGAGCTTGACCCGGCGCTTCAAATCCGCGGTGTTCACGATTTTGCCCTTTTCGAACACGGCTTCGGGATCCATGCCGACGACATTCTCGCCGATGGTCAGGCCCGTTCCCGCAAGGGCGGAACCAATGGCGAGTCCCTCCCAGTTGTTTTTGGCGATGTTGGTGGAACCGATGCCGGAAATCAGCCAGGGGAGACGGAACTTGATGCCTTTATCGTGACCGATAACCACTTCAAGATTGACGGCCGGGAAGATCGCCTTGTCGCTGTCGGCTTCGATGCCGTGCGCTCCGACGACTGTTCCCATGATGTTAAAATGCGAATAATCGACGGGATAGCGTTTTTCCGCTGCCGTAGTGATCACGCCGAAGGGCTGAGGATAGATGACCTCATGGCCGCGGTATGCGGATTTTCCTATCTCACACATACCGATGCAGCCGTCAATGCACGTCACGCACATGCCCGACGACGGCGTAATGGACTCTTCCGTTCTGTTCTTCGTGAGTGTTGCGCTGGATGTGTTGATTCTCGAAAAGGACATATGTGATGCTCCTTTCTGGATTTGGTCATTTCTTCATTTCGCATGCCACGCAGGGCGTCATGTAGCACATCAAATCGTGGAACGATTCCTTCTCGATGCAGGGCGGGCTCAGGTTCGCACAGGCGCCGCAGATCGCCCTGTCCGGTTCGTTAAAGGTGCACCGGGCCTGGCAGGCCGGACAGACCTCCATACAGCCGCCACAGAGCCGGCAGACCTCGGATTTGATATCGAACGGCGTTCCGATGCTTCTCGACTGTCCGCGGCCGCGAAATCCGATGGCCCCGGCGATCATCTGTTCTTTGCACATGCGCACGCACAATCCGCAAAGAATGCAGTCTTCGTGTTCCTGCCGGAACCGCTGCTGCCGGACATTGTGGGCCGATGCGATGTCCTGGATCACTTTGGACTGCGGACAGGACGCCAGCAGAAGCTCGATGATCATTCGTCTCGCCTTCATCACGCGCTCCGAGGCGGTGCGCACGGAAAGCCCCTCTTCGACGGGATAGGTACAGGATGAAACAAGCCTTGTGTTCGGAGCCTCGCCGATTTCGACCACGCAGAGCCTGCAGGCGCCGTAGGGGGTGAGCCCCTCTTTGTGGCACAGTGTCGGAATGGGAAAACCCAAATACCGTGCGGCTTCGAGGACCGTGGTGCCCTTTTCAACGGAGACGGGCAAGCCGTTAATTTTCAGATGAATCATGTTGTGCTCCTCCTGAGGCGATTTTCAGCGGTACCCCGATGGCCAATTTCTCCGTAAAGGCCAGGTCGCAGCGCAGGCAGCGACTGCTCTCCGCTCGGGCTGCGTTTTCAGGCAAGACCATTTCTACCTCCCGGAAATTTTTTATCCTCTCCGCAGGGGTCAGTGCGGGATTCACGGCCCGGCCCCCCGTCCTGTCTTCCGATTCATCGACTTGTGCGGGTTCGATGTAGACGCTGGGAAGTTTCAGTGTTGCCGGTTTGACAAGGGGCTTCTTTTGCAGGTAACGATCGATGCTTTCTGCCGCTTTTTTCCCGGCGGCAACCGCATCAATAACGGTATTCGGACCCGTCACGAGATCACCGCCGGCGAACACCCCTCTCAGGTTGGTTTCGAGGGTTTTGACGTTCACTTGAACGCGGCCGCCCTTGTCGATTTTCAAGCCCATGGAGGCCAGGAATTCGCTTTTCGGTTTTTCACCGATGGCCACGATGAGCGTGTCGAGCTTGACCTTGAATTCGCTTCCGGGTATGGGCACGGGTTTGCGCCTTCCCGTGGCATCCACTTCGCCCAGCCGGTTTCTGATGCATTCAATGTCCACCAGATGGCCTTTTCTGGAATGTATTTTTATCGGTGAAACCAGAGTTTCCAGTTCGACGCCTTCCCGGACGGCCGCCTCGATTTCCTCCTGGCGGACGAGGATTTTCACGGGTGAGATCAGGGTTTCAATCCGCACGCCTTCCTCCAGGGCCGCGTCGACTTCCTCTTCGTAGGCGGGCATTTCTTCGCGCGTGCGCCGGTAAAACAGGGAGACGCTTGTGACATCTTTCTGTCTCAGGGCGACGCGCGCCGCATCCACCGCCGAATTCCCTCCGCCGATGACGCCCACATGTCCATGGGCAAGTTCTTCCCCTCTCATGTTGAAGGCCTTCAGGAACTCTATGGAAGGGAAGACGCCTCTGACATCTTCATGTTTGAGATCGAGGCGCATGCTTTCATGGGCGCCGAAGGCCAGAAAGACCGCGTCATATTTGTCGACAAACAGGTCGTGGATGGTCATGTCCTTTCCCAGGACGCGGCCGAATTGCATTTGGATGTTCCTGTTCAAGAGAGTCTTGATTTCCTTCTCGACAATATCCCTCGGCAGCCTGTAGGCGGGCAGCGAGCAGGACAGCATGCCGCCGGGTCTGTCTTCCGCCTCGAAGATCGTCACGCCGTATCCCAACAGAGAGAGACAATGGGCGGCGGTTATGCCCGCCGGCCCGGCACCGATGACGGCCACCTTCTGCCTCTTCTTTTTCGCGATGACGGGTTTATAGACCGACGGCTTCACCCGGTCCGTCACGAAGCGTTTCAGGGCGCGGATGGCGACGGCCTCCCCGCCGCTTGTTCCGAGACTGCACCGGCTTTCGCACTTGCGGTCGCACACCCGGGCGCTGACCGCAGGAAAGGGGTTGGCGCAGCGGATGACCCTGTAGGCTTCCTCGTAGTCGCCTTTCTCGATCATGGCCACATATCGCCACGGCTCCGTGTCGACGGGACAGGCGGCCTGGCAGGGAGCGCCCGTCAGTTGCTTGCAGACAAAAGCGTCGCACCGCTTATCGTCGATGTGCCGCTTGTATTCGTCGCGGAAGTATTTAAGCGTACTCAAAACAGGGTTCGATGCGGTCTGGCCGAGGCCGCACATGGTGGTGTCTTTCACCGTTTGCGCCAGCTCCTCCAGAAGACCCAGATGGTCCGGCGTGCCCCTGCCGAGCGTGATGTCCTCAAGAATTTCATGCATTCTCTGTGTTCCTTTGCGGCAGGTGAAGCATTTGCCGCAGGATTCGTCTTTCAGAAAGTTCATGAAGTATTTGGCGACGTCCACCATGCAGGTGTTGTCGTCCATGACAATCATGCCGCCTGAGCCCATGATCGAGCCCACACTCTTCAGGCTCTCGTAGTCAATGGGCAGATCGAACATCGACGCCGGTATGCAGCCGCCGGACGGCCCACCGGTCTGGATGGCCTTGATCTTCCCTTTTCGCGCAGATCCGCCGCCGATATTTCGGACAACCTCATTGATGGTCATTCCCATGGGAATCTCGACGAGTCCGGTGTTTCGGATCTTGCCCACGAGGCTGAATATCTTTGTTCCGGAGCTTTTCTCCGTCCCGATCGCGGCGAAAGCTCGCGCACCGGCATCTATGATAACGGGGATATTCGCCCATGTTTCAACATTGTTTATCATCGTCGGCTTTCCATTGAGGCCTTTCGCAACGGGGAAGGGCGGCCTTTGCCGGGGCTCGCCCATTCTTCCCTCAATGGATGCGATTAATGCCGTTTCTTCGCCGCAAACAAAGGCGCCTGCGCCCTTTACGATGCCTATGTCGAAAGAGAACCCGGTCCCGAGGATGTTTTCCCCGAGCACGCCGAGTTCCCGGGCCTGGGAAAGAGCGGTGTTCAGATGTTGAATGGCCAGGGGATATTCGGTGCGGATATAAATGATGCCCTCCGATGCACCGGTGGCATAAGCTCCGATCAGCATGCCTTCAAGGATGCTGTGCGGATTGCCTTCGAGGACGCTTCTGTCCATGTACGCACCCGGATCGCCTTCGTCGGCGTTGCAAATGATGTATTTTGCACCGCTGTTTCTCTGGGCAGCGAAAAGTTTCCATTTTTGTCCCGTCGGAAACCCGGCTCCCCCCCTTCCCCTCAGTCCGGATGCGATGATCTCCTCGAGAACAAATTTCGGGTCACGTCGGGAGAGGGCTTTGGCGAGAGGCAGATACCCCCCGTTTCCTAAATAATCATGGATACGGATCGGGTCGACCTTTTCGTTTCGACCCATGATGGTTCGCAGCTGTTTTTTGAAAAAAGGAATCTCGTCCTGTTGCTCGATGGTTTTTCCTGTTTCGGGATCGACGTAAAGCAACTCGGCGGCAACGGTACCTCTCGCTGTTGCGTCAATAATCGTCACCATGTCGTCCGGGCTGATCCTCGGATAGAAGGTCCGCCCGGGCTCCACGAGGACAGAGGGCTCCATGGCGCAGAACCCGTGGCAGCCTGTCATGCGCAGGCGAATCCTGTCCGTGAGGTTCTTCTGAAGAAGCTCTTTTTCTGCAGCGCGGATTAAAGCGTTCGCACCGCTAGCCCGGCCGCAGGTGCCCGCAGAAATGACGATGGTTGGAATATCCCCACGAACATCCGCAACAAGTTGTGTCTGCATGGCCGTGAATTCGTCTATGGATGTAAGTTTCTTCATACTCATACCTGTTTTTATTTTGTCGTCCCGTTGAGATCGAGCATGTGCCCGCTGCATTCCTTACGAGTGCAGATGCTGAGAACACTGCCTTTTTCGTTTACTCTGACATCGGCCATGGGGGCATTGCATTGCACGCAACGGCCGTCGCCCTGAAGATTTGAACCGCAATGGGGGCAGAAAAGCGCGACCATTGCATTCTCAGGAACATCGATCTCATACTTTTTGACGAAGTTTCCATACAGGGACGAAAACCTGGCCCATCCGCTCCGGTCTTCCGCGGAGACCCGGATCCGCACGGATGGATAACCCCCGAGACGATTTTCATTGTCCAGAAGGCTTCGACGGCAATGAGGACAGGAAACCTCCAGCGGAAATGTGTCGTGGGTCGAGTCCCCGCTGGTTCTGTACACTCCGGCTTTTGTCTGCCGGATGATTTGCCCGACCTTTCTTGCGTTTACGTTCGCGGAATAATGGCCGTCAGAGACGACGATGGGACCCAGCGCGCATGCCCCGAGACAGTTAACCGTTTCAAAAGTAATTTCATTATCGGCGGTTGTTTCGCCCGCCGCGACATGGAGTTGCCGCTGGAATTCCTCGGCGATGGCCTGACCGCCCCGGACATGGCAGGCCGTTCCAAGACAACAGGAAATCAGGTGCTTCCCGCGGGGTTTCAGGCTGAAGGCTTTGTAAAAGGTTGCGACTCCGTAAATGTCCACAAGGCTGCGCCCGGTCCGGTGGGCGACGATCCTCAATGCTTCTTCCGGCAGATAGTGAAATTTACTCTGGATGTCCTCAAGGATCGTCATGATCGACCCCTGCCTGCCCGTATGGTGTTCAACAATTTTTTCGATTTCTTCGGAGTTCATTTTTATTCCTTTCCCGGCGGAAGATCTTGTTTCCAGGCCGCTTACATTTCACCTATCGATACTCCTCGCAGTGCCAGACGCCTGCTTCCGGCTTCGGGAAGCTGCACGTCGGATAGTTGTCGCAGTTGCTGCAGAGACCCAGGACTCTGGAGGCGGGTAACCGAACAGGCCCTTCGGGAGAAATTCCGGGCGCTGGAACGGCAGATCGGGGATGAACGGCTTCATATTCCTCACAATATCGGACACCCCGTAAGCCGCCTTTCTTGGGCGTGAGTGAACAATCAGGGAAATGCGCGCAGTTCAAACACAACCCGCATGGATCCTTGCCCATGACGTCCTCCTGCTTTTTGTACCCCTGCCAGAGGCAAACTTCACGCCATGGGGGCGTGCTTTAATGATCCGTGCAGGGGACCGGAAGGAAGTCATTGAATTTGAAGGATGAATAAAGAAGGCAGAGTGGCACGGGGATTGATGATGCCTTCAATCCAGGCACAGGAAAACAATCATCGACTGGGGAATTTTTCTTCAACCGGTGAGGAATTCCCCATAAAGCCTGTTTATCCGCCTTTCTTTCCCGTCTCGGTTGTTCTGTCGTTTTTGAGCTTCAGTTTGTCCCGGAGAGTTTTGCGATCGATGCGCAGGATCTCCGCCGCACGTGATTTATTGCCGCCGACACTTGCCAGGACCCTCCGGATATAGGCGGTTTCCTCTTCGGCAAGCGATCGGAACGGAACCGATCCCGACATGGCGGAAAAACGCATGACCGACGGCAGGTCGGGCATCTCTACCTTCCGACCATCGGTCATGACGATGAGGCGCTGGACGAGGTTTTCGAGTTCCCGGATATTTCCCGGCCACGAGTAACCCATGAGGTTCTTCACGACCTCGTCCGAAAAGACGGGAGCGCTCTTCCCGAGCTCTTCGGCGAATTTTCCGGCAAAATGGGCGATCAGCACGGCAATATCTTCCCGCCGCTCTCTCAGAGGAGGTACTACGATCGTGATGACGTTCAGCCGGAAGAACAGATCCTCGCGGAAGATACGTTGATGGACCAGCCCTCTCAGATCCTTATTGCTCGAAGCGATAATGCGGACATCGATCTTCTGGGTCTTCCTGGCACCGATCATACAGACCTGTTTGTCCTGGAGCACCCTGAGGAGCTTCACCTGCATGGAGGAATTCATCTCACTGATTTCGTCGAGCAGGATGGTCCCGCCGTCGGCCGTCTGGAAGAACCCCGCACGGGACTCGTGGGCGCCCGTAAAGGCCCCTTTCACATAACCGAAGAGTTCGCTTTCCAGAAGCTTTTCCGGGATCGCCCCGCAGTTGACGGGAACAAAGGGGGCCGATGCCCGGCTGCTGCTGTAGTGAATGGCCCGGGCGACCAGTTCCTTGCCGGTGCCGCTCTCTCCCAGCACGAGCACCGTGGCGGAGGATTTGGAAGCCTTCTCGATCTCCGCCAGCATTTTTCGGACGGACTTCGATTTGCCGATGATGCCGTGGGGTGCGGGTGCCTCGCGGGGCTTCTCGGCCATCACGACCTTTCTCAGTGCCTGTTTGTTGAGCGCTCTCTCCACGGCGGAGAAAAGCTCACCATCGGTAAAGGGTTTCGGCAGGTATTCCTCCGCTCCCATTTTTACGGCCTCGACGGCGCCCTTGACGGAGGCATAGCCGGTGATCATGATCACCTCGGTCTTATAAAAATTCTCCCGTATGTGCCGTACCAGGTCGAGGCCGCTGATCCTGGGCATTTTATAGTCCGTGATGACGAGGTTGATGGGGGCTTTTTCCAGAATCTTCACGGCATCTGTGACATTGGAGGCCGTAAAGACCCGATAGCCCTTCGACTCGAGGTTGCGCTGAATGATATTGAGCGCGGTGGGTGCGTCATCCACAACCAGAATGCTGTGGTTCCGGGGAGGATTCATTTCGGTTCTTCCTCCCGCGCGGTTTTCTGCCGCAGGGGAAAGGTCACCAAAAAACGGGATCCTTTGCCTTGCTCGCTTTCGACGCGTATCTCCCCCTTGTGCAAAGACACGATGCCGTGGACGACCGATAGTCCGAGACCGGTTCCCTGGTCGACATCTTTCGTGGTAAAGAAGGGCATGAACGCGTTCTCCTTGACTTCCGGGCTCATACCGATCCCGTTGTCCTCGACCGCCAGGTATACCCTCGAGGCGTCGAAGAAGGTCTGAAGCGTGAGCACACCCCCGCCGGGCATGGCCTGCAGGGCATTGACAACCAGGTTGGAGATGACCTGCCGAATCTGCGATTTGTCCGCTGTGATCTCGGGCAGATCCGGTGCGACGATGCGTCTGAGTTCCACACAGGATTTGCCGCATAACGCCTCAAACAGCGCCAGTTCATCCATGATGATGCGGTTCAGGTTGACCTGGCCTCTTCCGGGTTCGCCCTGGCGGGCGAAAATCAGGAGTTCCCGGATGATGCTGCGGGCGTGAAGGGAAGCTTCCGTGATTTTGTCGAGATCCTCAAGCGACTGGGCCGGCAGGCCGGGCATTTTCCGGACAAGCTGAGCCAGACCCAGAATCGTGTTCAGGGGCTCGTTGAGCTCGTGAGCCACGCCGGCGGCAAGTTGACCGATGGCGGCCAGGCGGTCGGCCCTGATCAACTGTTCCCGGAGTTCGGCCTTTGCAGACCTGGCTTCTTCATGCTCGATCATAAAGGCGACCTGTCCTGCGATATTATCAATCAGGTTCTGCTCTTCATCAAGAAACGGATTCACCTGCGGAAGGCTGCGTCCGTCCCGGTAATGAACTTCCACAGTGCCCCTGTTCCTGCCCCCGATGCGGATGGCGGCGGTTTGCCGGCGTGCCCCGTGCCGGAATCCCGGGCTCTGAATGACCTGTCCGTCGATGGTGATCCTGGCGCCGGCCCGACGGGGATACTGCCAGGCAGGAGGCAGTATCCGTGCGATATCCGCGAGCTTCCGTTCCATCGGAAGATCAGGGTTCGAGGCGATCTGTGCGATGCCGTAAAGACAGGTGAGTTCCTTTACCCGCTCACTCAGCTTGGTCCGCGAGACATCAAGTCGTCGGGCGGAAGTCTTGCGGCCTTTTACAGGGGGACGGTTCTTTTTCGGTTTCGAGGACGCCATCATCCACCTTGCCCGGCACATGAGCGTTCAAAATCCCTGCGACTCCGTATAACGTGATTATCCTTTATCAGAATCGCTGAAAAAATTCACGGGTCTTGATTTCCGGACTCCCATTTTTCCCGGAACCTGATTGCGGAACTCCCTTCCATGACTTTGTCGTTGCACCAGGGGCTGTCGGAGTCGCCGACTCTTTGCCCCGGAGGCCTCTCAACGGTCTTGAAGTTATTCCTTCGTGCCCTGAGGCGCCACAGCCCGGTCACGACGGCGAACTGGAGAGGCTTGTTCCGTGGACGATGGACACCTCTATGGACTCAAACGAGAAAGGGGCTGGTCATGAAATTAGTCAACCCCTTGAATTTCCCTGCGCAGCCTCGATGGCGGGGCCGGTCATTCTGCCTTAAGGCAAAAGGCAAGACCTGACCCCGCAATAGGGCGGGCATTCCTGTGCGGGTGGCGATGATCATATCGGGTCACAAGGCAAGATTCGTCTTTGACCGATATAACATCGTATCGCCCGAAGGCCTGAAGGCCGCAGCCATAAAGCGGCAAGAGTTCAGGGGAAATCAGGCGTCACCGTTACAAGATGGTTACAATTTGCCTAAAAAGTGTGCAAAATTAAAAAGGGCTACAAACCTCAGGCTCGTAACCCTTTGATTCCATGGTGCCGGAGGACGGAGTCGAACCGTCATGCCCCCGAGGGGCGGGGGATTTTGAGTCCCCTGCGTCTACCAGTTTCACCACTCCGGCGCTGCTGCTGATTATAGGGGGGGGCTTTGTGTTGTCAAGAAAATTGTATTGACAACATGGAAAGCCCTGTGTTAGTAACGGGCTCAATTTCATTCTCGTTTCGGGGCTGTAGCTCAGTTGGGAGAGCGCTTGAATGGCATTCAAGAGGTCGTCGGTTCGACTCCGATCAGCTCCACCAGGGAATTCCAGGGGTGGCTCAGGGAGCTGCCCCTTTTTATCATCGACCGGCGGAAAAGAGGTCCGCCGGACACGACAGGGCCGTTTGTCTGGTAAGCATTTTGCAGCAGATCTCGTGATCACGGTCAACGAAAGCTTCCTGTCCAGGATATGCGCTTTTACTCAACAAGATTAGCACGCACTGCCGTCTTCATCCTGCTCATTTCCCTTCTCCCCGGGACACCCCTTGCCCAGTCTTACCTGGGCGAGAGCAAGGTGGATCGTGTCATCATCGAAAAAACAAAGCGAAAGATGACTCTCTACAAGGAAGGGCAGGAAGTCAAATCCTACAATATCGCCCTCGGGCGGGACCCCGTGGGCCACAAGCTGATGAAGGGGGACTGCAGGACGCCCGAAGGCGTCTATTTCATCGACTATCGAATCTCGAACAGCGTCTATCACAAGGCCCTGCACATCTCCTACCCGAACATGGTCGATGTCGAACGTGCGAAGGCCATGGGCGTTTCGCCGGGCGGCAGGATCATGATCCACGGCATGAAGGAAGACAAGCTCTGGATGGGCTCCGTCCACTATCTCTTCAACTGGACCAACGGCTGCATCGCCGTGACGAACAGCGAAATCGAGGAGATCTGGGCTCTCGTCCCCGACTGGACAACGGTGGAGATCCTGCCCTGAGGGGGGTCCTCTCCCCGGTTCTTCCTCCGGGGAACCCGTCGGGGCTGTTCAATTCCGCGCTTGAATTCAGTCCGTTGACATATTATGAAGGGTCGGGTGTCGGAACATTCAACAACATGTTATGGGAGTGAAGCCGTGATCTATATTTTCAGGTCAAGGTCGGGGACGTTTTCTATCGAACCCGACGAGCAGTCGGCGGGAATGGTCAAGCTCTGCATCGGGGGATTGTGGCTGGCGTCCTTCGAGAAGGCCGAGGAGGCGGCTCACTGTGTCCGGTGCAGGGAAACGGGATGGTACGACTGGGACAAGCGCGGTCTCTCCGAGACCGCCCCCGGTGACCTCGGCGAATGGGAATGTCTTTGAGTCACCCCGGGAAAAGCTGAGAGCCTTTCCGCCGTCCATCATACGTCGCACACCATGGTCGAGGACTTAAAGAAGATAAAGGCCCGCCTCGAAGCGGGTCTTTTTACGTGGTTGGGCTGACAGCCGCAATGCCTCCGTTCTGAAAGGGAGGCCGAGAGGCACAAGGCGGAATCGGCACCACCGGTGTGAGCGTGGTTTTCCCCGATGCATGGCCGCCCGGGTCTGCGGTCTACCGGTCGGGCTTGACCGCTGCAGGCGGCTCAGCGGGTGTCTGAGGTATCTCGAAATCCCTGACCTTCAGGATGTTGATCTGCTCGAGACCCGTGACGAGCGTCACCTGACCGGTGATCCTGTTGAGCTTGTAAAAGCCCACGCCGTTCATGGCGTGGACGGGGATGACCTGGTATCTCGTCCAGAAGAGGACGATGACGAACAGGACCACTCCCGCCGCCAGGCAAATCATACCTTTCCTGTCCATAAAGCCTCCTTGGGGATTCAAAGTGGCACCCCTTGTACTATAAACAAGGGGAGAAAGATAGCCCTTTTGCCGGTCGTTCCCGCCTGCCCTGTCTCAATTCGACGTTGATCTTTGTCCGGCCGTGCTTTATATGAAAACTATAAAAGACATTCCGGTAAAACGAAGAATTCCCCTGCCCGGGAGCGGTCGTTTCCTCCCCCCGGGAAAGCGAGGTCGATGATGACAAGAAGAATCGTTGTGGTCGTTAGTTTCCTGATGGTGCTCAGCGCCTGTGCCCCCGTCATTTCGCAGACGACGATGAGCACCGTCGACAGGAGTGTCTCCTTCACGGCTCTTCAGCAGAACCCCGACGCCTTCAAGGGACGTGTCGTGCTCCTTGGCGGGCAGATCATCGGGACGGCCGTGAAAGCCAACGAGACATGGATCGAGGTGCTCGAGAAGCCCCTCGACTACCAGCAGAAACCATCCCATGCCGACGAGTCCTCGGGACGCTTCCTGGTCCGCCTTCAGGGATTCCTGGATCCCGCCATCTATGCCGGCGGAAGAATGCTGACCGTGGCGGGGCAGGTCGAGGGAAAGGCCATCCGACCGATCAAAGAGGTCCAGTACACCTATCCGGTGCTCTACGCGCAGGAACACTACCTCTGGAAACCGGAGGATATCTACAGCGCCCCCCGCTTCGGCATCGGTATCGGCGTGGGCTCGGGACGCGGCGGCAGCGGAGCCGGTGTGGGCGTGGGAGTCTACCGATGAAGGCCTGGCTTTTTGTCCTCGTCCTGCTCCTGTGGACCGTTTCCTGCGCGCCCTTTTCGCAGGAAGTGATGCAGGAGGTCAAAAAAGACATCGAGTTCAGCGATGTCGTCAGGAACCCCGAAGCCTTCAGGGGTGAATCGGTGATCTGGGGCGGCGTCATCATCGAGACCATCGCGAGGCCCTCCGACACCCTGATCCTGGTGCGGCAGACGGAGCTCGATTTCCAGAAGCAGCCCAAGGATCCGGACAGATCGGCGGGGCGGTTCATCGTACGTTATTCGGGCTTTCTTGATCCGGCCATCTACGGCAAGGATCGGGAGATCACCGTCGTGGGCACCGTTGCCGGCAAGGAGGATCGGTTGGTCGGTGAGCGCCGCTATTCCTATCCCGTTGTCGACGTTCGCGACCTCCGCCTCTGGGAAAAGAGGATGGACCCGCCCTACTATTACGATCCCTGGTACGGGGGCCCTTATCCCTATCCCTGGCGACCTTACCCGTGGCGTCCCCACCCCTACTGGTGGTGAGGAGAAAAGACGCCGGGACTCAGACGTGAGGCATCAGGAAGGAGCGGCAGAAAAGCCTTTCGTGTGTTGTTTTTCCAGGCTCAGAGCCCGGCACCGTTCGCTCTTCGGATGTGGAAGGAGGGAACCCGATGGATATGTTGACAAAGCGCGGGATGGGGTGGTTGCCGGACTACCCGGATTTGAGGGATTACACCGTCGGAAGCGGGCAGATCCTGCCGACGCTGAAGAAAGCCAGGCTCCAGCAGGCGGCCCGCAAGGTGCCCGACCGGACGGACCTGAGGTCCTGGTGCTCCCCCGTGGAGGACCAGGGGGAACTGGGATCCTGCACCGCTCACGCCGGCACGGGGCTCGTGGAGTATTTCGAGAAGAGAGCCTTCGGAAAACACATCAACGCTTCACGCCTGTTCCTATACAAGGTGACGAGAAACCTTCTCAACTGGACGGGTGACACGGGGGCGTTTTTGCGAACGACCATGGGCGCTCTGGTTCTCTTCGGCATCCCGCCGGAAAAGCACTGGCCCTACAAAACGGCCGACTTCGATCGGGAACCCCCCGCGTTCTGCTACGCTTACGCCCAGAATTACCAGGCCATCAGCTATTACCGGCTGGATCCGTCGGGGATTTCGAAGGAAGAGTTGCTCCGTCGCATCAAGACGAACCTCGCCGGCGGGTTGCCCTCGATGTTCGGATTCACCGTTTACGACTCCATGTCTCAGGCGGAAAAAGACGGCCGGATCCCCTGGCCCGCACCCGGCGAGAAGGTTCAGGGCGGGCACGCTGTCGTGGCCGTGGGTTACGACGACAGGATGAAAATCCAAAACACCGGACCCGGCGGCGCGACGACCACGGGCGCTCTGCTCATCCGGAATTCCTGGGGCAGGGCATGGGGGGAGAAGGGGTACGGCTGGCTGCCCTACGAGTACGTGCTGAGAGGCCTCGCCGATGACTGGTGGTCGTTGATCAAGAATGAGTGGATAGACACGGGCGAGTTCGGCATCAAGTAAGCGGCCTCCGCCGGAAAAGGGCATGATTATCAAATGCGGGGGAAGGGTTTCTTTCCGACCCCCGCATTTTCAGTCCGGAAGGAAAGCGGCGCTTTCAGAGACTGCCGGCATCCTTCTTGATCGTGATCTTCCCTTCTTTCTTCATCCGCTCCTTTTGCTCGTTGAGCCAGGCCTGGTAGTAACCCTCCTGTTTCATCTGCAGGAGTCGTTCCCGGAGTTCGGCCTTTCTGGACTCGAAGCCCCTGGGATCCAGACCCGTCCGCCCTTTGTACTTGAGGATGACGAAATGGCCGTCGGCGAAAAAGACCTGATCGACGTAAGGGTTTTTTTCCGACAGCGGCAGCAGCGCCTCGACGATTTCCTTCGACGTGCCGACGCGGGGGACGGCACCGGCGGTGATGGGGAATAAACCTGTTTCCGAAACCTCCATTCCCTTCGCCCGGGCCAGGGGCCGGATGTCTTCGCCTTTGCGCGCCTGCTCAAGGATCTCTCGGGCCGTTTTCTGGCAGAGCGCCCGGGCCCTGTCTTCGGTATATTTCTCCTCGATTCGGGCTCTCGCCTCGGAGAGGCCGGGCACATAGGACGGTTTCCGCGCCTCCAGCTTGACCAGGTAGTGCCCGCGAGGCCCGGAAAGAACAGGGGTGATGTCCCTGTCCTTGAGGGCGAAAATCTCCTCGGCTGCGTTTTTCACCGGCCGGAACTCCGCCGGCAGGTTTCCCCCCGGGAAGAAACCCGTCGTGTGAACCCTGAGGCCGTTTTTTTTCGCGTATTCGTCGAAATTCTCCTCCTGGTAGATGACGTCGTGGGCCTTCTTGGCCGCATCGGCGGCGGCGGTCATGGCCCGGGCCATCCTCAACTCCCGGACGATCTTGTCCTGCACCTGGGACAATGACGGGGTACTCCCCCTGGATCTCGCCATGCCTTCCTTGAGCCTCTCGTAATGGGCCTTCACCTCGTCCTGCGATACCTGAACCTTTCCGGCGTAGTCCTCGGCCGGAAAGGCGAGGTAACGGATCTGGACCTGCTCGGGAACACGGAGCGACTCGGCGTTTTCCGTCCGATACGCTTCGAGGTCCTTTTCCGTGGGCCGCACCTCCTTGCGGCAGTTCCGGACGGGAAGTCTGTAGACATCCAGGTTGATCTTTTCATTCTGAATCCGGAAGGCCTCATAGGCCTCCTGGTCGGACACCTTGGCTCCTTCTCGGATCAGGCGCTCGAGTTTGATGATCCGAAGCCCCGTGCGCTGCGAGGCCTCGAAATCCTCGGGAGAGATCCGGTTGCGTTTCAGGGTCTGCTGGTAGAGGCGCTCGTCGAAGACGCCGTTTCTCTGGAAGGCAGGATAGGTGGAGATGTGCCGCTGAACTTCCTCGTCGCTGGTGTTGATTTCCATCCGCTCGGCGATGTTGAGAAGGACAGCCTGGTTTATGAGACCGTCCAGCACCCGCTCCTTGAGGTTGAGGCTCTTCATCATCTCCTCGGGGATGTTTCCCCCGAAGGTCTGGCGATACATGTCCAACGCGTTCTGTAATTCCCGGCGGTATTCCGTGTAGGTGATGTATTTCCCGTCGACCTCGGCAACGGACTCCGCCTCCCGGCTCCATCGAAGCGATCCGAAGTAGAACACGAAGACGACGATAATGAGCCCGAGCAGAACCTTCATGATCCAGCTTCGGGCGTGTTTTCTCATGAACTGGAGCACGGCCAAAAACCCCGGGATGTTGATCGCAGGATTTCTATTATAGTTGCACGCAAATTGCAACAATTTTTAAGAAAAATGATTGATTCGGGGGGTTAAATACTGTATAAGTCGCCATCCGGAGATCAGAACCGTGCGGGTGTACGGGGTCACGCTTTCTTGAGGAGGACAGGGGACCGTGTTATTTGATTTCATTCTGGGGAAATTTTCCAATGACCTGGCCGTCGATCTGGGCACCGCCAACACGCTCGTGTACGTCAAGGGCAGGGGCATCGTGCTCAGCGAGCCCTCGGTGGTCGCCGTGCACAGGGATTCCAGGGGAATGAAGAAGGTCCTAGCCGTCGGCGCCGAGGCCAAGAAGATGCTGGGCAAGACGCCCGGGAACATCGAGGCCATCCGGCCCATGAAAGGCGGTGTGATCGCCGATTTCGACGTCACCGAGGCGATGCTCCGGCATTTCATCCAGCAGGTGCACAATCGAAGAACCCTGATCCGCCCGAGGATCATCATCTCCATTCCTTCCGGCGTCACGCAGGTGGAGCGCAGGGCCGTCAAGGAAACGGCGGAGTCCGCGGGGGCCCGGGAGGTCTATCTCATCGAGGAGCCGATGGCGGCCGCCATCGGCTCGGGTCTTCCGATTCGCGAGCCCGTGAGTTCCATGGTGGTGGACATCGGCGGAGGGACCACCGAGGTGGCCGTCATTTCCCTGTCCGGCATCGTCTATTCCAAGTCCGTTCGCGTGGCCGGGGACCGGATGGACGAGGGCATTGTTCAATACCTGAAGAGAAAATACAGTTTGCTGATCGGTGAAAAAACGGGGGAAATGATCAAGATCGCCATCGGTTGCGCCTACCCCGAAGACGAGATGAGGACCGTGGAGGTCAAGGGTCGGGACCTGATATCGGGCATCCCCAAGATTGTGGAGCTCAACTCCGAGGAGGCCCGGGAAGCGCTGGCGGAGCCCATCAGCATCATCGTGGAGACCATCAAGGACGCCCTGGAGCAGATGCCCCCGGAACTGGCGGCCGATATCGTGGACAGGGGAATCGTTCTGATGGGGGGCGGCGCACTCTTGAAGGGGATCGACAAACTGCTGCGGGAGGAGACGAATCTTCCCATCACCATCGCCGATGACCCGCTGTCGACCGTGGCCCGGGGGTCCGGTGTCGTTCTCGATGAAATCGACCTGTTGAAAGAAGTGGCTATCCAGCTTTAGGCGGTTTCGCTGCGTGCATCCGGCCCGGCGCGCGGGTGCGCGGGAAAACCCGGTGAAAAAAGGACACCTTCCTTGCAGAACACCCTGCCGGCGGGCCCACTGACCATACCATCACCGGATCGGGTTCCATTCAGAAATGCTTTTTTCTAGAAAATATCAGGGACTCGCCATTGCCTTTGTCTGCATTATCGCCTCTCTGGTTCTTCTTTCCTATCATCTGAAGCGGCCGGGTCAGGTCGGCTTTTTCAAAAAAGTGGTCATGGAGGCGGCCTCGCCTGTTGAAAGAGGGATTCTTTCGGCCTCTCAGGGGATCAAGGAGGTCTGGGACCGCTACCTTTTCCTCGTGGGCATCGAGAGCGAAAACCGGAATCTCCGAAAGAAGATCGCCGAGCTGCAGAACGAGATCAACTCCTACCGGGAAATGTACTACGAGGTCGGCCGCCTGAAGAAACTCCTGTCTCTGGAGGAGACGATCATCTATTCCGCCGTGGCGGCCAGGGTCGTCAGCCACGAAAGGTCCTCTCTCTTCAAGACCATCATCATCGACAAGGGAACCGATGAAGGCCTCAGCGCGAGCCTGCCGGTGGTGACGCACCAGGGGATCGTGGGGCGCGTGATCGAATCCTCCTGGAATGTCTCCCGGGTCCTCCTGGTCACGGATTACAACAGCAACATCGACGCCATCGTCCAGGGCAGCCGCGCGCAGGGGATCATGCAGGGCGGCGGTCAGCGGCTCGCCCGCCTCAAATACGTCCAGCGCACCGACGAGGTGAAGGCAGGCGACACGGTGGTCACGTCGGGGCTGGGGGGGATTTTCCCCAAGGGGCTGATCCTCGGCACGGTCGTCGCGGCGGAAAAAGGGGAAAAAGGGCTCTTCCAGCATGTGGAAGTGGCACCCGCCGCGGATATTACGAAGCTGGAGGAGGTGCTCGTCCTCATCCCCGAACGGGCCAAGGAGAGAAAGAAATGATCTTCTATCTTCTGACTCCGCTCCTGGCCTTTGCGGTCATCATCCTGCAGAGGACCCTGGTCGATCTTCTCTTCGCGGGAAAGATCGGTCTCGAATTGTCTCTCATCCTCGTCGTATTTGCCGGCTTTCACTTCGAGCAGGTAAGGGGCGCCTTCTTTGCCATGATCACGGGCTTCCTCTTCGACTGCCTCTCGGGCGCCGTGACGGGTCTCTACACCTTTTTCTACGTGGTGGTTTTCTTCCTCACGCGGGTTCTGACGGACCGGATCTACAGCGAGCGGATGTTATTTGTTATGGTTTTCACCTTCGGCTGCGTCCTCTTCGAGGGGCTGTACATCGTGGCCCTCTATAAGTCCGTTTTTGACGTCAATATGAGCTACAACCTCTACAGGGTCTTCTTGCCGCAGGCCCTCGTGGCCGGCGTTCTGAGCCCGGCGATCTTTGCGGGGTTCAACTACCTTGAGGTTTTATTCGATGCCGGAGATCGACGATCGACTGAATCCCTATGACCCGAGAGAGTACCGGAACCGTTTCCGGGTCCTCTTCTGGCTGGTCCTTATTGCCGTGTCGCTGATCGTGGTCCGCCTGTGGTATCTCCAGGTCATCCAGGGTCAGGAGCTGCGGGTCCGGTCGGAGAACAACCGGGTCCGCCTCCGGGAGATCAAGGCCCTTCGAGGCATCATCCTCGATTCCCGCGGCGTCGTCCTCGTCGATAACCGTCCCTCCTTCGACGTGATCATCTATCCCGAGGATGCGAAGAATGTCCGGGGCGTCATCGAGACGCTCGAGGGCCTCTACGGCAAACAGCAGCTGGATCTTTCCGAGGACTACTCGCAGCTCCTGGAGGCGAAGAGGCCCCTCATGACCTACCGGTTGGACCGGAACATCAGCCGCGAGAAGCTGGCCCTCGTGGAAACCCACGCCCTCGAACTGCCCGGTGTGATTATCGACGTGATGCCCGTGCGGGAGTACTTCTTCGGGGAGTCGATGGCCCATGTCATCGGCTACACCGGAGAAGTCAGCCGCAGCGATCTCGAACGGGAAGGGAGCGATGTTCTCAAATCCGGGGATATCGTCGGGAAGTACGGCATCGAACGGTACCTCGATCCGAAAATCCGCGGGAAAAACGGCGGCGAGCAGATCGAAGTCAACGTCGTCGGCAAGAAGATCCGCACGCTGGGCCGTGTGGAGCCCACCATCGGGTACCGGGTCGTGCTGACCCTCGATTCGGTCCTCCAGCGGACCGCCTGGAACGCTCTGGAGGGGAAGGCCGGCTCTGTCATCGCCATCAACCCCCGGGACGGTTCGATCCTCGCCATGGTGAGCAAGCCCGGCTTCGACCCGAACCTCTTCAACCGGGGCATCACGCCGGAGAACTGGGAAAAGCTCACCCGGAGCCCGCTCCATCCCATGGAGAACAAGGCGATCAGCGGCCAGTACCCGCCGGGATCGACCTACAAGCTCATCGTGGCGGCGGCCGGCCTCGAGGAAGGGATCATCACGCCCGAAACGTCTTTCAACTGTCCGGGAACCTTTGAAATGGGAACGAGGACCTTTCGGTGCTGGAAAAAGGGCGGCCACGGCCGGGTTTCCCTCCACCGGGCTCTTGTGGAGTCCTGCGACGTCTATTTCTACAATGTGGGCAGGCTCCTCGGCGTGGACAGAATCGCCGAGTACGCTCATAAATTCGGTCTCGGGACGAAAACGGGCGTCACCCTTCTCGGGGAAAAAGCCGGTCTCGTTCCCACCAGCGACTGGAAACTGGCACGGTTCGGCGTGCCCTGGCAGCCCGGCGAGACCATCTCCATCGCCATCGGACAGGGGTTCAATACCCTCACGCCGCTTCAGCTGCTCAACGCCTACTGCGCCACGGCCAACCGGGGCGTGGTCTACACGCCCAGGGTCATCCAGCGGATCGAGACGGAAGACGGCCAGATCGTCCAGGAATTTCCCCCGGAACCGAAGGCGGCCGTCGACGTGAGCCGGGAAAATTTCGAGCTCATCGTCCAGGCCCTCTGGGGGGTCTGCAACGAACCGGGAGGCACGGGGCATGCGCTGAGGCGGAAAGAGGCGGACGTCTGCGGGAAGACGGGGACGGCGCAGGTCATCGGACTCCCCGAAGGGACCGACGCACGGCAAGTCGTCTTCCCCTACGAGTACAGAGACCATGCCCTTTTTGTCTGTTTTGCGCCGAAGGACAACCCCGAAATCGCCGTGGTGGTCGTCGTCGAGCACGGCGGTCACGGGGCCACGGCGGCGGCGCCCGTCGCCCGGAAGGTCATCGACGCCTACTTCGCGAACAGGACTTCCTCATGAGGATCGACCGACGACTGCTTTATTCCTTTGACTGGATGCTCTTCGGCCTGCTGATGACGATCATCCTCATCGGCCTGCTGAACCTCGGCAGTGCGGGCGCCAGCGCAGCGGGCGATTCCCCGTTTCTGAAACAGATCCGCTGGATCGTCTTCGGATTCGCCCTGATGCTCGCCGTGGTCTGCATCGACTACCGTTTGATCACCCGGTCGGCCTACGTCATTCACGGCATCGCCGTCTTTTTTCTCGTCATCGTCTACCTCTACGGGACCGTTACCCACGGGTCCCAGCGCTGGATCAACCTCGGAGGGTTTTCCTTTCAGCCGTCGGAGCTGGTGAAACTGACCCTCGTGCTCGCTCTGGCAAGGTACTTCAACGATCGCAAGCAGCCCGATGCCTATACGATCCGGGGTCTTTTCATCCCCATCCTGCTGGTCATCGTCCCCTTTGCGCTGATCGTCCGACAACCCGACCTGGGCACGGCGCTCCTGCTGCTCGTCCTCTTCGGCTCCATGGCTCTCTTTGTGGGTGTCAAGTGGAGATCCATTCTCCTGACTGCGGCGACCGGCCTTCTCCTGGTCCCCTTTGTGTGGAATTTCCTGCACGACTACCAGCGGGAGAGGATTCTGACCTTCTTCGACCCGGGACGGGACCCCCTCGGTTCGGGGTATCACATCATCCAGTCCATCATCGCTGTCGGCTCCGGAATGTTTTTCGGGAAGGGGTACATGCAGGGTACGCAGAGCCAGCTCAAGTTTCTCCCCGAGCAGCAGACGGACTTCGTTTTTTCCGTGTTTGCCGAGGAGTGGGGTTTTCTCGGGGCCGTCGTTCTTCTGACCGCCTATCTGGCCTTCATCCTGTGGGGCCTGAAGATCGCCCAGCAGGCCCGGGATTACACGGGCACCCTTATTGCTTACGGATTGACCATGCTGGTCTTCTGGGGGTTTTTCATAAACATCGGGATGGTGATCGGGATTCTGCCTGTGGTGGGGATCCCCCTGCCGTTCCTGAGTTACGGGGGGTCGTCCATGGTGGGGCTGCTCACCGGCATGGGACTGCTGATGAATGTGAGCATGAGACGTTATCTGCTTCATCACGATTAGGGAAGGGTTCGTTGCCGGGTTCGGAGTCTGCCGGTGCCGCACCCGATCTCACAACAAAGGAGAGGTTCCAATGCTGAGCAAGAAAAAGAAAGAGGATGACGAGATCAAGGCCTTCCTGGGGAAGGGTACCGAGTTCGAGGGAAAACTCGTTTTCAGCGGATCCGTCCGGCTGGACGGGCGATTCAAGGGAGACATCATGGGAGGGGGAACCCTGGTCGTCGGCGAAGGGGCCCAGGTCGAGGCGACCGTCTCGGTGGACAACCTTCTCATCGGCGGAACCCTCCAGGGCAATGCAGAAGTCAAAAAACGGGTGGAAATCTTATCGTCAGGAAAATTCTTCGGAACGGTCACGACACCCGTTTTCGTGATCCAGGACGGCGGCGTTTTCGAGGGGGACTGCCGCATGGTCAAAGGACCGGCCCAGGAGCCCTGAGGGGGCCCTCCCTCGGGTATTATTCCCGTCAGAAAAACGGGCCTCCGGGAGGCGTCCGGGGCTTTTCCCGGGCGCTCCCCGGCGGCTTTTGATCCGGCCTCATTTCCGCTTTGTTCGCCTTCCCCGAACCCCCCCGTTTTGGAAGAAAAAAAGTATTGACAAGGTCGGTCAGTTATGATTAGTAGTCAGCGCTTTACGCAGACCTTGCGGGAGAGTGGATATGGTGGGAAATAGCTGTAATGTCGGTATGTTATCATTAGACCGCCTCGATCTCTGCACCCCCCTTCTCCGGGTATCGAAAGAGCGCCTGTGACCGAGAGGATGTCCTATCCCCTCGGTTTTTTTGCGTTTTTTATCATCGTCGGAAGGACCGGAAGACATGGTAGATATCAACAGCACCGTATTCATCCAGATCATCAATTTTTTAGCCCTGATTTTCATCCTCAACGCACTCCTCTACAAGCCCATTCTTCAGATCATGGACAAGAGAAAAGGGATCTTTGATTCCGCCGAAGAGGAGATCAAGCGGCTGCAGGAGACCATCGACCGGAAGATGGCCGAGTATGAGGCCCGAATCGCACAGGCCAAGACGGAAGCCATGGTTCAGCGCAGCGAGATCCAGAAGGAAGGGGCCGAGAAGGGGAAAGAGATACTGGACGGGGCGAGGTCGGAAATTCAAAAAATGATGGACGATTTCAACGTCCGGCTGACCCGGGAGGTGGAAGGCGCCAGGACCGTTCTGAGAGGCCATTCCGAGAAGATATCGCAAGAGATCGCCGAAAAGGTTCTGGGAAGGAGTGTTTAATGAAAATGTGTCGAGCGAGGAATCTCTGGAAGAGGTTCTTTTTTAGTGCCCTGCCGGCGGTGCTGGGGACGCTCTTCATGACGGCCGCGGCCTTTTGCGCCGCGGCAGAAGGGGAGGTCGACCACAAGGCCCAGCTCTGGGATTTCATGTGGCGGCTGCTGAATTTTGCGGTCCTTGTGTTCATCCTCTACAAGCTGGCCTGGAAGCGCCTGGTGAATTTCTTCCGGAACCGGCGCGAAGACATCAGGACGTCGCTGGCGGAGACGGAGGAGCGGAAGGTGGAGGCCGAGGAGAAATTCAAGGAGTACGAGGCCAAACTCACGAAGGCGACCGATGACATCCAGAACATCTCCGAGATGATCAAGGCCCAGGGCCACGCTGAAAAGCAGAAGCTCATCGCCGACGCAGAAAAGACCGCCGAGAAAATGAAGGAGGACGCCAGGGCGAGAATGGACCAGGAGCTCAAGAAGGCCGGTTCCCAGCTCCGGGCGGAAGCGGTGGAACTCTCCGTCAAGGTGGCCGAGGACATCCTCAAGCGGAATGTCAGCAGGGAAGACCACGAAAAAATGGTGAAGGAATACATGGACAGGATGGTGAAGGAGAATTGATCGGAAGCGACATAGCGAAACGATACGCGAAGGCCTTTTTTGATATCGCGGCCGAGGAGCAGAACTACGAGGGATACTACGGCGAGCTCAAGTCCTTCTCTTCCCTCATTGATGAAAACAGGGACCTGCGGGAGTTTCTGGCCAACCCGGTTTTCGATCAGTCGGAAAAGAAATCCGTCGTCGAGGAGATTCTGACCCGCATCCGGATGTCCGGCATGACGGCCAATTTTCTGAGGCTTCTGGTGGACAAGAAGCGGATCGGGATCGCCGGTGAAATCGCGGAATCCTACCGGCAGCTCATGGACAACAAGCTCCGGAAGGTCCGGGTCTTTGTGAAAACGGCCTTCCCTCTGGATGGCGACATCGCCGGCAACCTCGAGCGGAAGATCGCCGAGATGACCGGCAAGGAAGTGGAGATGACCATCGAAGAGGACAGGGCCCTCATCGGGGGAGTGGTCGTCCGGGTCGGCGACACCCTGTACGACGGGAGCATCAGGACGCAGCTGAACAACATCAGGAAGCTCTTGGGAGAGGAGATATAGGTGATGGAAGCGATCAGGGCAGAAGAAATCAGTCAAATTATCTCTAAGCAGATCAAGGAGTACGAAAAAAAGCTGGATATCAGCGAAACGGGCACCGTCCTCTCGGTCGGTGACGGCATCGCCCGCATCTACGGTGTCGAGAACGCCATGTCCATGGAGCTCCTGGAGTTCCCCGGAGATATCCTCGGAATGGTCCTGAACCTCGAGCGTGACAACGTCGGCGTCGCCATCCTCGGAGAAGACACCCATATCAAAGAAGGGGACATCGTGAAGAGGACGGGCAGGATCGCGGAGGTCCCCGTGGGAGACGAGCTTCTGGGACGCGTCATCGACGGCACGGGCCGCCCCATCGACGGCAAAGGGCCCATCGAGGCCAAGGAAACCCGCCGTATCGAGATGATCGCCCCCGGCGTGATCGCCCGCCAGCCCGTGAACCAGCCCATGTACACCGGTCTCAAAGCGATTGACGCCATGACCCCCATCGGTCGCGGTCAGCGCGAGCTCATCATCGGCGACCGCCAGATCGGGAAAACGGCCATCTGCGTCGACACGATCATCCGCCAAAAGGACACCGGCGTGAAGTGCATCTACGTCGCCATCGGCCAGAAAAAATCGACCGTGGCGCAGGTCGTCGAGGCCCTCCGCAGGAACAGCGCCATGGACTACACCGTCGTCGTCAGTGCCTGCGCGAGCGATCCCGCAACCCTGCAGTACATCGCCGCCTACTCCGGGTGCAGCATCGGGGAGTTCTGGCGCGACCGCGGGCAGGATGCCCTCATTATCTACGACGACCTCTCGAAGCAGGCGGTGGCCTACCGTCAGATCTCGCTGCTTCTCAGACGGCCCCCGGGACGCGAAGCCTTCCCCGGGGACATCTTCTACAATCACTCCAGGCTCCTCGAGCGTGCCGCCCGCGTGAACCCCGATTTCGGGGGGGGATCCCTGACGGCCCTGCCCATCATCGAGACACAGGCCGGCGACGTTTCGGCCTACATCCCGACCAACGTGATCTCCATCACCGACGGCCAGGTCTACCTGGAACCGGGTCTTTTCTACTCCGGTGTCCGCCCGGCCATCAACGTGGGCCTTTCCGTTTCCCGCGTCGGCGGCGCAGCCCAGGTGAAGGCCATGAAGCAGGTGGCGGGCACCCTGAAGCTCGAACTGGCGCAGTACCGCGAGATGGCGGCCTTCGCCCAGTTCGGAAGCGATCTCGACAAGGCGACACAGGCCCAGCTCGAGCGGGGCGTGCGGCTCGTGGAGATCCTGAAGCAGCCCCAGTACAAGCCCATGTCCCTCGGGGAAGAGGTAGTCATCCTTTTCGCCGGGACCCGCGGGTTCCTGGACAAGTACCCCGTGGACAAGCTCAAGACCTATGAGCCGGAGCTCCTCAATTACGTCAAAGGCAAATATCCCGAGATCATGAAAGAGATCGACGACAAGCAGATCATCAGCCCCGAGCTGGAAAAGAAGATGAAGGAAGTGCTCTCGGAGTTCGACAGCATCTTCGTTGCCGGCTAAAGGGTGGTGTTTTTGTCAACGAGACGATAAGGGAGAGAAAAACAGGCCATGGCCGCGTTAAGGGATATCCGAAGAAAAATCACTGCGGTTCAGAAGACCAAGCAGATCACCAGAGCCATGAACATGGTGTCGGCCTCGAAGCTCCGCTCCGCCCAGATGCGGATGGAAAATTTCCGTCCCTACGCCATCAAGTTCATGGATGTGCTCAACAGCCTCGCCCTCCGCGTGGACCCGAAGAGCCACCCCCTCCTTGCCGCAAGGGAACCCCGTAAGATCCGCGTGATTGTCATGACCGCCGACCGCGGCCTCTGCGGGGGGTTCAACACGAACGTCATCCGGGCTGCCGAGCGGTTTGTCCAGGCGAAGGCGAAAGAGGGCAAGGAAGTGTCCCTGGTGACCGTGGGGCGGAAGGGACGGGACTATTTCAGGAAGAAACAGAAGCTTCACAGCATGCATCCCGACGTCTTCCGGAAGTTCGACATGGGTCTGGCCATCGGCATCGGGGAGGATGTCATCCCGGCCTTCATCACCGAAGACTACGACGAGCTGTATCTTGTCTATAACGAGTTCGCCAGTGTTTCCATCCAGCGGCCGAGGGTCGTGAGGCTGCTGCCGCTCCCCTCCGTCGGGACCGAGGAGGAAGTGGATTACGAGAAACGGCTCGATTACATCTATGAGCCTTCCGATGAGGTCCTCCTGGACCAGCTCCTCCCCATGTACATCCGCGTGCTCATCTACCGGTCGCTGCTGGAGACCTCGGCGGGCGAACACGGGGCCCGGATGGTGGCCATGGACAACGCGACCAAGAACTGCGATGATCTCACGAGAAGCCTGACGCTGACTTTCAACAAGGTCCGTCAGGCCAACATCACCAAGGAGCTCATGGATATCGTGGGCGGCACGGAGGCGCTGAAGGCGGGGAAATAAATCGAGCCACACGACCGAGGAGGATTATCCGGACGTCAGTAACCTTAAGAAGGAGAGCCGTATGAGCAATATAGGAAGGATTGTACAGGTCATCGGGCCGGTTGTCGATGTCGAGTTCGACGAAGGGCATCTTCCCCACATTCTGGATGCCATCAAGATCTCGAACCCGGCCATCAGTGATGAGGAGGGGAATCTGATCGTCGAGGTAGCGCAGCACCTCGGTGACAACATGGTGCGCTGCATCGCCATGGATATTACGGACGGGCTGGTAAGGGGCATGAAGGCCGAGGCGATCGGCTCCCCGATCCTGGTTCCCGTCGGAGAGCCGGGGCTGGGCAGGATCCTGAACGTCGTCGGCAGGCCCGTCGACGGCCTGGGCCCCGTGAACGCCAAGGAGATGATGCCGATCCACCGGTCGGCCCCGTCGTTCCTCGAGCAGGACACCACCGTTCACGTCCTCGAAACGGGCGTCAAGGTCATCGACCTGCTGGTTCCCTTTCCCCGCGGCGGCAAGATGGGGATGTTCGGCGGCGCCGGCGTGGGCAAGACCGTCGTCATGATGGAGATGATCCACAATATCGCCATGCACCACGGCGGGATCTCCGTGTTCGCCGGGGTGGGCGAACGGACGAGAGAAGGCAACGACCTGTACCTCGAGATGAAGCAGTCCGGCGTTATTTCCAAGGCGGCCCTGATCTACGGCCAGATGACGGAACCCCCCGGAGCCCGCGCGAGGGTGGCCCTCACGGCCCTCACGGCGGCTGAGTACTTCCGGGACGTGCAGGGGCAGGACGTGCTCCTCTTCATCGACAACATCTTCCGTTTCACCCAGGCCGGGTCCGAGGTATCCGCCCTCCTGGGACGCATGCCCTCGGCCGTCGGTTACCAGCCGACACTGGCCACGGACCTCGGTGAGCTCCAGGAGCGGATCACCTCGACCGACAAGGGGTCGATCACGGCCGTCCAGTGCGTTTACGTTCCCGCCGACGACCTGACGGACCCCGCCCCCGCGACGACCTTCGCGCACCTGGACGGAACCGTCGTTCTTTCCCGGCCGATCGCAGAGCTCGGTATCTACCCCGCCGTGGACCCCCTCGATTCGACCTCGCGAATCCTGGACCCCAATGTTCTCGGCGAGGATCACTACCAGGTGGCGCGGAACGTTCAGCTCATCCTGCAGCGGTACAAGGACCTCCAGGACATCATCGCGATCCTCGGCATGGACGAGCTTTCGGAAGAGGACAAGCTCACTGTCGGCCGTGCCAGGAAGATCCAGCGGTTCCTCTCTCAGCCTTTCTTCGTGGCCGCGCAGTTCACCGGAACGGAAGGCAAGTTCGTCTCCGTGAAGGATACGGTGCGGGGATTCCAGGAGATCCTGGAGGGCAAGCATGACGACCTGCCCGAACAGGCCTTCTACATGGTGGGCGGAATCGAAGAAGCCGTCGAGAAAGCCAAGAGGCTGTCTGAATAACCGAAAGCGGAGGGTTTCTCAATGGCTGACGAGTTGATGGTAGAAATCGTAACGCCGGAGAAGATGGCTTTCAGCGGCAAGGTCGAGGAGATCACCATCCCCGGTATCGAGGGCGAGTTCGGTGTCCTGAGGGGACACGCATCGCTGCTCTCGGCGATCAAGTTCGGTGAGCTGAGTTATCTGCGGGACGGTCGGAGGACCCATTACGCCGTTAATATGGGTTACGCGGAGGTGACGGCGAGCAAGGTGACCATTCTGGTGGAAACGGCCGAGCGGGCGGACCAGATCGACGTGGAAAGGGCCAAGCGGGCCAAGGAAAGGGCCGAGCAGAAGCTGGCCAAGATGGCAAAGGAAGACCCCGAGTACGGGAAAGTGGAAGCCGACCTCCATCGGGCGGATACCCGGATCCGGATCGCCGGGCACTCGGGATAAAACGCTGTATCATCAGGGGCCGTGATACAGGATCCCTGACGGATAAGGTAAAAGCCAGGGGGAATCCGCCTGGCTTTTTTATTTGAAAGAGGCCCTTCGGAATGCGGGGAAGGGACATTCGGCGTTGCGGAGGTCACGCGGGGTATGGTACCGGATGAGTGTTCGGGGAGGGATCGAAACATGTTATCGGGTGAAAGAAACAACGGGATCGTCGTTTTGTTCAGCGCCATCGGGCTTGCCCTCGCCGGGTCGTGGGCTCTGCCGGCGCTGGGCCTGGCGGCAACGGGAACGGATCCGGCGCATCCGGCCCTCGGGACGGTTCTGCCTCTGTGGTCCATCATCCCTTTTGCGGGGATCCTGCTTTCCATCGCCCTGTGCCCGCTGCTCACGCCGGCGTTCTGGCATCATCATTACGGCAAGGTGTCCGCCTTCTGGGCGGTCGCCTTCGCGGTCCCCGCCGTCTATGTGTATCGTGAAACGGCGGTCTTCCCGATCGTTCACATCTACCTCATCGACTACATCCCCTTCATCATTCTGCTCTGGGGGCTCTTCACCATCGCGGGGGGGATCGTTGTGTCCGGATCGCTGCGAGGGACCCCGGCGGTCAATTCGGTCCTGCTGCTGATCGGCACGATCCTCGCCTCCTGGGTGGGCACGACGGGGGCGTCCATGGTGATGATCCGACCCGTCATGAGGGCGAACCGGGAACGGGAACGGAAGGCCCACGTGATCATCTTTTTCATCTTTCTCGTTTCGAACATCGGCGGGGCGCTCACCCCGCTGGGGGATCCCCCCCTCTTTCTCGGTTTTCTGCACAATGTGCCCTTCTTCTGGGTCACAAAAGCCATCCTTCCTCACATGCTCCTGAGCTGTGCGATCCTGCTCGGGGTCTTCTACGCAATGGACAGCTATTACTACCGTAAGGAACGGTCCGACCGGAGAATGCCGGCCGGGAGCGGGGAAAAAACACCGATCCGGATCGACGGCGCCTATAATCTCCTCTTTTTGGCAGGCGTCGTCGGCCTGGTCCTCATGAGCGGTTACTGGAAGGCCGGGTGTTTCACCGTTCTGGGCACCGAGGTCTATTACCAGAACATCGCCCGGGACGTCGGGATTCTCATCATGGGGTTTCTCTCCCTTCGCTTCACTCCCTGGAAGCTCCGGGAAGCCAACGAGTTCGGGTGGGCCCCGATCATCGAGGTGGCAAAGCTCTTTGCCGGGATCTTCATGACGATTCTTCCGGCGCTGGGCATTCTGCAGGCCGGACACCAGGGAGCCCTCGCGGGCCTGCTGGTTTACGTGAGGGAGCCCGTGGCCTACTACTGGACCTCGGGTTTGCTCTCCTCCTTCCTCGACAACGCCCCCACCTACCTGACCTTCTTCTACATGGCCCTGGGCCAGCTCGGCATGACGGAGGCCATGGTCCCGGGGGCCTGTGCCGTCGGGGTGGTGACCCACAACCCCGAGTTTGTCGCCCTTCTCACGGGGATCTCGGCAGGATCCGTCTTCATGGGGGCCAACACCTACATCGGGAATGCACCCAACTTCATGGTGAAGTCCATCGCCGAAGAAGCGGGGATCGCCATGCCGAGCTTCTTCGGATACATGTTCAAGTACTCCATCCCGATCCTGATCCCCGTATTTATCATCGTCACCTTCGTGTTTTTCTAGACCACAGGGACATCGGGGAAGAAAGGAAGAGCGCATGACAGAGACATACTACGAAGTGGTGGTCGAGGGCTCCTTTGATCTCATCAAGGGTTTCGTCCTTGGTTTTCTCCAGGGAAGGAGGATCGAAGGGGAGGCCGTGTTCTCCGCCGAACGTCATATCCGGCGAAGCGAAGGAGTAATCCAGCTTCTGCGGCAGCTGACGCGCCGGGGCAACAAGTCCAGCATCATCATCGGTCGGGGGGTCGGCCGGCTGCTCCGGGAGGCTCTGGAGAGGATCGGGGACGATCTGGACCTGAAGGTGCTCTCCGTCAGGGAAATCAAGTCGGCGCACTTCGATTTCGAGTTCCGGACCTACGCGAAAAAGGCAGGGGAATCTTTGGAGGAGACCTTCAGGAAGCTGCCCCCGGGAGTCACGCTGGAGGGTTTTGATCTGAAGGAGGACGTCCACCCCGAAGCCAAGGGTGTCGAGGCCTACGCGCCGCTCCATCATTACGAGATCAGGGGAAAGGGGCGTGTGGCGGGCGACGCCAAGGCGGTGATCGACTTCTATGATCGGATCGAGCACAACGAGCTGATCAAACTGGGGGACATCCGGCTGGAATTCCCTTGAACCGTCCCGTCAGGGCTCTTCCGTGACGGCGATACCGACGATTTCGAACTCTCTCATCCCTCCGGGTGTCTTGACGGAGACGGTGTCTCCCGACTCCCGGCCGATCAGGGCCTTTCCGATCGGGGAAGTGACGGAGATCTTGTTGTTGGAAGCATCCGATTCAAAAGGCCCCACAAGCCGGTAGTCCATCACATCCCCCGTGTCCGTGTCGCGAATGGACACGGTCGATCCGAAGACCGCCTTCTTGTCCGTCAGCCCCTTGAGATCGATCACCTTGGAAGAGGCCAGGTTGTTTTCGATTTCCTGCATCCGGCCGTGCAGAAAAGACTGCCGTTCCTTGGCGTACTGGTACTCCGCATTTTCCGCGATGTCGCCGTGACTTCGTGCCTCCTCGATGGCCCGGGCGTTCTCGGGGATGGCGACCGCCTTGAGGTGATGGAGTTCTTTCTTGAGTTTTTCGTATCCCGCTTTCGTGATCGGCATCTTCTGCATGAAATTCGACTCCGACATCGGTCGTTGGACGGACCGGTGTAAAAAAAGATATCCGTTATCGGTTCAATAACGGATGGGTGGCTTTTATCGGAGAATTTGCGGCCTGTCAAGAAGATTTCGGCCATCGGCCTTGCCACGGCCCCTGAACTGTGTTAGAAGAAACCCGAATTGGAACCGGGTCTCCATCCTATGCGCGATTCTTTCAACAGGGAAATTTGTTACCTCCGGGTCTCCGTGACGGACCGCTGCAATCTCCGGTGCCTGTACTGCATGCCGAAGGAGGGCGTTTCGCTCCTCGGGCACGACGACATTCTCCGTTACGAGGAGATTCTGCGGGTCATCCGGGAGGCCGCAGCGCTCGGCATCTCCAAGGTGCGGGTCACGGGCGGGGAGCCCCTCGTCCGCAGGGGGCTTATGGATTTCCTCCAGGCCCTGAAGGGGGTTCCCCTTGAGGATCTGAGTCTCACGACGAACGGGATCTTGCTGGAGGTCTATGCCGAAAAGCTCTTCGATGCCGGGGTTCGCCGGGTCAACGTCAGCCTCGATTCGCTGAATGCCGAACGATACGCGCAGATGACCCGGGGCGGCAACCTGCATTCGGTCCTTCGCGGTATCGAGAAAGCGGAACAGATCGGTTTCGCCCCGATCAAGATCAATACCGTCATCGTGCGGGGATTCAACGAAGATGAAATCCTGGACATCGCCCGTCTCACGCTTCGGAAGCCCTATCAGGTGAGATTCATCGAGTTGATGCCGGCGGGGAGGATCGACGTCGACGTCCCCGAACAGTACCTGTCCGCCGATGTCATCATGGCGCGGATCAGCGCTTTCCGCAGGCTTGAGGCCGTCAACGGCGGCGGGAGCGGCACCGCCGGGCCCGCCCGCATGTACAGGATGGAGGGTGCCGCCGGCGAGATCGGTTTCATCAGCCCCATCAGCCATCACTTCTGCGATCTCTGCAATCGCCTGAGGCTTACGGCGGACGGTCACCTGCGTTCCTGTCTTCTTGCGGACGACGAGATTGATCTCAAGGTGCCGTTGAGGTCGGGGTGCTCCGACGCGGAGCTGCGGGACATGATCCGGCGAGCCGTCCTCCGGAAACCGCGGAGGCACGGCCTGGCCGCAAGCGCCGTGCCGAAGCGCAAGTCCCGGAAGGAGATGTCCCGGATCGGCGGGTGATTCACTCGCTTCCCCGTCATCCCCTTTTCCGGGGATTTTCTATTCAGAGGCGTTCTGCCAGTTCAGGTCTTTTTCATCGAAGGTCGTCGACAGGGTCTTTTCGGCGGCCTCCCGGAATTCCTCGGGCACAAGGATCTCCACCTCCCCCAGCCCGTCGATCACAATGGCGTAGATTTCGCCGGCGGCTTCGTATTTCAGCCGGAAGGGGATCTCCTCGGCTTCCAGCCGTCCCGCCACGATCCTCGCGTTGGTCATGCCCGATGCCCTGTAGATCACTCTCCAGCGGTCGTACATCTTATTCCTCCCGAACGGCGAGCTCGAGATAGAAATCGCCCCGTTCCCCGCTCCCGCCTTTGCGACCCATGTCGGCAAGCCTCAGCCGGGTGCCTGTCTTCACGCCGGGCGGGATGATGACGTTGACGAGCTTTCTTTCCCCGTCGCGAATGAGGGTGATCATCTTCCGGGTACCGCTCATCGCTTCCATCGGTGTGACGACGATGCGGCCGTGCAGGTCCAGGTCTTCCGCCGGAGGGTCCGGCCGGACGACCTGAAGGCGGGGTGTTGTCGTCCTTTCGCGGCTCAGGCGCTCCGACAGGCCGAAATCGGGCAGGAAGGAGGAGAGCTTCGTCAAAACCATGCCCGCCACAAAGCCTCCGATGTGAGCCCACCAGGCCACTCCGCCCATCTGGGGGTCGGACACGGAGGCGTAGAGAAACTGAAAGACGAACCAGATCCCCAGGAAGAAAAGCGCGGGGACCTCGATGAAATAGGGAATGAAAAAGACAGGGATGAGCGTCAGGATCCTCGAACGGGGGTAGAGGAGGAGATAAGCCCCCATGACGCCGGCGATGGCGCCGCTCGCCCCGATCGTCGGGATCTGGGATTCCCAGTTGAAATAAAGATGGGTCAAGGCCGAAGCCCAGCCGCAGAGCAGATAGAAGACCAGATATTTGGCGGATCCGAAATGGTCTTCCACGTTGTCGCCGAAGATATAGAGAGACCACATGTTGCCCAGGAGGTGCCAGAAACCTCCGTGGAGAAACATGAACGATATGAACGGGACCGTCTGTTCAAAGAGGGTGAAATGGGATGAAACTTCGGGGCTGCTGTACCGCGCGGGAACGAGACCGTAGGTGAACATGAAAGCCTCGATGTGATCCGCCTGTGTGAGCTGGAGAAGAAAGAGCGCCACATTAACGGCGATCAGCGCCATGTTGACGACGGGGTAATTTCGGGACCGGATCTGATCGCGGATCGGGATCATGAAATAAAACAGGCAAAGGGTTAAGGGTTCAGGGCAACGGGTAAAAGGTTAAAGTCATAGAACGATGGCTTCTGGCAAAAGGTTTATGGCTTATGGCTTGAGGCGAGAACAATTTAGCTGTTTTTTCCCATGAAAAAACCTTAAGCTCACTTCCCTTTGCCTTACGCCTGTTCTCATTATCTCAAATTCCCGGGCCCGACAACCGGTTTTTCCACTCTGCGAATCGATGACCCGGGAAGAGAAGGAAAAGGGGCAGGTTCGAAGAACCTGCCCCTTTTTAGCGTCATGCCGTTGCGTGGCGAATTATTTGATGAATGGTGCGGGAATCGGGTAGATGACCTTGCCGTAGACGGTGTTGCAGACCACGGCGCCGGCAAGATACACTCCGATCCAGCCGGAAACCACGAGCAGCCAGCCGACGATCGGCTTGCCGACCGCGGGATCCATCTTGCCCAGGTCGAGACCGACGATGCACCACAGCACGACGTCGATCAGAAGGACGAGGATGAAAATGAGCTTGTTGCCCTTCGCGTAAGCAGGGGTCACGACTGTGAGGAAGCCG
>Ga0302237_1000505_pt1 | contig 35132 bp, 33 predicted proteins | sample AAG_UR_Ala_MG_FD_193530 | JGI IMG/M metagenome (GOLD analysis project Ga0302237, IMG submission 193530) | Enriched activated sludge microbial communities from anaerobic digester in WTTP, New Holstein, Wisconsin, United States - AAG_UR_Ala | ecosystem: Engineered > Bioreactor > Anaerobic >... | reverse complement strand
CTTGCTTTTAGTCACTTTTCTCATTTGCCTGTTGAATCCTTCTATCATGATAGTGTATTGCGTCCAAAAACACCACAGCATATATTTCTTCCAAAGGACGCGATTGCCACTCCTTGACAAGCGGCAGAACCTTGTCTGTGATTCTGCTTATTGTGGAATCCGACATTTCTATTCCGTAAAGGTCTTTTACATGGTCTTCAATATCGCCAGTGGACATACCTTTGGCGTACATGGAGATTATTTTAGACTCAATATCCTGGCTCAGTGTGTTTTGATTCTTCTGAATCAGCTGCGGCTCGAATTCATTTTTTCTGTCACGAGGCACTTCGATTTCCATGTCTCCGTAGCTGGAGCGCACCGTCTTTTTCGAGTATCCGTTTCTGCTATTATCGGTATCCTTGTTCTTGTAATCATACTTTGTATAGCCAAGTTCGTCATCGAGTTCTCCCTCGAGACTGTTTTCCAATACCTGTGCAATAAGCTCTTTGACAAGATCATTGATGTCACTCCCATCCTTGATAGGATTCTCCTTGAGGAATTCCCCTATAAGCGCTCCTCTTCTTTTCTTTTCTGAACTCTCATTTCTTCTTCCCATAATAAAAAACCTCCAAACCGATTTTATTCTATATCAGTTTGAAGGTTTACACAAACTATGAAACAGTCTCTAAAAAAGCTATGTTCACTGCAACGAGAACATAGCTTTTCAATGTATATAACACTATTTCACTAGCTGGAGTTTGATTTCGTGAGTCTAGACTCTGTTCTCGTAGCACTGCTGGTAGGCATGGCTTAGCATTTCAATCCTCTCACGCTCTTCACGCGGCACTGTGCACCGATATCTCCACTCCAAGCAATAGCGGCCTTTGGTAGTATGGCGTGAGGAACGTGTTGTCGGCTATTGTGAGTATGTCCCCTTGATTAGCAAGCTTGACAACCTCCGCTATATCTGTGACCTTCATTATGGGATTTGAGGGCGTATCTATGAATATAGCGCTTGTGTTTTACCTTATGCCCGCTCCAAAGGCTGCATTGATAAAAAAATATGTGCCGCCTGCTTTAAAATTAAAAACCTCTTTTATCTGTTTATTAAGCCCGATTCAACCAGCAGATTGCGTATAGCTGTTGCTGCTTCTGCATGCGTGAACGTTCCCCTTGGCACAATTGTGTCTTTCGACCTTCCATTGAATATTCCGGAAGCTATTGTTTTGCTCACTGCTTCATATGCCCACGGAGCCACTTCACCTGCATCCTTGTAGCTTACAATTCTGTTGTTGCCTTCGCCGTTGAACTTCACAATTTTCATGGCTCTGGAATACATAACCATCGCCTCTTCTCTTGTGATTGTGCTGTCAGGCCTGAAGGTGCCGTCTGTATAACCACTTACTATCCCCCACTCACTGGCTATGTTTATTCCTGTGAGTGCGACACTTTTCTTGTCTATGTCTGTAAATTTCAGCTTCTCGACCAGTTGCGCATCCTCTCTGTAAAGTCCAAGAGCCCTTACTATATAGTTTGCAAAATCAGCCCTGCTGATTGCCTGGTCCGGTTTGAAATCTTTGGTGTCTGCAACAACAAGTCTTGACGCCATGTCTTTCACTGCCGATTCCGACCAGTGGCCTTTGACAGCGTCGACAGTCACAGGATTCCAAATCACCGAGTAGTTGGAGTTTGTTAGGGAATTCAGCTTTGCATAGTGCTTGCCGTTTTTCTCGAATACGGCCGTTGGCACATGGCTGTATGAGCCGTCATTGTTGAATACTATGCCTGTTGTGATTTTACTTAAATCCACACCCTCTGGAATTTCAAGCACCCTCTCCACAAAGCTGCTGAATCGGCCTATTGATACTGAATCTGTCGCTCCATTGGTTTTTGTAGTTTTGGCTATGATGTTGAATTCTACAGGGGCAACAACAAGCTCGCTTGCATTTTTCCTTGCGATGGCTTCGTACTGCTTGATTACCTTTTCGTCCACTTTTGATATTTGGACTTCCACACTAATGTCCCTCAGCAAGGAAGCAGCAACGTTCAGTTTCTCGGCCACCGATTCTATCGTCAGTTCCCTGGCCGGGATGTTGTACTGCACGTTTTCCCTTAGGACTGCTACAGCAAAGTCGTTGTCTTCCAGCTTCTTGACTATATCTCCTGTCAATACCGCACAGGCGCTGTCTGAAGCCTTGTCGGCCATCGACACTTCTATGATGTTTTGTGTTTCTTGCTTCTGCACCTTTATGGCTTCTTCGATTTTTTTCTCTATAATTTCTGGCTTTACTTTTACTTCAACTGTACTTTTGCCGTCTACTTCACTGAGTGTTTCAGTGCCCGCATCCTCTTCTTTGCCATTAACTTTGACTATTACCGATGCTTCAGGTTGAGGAGTTGGGATTTTGTTTGTTGAACCTCCTGATGAAATTCTAGTCCATTTTGCATGCAGCTCTGTATTGTCTCTTACTGCATCTGCATTGAAGTCCCAAAGGTTTTCGTGGCTGCTTTCCTTGTACCATCCGCCGAATTTATAGCTTGATTTTGTCGGATCAGACGGCATAAGCACCTTTTGTCCGTGCTCTACGCTCTGCGCAGCTACTGCGCTGCCTCCACTGCTGTTGAAGGTCACTGCGTAGCTGTTTATTTCAAAGCTTGCTGTCAAGTCTATGCTGTCTGTAACTCCCTTGTCTGTTCTGCCTGCAGTTGTCACTCCGTCGCTCCAGCTTGTAAAGTGGTAGCCTTCGGCAGGCACTGCTGTTACTTCCAACGCGTCGTTTCCATAGCTCACGCTCTGGCTGGCATTTCCTGTGATGCTTCCATTTGCCCCTGCTGAGTATTTGATGTCGTATGTATTTATGTCGTACTGCGCTGTGATTGTAAGGTCAGACGTCACACTGTCAAAGCTTTCCGACCAGCCTTTGAAGCTGTAGCCTGTCCTTTCTGGAGCTGTCGGCGTTGTTGCTGCCTTCCCGGCGTCGACTATTTCTGTTTTCAAAATATTGCCGTCATGATCCTTGAATACTACTTCCCATGTTTTCACATACTGCGCTGTCACTGTTCTGTTTGATGTTACGTTCTCGTAGCCCAGCTCTGTCCTCCAGCCTGTGAATCGATAACCTTCTCTTGTAGGTGATGCCGGCGGTGTTGCTGCTTTGCTATGCTCCACTGTTTCTGTTTTTATGACGTTTCCATTGTAATCTGCAAAATTAACGCTGTAGGTTGCAACATCCCATTTTGCATAGGCCAAAGCAGTTCCCGTTATTGGCGCCTCGAAGTTAAATGGCGTAGTGAGTCCCGCATCTGCATACCAGCCTCCAAATACAAAGCCTTCTCTTGTTGGATCTTGCGGCTTTACAGCCTTTTGTCCGTGCTCTAAGCTCTGCGCAGCTACTGTGCTACCTCCGTTGCTGTTGAAGGTCACAACGTAGCTGTTTATTTCAAAGCTTGCTGTCACATCAATGCTGCCTGTAACTCCCTTGTCTGTTCTGCTTGCGGCTTTCACTCCGTCGCTCCAGCTTGTAAAGTGGTAGCCTTCGGCAGGCACTGCTGTTACTTCCAACGCGTCGTCTCCATAGCTCACGCTCTGGCTGGCATTTCCTGTGATGCTTCCATTTGCCCCTGCTGAGTATTTGACGTCGTATGTATTTATGTCGTACTGCGCTGTGATTGTAAGGTCAGATGTTACGTTGTCAAAACTTCCCGACCAGCCTTTGAAGCTGTAGCCTGTCCTTTCTGGATCTGTCGGTGCTGTTGCAGCTTTGCCATGCTCCACTGTTTCTGTTTTTATGACATTTCCATTGTAATCTGCAAAATTAACGCTGTAGGTTGCAACGTCCCATTTTGCATAGGCCGAAGCAGTTCCCGTTATTGGCGCCTCGAAGTTAAATGGCGTAGTGAGTCCCGCATCTGCATACCAGCCTCCAAATACAAAGCCTTCTCTTGTTGGATCTTGCGGCTTTACAGCCTTTTGTCCGTGCTCTAAGCTCTGCGCAGCTACTGTGCTACCTCCGTTGCTGTTGAAGGTCACAACGTAGCTGTTTATTTCAAAGCTTGCTGTCACATCAATGCTGCCTGTAACTCCCTTGTCTGTTCTGCTTGCGGCTTTCACTCCGTCGCTCCAGCTTGTAAAGTGGTAGCCTTCGGCAGGCACTGCTGTTACTTCCAACGCGTCGTCTCCATAGCTCACGCTCTGGCTGGCATTTCCTGTGATGCTTCCATTTGCCCCTGCTGAGTATTTGACGTCGTATGTATTTATGTCGTACTGCGCTGTGATTGTAAGGTCAGACGTTACGTTGTCAAAGCTTCCCGACCAGCCTGTAAAGCTGTAGCCTGTCCTTTTGGGAGCTGTCGGTGCTGTTGCAGCTTTGCCTTCGTTGACTATTTCTGTTTTCAAAGTTTTGCCGTCATGGTCCTTGAACACCACATTCCATATCTTCACATACTGCGCTGTGATTGTTCTGTTTGATGTTACGTTCTCGTAGCCCGGCTCCGTGCTCCAGCCTGCAAATCGGTAGCCTTCTCTTGTGGGCGATGCCGGCGGCGTTGCCGATTCGCCTTCATCTACGGTTTCTTTTTTTAACTCGCTTCCATCATGGTCTTGAAACACCACTTCCCAAGTTAAAATTACATCTTCATCCGGGATTTCTTCAACAACCTCATCAAAATCTCTTTCATCCATGCTTACATAATAAACAAACTTTTTACTTTCCCCTGACTGTAACGGCCCCGAATCCCAAGTCATGGTAATAGCAATATCAGAATCTATTGAAGCATTCTTAGGTTGCGGATTATCGTAGGCAGCAGTTTCATATGGATCCTTGTTTGTAAATCCAAAAATTGAAGCTACCGCCTTAGTATCCTTAGAATAGAAAAAAATAGGCGCTCTGCTGCCAAAAGCTTGATATATAGGGTCATTATCATAATAAGTTTCTGCTTTGACCACTGCCTTTCCATCTTCCGCCACTGTATGTGTTACAACATTGCGCGTTTCATAGGCATCGGATATATATGCAGTATTGTCTGGGTCAAGGCTTCTCATGTACCTAGCACCATCCCAAGCTTCTCCACTTATGTTTTTCAATGTCACTTCGTTTCGATAAAACTTGTCATTCACATTAAAGCTTATCTCTTGTGAAATTTCCATTTTGCCTGCCCAGGTCGATACTGTTTTTGCCTTTAATAAGCCCTTATCCATGTCTGACAAGTTTGCTACGGTTGTATGCATATTCCTATCATTCTCAAGAGCACTATTTGTGTTCGTATGTTTAATTCCTCCCACTTTGTAGCCAACCGCAAAACGCTCTTCTGGATCCCCTGGCAAGTAATAATCAATCGGAAGATCGTTTCCAAAGTCAAAACCATCATGGTCTGCACTCATCCCAATATTATTAGAATAGCTGGTTCCTCTGAAATTACTTGGCTTATCACCTATAGTGCCAAAATCCCCCCAATTGCTAATACCCAGCTCCATATAATTGCCGCCCAAAAATAGTTCCGTTCCATTCTCACCGCCGAATACTGCTCTGGTTCCGCTATATACCGGACTTCCACTGCCAAGCAATAACATAATGCCTTCGTTTGCTCCGGCAACTTCTTCGCTTACTCCGGCAACTTCTTCGCTTGCTCCGGCAACTTCTTCGCTTACTCCGGCAACTTCTTCGCTTACTCCGGCAACTTCTTCGCTTGCTCCGGCAACTTCTTCGCTTGCTCCATCAACTTCTTCGCTTGCCAGGGGCTCAGTTTTCTGCATATTTGTACTATAAACACTCATTTTTCCAGCTTGATTTCGTACTATAACGTTGAAGTAATAGGTAATATCTGGATTTAACCCTGTTGCTTCTGTTGAAATTAAATTAGCCGTCCATTCGCGAACAACAGTCCCATTCTCTACAGCATCAGCAACTGTACTGATATTGTCTTCAGCGGAATAAACCACTTCATACTCCAGAGAAACAGTTTCCGTAACAGTGTCGGTTGCTGCTTCCCACGATAACACCATGCTGTTTTGAGTAATGTCGCCAACAGTAATTATGCCTGAATCTACAATTGGTGAACTTTCTTCCTCTGCATACACTTCTTTCACAAATAGAGCTTGAGTACATAAAGATAACATAATAGCTAATGCTATTACTAATGATAATTTACGTTTCAAAAATTAAACCTCCCCTTTTTATATTTTTTTATTTTTAACGCGTTTGCACCTTGTGTGCCTTTAGTCCTACTTAAACGCACATAACACATACAGTATACTTGTTAAAATCTTTACAAAATCTTTACTGCCTCAACCTATCCACACAGGCAATACACTTCTATATGAAAATTACATAATTTAGGTGCATGCTGTAATTCAGCATAAAAAAAGCACCCCAAAAGCCGCATGAGCTCTAGCTTTCCAGGATGCTCTTCATCTTGTCCTTGTAGTATTTGCATTTCCTTGCATTACCCGCTACCTTGTAATACTTTATGATTCTTTCCAGCAGCTCCTCGTAAAGAATCGCGTACCTTTGCTGCGGCTCAAGTGCCCAGGCAAAGTAGTTCTCCTCCAGCAGTTCTCCCCTGTAAAGCTCAGCTGCCCTTTCCGCAAAGGCTATGGTCGCATCATTCATCTGCTCGCATTTCTCCAGGCAGTCCATGAACTCCATTGTGTCAGTCTCGATGTCTTCAATCGAAATGCGCATTTTCCCCCGCTTAGATTCGACATTCAGGCTTATTCCACGCTTTTCAAATTCCTGCTTCAGCAGATAATACGACAGATACAGGTTTGATAGGCTCTTTTGCTTGCTCTCTTCCGGCCAGAGGCTTTCTGCTATTTTCTCCTTGGATACGAATCTTCCTTCCTGGCATATCAAGTACGCCAGCAGCTCCTCTGACTTTCGGGTTCTCCACTTGAGATTTAATTCCTCTCCTCCTGCAACAATTGTAAACATCATAAAGCAATGGAATTTCACCTTTTCAAGGAACGAACTTTTTTCAGACCTGAGCCCAAGGCGCTCCAATGTTTTCATAAGGCGCTGCCTTTGGACAGGCTTTATCAGATAATCCAAGGCATTCAGCTCGAAAGCCCCGACAGCATAGTGGCTGTATGCAGTTATAAATACTATCTTAGTATTTTCGCTGATGTCGATTATCCTCTGAAACAGTTCAAGGCCACTCATTCCCGGCATTTCAATGTCCAGAAAAACCACGTCCGGCCTATTTCCGCTGATGTGCTCCAGGGCTGCTGCGCAGTCTTCGAAAACGCCGCTAGTCTCTATGCCTTCGATGCTTTCAAGCTCCATTTTCAGTCCTTGGAGAGCATAATATTCATCATCTATCAGAACAGCTTTTATCATAGCCTATGGTTCCTTTCCCTATTGTCATAGAAATTTTAGTTCCTCTCTCTGGAACACTCTCAATCCTCAGCCCCTCCCCATAGAGCCTGCAAAGCCTTTTGTTTATGTTTTTCACGCCTATTCCCTTACCTCTGCTCCAACCGCCATTCAGAAGACTGTCTATTTCTTCATTTGTTATTCCCAAGCCGTCATCCTCAACCTCTATTTTCAGACTTCCGTCCTCTTCGTACATTCTTAAAATCACTTTCCCCGCGCCGTTCTTTTTCCTGATGCCATGAATGATTGCATTTTCAACCAGAGGTTGCAGAATAAGCGGCGGAACAGCAAAATGGCCCACATCTCCAATTTCATATTTCACATCCAGCTTGTCTTTGAAGCGAGCCTGCTCAATGCGGACGTAAGCCTGCACATATTCAAGTTCGTCCTCAAGCAGGACCAACTTTTGATTGTTGTGGAAATCGAATGTGTGGCGAAGGAACTCCGAAAGGTCAAGCAGGAGCTCCCTGGCCTTCTCCGAATCAATTCTGCACAGGCTTATTATTACATTCAGGACGTTGTACAGAAAGTGGGGCTTGATTTGAGCCTGAAGGAATGCAATCTCGTTTGACTGGGCATTTTCCTCAGCCTCCCTGTACTGCATCAGGGCATTTTCCCTTTCCTCAGTCAGCAGCTTCATCCTTTTTACAAGAGCCGCCGACAGCAAAATGGATTGGATTACAACGGCAATAAAAGTGACATTGATAGTTACGCTGTCATTTATTGTCCAACCCGTATGCCTGAAGAAGCTTTCTATCAGACCGCTCACCATGAAAATCCAACCGAGCATGAACAGTCTGGCCCGCCCAAATCCTCGTTTGTGTGCCTTGAAAGCCACGAACATTACAAAAATCGACATCAGGCTTGAAAGAACATGGGCATACATATTTGCCAATACCGGCTGCTTGAGCAAAATAAAAATCCCCGAAGCGAAAATAAATAAGAACATGCTTCTTAGCACTTTGTCGTATTCTGGCAAAAACTCCCTCGTCCCGAAAAATTCTCTGAAAAATATTATGAAAGCTGTCATGGCAGCCATTGCCATTGTAACTGTGTTTGACATTATAAGGCTTGAGTATTGCGGAGCAAAAGCATTGCAGCTCCCCATCAGATTCCCCTGGTATATTATCATTGACAGTATGTAAAAGACATAGTAAAGACTCGCCTTGTCCCTCAACTCCATAAAAATTATTAAATTCAATATGGCCATAGCTGCAAGTATGCCAAAGAGTATGCCGTGAAGCATTATGTTGTCTATTTTGTCGTGCTCCAGCTCATCTTGGGTAAGAAAACCGATTTTATAGTTTTGTGTAAGATCCGAGCTCAGTTGAATATATGCATCCTCCTTGAAATCAGTGTCATTATCCCACCTGAATATAGGATAGAAAAATCCGCCATCCTGCCTCTTTTCGCCAAAACTCCAGCCGGCATCAAACTCCTTGTATCTGAAATTACCATTCTCAATCACCGGAAGGTACAATACGGCCCTTTTTACCGTAGCGTTATATACCGATATGTACTCCTTTCGAATGCTTGGCTTCAATTCTCCAAGCGGCAATCTTATCCAGTATGTAGCGGCGCTTTTCCCAAACGAAAACATTGCATTGCTGACTGGATAAACTGATCCTGACTCAAACTTTTCCTGCGCCTCTTCCAGATTCATATCACCTGACTTATCCTCTATGTATTCAAGTCCCAGACTGTCTGTATCTCTTGATTTTCCCCAAGTATTTCCTATGAAGAAAAAGCACTGCGCTGCCAATATGACCGTTACAAATAGCGCCGTCATTTTTTTTGAGAATCGGTTTTTCATGCTATGCTCCCTCTTTGCCTAGTATCATAACGTTTACTGATGTAACCAAAAATTGCATATTCTAAGTACCATGTTATAACGCCGCCGTTTCCTTTTCAAGTTAAAAGCAAATACAAAAAAGTGCAGAACAATCTGCGCGCCATACTTGGAGCCGATTATTCTGCACTTTGACATATACTCTATTTAATCCCTCTCACCATGTCTACAAAATACTCATGAGTCTTTAGGTCGTCTGTTAGCTCCGGATGAAATGATGTAACAAACATATTGTCCTGCCTTGCTGCAACAATGTTGCCATCAACCACAGAGAGCACCTTGACGTTCTTGGCGGCTTCCTTTATATACGGAGCCCTTATGAACACCATAGGGATTTCACCTTCTACGCCAGCCATAACATAATTCGCTGAAAAGCTGCCAAGCTGCCTTCCGTAGGCGTTTCTCATTACCTCTATATCCATTACGGGCATGTGTACATTGTCCTGCCCAGCAATTTGTTTTGCAAGGAGTATCATGCCGGCGCATGTTCCCCATACCGGCGTTCCGCCTTCTATCATCGCCTGCAGCTTTTCCTTTATCCCAAGCTCTGTAATGAGCTTGCCTATTGCAGTGCTTTCGCCCCCTGGAAGTACTATTCCGTCAAGCCCCTCAAGGTCTGATGGCTTTCTGATTTCAACCACACGCACGCCGAGTCTTTCCAGAGAGTTTTTGTGCTCGCGGAATGCTCCCTGCATACAGAGTATGCCTATTTTCAAATCCTTGCGCTCCGCCATGATTACCAACCCCTGCCAGCCATTCTGTCTTCTTCTGGCATTGTGCTTATGTTGATTCCAACCATTGGCTCACCAAGATCTTCAGAAAGCTCTGCAAGCATCTTAGGATCGTTGTAGTTTGTAACCGCCTTTACTATCGCCTGGGCTCTTTTCGCAGGGTCTCCCGACTTGAATATGCCCGAGCCTACAAATACGCCGTCGCATCCAAGCTGCATCATCATGGCAGCATCTGCCGGAGTTGCTATTCCGCCTGCAGCAAAGTTTACTACCGGAAGGCTCTTGTTTTCATGCACGTATACTACAAGGTCATACGGAGCGCTTATTTCCTTTGCGTAGTTCATAAGCTCTTCCCTTCCCATCGAGGCAACCTTGTTTATTGCAGAAGTCATGGCTCTCATGTGCTTTACAGCCTCGACAACGTCACCTGTTCCCGGCTCGCCTTTAGTCCTTATCATCGAAGCGCCTTCGCCTATTCTTCTCAGAGCCTCTCCAAGGTTCTTGGCTCCGCATACGAAAGGCACGCTGAAGTTTTTCTTGTTTATGTGAAGCTTGTCGTCTGCAGGAGTAAGGACTTCGCTCTCGTCCACATAGTCTATTTCAAGGGCCTCAAGTATTTGAGCCTCCACAAAGTGTCCTATTCTAACCTTTGCCATAACAGGTATTGAAACAGCCGCCTGTATTTCCTTTATAAGCTTTGGATCAGACATTCTTGCTATTCCGCCATGCTTTCTTATGTCTGCCGGAACCCTCTCAAGAGCCATTACCGCGCATGCACCCGCTTGCTCCGCTATTTTGGCCTGCTCCGCGTCTGTAACGTCCATTATTACTCCGCCCTTAAGCATCTGTGCAAGATTCTTGTTCAATTCATATCTGCTGTTCATTTTTATATTCCCCCTATATAGTGTATTGATACAATTTTCTTCCGAGTGTTTTTCTTGTTCTCAATTATCGCACCAGGAGGGGTGTTTTGGCAATACGCTTTCACCAAATAAACAATAAACCCGCTTTGTAACCATACAATTTGTTTTCTTTTTCGCTTTACCGCGCAAAAGAGACACTTCCATTCAAAAGTGTCTCTAGCCCTGTTTCTTCTGTTGGCTTTATTCTAAAGCTCCATGCTTATCCCATTGAGTCTTAGCCAATCCCTGTAATTTTGGTAGTCCGGCATTATGCGCCCTACAAGCGCCCAGTACTTGCTTGAATGGTTCATATGCACAAGATGGCACAGCTCATGCACCACTATGTAGTCTATCACTTCAATCGGCGCCATTATGCACCTCCAGTTGAAGTTGAGATTACCCAGCGAGCTACAGCTTCCCCACCTTTTCTTTTGGTTCTTTATCCTAACTGCATTTGGCTCCACTCCGATTATTGTACTGTAATGACGCAAGCGCTCTTTAATTTTTTCCGACGCCCTCTGCCTGTACCACTTCTCTAATACAGCCCTCAACTGTTCCTTGTCAATCCTGTCAGTCACGATGCGGAGGCTGCCCCCATCAATGCTTACAAAAGGCTTGGCAATGCCGCTGTCAAGCACCACCTCAAGTGGCCAATTCCTGCCAAGATATAAAAAGGTTTCGCCGTCCTTGTACTCGCGTTTGCACCTTCTGGATTCCAATTCTCTTATTTCTGAAAGCTTCTGATTTATCCATCTGGCCTTTGATTCTACAAGCTCAAGCACCTCAGCTTTCCTGGCATTTTTTGGCGCAACAACCTTCACAATCCCAGGCGGCTCGACTCTTAGCTCAAAGGATCTTCTTTTTCTATATTCAACTGTGAATTCCATAGTAATCAGCTCCCTTCAATCCAGATACTCATCCATTATAAACCTTATCCCTGGCAAATCCCATTGCAAAACTGCTTTCATGCGTGGCAGCCGACTAAAAAGTTATGCAAAATCCTGTGTTTTGCTGTATAATTTTTTTGTAAAAATGCGCGGCATGCCGGATAAGCTTGCCGGCGCAAATCTTTGAAATGGAAGTGTTGATTTATGTATTTTTTCAAAAATATGCGTTTTAAATCACTGTTGCTAACGACCGTTCTGGTTATCAGCATTCTGTTTTCAGGCTGCAGCGGCAATCAGGAGCAGTATGTGGTATCAGAAGAGAGTCAGCAACAAGAAGAAACCTCTATAAACTCAGGTGATGCGGCAACCGGAGGTCCCAACCAGGCTGCTCAGGGTTCAGCAGCAGGGCAAAATGCCGCTTTAGCCTCTCAAGCATACGAGGTGCTGCGCGTTGTTGACGGGGATACAATCATCGTAGACTTCGGCGGCAAAGCTGAAAAGGTCAGGATGATAGGCATAGACACTCCCGAGAGCGTGCATCCCGACGAGTCGAGAAACACACCAGAGGGCAAGATAGCCTCCAATTTCACCAAGTCACAGCTGGAAGGAAAAAATGTTCAGCTGGAGTTCGACGTTGAGGAGCGCGACAAGTACGGAAGGATCCTGGCTTATGTGTGGATAGACGGTGTCATGTTCAACAAGACACTTCTGTCAGAGGGCTACGCCAAGATAGCCACGTTTCCTCCAAACGTAAGGTATGTAGACGATTTCAAAGCTCTCGAAAAACAGGCTAGGGAGCTCAAAGAAGGCTTTTGGGGAGACGGCTCTTCGGCCTCAAATTCGCCAGCAGCACCCGAGCAAGCTGTCTATGCGTTCATTGGCAATTCCAATTCGATGAAGTTCCATGAGGCCGACTGTGAATGGGCGCAGAAAATAAACTCTTCAAACAAAGTGATGTTTTCTCACAGGCAGGATGCACTAAACTCCGGTTATGTGCCATGTAAAGCTTGCAATCCCTAATAATCTTGAATTACAGCAGCGCCATTTTAAAACTATGCCGTCCAAAATATGGCATAGTTTTTTTATTTGGATTATATTCCTCATTTTGCGGGTATTTTTACTGTAAATACTAAAATAGGGAGTGATTTTATGGCAACTATAGTCCATATAGACGTGGCTTCTGACAAACCTGAAAGGGCGAAGAAGTTTTATGAAGAGATTTTTGGATGGAAGTTTTTTTCCCCCGGCATGCCGGACTACTACCTGTTCGAAACAGCTGGTCTCGACGGAACGCCCGGAGTAGGCGGCGGTCTTGGCCTTAGAGGAGCTCCTGATCAAAGGATTACCTGCTACATCGGAGTGGATTCCGTCGATGAGTACTGTTCAAAAATAGTAGCTGGCGGCGGCAAAGTGCTGACTCCAAAAATGACTGTCCCCGGCTGGGGATATCTGGCGAATTGCACTGATACCGAAGGGAATGTATTTGGAATTTGGCAGGAAGACAAAAGCGCAAAGTAGAGATGAGGGCATATGAAGAATAAACCGCTTAACAAGGAAAGGATTCACCTGGGCTATGAGCTCTTCATGGCTCTGCTGGCGCTGATTGCCGTTGTGATAGCATTTCTGGACCTGACCGGCAAAATCAACATGCACGTAAGCCACAACGAATTTTACTATATAGAGCTTGCCATACTCATAGTATTCGCTATAGATTATTTGGCGAGACTATACTCCGCCGAAGACAAAAAGCTCTTTGTTCGGAAAAACATACCCGATTTGCTCTCCATAATACCCTTCAACGCCTTCTTCAGGGCATTCAGGGTTGTAAGGTTTCTGAGAGTGCTGCGGCTTGTGAAGCTCTTGCGGTTTGTTGTTGTCGCCAAAAAATTCAAGCTCAACATCAACCATTTCGTCTACACGAATGGGCTTATATATGTAATATACATCACAATAGCCATGATAATATTTGGAGCAATAGGCATATATCACTTCGAGTACGGTCTTACAATCCACTCCTTCGAGGACGCCCTCTGGTGGAGCTTTGTGACAATATCCAGCGTAGGGTATGGGGACATCGCTCCGGTAACCACATACGGAAGACTCATTGCCGTGATGCAGATGGTTGTGGGAATTGGATTTGCAGGAATGCTCACAGGTACTATAGCGACGTACTTCATAGGCAATAAAATCAAGCAGACAGTTCGCTCAGCCCGCGGAATACTAAACCTTTCCGATCTGAGCGACGAAGAGCTTCAGGCGGTTCTGGAATTCGTAAATGAAATCCGAAAAAAGAGGCAGTAAAAATCATACAAGAATGCGGGTGATGACATGAGTGTAATAGTTGGACTAGTGAACAGAAGAAACATTTCCTTGCTTGTGGCGATAAAAAAACTCAAGCCTCATGGAGTATACCTTATACACTCCGGCAGCAAGCGCGACTTGTACGACCTGACTGACATAAGCGAATTTTTAAACAACACGTACCCAAAGCTTTTCGTGAAGGATATTAAGGTTAACTGCTACAGCTGCAGCGAAATCATCAATACGCTAGAACGTATAGCGGAAGAGGTAAATAATGACCTGGTACTAGACCTCTCCAACGGACATCCAGTGGCAATAGCCTTCCTCAAGGAAGCTTCGCATACGAAATACCCTGTGTTCATATTCTCTGAAAGGGACAACAGGGCGGTAATGATAGAAAACGGGACATGCAGCGAGCTGCCTATGAAGGATGTAAGCTTCGAGGTTGATGATTTCATAGAGAGCGAAGGAGGCGTAGTCTACCACAAGTCTACCGCCATGTTCGACAGCGAAGAAATATCCAGCATACTTTCATGGCAGATCCAAAACTATTCCAAGTGGCTCCGGATAAACAGTCTCATCAAGTCCAAGATGCTTTTCAAGACCTTCGGATACAACGAAAGAGAAACGCGTGTGCTTGCAGACATGAAAAACCTAAATCCCAAGAACAAGAGCCTGCTGCTTGAATATATATACGCCCTCCATAGGTTCAAGCTGATAAAAATGGATAAGCAGGGCAAGTCAAAATATTTTCTCAACTTCAAGTCACTCGATTTCAAGCACTATGTCATGACATACGGCTCGTGGCTAGAGGCCGTAACGTACAGCACTGTTAAACACCTTAAGATTATGGATGATGTCGAAAGCGGGGTTACGCTTTTCTGGGACAAGTCGGATACACCTCTGTCCAACGAGATTGACGTAATGGCAATATACAAGGGGCGTCTCGTGGCAATATCCTGCAAGGATTCTGCCCGCTACGACGAGGACACGCTCCACGAACTCGAGACTGAGGCTTTCAAAATCGGCGGCACCTCCTCAATAAAGATACTCGTGGCCACCTCGCTTCCTACCAAGAAGACAGTTCTGGAAAGGGCAAAGCAGCTGAACATAAACTTGCTTATATTCGACGGCAATCTGAAAGACTTCTGCAGTACGTTCAGAGACATATTCGACCACAGTTAGAATGCTGATGCAATCTCACTATGTTGAAAAAGCAGCGGGCATTTGCTGCTTGGAATTTTAGAGGATTGACTTGTCTGCCGGCTTGCATTATCATTAATATAAAACATATATGATTGGTATGCATTGGAGGCACAAATATGAAGATTTCATCTAAAGGCAGATACGGACTTGCCGTTATGGTATGCCTAGCCCAGGTAGCCAGCGGCGGCGAGTATGTTTCAATTATAAGCATTGCCGAAAAGCTGGGTATTTCCAAAATATATCTCGAGCAGGTTTTTTCGCTTCTCAAAAGAGCCGAGCTCGTAAACTCCGTCAAGGGCGCACAGGGAGGATATCAGCTTTCGAAGGCTTCCAGCGAGATAACAGCCGGAGATATACTCAGAGCCACAGAGCTCAGCCTGTTTGAAAAAACGGACAGCTCAATTGCAAGCGGTCCCGTTGAAATAGACAAGTCCATGGAAGCATTAGTCTGGAACAAGCTCGACAGCGCCCTTGCAGACGTGCTTGATGGCGTTACGCTTTCTGACCTTGTAGGCGAAGCCGAAAGACATAAGGGTGACAATTACCTTATGTTCTACATCTAGAAATAGCTGCCCTAGTTATTGTCAATGCCCTGCGGAGTATCCTTCAAATGGCTCACATGGTCTCCACGTCCCATGTCAGCACGAAAACCGGCAGAATTAATGCGCTTTTCGATGCACCTCCTGCAGTGAGTTGCTTCGTCTCCCGTACATATCTTATTTTCATAAAGCTCGTACTTGGTCCTATATTCAGTGGGTGACAGGTTTGGCATCACAACATTTGCTCCGACTCCCAGAGCCTTCTCCCTGCCAAGAGGATCCATCGTCCCAAGAGCCGTGGTGCTCGGAAGAAGCGCCTGGGGCAGCAAAAGCCTCGTGAGTGCGAGCATTACGAGCGTCTTCTCTACAGTCCCTCCCTCGCTTTCACCTAGCGGAGTCTTCTTGTGGGGTATGAAAGGTCCTATTCCAACCATTTCAGGCTCCAGAGTCTTTAAAAAACGCAAATCCCTTACGAGATCGGCATTGCTCTGACCCGGCAATCCCACCATGAATCCCGCTCCGACCTGGTACCCTATTTCCTTTAGGCTGTAGAGGCATTCGACTCGGCTGTCAAAGTTCATTCCCGGATGCAGCTTTGCATACAGCTCCGGAGACGCCGTTTCATGCCTGAGAAGGTATCTGTCAGCCCCTGCTTTGAAAAGAATTTCATAGCTTTCATAGCTGCGCTCTCCCAACGAGAGAGTCACTGCCGCATCCGGCCATTGCTTCTTAATGCTGGTAACTATGTTAGCCATTATTTCGTCATTATACCAAGAATCCTCTCCTCCCTGAAGCACAAAAGTCCGGTACCCAAGATTATAGCCTTCATCGCAGCAAGAAAGAATTTCATCCTTGTTAAGTCGGTATCTTTCGGCATCCTTATTGTCGCGTCGTATCCCGCAATATAGACAATTTTGGCTGCAGATGTTAGTAAATTCGACAAGGCCTCTCATGTATACGGCATCTCCATAATTCTTTTTCCTTGCCTTAAGCGCCAATGCAAAAAGCATTTTTTCAGAATTAGAATCCAGATTATCGAGAATGTAAAGCAGTTCATCATCTGAAGCATTGCTGTTTTGGTATAGTTTCTCAAGCAGATTTTTCAAGTTTTCTCTCCTCTCTTAAGCAAGCTAAAATTTACATCGAATCATTCTAATGAAATTCACCATCACATTTACATAGTATTCATATATGTTTTATATTGTTTATTTTATTATATTTGTTCTTTTTCTCATTGTCAACTAATTCACATATTATTTGCAATTCAAATATAGAAAACCCGGCACTAGTCTTTGTGCCGGGCTTCTCATATTTAATTATGAGCCTTCTTGCTCTAGCTTATTTTAAATTTTTCCAACGCTGTTAGAAGCTCTTCTGAAAGCATTTCAAGATTGCGCGAATGGTTCGAGAGCTCTTCCATCGAAGCCAGCTGTTCCTCAGTCGCAGCCGACACTTCCTGAGTTGCGGCTGATGTCTGTTCAGCCGCTGATGCTATGTTGTTTACAACCTCCACTATCTCATTCTTGGCATTTAGCATCTCTTCGCTGTCCCGTTTAATATCGTTAGCATTAACGCTTAGCATTTCAACAGATTGCGATATTTCCATGAATATTGTGCGGGTCTCGTCAACTGACTTGGACTGCTCCTCTACGACGGCATGTGCTTTTCCCATTGCACAAACCGCAAGTTCCGTCTTGCCCTGTATAAATCGTATAATCTCCTTTATCTTTTCAGCTGATTTCGATGACTCATCAGAAAGCTTCCTGACTTCTTCTGCTACTACCGCAAAACCCCTGCCGTGTTCCCCTGCTCTTGCAGCCTCTATGTTGGCATTCAATGCCAAAAGGTTAGTCTGTGAGGCTATTGAAGTAATTGTGTTAATAATCATATCGATACCTTTTGTATGTACGGCTACATCAGACACAAGGCTGCGCACCTCTTCTGTCGATGCTTTGCTTTCGCCGCTTCTCTGGTCTAGCTTGACTACTATCTCAAAGCCTTTTGCCGCAAGCGTTCTCGCTTCCTCTGCAGAGTTTCAACAGCTTTTCCCAACTCTCCAAATTCGTCATTTCTTTGCAGGTATGCACTTTCCACTTCCTCAGTAAAATCTCCCTGGGCTATAGTCTTGATATGAGAGACCCCCGTCCTCAACGGGTTGGCTATCATCCTGCTTATGTAAAAGGCCATCGCTATCGCCGCCAATGATCCTATCGCAATGCTCATAAATGCCGAATTTCTAAGTACGTTTGTATCTGCAAGAAGTTCCCTTTCATCCATAACAGCCACAAGCTTCCAGCCCGTCTGCCTGCTTGTGGCGAATCTGATAAATCCTTTGTCTCTATTGACGCGGTACTTTGAAAAACCTGTCTTGACAGAATCCATTTTATCCCATATGCCCATTTCCGCAGCGGTTTGCCTTCCGATTTGCTCTGCATCACGGTGGGCTATGGTCGTTCCATCTGCATCTGCAAGAAACACATGGCCTTCCCTCCCTATTTTAGTGTCGAGGACCATCTTTGAAAAGCGTGAAAGGTCAACATCCATGGCCAGAACTCCGATTATGTCACCCTTTTGATTTTCAACGGTTCTTGCAAGCGTGACTATCCTCTTGCCGGTGAAAGCGTCCTTGTAGGGCTCTGTCCAGATACCCGCCCCTTTTTTAATGTCTGTTCAGTCATCTTGTTTAGCAGGTCAAAGGCTGCCTTTTGCGAAAAAAATCCGAAAAAACCGAGCTGAGAAACCATCGAGATAAGTATAATCACCATAAGCTTGTTTTTTATGCCGCTGCTTTTGAAGAACCTGGCAGTTGTATTAAGGCGTGTCAATTTGCTGCATGCTTTTTTCATCCTGGATAGTATGCTTTTAGGATTAATTCTTTTAGTTTTAATCAATTTCATGAATGCCTTATCCCCCCATTTTATATATTCATCTATCAGTATAGGGAACAACTGTTACGTTTTAATTAAGGTCGTGTAAATGACTTGTAAAATTTACAAAAAAGGACTGTCCCTCATGACCTGATGGTCATAAAGGGGACAGTCCCAGTTCTCATGTGTTGCTGTTCAATTCAAACTATGGTTATTTTTGCTCGCCCGGCAATTCCACCGATATGGCGCCTTGCTCGCCTATTTTGTATTCCGTCCTAAATATCTCGCCTATGAACTCAACCGGAACGTAGGTTGCCGAATCATAGAGCACCGGTGCGCTTTTAAGCTGCATAGGTGCCATTTTGGCAAAGAAGTAGCTGTTCTTGCCTATTGTAACCGTCGTCCACTGCGGCCCTCTTACAATCTCTATAGGCTTGTCGTTACCGCTCCATTTAAGTTCATACCCAAGCTTCTCGGCCACAGCCCTTAGCGGTATCATTGTAGTCCCATCTTCCCTTTTGATTGCCTTTGCAGAGAGCTCCTCGCCGCCTATGCTTATTGCACCTGCTGCTATGTAAGTGCTTGAAGTGACAGAGGTTTCCCCGATCGGAGCTGATGTGAGCATTGGCACGTCGGCCTTGAGTATCATAGGCATATTGGGGTCCAGCTTCGAGTAATCCATGTTAGGATCGTAAATTGCGTGTGAAGCCGTAAGACTTCCAAATATCATGCAGGCTGCAATTCCTGTCGTTATGCTTTTTTTGAAATTCATGTCTAGTTCTCCTTTTTGTTTGATGTTTTGTTCTATACAGTTATATAGACGTTAACATCTGCAGAAAGTTCCCTGGATAATCACAAATTCCAAAATCACCTGCCTCCGAATTGCAGCTTGAGCACTTTTATTATTTTTCAATGATTACTACTGGTTTTGAAAAAACAAACAAAAATGCAGCAGTCTTGACACAAATACCTGACAAGGGTATAATTCCTTTTGGAACACGCTTATGTCATCTCTTGTTAAGCGGATAATAAATATTTTAAAAGGAGAATTGCTAATGTTCACATTCAAGACATCTGGAGTTTGTTCAAGACAAATACACCTAAAAATAGAAAATGACATGATAAAGGAGCTCAGCTTCATTGACGGCTGCGAAGGCAACCTTAAAGGCATATCGGCGCTTTGCATAGGAATGCATGTTGATGATGTATTTGAAAGACTTTCCGGTATAAGGTGCGGGTTGAAAAACACATCCTGTCCGGACCAGCTCTCAAGGGCGCTTGCCGAGTACAAGAAGCTTTCATCGGAAGACATAGGAGCATAAGATATTAAGAAGCCCTCCGGAAATACATAAAGTATGAGTCCGAAGGGCCTTTTTCTAAATCAGGCTATTAATTTAAGTAATTCTACCAGAACTTGAGCTTAGCTATAAGACCGCTGAGCATGTCAAGAACCTGCTGGAGCATGTTCCTTGTCTCCTCGCTCTCCTCTATCAGCGTCTGGAGCTTGTCGCCCATGTTCTTTAACTGGTTTGATATGTCGTTTATGTCTATGTCGAGCTTGCTTATCCTCTGCATTACGTCTATGATCTGGTTTATCTGATCTTCTGAAAGTGTTACACCGTAGTGGTCTGCAACCTTCTGTATTATTGTCCTTATGTCATCAGGACTCGAAAGGTTGTTCTTTATAACTTCCTGCTTTATTTCATTCATGAGCTTGACGGCATTGTCCTTGCCCAGCTCCTCTCCGAGTTCTCCTGTTGTTATCATTTCCCTGTTTGCCGCGTCCTTGGCGTCAACATCCAGCTTTTCTCCCGTGGCCTTCTCAAAGCCCATCATTATGCCTGTAAGCGCTGCCGTTCCCGAAACGTTGAACGGAGCAGCTGCAACCACCTTGGCGTCCTTGACACCGGCAGTCGCCAGCGAGTTGGCTATCATATCCTCAGTAACCCATGTAAGGTTCTTGACCATCACCTGGAGTCCGCTTCCCTCGCCCTGCGGCTCAACATACGAACACGATATAGCCTTGCTGCCTATCTTAGACTCTGGCGCTATTCCACTAAGGTAGCTTCTCTCTTCATCGTTTGTAACCATTACTACCAGTGCGTCTTCTTCCGAAACTCCAAATACGTCGAGCATCTTCTGCTTTTGCTGTTCCGAAAGATCCGCTCCTATGCTCACCGTTTTGAAGCTGTCCGCACTTGCAAATATCGTTGTGAATGCAAGCATCAAAGCCGCTAAAAATGCTATTTTTTTCATATTTTCATCTCCTCGTTTACTCTGCTTTCAAAAGTTCAATTCATTTTCAATCCATTCAAATGTATCTTTTCCAAATCTAATTATATTCAAATCGCAGAATAAATCAATGCCAATATATGGGCCTGCAAGGGCTCTGCTTCACTAAAGCCTTGATTCTACAGTATCATATCCATTTAATCCAAAAGATTAAAAAATGATTAATTCCACGCGGCAAACTTTAGATTTTTCAGAATATTCTTCAAAACGACCCGCATTCTATTTACTTGGGCAATTTTTTCCGTTAAAATAAAACTAATTTCTTCAAACAAGCGCGCAACATAAAAAATATAAATAGTGCGCAGGCTTTTATCTTAAAGGGGTGGAAATCATGAACAACAAAATCAGGGTGATCCTCTCTATGCTCATATGGGGCAGCATAGGGCTTCTGGTAAGAGGGATAGAGCTCCCTTCCATGGGAATAGCATTTCTTCGGGCTGTTACAGCAAGCGCATTTTTAGGAGTGCTGGGAATATGGATGCTCAATAAGGATTCAAAAACGGCAATCAAAAACAATATTAAACCGCTTATGATTACGGGGCTTGCAATGGGCTTTAACTGGCTTTTACTTTTCCAAGCCTACAAATACACCACAATTTCAAACGCCACGCTGAGTTACTACTTCGCACCTGTATTCATAGCTGTGCTTTCTCCCCTTGTGCTTGGCGAAAAGTTTACGGCAAAGAAGATTTCAAGCGTGTTTGCAGCAATGCTGGGACTTTATCTTATACTCTCCTCTCAGTCTGCGCAGCCAGCCGCAGAAGGGTACAACCACTTGCTCGGGATAGCGTACGGTCTTGGCGGAGCAGCATTCTATGCAATTATAATACTGACAAGCAAGCGCATGAAGGGGATAAGCGGCTTTGAAACATCGCTGGTACAGCTTGCCATAGCCGCCATGGTAATGCTCCCTGTCACGCTCATAAACGTAGGCGCAGGTGCAATACTAGGCATGGACAAGACTTCCTGGCTGCTGATATTGACACTTGGCATAGTTCACACAGGCATAGCCTACGCCAACTATTTCTCGGCTATTAGGGACATAGACGGCCAAAGCATCGCCGTACTCAGCTACATCGATCCGATATCTGCAGTCGTGCTTGCAAGCGTAGTTTTCGGCGAGGTTATGTCGACACAGCAGATTCTTGGAGGTCTTCTGATACTGGGCTCCACGCTCTACAGTCAGCTTGACTCATTTTCCGGAATGAAGCTGGGGTTTTTAAAAAATAAAAACGCAGCATAGCATGTGCGGCAAGATTAGCAGCAAAAAAGATACAATTTCAAAAGGGATAGGCATTCTAATCATACGAATGCCTATCCCTTTTTATAATTTCACATAATTTTTTTCAATTCCGCGACTTAGTCTATCTTGAATTTTTCTACCGCTCTGAGCAGCTCCTCAGACAGGTTCTCAAGGTTGCTTGATTGGCTCGAAAGCTGCTGCATTGAAGCAAGCTGCTCCTCTGTGGCAGCAGACACTTCTTCGGTAGCTGCAGAAGACTCTTCTGCAGCCGAGGCTATGTTGTTGACTACAAACACAATCTCGTCCTTGGCTGCTATCATCTCGCCACTGTCCCTTTTTATCTTATTTGCATTCTGTCCAAGCTGGTCTATGGATTGCGATATCTCCCTGAATACGGAATTCGTCTGCTCCACTGCATTAGACTGCTCCTCCACTACTGAGTGCGCCTTGTCCATAGCCTCAACAGCAAGCGCCGTCTTGTTCTGGATTACCTCTATTATTTCCTTTATCTTCTCTGCAGACTTGGCAGACTCCTCGGCAAGCTTCCTGACCTCCTCGGCAACTACTGCAAAGCCTTTGCCGTGCTCTCCTGCTCTTGCCGCCTCTATGTTTGCATTAAGGGCCAGCAGATTCGTCTGCGAAGAAATGGCTGTAATCGTCTCGACTATTATACCGATGCCTTCGGCATTCTTGGCCACCTCGGTAACTATTTCGTTCACCTCTTCAGTAGAAACCTTGCTTTCAGCACTCTTTTTCTCGAGCATGCTTACTATTTCAAATCCCTTTTTCGTAAGCTCATTAGCCTCTTCAGAAGCTGACTTTACGCTGTTGGACTCGCTCGAGACCTTGTCTATTATTACGGCTATTTCCTCGACATTTTTTGAGCCCCTTTGCGTATCTGCAGCCTGCGATTCAGCGCTCCTTGAAATCTCCTCAATCGTCCTTGCAACAGAATCCGCGGCTTCTGCAGACTGACTTGATATATCTGAGAGCATAGATGCCGATTCGCTCACCGTCCTGGCCGACTGCCTGACGTTGTGCAAAAGCTCACGCAGATTCATCTGAAGCGTTCCCACCGCCTTGGCCAGCTCTCCGAATTCATCGCCTCTGTTTATGTAAGAGTCCTCCATTTCGTCTGTAAAGTCGCCGTCAGCTATAGTCTTGATATGTGAAACTCCCTTGCTTAGCGGCACAGCTATCATCCTGGCTATGTAGAGAGCTATAACCACAGCAATTATTGAACCTACGGCGACACTTGTCATCGTAGATTTCTTTATAATATCAGTATCAGCAAGAAGCTCCGCTTCCTCCATGGCTGCAGCAAGTTTCCAACCCGTCCTCTCGTTAGTGGCAAAAGTCATGAACTTGTCTTGGCCGTTGTACTTGTATTCTATAAATCCAGTAGTGCCAGCTTTAATTTTGTCCCAAATCCCTATCTCTGCCAGCAACTGCTTGCCTACGAAAGCCGCATCCTTGTGTGCAATGGTGGTTCCGCCTGCATCCGCAAGGATTACATATCCATCCCTTCCTATCTCAGTTCCTGTTATCGCCTCCGAAAGAACCGATATATCGATGTCTATTCCTGCTACTCCTACTGTCTCTCCTGCGTCATTTTTTACGACCCTTGCAAGTGTTACAACCTTCTTGCCTGTAGTAGCATCGTCATAAGGTTCAGTCCAGGCAGTTTTATCCGGATTTGCCATAGCAGCCTTGTACCAGCTCCTATCCGTAGGATCATACCCCTCAGGCAACTCCTGGGCCGGGAATATGTGCATCTGCTTATTCGCCTCTGCAAAATACGTGTTCATGATGTTGGGATTGCTCTCAAGTATGCTTATAAGAGCCTCATCTCCCGCTGCAGAATCATAATTTTGAATTGATGAATTGACTGCCAGGCTGCCAATCTGCGCTTCGAACACCGCCAGAAACTGATCTACATACTTTTCAGTTTCACTTATAGTCTGCTGAGTAGTTGTGGCAAGCTTGTCGCTAAGCACGTCGAAAGCCGCCTTGTGTGAAAATAACCCGAAAGCGCTAAGCTGGGCAACTATTGAAATTAAAATGATTGCTATGAGCTTGTTTCTAATGCTGCCCCTGGTAAGCTTGGCTTTACTGATGTCTTTGAATTTTTCCAACATTGTTTCCTCCTTTTTTATAATTTTCTGAATTGGAATAGACCTTACAATAATATCACATTATTTCTATTACGGCTAATAATCGACATTAATTTGCCATCGAAATTATTAATTGAATTTAAAAAAAGCCGTGCAAAATCAAAAGCAGTATGTGATATAATATCTTTTATGGAGGTGTGCTATGGAAAACAGCAAACTTTTTGATATGATGGAAAAAATGTACAGCGAGATGCAAACTATGAAATCTGAGCTTAATAATGAAATGCAAACCATGAAATCTGAGCTTAGGTCTGAAATGCAATCAATGAAAGTCGAGCTTACACAAAACTTAGTCAGAATCGAAAACAAAATGGATGACAACAACAAGGCGCTCTACGACGGCTATACTCAGACATATGAGGGAATCTGTGAAATAAGAGAAAATCTCGAAGTGCTTACAGACAGAGTTGAAAACCAGGAGATAAAACTGCAAATACTCAAAGCAGTAAAATAGCAAAGCCCAAAGGCGCATCAAGCCTTGGGGCTTTTTCTTTTTCAGACACAAATAGCAGCTACTCTACATAAAGCTTGCCCTTATAAGGGCTTAGCAGGCTGAATATATCGTCAGGCCCGGACACCGGGCTAAGCCAGTCATGCTCCTGTTCCTTGGCAAGAATAAGCGGCATGCGCTCGTGTATACTGCTTACATATTCGGACGCATCTGTTGTTATTATTACGAATCTTTCCTGTAAAACGCCGTCTTGCTGCTTGAAGCTTTCATACAAAGCAGCCAGCGAAATTATTTTTTCAGTAGGGGATCCTATCTTTCTTCTGACCTTCCTCGAAGCTACGGATTCCCACTCGTAAAACGCGCTTGCAGGAACTATACACCGCTTGCTAACAAGCGCCTTCCTGAACATTGGCTTTTCAGCGAGCGTCTCGCACCTGGCGTTTATAACAGGTTTTTTGAGATATTCGGGATTGAATCCCCACTTCATGCCATGTATGTGCACGACGCCGTCCTCCATGCGTACGATTGGCGTCTCGTCCGTAGGGAATACCTGCTCCCTTCTGTCGAAGCTGTACCCATCCGCTGCGGCCCTGTATCTCTTTTCAAGCTCTTCCGAGTCGAATATCCTCTCGAACCTCGCACACATTCTAATCATCTCCTTTCACTTTACTCCTTCCTCCACCGCCTTCGCTCGGCTCTGCATAAATTAAAAGCATCAGCGATGACCACCAGGATATATCCTTGAATTGATACCCCAGACTCCGCCAAAACTAATTGTCTTCTCAGAAAATTTATATGTTACAATATACTTTGAACAAACAGGAGGCTGATTCCCATGAAAAAAAAGTCAATCTTGAAGCTGTCCGCAGCCCTTATTGCATTGGCATTGGCTATCGCAGGTCTTCATAATATAAAAGACTACAGCAATCCCAAAGATGCCATGTTGACAGCGCAGATATCCCATAAGCCGAGCGCCAGCAAGGACTCAAGCAGCGCTCCCGCTCAGGCTGAAAAACCAGATGTTGCTGCCAAAATCGCAGTCACTGAGGCATCGCCAAGCCCACCCCTCACTTCTTCTGCCTCTTCAGATATTCAAGTGACTATACCCGCAGATGAGTCGGCTCTGGAGCCTTACAATTCTTCTCAAAACAACATCGCCAGTGGAAGTGATTCCACCTCTTCTGCCGTCGCCGAGGAACACAGCAAGCAGCTTGCCGAGTTGCCCAGAGAGATACTTGACGTCGAGTATAAGCACGTCTCCGGCAAGAGCCTGATGCTCGACATATACAGGCCCACGGGCGAATTTTCAGGACAAAAGAGTCCTGCCATAGTATACATTCATGGGGGCGGCTGGATTTACGGAAGCAAGAACGGGGCCGAGTTCAAGGCCCTCAAGCCATATTTCGACTCACTCAGAGAGCGGGGCTTCACAGTTGTCTCGATAAACTACAGGCTTGCATCTAGCGGCGGCATTTTCCCAGCACCTGTTGAGGACTGCAAGGACGCGCTGCGCTGGCTAAGCCAGAACTCGGATAAATACGACATCAACGAGAATAACATAGGCCTTTGGGGTTCCTCTTCAGGAGCCCACCTTGCAATGATGTGCGCATATTCGCCCGAGAGCGGACAGGTCAGCGACCAGGAGTTTTATGCAGAAGTTCCGTCAGTACGTTATGTGGTCGACTTCTTCGGCCCTGCCACTTTCTCCGGAGAAGAAATCCCATCGAGCCACTTTGTCAAGAAGCTTATGGGAAGATACTACTCAGACAAGTCCATGCTCGAAAAGGCAAGCCCCATAACATATGTGACAAGTTCTTCGCCGCCCACCCTCATAGTCCATGGGGAAGCAGACAGCCTTGTACCCCTTTCTCAGTCGGAGCTTCTCTACTCGGCCTTCAAGGAAAATGGGGTGCCTTCAGAGCTTATCATCATACCCAGTGCAGAGCATACGCTTTTGAACGCCTCAAACGATGACCTGGGTTTACTTTTTAATGATGTCATAGGTTTTATTGAAACCTATGCGCAGTAATAGCTTTAAACTTGAAAAAAGCTACCGCATGTCATATACTTATTCTAATATCGTTAAAATTTTGCTGCACAAATAAGGGGGGCGCACATGTTCATTTGGAAAGACAGCTACAGCGTAGGAGTCGAGACAATAGACAAGCAACACAAAGTTCTGTTTGAAATCGGAAACGACCTGGCAAATGCAATGAAATCGGACAAGGATGACAAATATGACGACATAATGTATATACTCGAGGAGCTCATAGACTACACTGAATATCACTTTAGCTTCGAGGAAGAGCTGCTTGACAAGAACGGGCTGCCTCTGTCTGACAAGCATCTGGCTCAGCACAGGTTCTTCATAGAAACTCTAAATGAGAAAAAATCTGATGACATCGACGAATATCAGGGCGAGACTCTTAATGAGCTCTTTGGCTTTGTGGCAGACTGGATAATTACACATATACTAAGCACCGACAAGGAATATCAGGCTCCTTTGAATGCGAAAGGCGTATTTTAAAAATCTGTCGAGATACACAATAAAATTCAAGACCCCTCAAATGAGGGGTCTTTTTTGCGGTTCATCGGTTATCTCAGCAGGCTTTTTGCATATATTCCCGCTATATCTTCCTCACTGACAGGACAAGGATGGTTCCTTAGCTTGGCGACGTTCTTGATCATGTCTGACGAGTACCTCGCTATGTCCTCGGCGTTCACGTTTTTTTCGAGTCCGAGCAGCTTGTCCAGGAATTCTCCAAGCTCTGCCAGCGAACTCATCCCCAGCAGCTTCAGCATGCCTCTTAGCTTAGATTTGTCGCTGCAGAATTCAAGATACTCCCTCATCACAAGTCCGTTAGCCCTTCCGTGGGCTATGCCCTTGAAGTAGGTAAGAGGGTAGCCCATGCCGTGCGGAAGGCTTGTACCTGCCTGGCTTATGACCATGCCTGCTATTGTAGAGCAGAGCATAAGATTTTCCCTGTCTTCGTAGCTGAACTCACCCTCTAAAAGGGCCCTTTTGCATTTTTCAAAAATCTCAAAACCGTTCCTCGCATGCATGTCGCTCATAGGATTGGCCGCCGTAGCCATGTATCCCTCCACAAGGTGAGACAGCGCATCAACCGCCGTGTTCACTGTAACCTCAGAGCTCAAAAACTGCGTATACGAGGGATCGCAAAGCGCATATCGCGGAAATATCCTGTGGACATAGTTCTTCTTTGTGTCTTCCTCATAGTCTGTAAAAATCGCGTAATGGGTTACCTCAGAGCCAGTTCCAGACGTGGTGGCTACCGCTATTACCGGAGCTGCGCTCAGCGGAGGGCCTTCAATAAGGTCCATGTAGGTGCATTCAGAATTTTCAATGAGCACTGCCACGCCTTTTGCAAAATCCATGGGCGATCCTCCGCCTATGCCTATGACAAAATCAGCATAGGCCTCTCTCGCCATTTCGGCTGCCTTCTGAACAGTCTTGACTCCCGGATTTTCCTCCACCTCGTCGAAGAGCACATGAGCTACTCCCGCTTCGTCCAGAGCGCTTACTACGTCCGCAAGAGAACCGTTTATCTTGGACGAGTGCCTTCCTGTTACTATTATAGCCTTGCTGCCTGTTTCCTTGAAAATCGCAGCAGCGTTCCTTACAGCGCCCTTACCGAATACGACCTTTGTCGGCATGTGATAAGTAAATTCCATCATAAAAATTCCCTCCATACCTTTTCAGAATTTGGACATAAAGTATTTATGTAGTATAATCTATATAGATATATTAACACATATCCATATTTTCAAACCCTCAATTTTGAAACCCTCAAAAAGACAAAAGAACCGTCCCCTTGGCTTTTTGTACGCGGAGGTGCAAGCATGGATTACGACAATATAAGAATCAGGACTGCCTCGCCCGGGGACATCGACTATATACTGGCAATCGAAGGAGAGTCGTTCGATTGCGGCATAAGAGAGGACAAGCCTACCATACTTCAAAGGCTTACGGTTTTCCCCGAGGGATTCCTTGTAATGGAGTATTCCGGGGTGATAATCGGCTACATAAGCTCGGAGATATGGCCGCATAGTGACGTCGTTACCCCCGGGCATTTCGAGCTGGGCCATTCAATAGAGACTCTCCACAGCTCAAACCTGCCTGCAGGCGGAGGCGAAATATACATATCCTCAATGGGTATACTCAAAGCATACAGGGGGCATTCTCTCGGCAGGCTCCTGTTCGAAAGCTTCATGACACACGTGCATGCGCAGCTGCCAAGCGTTGGCTCTGCCGTGCTGATAGTTTCGCAGGACTGGCACGGCGCCAGAAAAATATACTCTGATAACGGCTTTGAAGAAGTTATGAGGCTAGAGTCGTTCTTCCAATCAGGAACCGGAATTGCCGTGGACGGCTTGGTAATGCGCCTCAGCAACTTTAGATAATATACAAATATCTTGGAAGGCGGTGTTTCTTGCATTGAACAGTCTAACTACACGCATAATAAAATCAGACTCAATAGATCCCTGGTACAATCTGGCGCTCGAGGAAGCGCTGCTTGAGGATGTCAAGAAAGGCGAAGCCATACTCTATCTGTGGCAAAACAGCGACACAGTAGTTATCGGCAGGAACCAGAATCCGTGGAAGGAATGCGACCATAAAAAACTCGAAAGCGAGGGCGGCAAAATGGCCAGGCGCCTTTCGGGAGGCGGCGCCGTTTTCCACGACATGGGCAACCTCAACTTCACATTCATAACGGACAGGAAAATATTCGACATACAAAGGCAGCTTTCTGTCATTCTCGAGGCTGTAAAGTCTATGGGCATAAATGCATGCTTTTCGGGCAGAAATGACATACTTGCCGAAGACAGGAAATTCTCAGGCAACGCATTCTACTACCGCGACAACAAGGCCTACCATCACGGCACAATACTCATAGATTCAGATTTTGAGCGCCTTGGCAGATATCTTACAGTTTCGCCAGAAAAGATTGCTGCCAAGGGGGTCGATTCCGTAAGGTCGCGCGTTGTAAACCTCAAAAGTCTCAACAGCAGCCTGACTATCGATGCCGTATCGCAGCAACTCGAGAAAAGCTTTGCCGCCGAATACGCATCAGTGCCGGTCGTATGCCATCCTTCAGACTTCGATATTTCCGACCTTTACCTTAAATATTCATCATGGGAATGGATTTACGGTGAAGCCCCAAAGTTTGACATATCGCTTGAAAAAAGGTTTCCATGGGGCGGAGTTGATTTCTGCATGACGCTCTTAAACGGCAAAGTATCCTCTGTCAGAGTCTACTCTGACTCTCTCAACATCTACCTCTTCAGCAGAATCGAGGAGGCCCTGCGCGGCTGCGAATTCAAGCTGGATGTGCTTGCCGACTCACTCGCTGCAATTCCTCTTGACGATGCAGAAGAAGACATGATAGCCGACATCCAGGAATGGCTCTTAGAAAAGTCAAGCACATTATAAAACAGCGCAAATCAAAAAGGAGGCAATGCCTCCTTTTGATTTGCGCTGTTTTCGGCTCTAGCTCTATGCTGGCCCTTTTTCGCATTCAATCCTGTTTCTGCCATTCTCCTTGGCCCTGTACAGCAGCCTGTCGGCCCTTTGAATAATCTCGTCAGGCTTTTCGTTTTGCTGCAACTCCACAACTCCTCCGCTTATTGTAACCTCTATCCCCAGAATTTCTTTGATCTCCTTAGCAACCTTCTCCCTGAGCCTGTCAGATATGTTAATGCAATCCACCGCATCAACACTGTCGAATATTATCATGAACTCCTCTCCGCCATATCTGCCCACCACATCCCTGCTCCTTGTGTTTTCAGCCAGAATCCGCGCAACCTCTACGATTACCTTGTCGCCAAACTGGTGTCCGTGATTGTCATTGACATCCTTGAACCTGTCGATGTCAAACATTCCTATACTGAGGCTGGTATTTCCAACTACAGCCTTTTCAATTTTTTCGTGCAGCTTTTCATGCAGATGTCTATGGTTGTACAGACCCGAAAGCCCATCTCTTGAAACCTTGTTTGAAAGCTCCATATTTCTCTTTTTGAGCGCACGGTTTAGCTTTCTTATCTTGCTCAGCATAAGCTTGTTTTCAGTTGCAAGCCGCTCCGTTTCTATGAAAGCAAGCGAAAACTGCTTTGATACTCCAAAAGCCATTGAAAAAAAGAATATCATCACACCCCAGAAGGTCATTCCCTTGTAGCCCAGGTAGCCCTCATAACCGTTCGTCCCTACTATCTCCAGCGTGACAAGCACAAGCATAAGCGTGAAACCTATGAGTATTTCAAGAGAACCTGTTCTTCTTAGCTTTACAGCCTCATGGAGCTTTCTGACAATGTATATGCCGCTCGCAAGCGTCAGCAGTTGGAATAGGAGCACACTTCTTGTATATGCACCGGCAGGCAAAAACACTACAATTCCAACAAAGGCTGCCGAGGTCATATATATTATTTCATTCAGCCGCTTGCTGAACACATTTTCAAATAGAGTGTCCATAAATTTCAAAAATACAGGCAGTGCCGCGTAAAAAGTAAGGTACTCCAGCTTCTGTGCCAGCTCCCACCCTATCCAGCCAAATATGTCGAGCACAAACCGTTCCCCCGTGAGCATTATGCGGGCACACATAATAATGCAGAATACTGCAAAATAAAAGAACGCCTTTTGCCTCTTGATAAACGAAGCTATCACTATATGATAGAGCGCCATGCTCAGCATGAAGCCCATAAGGAAAAAGTCGGATATTAGGCTTTGCTGATGGAGCTTTGCTATATGAAATCCGCTTCCTATGTACAGCGGTTCCCAGAAGCCACCCTTGTCGTGGCTAAAGTTGGACACCTGAACCACAATGTCAACGTAGTCGCGTTTAGTTTTGTAGTGATATATAGCCGGGTCGAATTCCGGCATAGAATAGATCTGCTCATCTGATACCATTCCATTTTCTCCTACGAGCACGTCGTCCACATAAAGCTTGTATGCACTTGAAAAATCATTCACCTTGATGTAAACCAGTTCGTTGATGTGATGGAGTTTGACCCTAGCCCTGTACGTTGCATAACCGTATCCGCCAATCTCGCCGCCGTCTATGACATAGCCGTTCCATTTTTCGGGTACGTCTGCCAACACATCATATCTTCCGAGGGTGCCATTTATTATGTCGTCTTCGCTAATCAGTCTCTTCCAGTAAAATTCCCATTCTCCAGACAGCGCAACTACGCCCTGCCTCTCAAAGTCCCATTTTGAAAGATCTATTTTTCCGTTTCTCAATTCGGGCGTATCCTTGGCCATGAAGATGCCCTTTGCGCCAGTGAAAATAGCCGCAGTAAATATGAAAATAACTATAGCTGCAAAAAACAAAGTTGTCCTTTTCATGGCACCCCTCTTTTGGCTAATGAATTTAATAATATAATTCTATTTACCCAAAATACAGCATAAAACCTCGTGCATTTGCTTTATTTCTGTTTAAAAAACCTCCGGAAAAGATCCGGAGGCTGACATTACATACATATTTTATTTGCACACATCCACCCATTGGCCGTCTGTAGCTTCCATAAGCTCATCTGGCATTATCTTGACAGCTGAATTCGGAGATCCAGCGGCAGGATATACATGTTCAAACTGCTTTAGAGATACGTCCAGATACACCTGCATAGGAGTTCTAAGCCCGAAAGGGCATACTCCGCCCACCGGATGCCCGGTGGATTCAAGCACCTCTTCAGCACTCATCATCTTGGCCTTTGTTGCAAACTGCGCCTTGAACTTCTTGTTGTCAATCTTTGCGTCACCTTTCGATACAATGACTATGTCGCTGTCCTTGAGCTTGAATGCCATTGTCTTGGCTATCATCGCAGGCTCTACCCCTATTGCCTTCGCTGCAAGCTCTACAGTTGCAGTGCTCTCTTCCTTTTCTATTATCTCGTAGTCTAACCCCTTCTCCTTGAAATATCTCCTTACATCCTCAACAGCCATCTTGAACCTCCTATTTTTTTATGTAGCTCTATTCTTTTAAATCATTTTAACATATTTTTCGCTGCTTTTCTCCGTCTACTTAATCAAGCTGTATGTAGAAGATATCTTCTCTACAGTAAAGGAATTCATATTTTCTCTCGCCCTCATCAGATGCTCTGATTTCCTGTGATTTGCTAGATCCTCTGCAGTAGCCCACTCTTCTATGAATGCAAAGCTCGCGGGATCGCTTTCATCCTGGAAAAGCTCGTACTCGATGCAACCCTTTTCCTTTCTTGTAGGCTCAATAAGCGCCTCAAATACAGCCTTGGCTTCCTCTACACATTCCATTTTAACCCTGAAAATTGCAACAAGTTTTATGCCTCTCATAAGACCGCCTCCTCATATTTTTTGTAAACTTCCCATACAATTATTATGCTACTTATTTCAGCATTTTTCAAACCGTATCATGGTATGAATGTATACAATCCGCCTCCTGCAATTTGTTCGATGGATTTTTGCAATTTTTTTTACTCGCCTGATTCCCCGTGAAAACATTTTCTGAGCCTGTTTGAGCCCATAACACAAATTAAGCTCGATTTTTTTCAAAAAAAGTCTTTACATTGCAGGATTGGCGTGTTAATATTGCAATAAGAAAATTGTACAGAATATTAAACAGTTCGAATTGTTCCTTGGCGCTACGGCACCAATGCTCATTTATCAACATTTCGTTCCGGGGAAATAGTTATTTTTTTATTATTCTCTCGAATGGCGAATTTGAAATTATGAATTTTATTTTATAGGATTCTGCATTTTTCAGAAATATTTTTCAAAAATCCCGCATTTCAAAAATATTTTTTCACAGGTATATGATGTCGAGCATGCTCAGCGGGAATATAGAAAGCATTCAGTTGCATAATCAAATTTAAGGGGGAATTGTAATGTCAAAGCTTCAGTCACTTTTGGAAGATATAAAGAAGAGAAACAAAGGTGAGTCCGAATTCCACCAGGCCGTGGAAGAGGTATTCGCATCGCTTGAGCCAGTAATAGAAAAGCACCCTGAATATCTTGAATCAGGACTTCTCGAGAGATTCTGCGAACCAGAAAGACAGATAATGTTCAGGGTTCCATGGATAGACGACCAGGGCAAAGCAAGACTAAACAGAGGCTTCAGGGTTCAGTTCAGCAGCGCCATAGGACCATATAAGGGCGGCCTTCGTTTCCACCCATCAGTTTACCTTGGCATAATAAAGTTCCTTGCCTTCGAGCAGACTTTCAAAAACTCTCTTACGGGACTTCCTATCGGAGCAGGTAAAGGTGGCTCTGACTTCGATCCAAAGGGCAAGTCGGATTCAGAGATAATGAAATTCTGCCAGAGCTTCATGACAGAGCTTTACAGACACATAGGCGACTCGGTTGACGTACCGGCAGGCGACATAGGCGTAGGTTCGAGGGAAATAGGATACCTTTACGGACAGTATAAAAGAATAAGAAACGAATTCGAATCAGGCGTTCTTACAGGCAAGGGAATCGCATACGGCGGCTCACTTGTAAGAAAAGAGGCTACAGGCTACGGGCTAATATACTTCGTGGACGAGATGCTAAGAGACAACGGCCATGTAATAGAAGGTAAGAGAGTAGCCATATCAGGTTCAGGCAACGTTGCACTTTATGCATGTGCCAAGGCTCAGGAGCTTGGAGCAAAGGTCGTTGCAATGAGCGACTCAAACGGCTACCTCCACGATGAGAACGGACTGGACATAAACCTGCTCATAAGAATAAAGGAAGTCGGCAGAGGAAGAATAAACGAGTATCTTGAGTTCTACAAAAATGCCACTTATGTAGAAAGACCTCAGGATGTATGGACAGTGCCTTGCGACATAGCCCTTCCATGCGCGGTACAAAATGAAATAGGCCTCAGAGAAGCTCAGATACTAATAGACAATGGCTGCATAGCAATAGGCGAGGGAGCAAACATGCCTACTACAAACGAAGCTATAAGCCTGCTTATCGGAAAAGGCGTGCTCCTTGCTCCTGCAAAGGCTGCAAATGCAGGCGGAGTTGCAACATCGGCGCTTGAGATGTCACAAAACGACATGAGACTTAAGTGGAGCTTCGAGAAGGTAGACAACATGCTTAAAGAGATAATGATAGACATATACAATTCGGCAAAATTCGCGGCACTAGAATACGGAATGGAGAAAAACTACGTGGCAGGTGCAAACATAGCCGGCTTCCTGAGAGTTGCACAGGCTATGCAGGAGCAGGGCGTAGTATAATAGAGACTGTTTCATAGTTTGTGTAAACCTTCAAACTGATGTAGAATAAAATCAGTTTGGAGGTTTTTTATTATGGGAAGAAGAAATGAGAGTCCAGAAAAGAAAAGAAGAAGAGCGCTTATAGGGGAA
>Ga0302237_1000503_pt1 | contig 35243 bp, 32 predicted proteins | sample AAG_UR_Ala_MG_FD_193530 | JGI IMG/M metagenome (GOLD analysis project Ga0302237, IMG submission 193530) | Enriched activated sludge microbial communities from anaerobic digester in WTTP, New Holstein, Wisconsin, United States - AAG_UR_Ala | ecosystem: Engineered > Bioreactor > Anaerobic >... | reverse complement strand
TTTTTTTTTTAATGGCTCACTATAAATAGATTTTAGTTTTCCTAAATACTCTTGATTAGAAAAACCACTTTGTTTTGCCGCTTCTTCATAGAATGAACTTGGCAATTTATCTAAATAATCGCCTACACTCATCTTGCTTAATTTAGCCGCTTCTTCAATTGCCTCTTTTGAGAATTTCATTCGTATTTATTTTGTCTTTTTTATTATAGGAAACCCATTCGATGTTGTTCCAACCACACTTACACCACCGCTATTACTTGTCTTTGTTTTCGTGTTTACTTTTATTGGTTTATTATTTCCCTTATCTGTTTCATCGTCTATGTTGTAATACTTACCACCTACTTGTATCGGTGTTTCATATCCAAACCCTGTTGTTTTTGCAAAGTTATCAAAATTCTGTTGTGCCATACCTGATAATTCCCTTCTTCCTTCCTCGTCTATACTTCCATCTGAATTTTGAACCCTGATAGTATTTATATTACTTGCCTTGCCATACACATTTCCCTCTATCTTCTTAGTAGGATTACTCGCATCATAATAATCAAATGCTACATATTTTTCTCCTGCCTTACCTCCATTTACCTTTGAACCATCTACATATCTCGGTCTTGCTACTACTGTTTTTTCAACTGTTTTATCACCTGATTTTGTCTGTATAGTAGTCGTAAACATACCATTAGATATTGAACTCGGCTGTGCAAAAGAATAAGCCGACTTATCCCCCGTTACCAATCCATCTATAAACTGCTCATAGCCACTACCCATTGTTGTATTTAATACCTTGAATTGTTTCTCGTTTATATCTAATTCTCTTCTTTTTAACGCCTCTTCTGCCTTGTTTGCTCTTATTTTTTCCGCTAATTCTGCTTTTTCTATTTTAACCTTTTGTATCGCTTCTTCGTCTAAATAAGGCATTGTTATTTGTCTTGCTTGTGTTTCTACAAACTCATTTATTGCTTTTTCTCTTTCAACAGTGTCTAATATGTCAAAATCCTTAACAGGCATTTGCATTAACCTTTCTTTTGTAGATTTTTTATACTGCTCTCTGTAATTTAATATTTCTTTAATTTTATCATCTAACGTCAATGCATTAAAATACGCATTATCTAATTTACTCTTAAATTCTGTTATCCCCTTGCCATCTCTTATGTCTGTCGGCATATCTAATGTCGTTTTAAGCTGTGGCATACCCGATATTGACTTAGCCATGTCTTCGGTATATTTCGGATGGTCTAAATAAAATTGTTTAGCTTCTAACAAAGATGCTTTAGTATATTTTTGTGCATCTTCGGGTTTCATATTAAGTATCTTGTCTGCTTGTGTGCCATACGTTGTACTTAATTGCGCTTGTTTCTCTGTGTCGTGCTGTTTCTTTACCCATTCCGCAACTGGCTTTTGGCTCATGTCTTTAAGGTTATATCCTCTACTAAGTAAATCAACACCCTCATCATATATGTCTTTTACTTTAGGATTAAAGTGTTCTTGGTGTCCTATCCAATAATTAACATCCCAATCTTCTAACGCTTTCTGTTGTGCCTCTTTTTGTTTTTCTAAGGCATCTTTTTGTGCCTTAGCTTCGTCTTGACCTCTTTTTAAATACTCTAAAAAATAAGCTGGTGCATCGCTCTTTGGCAAAATATACGCTTCACCCTTTCCTTCTCCAAAAGGCGAACCTAAATACGTTAAATCCCTTGTTTGTGCCATTTTCTTTTGAATATATTTTTACTTAAAAGGAGATAACCCAAAAGCCATCTTGCCTAATGCTCCATTCATAAAACTATTGTTTCCCTGTAAACCCATACTCACGCCCATACTCGGTTTTATAGTGTTTAAAACTCCAGTCGCTCTATTATTTACTCTTCCCGTTATGCTTGTTATAGGGTTGGTCGGTTCGGTTGATGGAGCTTTACTTGCACTTGCTAAGGATGCACCCATACTTCCTATATTATCAATACCACTATTTATATTTTGCATACCTGCATTTATTTTAGATAATGCAGATTGTCGTTTTTCTTGAAATGGTATATTGAAATTATAGTCAAATTCTTTATCTGAATAATCAGATAGAGTAGATAGCGCATCTATTCGAGCGTTTTCTGATGCTAACCTTTGTTGTGCAGATTGAACACCTAAATTATTCATAGCATTATTCTCATTGATTTGTGCCTTATATATATCCGCAGAACTTCCAAAATCAGAAGCCGCTTGTAGTGCATTTGCTGTTGATAGCCCTATGTTTTCTTCCATTTGACGACCTCCTGCAAGTTCAGGATTAGCATATCTTAAAGCTGTTAAACGACCTATTTCTTTCGCTTCATCGGGTCTTTCATATACAGGTCTTACTAAGGCTCTTTTTTCTTTCTCGCCTTGTTTCTTTTGGACAGCTCCCATTATCATCTTGGATAAACCGCCTATGCTACCCATTACACCTCCTGCTATTGCCATTGGATTCATATTCTTTCTATTTTATTGTTGTTTGTGAATCAGACATTTCTATATTTAATAAATACAATATTACTTCTTTTTTGTCAAAATTTCTAAGTTTTATTAACATAGTATTTCCCTTTAACACTTCACCTCTTAGTAACGCTGTAACCTCCCTTTGTATTTCTTCTTCTATGTCATTAAAATACTTATCTTTCATATTTCTTCTAAAGTCTGCCCTCCAATCTCCCTCTTGTATTTCAAAATGTTGTGCCGATAATTGACTAATTTGTATGTCGTCATTTCTTAATCCATACACTTCTATTCCCTTTTTTTCTGTGTAAAACAAAGCATTAGTTATTTCTTTTATCTTCCAAAATATCTTCTTGGCGTTTGGCTCTAAGTTAACTACTGCATCTACTCCACATTCATATCTTACTCCATAAAAAGAACACCTTGATTCATTGGTATTGTGCAACCATAAAGCACCATTTTTAAAAGAAACAAACCCTCTTTGTACAGGACATACCATATCTGGAATATAGCTATATGTTGTCATCCATCTGTTTTTTCTTACTTCACCTCTAAGCGTATTATTAAAAGATATTGTAATATTTAATGATGGAATACTTACAATTAGTTCGTCATTATCTCTATCATAAGAAGAAAATACTTTTTTGTCAGTTTGTGCAAGTAATAACTTTGATATATTAGAAAAATATGTATTAGCATCATAATCAGAAATATCAAATATTCCTGAATATTGATACCTCCACCATACCCCTTTGGATATATCCCAAGCATACAATTCTCCATTCTCTATTGTTACAGATTCTGGGTTTTGTGTTCCTCTTTCCTCTTTTATTGGTAGTCCTAAATTGGCTATCCTATTGCTTCGCATAATTTGACTACCCGAACCATCTACCTCATACGTTTGTGTAGCATTGATGTATATTGGAACTGTCTTGTTTTTGCATACTGCAAGTAATACATTTGCTGTATATCCTAAGTACATAACACCACCAAAGGCTCTATCTATTTCGCTATTTAGGTTGTCTTTTACAAAATCTGTATAATTAAATCTGTTTAATTGGTTTATGCTTGTTTCAGGCATATATCTACCCGAAAACCGAACCCTACTTGTGAAAATAATCTGTCTAAAATCTTTATCCTCAATATCTAATCTACCTATGCTCTGTACTCTACTTTCTGCTATATTTTCTCGTAAATACTCTGTTTCAAAATTTCCTTGTTTATACTCCTTAGTGTCTATTGGTGGAGGATTTGGTGGCGTAAAACTTCCATACTTTATAATAGGCATTATTCTTGGCGTGTAATATACGTCTCCTTTTGTTATAGTGCCTTTTGCAGGTTGTAGTGATGTTTGGTTTTGCCCCTCTATGCCTCCTTTATGGTAGCCATTCTCAATGGCATAGCACTCCGAAATTTCATAAAATATATCTTGTGTGTTCTCGCTCTTTGGATTCCATATTTCTATCATTATACCTTTTTCTAACTTAGGCAAACTAATATCGTTTTTTATAACAAGCGATGTAGATTCAAGTAACGCATCTAACCTATCATTCTCTACCCTAAAGTCATAATACTTATCAAACCAATCTCCATTGGCATCTTTCATTAATGTTATTCTGTCGTTTGTATTAAACTCCCAACTTAATATACTCCCTGAATTTTCATTTTGATAATCTACTAAAGATTGTAAAGAAAAATATATCTCTGTCGCATCTCCACCCTCATACGTTGTTTCTGTTACTGTTTGACCATAACTCTTAACGTATTTTACTTCACTTATAAATAACTGTAAGAATTTATTGTATATAGGATTCTTTATTCTTACTATTTGAAACATCTTTGCCCAACTCGGTGGTAAGTGGTTTATTTCCCAACTAACCATTGGAAGCCCTTTGTTTCCATTGGCTTCTGTCCAAAAAGGAATATATGTCTTTAATTTGTTTTCATCTGTTTGTACTTTCCCACTTCTTCCGTAATCATCATAATATTTAACACCTAACCAAATATTGTTTCTATGTTTCCAAACTCCATTTCCTTCCGTATTGACTACTACCGATGGTATAGTTATATTGTAAATGTTTTCTCTATTATAGCCACCATATTCGCTTAATGGATTGATTCTGTAATTTACATCGTTTACCTCTATTTTAGGGCAACATCTATTATTGGAATACAAATAAAGCGTACCTGCGCTTGTGGGTTCTTCATACGATGAATACAATAAATATTTAAACTCACCATCTGCTTCACTTATTGCTGTTCTACCTCTATGCGATGAAACAACTGTAACACCACCTACTCCGTTTCCATTTTGGTCTGTTATTTTGCCTTTTATATAAGTAGAACGATATTTTGTTATGTCGTTATCGTGGTTATAAACTATGTAAAAATCAACTCCATCGTTTAATCCTTTTATTTCAGTTACTGTCGTAAGTGAACCTCCATATAAATCCATTAACATACCTTTGTATGCTTGTTTGCCTATGTCATTAAAATATTTATCGTTGCATTTAAAAGTAATATTTCTTAATACAGGATGCTTTGCCGCCTTTATAGAAACTCCTACAAAGAAAAACCCATTATGGTCGGTTCTCCCTTTCGGTGAAAGCAAAAAAAACTTTAAAAAATTTGATGTAAAATCTATGTGCAATAATTCCACCCTCGCTCCTTTCTTTATCTCATCTATGCTTCCTTTGGTTTCTGAAAATTCATCAAAACAATAACCTGCCGCACAGGTGCTTTTACCATCTGTATTGACTGTTAAATCAACTATATCAAAAAAACCATCTATCTCTACCTTATCGCCTATTATATCTGTGTCAACTTCTATCTCTGTTTTCTGTACTCCGTTTATCTTATATAAATAAGTAGATGTTTTTTGCCACTCAATACCATTGTTTATATTGTGCATAGAACCATACCTATCATCTGGCGAAACTAAATTACTTGCTATCCTTACTATATACTTACTTCCTTTGGGTACGTTTTTTATCTCAAAGGTACTGTAACACTCGTTTTTTGCATTATTAATATAATCCTTTAAATCGCCCAAACTATCCATTTTAAAGACATTTGTTTCACTGCCTCCAATAATCCCTATTATCGGATTTTGTACAGATATAGCATAATGATTAGTTCCTGCTAAATATGTAACAAATCCCCCCATAGGTATTTCTTGCTTGTATGCCGCACATACATCATTATCAGGCTTGTTTGTGCCTATTTTTAAGTTTCCGGCGTGTCCAAAATAGTTTTTCTCGCCATTTGTACTCCATATCGGTTGCCAATCAAAAACGTACCCATGTATAAGTCCTTCTGCCGATAATCCTTTTTTCATCAAAGATTGAACCCTAATTTTACCCTTTATAGTAACATATTCTTGTGCGCATTCTTCCTTTTCTTTATACCTTATATCTACTTTTGCATCTATACAGTTTAAATTATCATAATTCTCTTTTGTATATCCTATATAATTTCTATCATCTACCGATGACTTACTTAATGCATTGATAGGAATGTAGTCATAAGGTCTATATGCATCATCATCACTAATTACAGGATAAGAACCATCGTTTTTAAATTGATATTTTTGTTCAGGAAAATCAATATCACAAACTTCTATCTTCTTTACAGATTTAAAATGCCCTGTGTTGCCCTCTCTGACCAATATTTCAACGTATTTTATATCAGATAGGTATTTTTCTTCACTCAAAATATCACTTGAAAAATCAACCTCTATTACGTTATAAGGACTAATTAAACTTCCACAAATCAATGGCGATGCGCCTACTTCTGAAAATGGCGATAATGTACTTTGTTGGTTATCCCAATAGGTATATCTTGTAGCAAACTGAAAAAACTTGCCATCTATGTAGTTGTAGTTGTAATCTTCATCTACAATAAGATTTAGTTTAGGACTATATAATGGTGGTCTTTTCCCTAAGTTGATACTGTACTCATCCCAATCTTTATGATACCTATTTTGTGGTAGGTTGTAGAATGTATCGCTTGTGCTATATAATTCAAACCAATAATCTCCTACATAGTTGAATTTTGTATGTAGTTTGCATCCTCCACAGCTATCTACTACTACATAGTTTTTTAGAATAGAATCGTTATTTATGGCAGAAGCTAACCTATCGTATAAATCGGTCTTATTGTTTATATTGTCAATCGTATTTATTAATACTTGTTTGTCTGCTACTAAACTTCCTTTGTAGTATATTTTTACCTTATAAACTACTCCTGCTTTATTAAAATCATTACTTGATACAATAGATGAAAACTCTACTTGTTTATTATACAAAATAGCTCTTTTTTTATCTACATATCTTAATGGATTACCTATAATATCATTACCATTTTCTATGTTGTCTGTCCATTGTAAGTATCGGTCATCTATAAGTGTTGGTTGTGTTATTAACCATTCTTTATTAAAGTTAAAATTACTACCCAATAATACCTCGTATATAGTGTTTGTATCTAATTCGTAAGTAAGTATTCTGTGGTTTTCATTAGAGTTCCATAAAAAATAATCTATACTTCTTTTTTCTTTGTTTTCTAATCTCCCTATAACCTTATTTTCTCCACTTGGTAATTCATACTCAACAAGAACATTGCCTTTAACATTAACTACACCACCCCAATTACCATTGGTTGTTCTTGTGTTTCTCATATTAACCATAAACCGATAATCTCCTTTTGGTAAATTATCAAGTTTTGTGTCAAAATTTAAACCACCCTCAAATGTTATATCTTGATTTATTCTTGGCATATTATCTTACAAAGCTTAAATGTTTATATCCAAATATTGCAGATTCTAATTCTTCTTTTGTTAATCTATTAAGCAAACGTACCACCGCCCTTTCTTCCGTTTCCGACTTACTTGTATAATACTGTTTATATCTCGCATCTCCGTATCTTGCTAATATTCCATACTCTAACATACTCCATAGCTCCAAAAGAACTACTGTCGCTCCATTGGACTTTTGAATTGAAGATTTATACATTAATATAACTTCGCTACCGTGTTCTATATTGCTTTGTGGGTCAAACACTATTCTGTTTTTTTCCAAATCAATATTAAACCACCCTGCATAGGTTTGATATGGTCTTGATGAATAATCTGTATAAGGTAAAGGATTATTGTCGTTGCAATAATAATTAGCAAAAGAACAAAAAGAACAAGTGCCTGATTCTAACACTACTCCACCATCACTTGTTGCTACTGTTGTGTTTGTTACATCTGTACTTTCACAAGTACAACAACAATCTACTATATCTTTTGGATTACATATTTCCGCATTATAATAAAAACTATGTATATGGTTATTAATACAATCTCCTACTTTTATAGGTTTTACACAATCACTTGGTAAATCAACTGTATAAATATTAGAGACTTTAAGTGTTGTAGAACGATAATATGGCGTTTCGTGAAAAATATTAAATCGCTCTAACATCCTAACACATATCTTCATTATTTCTACATACTTTTTATGTTCATAGTCCTCAACTACTTCACATAAATCTCTAACAACTATATCTAATGTTCTGTATTTCATTATTTATTTATTGTACATTATTACCTGAATCATCTCTATTATAATTCTCTATCTTGTCTTGTGGCATACTCCTTTGTCCTATAAACCAATCATAAGTATTGTTAATTACTTTTTCCTCTAAACCTATCGGTATTGGTGCTTCATCATCATCTGTTAATGCATCAATAGAGGCTATCATAGATACCAATACAGTATTAACCATTGGCGATATATTCTTAAAATAAGCACGACTACCCTCTACCCAAAAGAATACCTTGTTGTCAAAATATTCTTCATAACCATTAACTTGTGTTTTGTTTTTTAAATAGGCAAAATCAACATCTCCTTTCATTGGCATTATAGATTTTAAACCATAACTATCTAATATAGCAATAGGCTTACTTGGAAAATCCACATACTTTAAATCTCGCCTTTCATTTTTCTTTACTTCTACATCCTCAAATACCTTTATAAATTGGTCGGGCAATAAGGATAAGGACTTCTCTAAGGAACGAATAGATATATTATTAAAATACTGCTCCCTTATGGCTGTATTTATAGCAGATGGTAGATAGCTTTTAATATCTACTCGCTTAACATCTACATCAGGAGATAATCTACCGCCTGATATTCGTTGATATATTAGTTCTATTATTATTCCTAACTTCATTTATTGTCGTTTATCTGCATTTTTGCTTGTGCAAATTGTACTAATTCATTGTCTCTTATCTCTATTCCTTTGTGTAGTAACATTATATCTATTATCCCTACCATCTCACTTTCTTTCCACTCTAAATCTTTTGATGTGGCAGAATTATACACTTCCATTTCTCTTACTGTATCTACAACAGTCGAATAAACTCCAAAAATAGGCTGTCTTAAATATTTAAAAGTTACACTACCTATTAACTCCATAGGTCTTATTCTGAATTTATCCGACATTTGAACCCAATATAACAACTTGTTTTCAAGCGATGGCTTTCTTATGGCAGAAGCTAATGTATCTCGCTCCTCATTGCTTTGTAGTTTATCCATTAACACTTCCTCCATTGTAGAAGTACAATCTTCTTTTGATAAAGCATACTTATACGCCATTTCTAAAGGATGTCTATAATCAGTAGGAATACTAACATATCCATTTTTAATAGGTAAATCTGATTCCTTGATAAACACCGCTAAAGCATCGGATATTTTTTGATTAACTTCATAATCTTTATAGTAAAACTCATACAAAATATTCTCTGTATCTCTTAAATCTCCATTGAAGTCCGATACAGATGAATACCCTGCTTGGTTTTTTCGTGACAAAGCATCGTTTACCCTCTTAAATATGTATTCAACACTAATCATTGATACCTAATTTTGCTTCTATTTTGGCTAATCTTTCTTCTAATGACTTGTTCTTAACATCTAATTCTTTAATGGCATTTAACATAGCATAAAATAACCTGCCCTGCTCTACCATTTTAAAATCTTCTATCGTTACTTCGTCACCATTTTCACCCGTAAAAGAAAACATTTTTTCCGTTACTGCACTCGGTATTATACTCTCTAATTCTTGCGCTATAACCCCTACTATCTCTTTGCCACTCTTATATACATACTCAAAAGTCTTTGTATTTATCTGTCTTATTGCATCTAATCCTACTTCATAATCTTTGATATTCTTCTTCGCTCTTATGTCTGATGTAAACTGTGTAACACCTCCTGCATTTTGAACATCACCCATAAATAAATTGTCGTCATCTGCTCCATCTTGATATATACCATAACTGTTTGTAAACGTTCCTGCTGGTGCTGATTCTGCTGCATTACCCTTACACGCTCCTATATACTGCTGTATAAATTTGGTGTATTGATTCCACGCCTGACCATTATTTCCTACTGTTGTTATTGCATGATTGACACATCTATTTACAGTTACTTTGTTGGTAGCGTGTCCTGAATTTAAGTTCGTTCGGATTACCTTATTCCCTATAAACCTTATCCCTGACCCAGCATCAGAAGCAGTTAATGACCTATTAGCATCATCTGTTGTTATTTGTAATTGCTCAACAGATTGACATAATAAACTACCTACTGGTATAGTTTCATTACCACTTAATTCTATTATGGCATTTTGTGATTCATTAAATAACCCATTGCCATTTGTTAGGGTATAGGCGTTTAAATGTATAATTCCTTGTTTTCTTAAAATAGAAAATCCATTAGGTGCTTCATAATTTGATGGCATTTCGTGTGCAGAATATTCTCTTTCTGTCGTTGCCCCCACTAAGCCACCCGACCTAACACTAAATGATGCTAATTCGTCAAAATCTAACTTGTAACTACCACCTCCATCTATTTCTGTATCTTCGGTTAAACCGCCACCTAATTTTACTTTATCACCAACTACACCTGTTCCGCTTAGTCCATTTTCTACCAAAACTCCACTTACACACGCTTTATCTACTAAAGCCTGTGTTATTTCTGTATCAGTTGCTGTTGGTGCTGTTCCTAAACAAGAAACATCTACACCACTGTACATTGACAATCCAATATCAGGTATTAATAATGGACTTGGTGCTTCATATATTACTGTTCCACACGTATCTCCTGTTGCTGATTCTGTTATTACCCACATTACTACTCTTATGTGATGCCAATTTGTATCTACTGCATCGGGAAAAACAAACGTAGTAGGTGGTGTAGCACTATTGTTTCCTGATATTGGTGCGTAAGTGTGTATTGCTACGTTAGATGCATCTTCTACTGATATAAAATACTGCACACTTACTGGTGCATTGGTAGAATAATTTGTTTGATTGGACAATAATAACGTTAATGTAGTACCATCAACTTGTGCATCTAACACATAAGATGCATTAACTGTGGCACACGAAGCCGAAGTTGTAGGGTTTACAACTACTGTTATTGTCGCAGTAGAAGTTTGTCCGTAAATATCTTCTATCGTATATTGAAATGTTTCAACTCCTGTAAAACCTCCATTTGGTGTGTATTCTATCTTATTGCTTCCTGTTATTACCGCTACTCCATTTATAGGCGCAGTTGATATGGTTGTTGTTATTCCTGAATTTGAAAAATCATTCAAAAATTGCTCTATTGATACCATTACACCCTCTGTTGTAGCATAGTAATCATTTGTCGCAACAGGTGGCGCAGGTGGTTCACAAGCTCTGTTTATCAGCTCTTGTAACACATCTTTAAAAGTATTATTAGGTGCTACAAGTCCTAAACAAGCTGGATTTATTGTCGCTAAAATAGATGCTGTAACATCGTCAATATCAACCGATAAATCAAATTGCTTTGTATAGGCATCTGGGGCTGTTTCTGTTACGTTTACCGAACCATCTAATGAAACTACATTTACTTTTTTTAATGCGTTATATACGTTTAAAAACGATGCTGAAAGTGATATTGTATATGTAGTAGTACCACCTGATACCGAAGATATTACTATAATAGGACTTGAACCTACCACGTTTATATTATTTACAGTAGGGAGTATTGCTTCTATTAAAGTTGGACTTGTACTGTTACCACACCCACAATCACATCCTAATAGTTCTTTTAGTTTATTGTAATGTTCTACTACTTTTGTTTTATTTCCACAACTTCTTGCAACCTCCATAGATATATACTCCATCTCTATTGTAGAAACAAAATCGTGTAAATCTACATTGTTGCCTAAACCACCTCTATCACTCGCTTGTTTCTTTACCTTTTCTAATGTTTGTGTTATGCAACTATATAGCGCACACAAATTAATACTACAAGTAGCTTCTGCATTATCATACACATCTACATATTCAATAGTCTTAAACTCAAAACCACCTACTATATCCGTATGTGTTACTATCGCTACTAAATGCGCCTCCCATACTCCACTCCATAATGCATCTGAATTAACATAATTATTAGTTGTAGAATAGGTACTCGCAACTGTTCCATTAGAATATTTTGAACCCAACGGTGGTCTAAGTGTTAATACTCTTTCTACTTCACTCCCACTTGCATATTCCGTTCTATCATAGGCTGTTGCTACCGCAGAATCACAATTTATATCTATTTCTAAATCGCCATTTGTAACATTGTCACAATCATCATCACATATTAATACAGATACTTCTTCCGTATTATATACTATTGTACCACTTTGTTCTACAAAATACTGAATCTTATAATAACCACTTAATAAATTGCCTAAACTATCTAATGGAACTGATACAGAATCAAACACCATTGATACATCTTGGTCTATGTCGGGTGTCGTAACGGTCCCTAAGTGTAATACTGTTCCTGTTGGGTTTATTATAGAAAAATATCCCTTTAATGTAGTTAAGTTCTCGCCTGTATAATCTGTTACATCGGTAAAGGTTATTTTTCGATAATCTGGATTAGGTACTCCATTTATGTCTTTTGTAGATAAATCTATTGTTGCTTTAAATTTTATCGCAGAATTACTTAGCATCTTTATTCTTTTTTTCAAAATTAAACAAAAAAGCAGACTAAAAAAATAGTCTGCCATTCATAGTTTTAAAAATATCATTCGCTACTCAATACTCTTTAATTTATCAATATTATCTTCCGCCCATTTTAAAAAATCACCTACCCAATGCTTCTCGTCTGAAACCAATAAATCACCACCCTCCGATTTAGGAACTTTCTTGCCCTCTTTATAAATACTTACAGTTTTAAGAAGTCCTGAATATCTTACTACTTCTTTGTCTATAAGTCCTCTTGCTATTACTCCTGCTTCGCTTACTTCTTTATGTTCTTCTGTAACATCACTCGGTTCTTTTTCAATATTATTTTGACGAGATTTTGATACCGATTTTGATACCGATTTGTCATTCAAATAATAAGTTTTTAACTCGTCATATAGTTTATAGTTTGATACCAACTCCCTTAATAACACTTCAAACTTATCTTCCCCTTTCTTCACATCTGCAATAGGAAATCCTTTTTTGTCGCCTATGTTTACTCGCCATTCCATTCTACCCGAAAACTCGTGGTATGTCAAATAGTTTTCATCTATAAATCTTTGTGCATCTGAACGAACATTTACATCTTGCGAATTATAATCCCTTAGAAACTTCGTTAAATCCTTTTCCGCTATCTCTAATACTACTAATCTAATTTCTTCTTCTTCCATAAGGTGTGTACCCCTATGTCCTGTGCTTTGTAAGAAATTAGTTAGCCTATCTAAATCCTCTGTATTTAAAATCTTGTTCTTCCACTCCGTTGTTTTTCTTAAACTTGCAATATTAGAACTTGCAGATTTAACTACATTGTTTAATGAATACTTGTCGCTTTTTGAAAACTCTGATGTTCCACATTCAGGATATAACAACATATAAGCAACTAAATCTAAATTGTCTTTTGATACAATTTTTGAACGACCTTTTATATACAAATCCTTATCTCTTTCAGGGTCTAATACTTGCTCTGAAAAACCGCTTTTGTTCGCTATAACCAATCTTCTACAATAACCATAAGTAATAGATTCTCCGTTCATTGTTACTGTAAAGCTATTTTTTAAAAAAGTCTTATTGGGGAAAACGTGAAGTTTCTTGAAAAAATCCCTTTTGCCTTTTATCACAAACTCAAATGAGTTCTTTTTATATTTCTCTATATCGTACCCAAGTGAGGTAGATACAATCTTTTTTAGTTCTTCTGTATTTAATTGCTCAAATGAGCCTGTACCTTTCTTAATAACTAACATTTTTCTTAATTTTTATTGTTAATAATAATAATAAAGAAAGAGGTGTTTCTTTACACCTCTTTCTTTTAATAAATATTCTAATTAGGATAACCTGCAACAAATAAGTTAGCCGCACCTGCCCAAGCACCAAACTCTCCTCTGAAATGTACTCGTTGTACATCAAAATCATCGGTTGGTTTTTTAACTAATACTTGTCCTGCACTACCTGTTTGGAACATCTCTACCTCACGGATATATGAGCCTTTTTGTGCATAAACATAACCCCAATATGGCATTTCTGTACCATTGTACTCTGAACCAAATTGCTCTGTTAGTTTTGCTTGTGAAGCCATATTTTTAAATGTTCCTAATGGCATTAATAAATACATATCTTTGTATGTATAAGAAGTGCCACCCAACATTTCAGGGTCATCAAAAGAGGTCACATTTTTAAAATGGAATTTTCGTGAAGATGGCATTAAACTTAAAGATTGGAATCCCACTTGAACTGCCAACCCTTCTTGATAATCAGAATCCATCACGTTTCCGTAAATTTCTCCTTTAACGTATTGGTTGTTTGTATCGTCTTTAACATAGTCTTTTAACACTTCTCTAATTTGTTGACCAAACGGAGAACCATAAGCCCATACATAGTTATATGGTGCGCCCTCCGCATCAAGTGTATCGTTTACCGCATCTACATCCCCAATAGCAAACGCTCCTGTTGTATAAGGAATTGTGTTGCCGTTTTGAAATGCAAACGGATACAATCCTTGTGTAGTACGAACTTGAATACCTGTCAAATTAGGCTCAACTACTGTACTATCTGTTTCAAAGAAATTGTCGTTTAGTGTGCCGAAACAAATCGCACCATCTCTTGCTATTTTTAATCTGCGCTCTGCATCTTCTGTGCCTACCAACTCAAATGCATTCATTTTCTTACCATCAAATTCAAAAGGAAAGTCTTGAAGTTGATAATTACGAACCATAGACGAACCTGTACGAGAATCATCATCTTTAATGATTTGTAATTGGTTTTTATAGGTTGCCCAACGTGGCGTTAAGGTTTGTCCTTGTCTGCTACCCTCTGCATAAGCATTAGAGATTATACCTACTGTCGCTCCTGCTCCTGCACCTGCTCCACCAAGTAATGTAAGTAAGTTTACAGTAGAATCGTCTGGCTCAACTGTGATTTCTTGTGTTCCTACTGGTGCATTGCTTATGTTAGTAATCCAACCATTCACTATGTTTGTATCACCTATTTGGAAGTGTACAATTTGTCTTAAACGTGCATAAGATGACTTTATATTAAAAGTAGGGTCTGTATAAACAGTTGTAGGGTTTAATTGAAACGTAATAGGCGCACCTGCTCCTCCTGCTCCTTGATAACCTGCACCGCTTACCACTAATGCATTTACTGTTCGCTCTTTTTCAAAATGACCATACTGTCCATGTTCTCCTGCTAACACAGGAATTTGAAACCCTAATAATTTAATTAAATCACTAAAGTAAAACCTCCCTGAATTAGGATGTCTGTTTATTGCATTAGGCAAAAAGACGGGTTTAAACATTTCTCTGTCAAAACCACTAATTAGCTCTGTGTTCCAAGTGCCTACATTTACTGCACCGGGTTTTAAATTAAAAGGAACTGCTACTGGTGTTCCTGCTATTGAATATACTGATACCATTTTTTTGTTTTTTAAAAGTTATAAATTTTTTTTAACGATAGAAACTTCCAGATTTATTTTCTTCTCCTGTTATTCTACCTTGTTCCCTCTTAATTTTTATTCCCGAATTATTATCAGTAATTTCTTTTATGACTTTTGATGTATTATCTTCTATGATAGTGCTTATAATCTTGTTAAAATTTCGACCAATATAAGTTTCCTTTGCAAGTTTAACTATTGCATCTATGTTTTCTTTGGTTGTATCTGCTGTGTTTTTTATAGCAAAATCTACCGCATCTTTATAGATAGTGTTTAACTCTTTCTCGTCTAAGGGAATGTCTATTGAGTATTCTTTCTCGTCTTTAGATTGGTGTGAAAATTTTAATTTACCAAACGTGTTGTCGATTGCACTTTTAAGGTCAGGATTTTTTTGCCAAGCGTTAGTTACTTTTTGTTGAAACTCTACTTGTTGTTGTATTACTTCTTCTTGTGAAGAAATACCATCATAAATATCTTTCCTTTTGTTTTTTATTCCATCAAAAGCCGACTTGCTTTCTTTTTCAAGCCTTGCTTCTATGATAGAATATTTACGTTTAGCTTTTTCGACTTCAATTTCATATTCAGTATCTACACCCTCTTTTTCCAAAAACTCTTCAAAAGTTGGGTAAGAATCACTGATTAATGTTTTGGCACTTTTTAAACTTATACCATCTGTTAGCGACATTGATATTGCCATAGCCTCCCTTTTGTCCATTTTATCCGTGTCCATTAGGGATAAATCTATAAACATTTTTACTTGTTCGGGTGTCGCATTTGACTTTAATAAAGAATTAACCTCTTTAACAAAATCATTAACGTAAGCATCTTTCTGTGGAATATGCTCGGCGTACCGACTTTTTTCCGCATAATTTTCATCAAAAGTTTCAAAGAACTGCTGTACTTCGGCTACATCTTTAAATCTCCCACCTGTCGTGCTTGATATATCTAATGTGCTTTCGGGTTGCCCTTGTATTTGTTGTGATGTTGGTTCTGTCGTTGTTGTTACACCTGTAACTCCACCTCCGCCTTCAACATCATCATTGAAATATAATCCTTTCATTTTTCTTAATTTATCTTAATAATACTACAAAGTAAATATACTTTTATTAAAAAAACAATAGTCTGTATTTTTTTTATAACACGGAGCGTAAAACCCATCCATCGTTTTTACGTGGATGGGTAGTTCACTGAGATATGCTTTGTTGGTTTTGACCACCCCCTTGTGGTTGTGCTACTCCTAATCCATACATATTGAACTGCCCTACACTATCTTTTATACCCTCTGTTATTTTTAATAACATATTTCTTTGTACCTCATTGTCTAATACTCCATCTTTTAAGTCTGCTTTTATGGCTTCTAAATTAGCATCTTGTATAAATTCTTGATAAGACAATGCTGATTTAGATGCAAACTCAACCGATAATGTTTTTCTGTTTTCTTCCCCTGCTACCACTGCCGCTTGTTGGTTTTGCATACTTGCGTGTTCTACATCTTTCTGTTTGCGTATCATGTCCAACTTCTCTTGTTCTTTTACTGCTTTTGCTATCATAAGTTGAGCTTTAGGTATATTACCCGATTTTATAACCCTATATAATGCCAAATAAACATCTTCGGTTATACCTCCAACTCCACCGCTTGTTTTTCTAAACTGTGATAAACTAAGTATGTTCTGCATTAGTAATTGTTGCTCTTGAAGTGTAGAACCTAATTTTATCTTTAACCCGAACTTTATGTCGGATATATCTTCATTTAACTCTAATATCTCTATATCATCTTCGTCTAATGGTGAATTTTCTACACTTAACTTGCCTCGCCTTGCTAATTCTTGCCACTTTAACATTGTTGACGTATATACTCTTTCTATAATATCACTCATCATAGAGTATTCAGGTTGCATAGCATTGTTTGCCGCTTCTATCTTGGCTTCACCTTGCATTTTTAACATCCTTTCATTGTTAGTAGAACCATCCACTAAATCATTTATACCTGTATTTATTTGAATATTTCTTCTGTGTTCATTTATTGTTTCGGTGTATATTCTAAATTGGTCAAAAGCAACACTTGGTATTGGTGCTACAATAGAATGTATATTAGATATAGGATTTCCGTGTGTGTCTTCCGTGTCTATTGTTAATATACCTTTCTCTAAAAGCATATTATACAAGTCAATAGGTGTTTTGATTTGTCCATCTATTTCTGTGTTTTCAAAAGCTGTCTTGTTAAATATAAGTCCGGGAGGTGCAGGTATTGCCGCTATTGCATTTCTTCGTTTGAATGTCAATAAGTTTATCATATCTACATCTGGTATCATTCTTTCCACTTTTGATATTACTCCTGTGGTTGCTCCTATATAAGATAAAAATGCCTTTTTATAGCCACTCTTACCGCTTCTTATTTGTAAATCAGCTCTTCCATACCCAAAAGCAAAATCTGTACCTATAATCCACTTGCCCTCATATTCATATTGTGTCCTTTTTACATCTAATTTAGCCCCTTTCTTTTCATCATCTTTTCTTAATTCATAATCAAACTCCTTTTCCGTATAAGACAAAGAACCATATTTTTCTATAATTTTACTTTTGTATTTTTTTACATCAGAAGATAGCCAACTTCCATCTAATACTGTTACTTTTATATGGTCATAAGGATAAAAACCGTTGTCTTTATAAAAATTGCGATGTTGTGTACTGGCAAAAGGTTGTTCAAATCCGTAACATTTAGCCACTTGCATTAATTGAGATTCTGTAAGTTCGCTTTCATTACGAACATCTGCAATTGTCATTTCTCTTATCTCTGCACACATTGTAATATCCCTAAAATCAAGATATTTACTGCATGGAACAAGTAACATATTAGGGTCAACGTATCTTAACATAGGCACGTTTATAGAATAGTCTATGTATGCTTTAGTCCAAGATATTCCTAAGTCAACCATATCATTCATTAACATCATCTTTAGCATTTTCCACCTCGATTCAGACATTGTTACACCTATGGCTTTCTTCATTTTTATCTCTTCTTGAAGTTTTAACCCTCCTGTTTTAACATATAAATCAACATCTTCTTCGGATTCAAACATGTCAGAATCTCCTTGACCTATATCTATCCCAATGTTTCCTACAAATGTTTTAAATGTCTTGTTTTGCCATATTTTTAACCCTGCTATTTCTTTTTCTCTTTTCTTTTGTGATGCTGGGTCGGTAGCACTAACTAATATCTCATAATCCATTTTATCATAACTACCTATGATTTGGTCACGGGTTTTAACGTGTCCTGTGTCCTGCCCCCACGAAATGTTATAATACGATTTTTTACGTTGGTTGTTATTGTTATCCTTACCTAATAATTCTGATTTATATTTGTTTACATCTACCTTGCCTCTTGCATAAGAACGTAGCTCACTATATTTGCTATCTCCCAAAAGCCCACTTAAATAACCTCCCTTAACTAATATTCCATTACACCCAAGCGTAAATAGATATTTCATTACCGATACACAATAATCCATGTCTTCCTTTTTTTTAGGATTAATATCGTCATCGGGTAGCCTGTACTTCTTTAGGTTTTCTGCTCCTTTATAATTATCTATAAAATTTGATATACCTTTCATAGTCCAAAATTAATGATAAATAAAAATAATTACAATATTGTCTGAACTTCTGAAAAATACATCTTTTGTGAGTTCTTCCTTAGATTTTTTAATTTTTCTTCTCTTAATTTAGCCGCTTCAATAATATGTAAGGTTAGACTGTTGGCGTATAAAGCATAAGAACACGCTGTAAATAAATCATAATCTGTCATTGTTTCATAAGATACAGATAAACATTCCTCTAAATAATCGTTATGGAACTCATGTTGACAATTGGCTAATAAATAGTCTTGCGATACTGTAAATAGATTGTCTTTTGTGAGGTCATTGGTTACTGCACCTGAATTGTCTTTGATTTTTTGTTTCTTTTCATCGTATTGGTGTAATAAATAAGCACCATATCCTCTTTTTCTAAATCCATCTTGAATGTGTGGATGGTTCATCTCTGGAAACATATAACAACCATAAAACACACACATTTTTATCATGTCGTCTATATACTCATCCTTACTCGGTGGTCTGTTATTATATGTACAACAAAATCTATTTGTTTTGTATTTAAACATTACATCGTTCCACTCTTTTTCTGTTAATATCTCTAATTCAATTTTGCTTAATGGATTTTCTAATATAGGATTATATCGCATAAATACCGCACCTCCTCCGTTTGAACCCTCACCCTCTGTTTTATCAAAATTAAAAGTGTCACCTCCTGCCACAAAAGACATACTGTTTGATGGTTGCTTTTTACCTGCTTTTATTTTGTATAAATTTCTTTGAGTTTCAGGCAAAAGATAGCTAACTAAAAATTTACCCGATTCGCTGTTGGGTATAAACTCAACCTCTGTGTCTTTTATTCCGTTCTTCCATAAAAAATCACCTCGTATAAGATAATCATTGCCATTAAAGAAAAAATTTAACCTGCTGTTTAGTAACCCTTTATCAAAAGGACAACTCCCTGAATCTATAATAAAACATTCTCTTGTTGAATAAGGATTTTTTCTTATGTTCCTTATATATGCATTTGAACCTTGTTTAAAGTCATTGCGCTCAATATCTAAATTTTTCTTCGATTCTTTTAGAAGAGAATTACCATAAGCATCTATTTTTAAACCATCATACGCAGGAAAAAACAATCTCCATAATCCTGTTGCTGTTGAACCTAATTCATTTTTTTCATGATAACTTGACCCTTTCCATATATCTTTAAATATTTTTAATCCATACCTACCTGTATCTTCCGATGTAGTTGTATGAATAGAAAAACCTGTCCTTTTTCCAAAAGGGTCTCGCATTGCAGGTTTTACTGTCTGCCACCTTTGCATGGCATCAACCACCTCTAATTTACCCTCTTCGTCTGATATGTAAAACCCTAAATATGTACTATCGTAAGCCGATGCTTTGGCTGAACGAAAATCAAGCCAACTTCCTAATTCTAATTGCTCATTAAATAACTCGCCATCGTTTAGTTTAAACTCTAATTTGTTAGAAGGGTCTCTTAGAAAATGGTTGTGTAGTGGCTGGAAAAAATATGGCATACCCTTCCATCCCATAATAACTTTATCAAACAAATCTCCTGCATCCGTGTCGTTTTTGGATTGAATACCACAATGTCTGTTTATCATTCTTGACATTTCTTCAAATAAAGCACAAGCGGCTCTTATTGACTTCCCATCTTTCCTTTTTGTCATCTCGACAATACCTAAACAAGCATCATCTTTTAACCCCTCTGTCATAAAATGAAAGTATCGTCTTTCTTTATCTCTGTAAGTTGGCTTACCCTCTATTATCGACCAATAACTTAGCCAATAATACATTTTGCCTGTAATATAGGTTCTTACTCCGTTATTAAAGAACCAAACACCATTTAACCTCCTATCCCATTCCGTAAGATACCAATTCCATAGGTCATTGTATTTACTTTTGTTGTTTCTTAATTCTTTATGGATTTCATCGGCAAAAATCTTTCTGTCGGGTTTTTTTGTAACTATATTATTGTGTCTTGAAACTTCTTTGTAAATTCTATTTTCAAGGTTAGACATCCTTTCAGGCTTAGGTATTATTCTCCATTTTTGATTAGATGTGGCTGTTTTGTTAAATAAAATATCTTTATCATTAGGAATATCAGGACACTTAAAAACAATAGGTGTTAAATCTTCATCTAAGTCATTTACTATAATAAATTCCTCTTTGTTGTTATATTTCCTATCTAAAATATACATTATCTTTTAGGCATTTTTACTTTACCTTTTACTACTAATTCTGTAATTCCCTCTACTCTTGCATATTTTAATAAATCATCGTCAACTTCTGATTCTATTATCTTATCAGACATAAGAACTACTTTCTTTAACTCATTTATTCGATTTAACATCTTTTCTAAAGAACCTTGTGTTTTTTCTGTCATTATAATCGCATCTGAAATATCACCTTCTCTTAGATTTCTTTCCATTTCAAATAATAACTTATCATAGGCTATATATGAAGTGGCTAACAATGCGTATTCTTGTGATTTCTGCATGGTGCAAAATCGAATACACATCTTATTTGCCGTAGAACTATCTCCGTTAATTATTCGCTTAACACCACTTGAAAATTTACTAAAACTTTCTTCTAACAGAAATTCAAAGGCTTTTATCTTTCTATCATTTATATTATCATAGTCTTTTACCATAATACTATCTTTATGGTAAACTAACTCCATATAATTGAAAAATAAATCTTCCTCTATTATTACAAGGTTTTGGTTAAATTCGCTATATAAATTTAATGTATTCCATAGTTTACGAACACCTTTTGGATTACCAAAAGGATTCCAATATAAGTTATCAAAATCCTCTTTTTTATACATATAATCTATATTTTAAACAAAATATCACTCTGTTTAATTAACAATAAAGTTTCTCCTTTGATTTCTATTTCGGTAGGACTTCCGTTTCTGTAATAAACCTCATCTTGTGGTTTATACATCATAGGTTCATTCGGTTTACCTGTACCTACTTGTAAAACTAAACCCTTGTTCGGCTTTTGTTTCATATAATCAGGCATAAATAATATTCCATTATCCTCTTGTTGTATAGGCTTTATAAGTATATTGTCAAAATATAGTACCATAATATTAATAAATTACACATTCTGAAATTAAAAACATAGTAGCAGAAGATGACGCATTTTCTAAAGCCACCCTTATTACTTTTATAGGGTCAACCACTCCTGATTCTAATAAATCCTCTATATTGTTTGTTTTAGCGTTATACCCCAAATTAGGTGTTTTTTTGATTTTTTCTGCTATTTCTTCTATATTTTCTACTCCAGCATTCTTTAATATTTGAGAGAAAGGCTGTAATAGTGCGTATTTTACAATATCTACACCTAAGTCATAATCTTTATTGCCTGAAAATTTTAGGCTGTCAGATGCCCTTAAAAGAGATGAACCGCCACCTGCGATATATCCTTCCTCTATTGCCGATTTAGTTGCTGAAACTGCATCGTCTATTCTGTCTTTTCTTTCTCGCATTTCTGTTTCCAAAACTCCACCTACTTTTATGGTTGCCATGTTGTTTTGTAATTTGGCTAATCTGATTTTTGCAAACTCTATATCTCTATCTTTACTGTCATTGTTGTCCTCAATAAGTGTTTCTAACTCTTTTGTTGTTTCTATGTATTTAGGTATATCTCTTTTGCCATCAATGATATAGGTTGTGTTTTTTTCACAAATTACTTTACTTGCTGTTCCAAGATGTTTAAATTGAACCTTATCTAAATGCATACCGGTAGCATCTGATATTACAGTCGCTCCAGTACAAAGTGCTATATCTCTTAATAAAACACTTTTTTCTTCTCCGAAAGATGGAGATTTTATAATACAAGCCTTTAGTGTTCCTCTTTGCTTGTTTAATGCTATAAACTCTAAAGCACCACCTTGTATATCATCAGCAATTAATAATAACGATTTATTCAGCTTTACAACTTCGTTTAATATTCCTTGTATTTCTGTTGGGTTTTGTATTACTTTCTCTACTATTAAGATTTTAACATCGTTAAGTTCTGCCCTCATTTTTGGCACATTGGTAATAAAATCATACCTAATATAGCCTCTATCAATCATTAACCCCTCTGTTATGGATACAGATGTTTCATGGTTGTTCGATTCTTCTATTGTAACGTATCCATTTTTACCAACTTTACTAAAGGCATTAAATAATAATTCTCCTATAAACTCATCGTTATTAGCTGATATGGTGGCAATATTTTTAACTATATCTATGTTTTCTACCTTAATAGAGTTTTCTTTTAAATACTGTATAGTCTGTACAACCGCATCTTCTACGCCTTTCTTCAACTCTAAAATGTTCACATCTTTTTTCATCAACTGCTCATTACATTTATCCACTAATGCTTGTAATAAAACCGAAACAGTTGTAGTTCCATCTCCTGCTTGTTCTACTGTCTTTATCGCCGCTTCTTTTACCAAAGTTGCACCCATGTCCTCAACAGGGTCTTTTAAATAAATACTGTTTGCGACTGTAACACCATCTTTTGTAATGTATGGTCGATTGTTAGAGGTTCTGATAATAACATTCCTACCCTTTGCACCCAATGTTACTTTGATTGCATTTGCTGTGGTGTCTATGCCTTGTTTAATTTTGTTTCTGCCTTCTTGTGAAAATAAAAAATCCATATTCTTAATTTTAATTTTTAATTGATAGCGAAATTAATATCTTTTCTTTGAATTATAGTAATTTCTTTTAATTTTTCATTCTTTAAGAGTGAATTATTGCCTATCATCATTTTTTTTGTAGGTTTAAAATTTACTAAGTCGCCTACTTTTATTGATAAAAAGTTTTCATTTATATCATAAAACATATATCCGCTATTAGGTTTGGACATAAAGACTACCTCGCCGTAGCCCCATTTTTTTAAATTCTTGCTATCTAAATTTACAGAATATAAACCCGATTCCATTTCCTTACTTTCAGATATATCTTCTACTTTTAATCCCAAAAACCCATTTATAAAACTTATACCCTTTTTATCCTCTTTTGCATAACATAAGTCATATCGGATAATATACAGCCTTTCTTTTGTTATTTCATCTACTATAACATATCCCGACACTAAAGCCCCCTCAATGGCTAAATAATGGAAATGTACTATATCTCCATACTCTAAATCTACTTTGTTTTCATAAACTGCAAAACCTAATGAGTGGTTGTTGATTTTTCTAATAAAGTCATCTGAATATAGGTCTTTATTTCTAAGTTGTTCTCCACAATGTATTAATTTTTGTGGTGGAGTAATTACTTGTGCAAAGGTGTGATTAAATCGTTCTTTTTGCCAAGATGTATCAAATACTAAACTTCCTACGCCCGATTCTCCTCTTTCGGTAATTGTTTTTACTAAAACGTAATTGTAAGGTATTTTATAATTTCCATTATCTATAATACAAACAACATCGGTATTTTCTATTATCTCATATCGTTCATTATTGATATTAACTTCGTAGCCTACATACTTATCGTACAAAATTATGTCTCCTACTTTGCAAGAATCAAAATCATCTGTTTCTTCCGATACAGCTATAACCTCTGCTTTAGATTCTAACCTTTTAAAGTTTTCAGGCAAAAGCAAGTTGTTTTCGTTTATTGTGTTGTATTTGAATGGTCTTATTAAAACCCTACCTTTTGATATTTTTATCATAAGAAATTTCCTCTTTGAAATGTTGAACCTAAAATTACGCCTTTATTTTTTTCTTTTTTTTCTTTTTCTTTTTTTAACTTATTAACTATATGTTCTTTTAGCTTTATAGTGGATATATTATTATTTATCGTTTTATGATAATTCATTGTTTCTGTTATTACTCTTTTTATTCCATCTATACTGTTATTTACTAATAATATATCTATAAACTCTTTATCTTCTAATACGGTAGTATCTCTAAAATTAAAGTTTTTTTCTTTTTTTTCTTTTTCTTTTTTTAACTTATTAACTATATGTTCTTTTAGCTTTATAGTGGATATATTATTATTTATCGTTTTATGATAATTCATTGTTTCTGTTATTACTCTTTTTATTTCATCTATACTGTTATTTACTAATAATATATCTATAAACTCTTTATCTTCTAATACGGTAGTATCTCTAAAATTAAAGTTTTTTTCTTTTTTCTCTTTATTTATATATACTGTATTATTAAATACTGTATTATTATCCTTTAACTTTTCTTGGGGAGGGTATTTAACTTTTGTTAAAGGGGGGTATTTAACTTTTGTTAAAGGGGGTGTGTAACAAATATTAAGTACCCTGCGTTCAATTTCTTTTGAATTTTCCTTGTAAATAAATGTCGATTTTATGTACTTTTTATCAATCAAAGATTTTATAATCAGGCTTACCCTTGTTTTACTTAAACCAAAGAATTTAGCAAAATATTCGTTAGAAGCATAACAACCATCATTATTATCAAGGCTGTTGATTTCAATGAAAAATATTTTTTCCTGTAAGGTTAAATTTTGGTCAAACCACAATTCTTTTGGAATCCAAATTCCCTCAAATTTTCTATTTAAATTTTCCATAATAAAATAAAAAATGCCTTTCGATTATCAGTTCGGATTGCCGTACGAACTTCAAATCAAAAGGCAAGTAAATTATTGATACAAATCGGCAATCGTATCTTTTCCTTTACAAAGATAGATAATTATTTTTATTTCCTCATAAACATATTCACTATTCTACAATTATTCTAACACTAGCACCTATACCTTTGGCTATTAAAATCAATGTATCATAAGACGGATTCTTTTTCATATTTAATACATCACTTAAAAACGTATAACTAATACCTATTTCCGAACACAAAACTCGTCTTTTAATTTTTTTATGCTTCATTATCATAACTAAGTCGTTAATTATCTGAACCTTATTACTTTCTAAAATAGGAATTAAATCTGTGTGTTTATTTTTTTTCATTTTTTTAATACTACTTGTTTAAATTTTATTATCTTTGCAAATGTAATACTATTTTAAATACTTTCATTATGAATCTCGATTTTAAATACCAAGAAGAAAAAACCCAACCTAAAGAGTGTAGAATAATACCACTACACCCATTGCAAGTAAAAGCAATAAATTTAGAAAAACATGTAGAAGAATTTATTGCATGGAGACAGGTAGCCAAAAATACTGCAATGAATTATCGTTCTGTTTTAAACAAAATGTTAAAAGAGTGTGGTGAGCCATTAAACTGGAACTGCATCCAAGATTATATTAATTCTTTGCATTATAATTACAAAGAATCTCACGTTTTCAGAGTGTCTAACACTTTAAAGAAATTCTTTGAATATTTAGATTCTCATACTGAATTTGAGAATAAAGTTTACAATAGGCTGTTTATTAAAAAATATAGATATGAGGGTGGAAATAAAGATGTTATTTCAGATAAGAAGTTTTTAGAAATATACAAATTATTCGACTTTAGAAAATCGGCAGATATAAGAGATTATGCCATATTAAAACTACTACAATCAACAGGAATGAGGGTAGGAGAGCCATTTCGTATTAAGATAAGCGACATTAAGACTATTAGTGATGCTTTTGGCAATAACTACACAATAATAGACAGTACACAAAAGGGGGGCAGAAGATTAGTGTGTAGAGTACACGATGGCACATTAAAAGCCATAAACACCTACCTTAGAACAAGAGGTTTTTATGATAAAAACGAGCCTTTATTTATACAGCATAAATTTCATTTTAATAAAAACGAAAGATATAAACCTTTAAATGTTACAGTATTTTGCAAGAGACTAAAACAATTATTTGAAGCAGTTGGATTAGAGGATTATTCAAGTCATAGCATACGTTATACAGCCGCTTTTAAAACACTTAATGCTACAAATGATGAAACTAAAGCATCGGCAAAATTAGGACACATAAGCCCAAAAACAATCCAATACTACACACATAATTATAGATTAGAACTTAATGCTATTAATGATACCAATATTGAGTTAAATACAAAATAATACCTATGTCAGATTTAAAGTTAGAATTTTCAATATTAGGTGCGATAATCAACGATGAACCCAATAAGGTTATTGCAATTCAAAAAATAAACAAGAAAGAGTTTTTTGAGTATAAAATATCTCAATACGTTTTTTCTGCGATTTATGACTTATTTATTAACCAATCAGAGGTTGATTTTTTTACAGTAAAAGATAGGTTGATAAAGAATAATCATTATCAACAAATAGGTGATGATGTATATAGTGAAATAACAAGCAATACACTTAGTCTTCCAACACTTGAATTAAGGATAGAAGTATTAAAAAAAGACTATTTATATAGGGTTCAAGTAGATGTAGCCAAAGACATTTTAAACAAAGCACAAAAAGGCGAAATACCTCCAGATGAATTAATTTTAGAAGCCATAAATTCATTAGAAAGTTCTTTGTATGGAGAAAATATTGATACATCTAAGCCTGTTGGAATATTATTAAAAGATATGATGCTTGGATTGTTAAATGAATCCGAAAAAGAGTTAGGATACACAACAGGGTACAAAGAAATAGACGATTACTTTACTTTATTACCAGGAACACTGGTTACGTTTGCGGCACGTTCATCGGCAGGGAAAACGGCTTTTTTACTTCAAGTGTTAAGAAGATTATCTTTTTTAAACAACATACCTTGTGCGGTTTTTTCATTAGAAATGAGAGCAAGTGCGTATGTTACAAGAATAACATCTGCTCATCTTAAAATAAATTCGTATGCTTTTAGAAACAATTTATTAGGCGACAAAGATAAAGACAGGTTTCATAATTTTGTTACCACTTTTTCTGCATCACCGCTATTTATAGACGATAATCCCGAATACGATGTACACTCTATTTTAGCAAAGATTATTGTTTTGGCTATAACAAAACACATTAAGGTCTTTGCAATAGATTATCTTACTTTAGTAAAATTACATTATGAAACAAAGCAAACTACTAAAAGCGATGCTATTGGTTATTTTACGTTTGCTTTAAAAAAAATAGCAAGAAAACTAAATGTTACAATAATTATATTACAACAATTAAATAAAGAATTAGACAAAAGACCCAATCCTCGACCTATAATTGGCGATTTAAAAGATTCAGGTTCTATTGAGAATGATTCAGATGTAGTTGTTTTGTTTTACAGACCCGATATGTACACTCAAAATATTTTTGAAGCAAGAAGTAAAGATGAAAGAGATACATACGGACATTTAGAGGGTAAATATTTTTTGTTACATAAAAACGGAAGAAATATAACTCCAATTGAAATGTCAAATAAATGTGAAGTTATTGTAGCAAAAAACAGGGAGGGAAAAACGGGAAGTTTATTTTTTGATTTTATAAAAGGGTATGGGGGTTTTGATTATAACAATGAATTATCGTCAATTTTAAATAATAAAAAAAATGAATCAAACACAAACAACACAGACATTGCATTCTAAGGAATATTACAACAAAGAAAGAGGTGTGTATATAGAGCGCATACCAGAGAAAGATGAAGAATGGCACAAGAGGAGAAGTAATGGTATTGGAGCTTCTGATATAGGCAGAATACTTGGTCTTAATGATTACGAGGGTGGTAGTTGTATAGAGATTTTTTATGAGAAAATAGGGTTGAAACCTGCCTTTAGGGAACCTAACAAATACACTTTTTGGGGGCATCAACAAGAAGAGTTAATTGCAAACGCTTGGAAGTATTATGACGGCACTAAAGATTCTTACATTTTCAACTATGAAAAAAACAATAAAGTTAGAGATTGTAGAAATGTACACGGAGTTTTATCTAATGAAAAATATCCCCATTTATTTACGAACATAGACAGGTTAATAACAAAAGGCTGTTTTAAATTAACCGATGGTACAATGTTGGAAGATAATGGAATTTTAGAGTGTAAAACAGGGTCATCTTGGGTTGCCAAAAAATGGCAAGAGGGTATAGACCCCATGTATGTAATGCAGGTTCAGCAACAATTAATGATAATGGGTTTAGAATACGCAGAAATAGCCTTTTTAGAGCTTGACAATAGGGAGTTGTGGGTTTACCCAGTCGAAGCCAATAAGTCGCTTATATCTCAAATAGAAGAGCAATCTTATGTGTTTTGGTATAAAATGGTTTTACCTGCCAAAAAATTAGTAGCGGAACGAGAGTTAGAACTCAACAGAGGAAACATGGATGCGGTAAGGAAGATAGAGTACGAAATACAAAAATTAGAGCCTTCTGCCGATGGTTCTGAACGATATAAAGATTTTATGAACCAAAGGTGGTTATCTGAACCTGATATTATAAAAGCGGATGAAAGTCAACTTATAAACGCATTAGAGTTGAAATACTACAAAGAATTAATAAAAGAGTTAGAAAGAGATGTAACACTAAAAGAGAACATTATAAGGCAGTTTATGGGCGACAATATCAATATATCTACAAACAAAACGCCTGATACATTGGATTTTGATGAATATGGTAAAATAACATGGAAAACAGAGGGTAAAAATTTAGACAGAAAGGTATTAAGAACTATTTCGTTTAAAGGCGATGTTTCTGATAGTATTTTGAAGTCAAAAGAACAAATTAACAATAACAAACCAAAAATTTAATTATTATGGAGTTTAACTTAGAAAACAAGGAACAAGTCTATATTGGAATAGATGTAGGAGGTTCGGGTGCTATTGCGATAACAAATGGTAGAGAAATACTTAATGTTATAACTAATGATAATACAGATGCAGATTTATCTGAATTTATACAAGAAGCTAAAGATAGGTATGATATAGTTAAATGTATGATTGAGAATGTACACTCAATGCCAAAACAAGGTGTTTCATCTTCTTTTAAGTTTGGAGAATCAAAGGGTTTTTTAAGAGGACTTATAGTGGCACACAAAATACCATTTGAAGAAGCCAGTCCTCAAAAATGGATGAAACATTATGGATTATCAGGAAAGGGTTTTGATAGCAAAACAGAACATAAGAACAACTTAAAAAATTATGCTCAACGGCTGTACCCAAATATGAAAATAACGCTTAAAACTGCCGATGCAATTCTTTTAGCACATTACTCTTTTTTAATTAACAACAACCTATACAATAATGAAAGATAACAATACAGCAGAAGGATTGAATGTAAAAACCATAAATGGTAAGCATGGGTCATTTCAGGTATTAAGGGTTTACATACCAAAGTTCAGTAAATGGATAGAAGAAAACAAAGATAAAAACGATTGTATTACTTTGGCGTTATACCCAAGAAGGGAAGCCGATGAATACAACAATACTCATACTCCAAAGAAATTCACTTCTAATAACCAATAATGGGTAAAATATCACAAAACACTATTAAATCAGTTTCGTCTATAAATATTGTAGATGTGATAGGTTCGTATATCCACCTAAAGAAACAAGGTGGTATATATAGAGCCTGTTGTCCTTTTCACAATGAGAAAACGCCATCTTTTATAGTAAATCAAAACAACAACTTCTATAAGTGTTTTGGGTGTGGCGAGGGAGGGGATGTTATTTCTTTTGTAATGAAATATGAAGCATTATCTTTTTACGACACAATAACCACACTTTGTGATAAATACAAAATCGAACTAAAAGAAGATGGAGGTAATGAGTTAGATGCAACCCAACTTGAAACCAATAAGATATTAGAAATAAATAAAGTTACTACTGAATTTTTTACATATAAACTACCAAACAGTTTGTCTCATAGACTGATAAAAGAAAGAGGGTTAAGCGATGAAGTGATTAGTTTATTTCAAATAGGACATACATCTTCTTTATACTCACAACTTTATAAGTACCTTATAGAAAAAGGTTTTACCAATGAAGAAGTATCTAAATATGGATTATGTAGAATTAAAGCCGATAACACTTATTATGATACGTTTAGGGATAGGACAATATTTCCTATACACAATAGCATAGGAAAGGTTGTTGGTTTTTCTGCAAGAAGAAATATTGAAACAATGCAACCTAAATATATTAATACATCAGAGAATAGAGTATTTAAAAAATCAAAAGAGCTTTTTGGGTTGTATTTTGCAAAAAAACACATTACAGAAAAAGACGAAGCCATAGTAGTAGAGGGCGCAACAGATGTTATTTCTTTGTTTGACAATGGTGTAAAAAACACAGTAGGAACACTTGGAACTGCTTTTACCACAGAACACGCTACAACACTAAAGAGATACACACAAAATATTGTTATCTTATATGATGGAGATAACGCTGGATTAAAGGCAACATTTAATGCTTGTGAAGAATTATTAAAAGCAGGTATGAATATTTATATATGTCCTCTACCTAAAGATAAAGACCCTGATAATATTGCAAGGGAATTAAAAAACAAAACCAATGGTTATATACAGTCCAATAAAATAGAATTTATAAAACATAGAATATCTTTATTAAAAGACTTTAATATAATAGACAAAGTTAAGTTGGCAAAAGAATTAATTAGGATGATTAATTTACATCCCGATAAAATTACAAGAGACATATTACTTCAAACGTACAATAAAGAGTTTGGCTTTAACAATACAACAAAACCAAAAAAACATCACACTGTATTAGAAATAGAGAAAGAAACAAATATAGAACTCCATTTAATTCGTATTATTTTGATTTACCTAAATGAGTGGAATATATTAAACTACTTTAATAATATAGATAAAAATTTTTATCCTGATATGTTTGAAAACAAAAGATGTCTATTGTTTTTTGAGTATATAAATAGTGAAGATTGCGAAAGTTTTGAACTATCTGATTTCATACACAATAAAGATGTTGCTGTGCGTGAAATATCTAATCTTGCATTAGGATTAGATTACAATATAGAAAATACAGAACAATACGACATAGAAAGCACATTGTATTCTTTTGAACTTAAAGTTGCAGAAAGGCTTAAAAACAAAATACTACTAAACCCCACATTGGACTATAAACACAAATTAAAGGTAATAACTAAACACGAAAATATTATACAACAAAACATAATTAAACTAAGTGAAAATAAAAACCAAAATATACTTGCATAATTAAAAAACTATACTTATATTTGCACACTATGAATAAAGTTACAAAAAAAATGAACGTTGCACACAAGCATATTGTAGATGCAATGAAAGAAAAAAATATGAGTGCCTACAAATTGGCACCCATATCAGGGTTGACATATCCGACAGTTAGGAGGTTTGTCACAAAGACAAACATCAACATAACGCTGGAGAGTTATTTCAAAATGTGCGTAGCGTTGGGAGTTGATTGAAAAAATTAAATTAAAAACAATTACAATTTAGATGCACAATGAAAGTAACACTAAAAAATAACGAAAAAAAACTAAACAATTAAAGAATTACCGTTTTGTAGTGAAAAATAATTAATATGATACTATGCAACAACACAGAATTATTATGGTAAAGTTAGAAATTACAGAAAAACAAGCATATTTAATTATGGATGCGCTTGACCTTTATAGCAGAATTGGAATGGGGCAATTTGATAAAATTAAAGACCATCCAACCATTCAAAATAATATATGGGATAATCATAGAGATGAGTATCACGATTTTGCAGACAAAGAATTAATGATTGTTAGGAATAAATTATTTGATATAAGTTACGGACTTAATGGTAGTCAAGGAATACATAGTACTAAAATTGATGATACTAACAGATTGGCTTTTGATATAAAACAAGTGATAAGGCATGAGTTTTGGAAATGTGAGCCTAATAGAAGTTCTATGACTGTAGATTCGCATATACATTTTACATCTACCGATGGGGAAAGTTGTAAGATTAAATGTGAAGTAATCAAATGATGTTATATTATTTAACTCACAAATAGACTAAAGTTTAATATGAAAGTAACACTAAAAATAAACGGAACAAAGGAGTTAAGCATCACTCCTGATACGCCATTGGAACACGAGTTTATGGCGTTGATAAAAGAAGCAGAAAAGTATGAAGTGGTCAAAGAGCCGAACTCAAACACATTTATTTTTAAATTAATAAAAGAAATCAATGACAATCCATCCGGCAACATTCGTAACGCTTAATCCTATCGGAAAGATGGAGTATTTGGAGAGCCTAATGCTTCTTGAACGGAACAGACAAAATCCTCCACCGGATAAGATAGATATAGTTAAATTGTCGTTATTTTTAAAAGAAGCGTATCCAATGATATTTACGTTACGAAAAACACGTGACATCGTAGCGTATCGTTTCTCCATTGCTTCTGTCCTTTACAACCTTAAATCTGTTATAGGATTAGGATATAGTGACATAGGCAGGATGCTAAGACGTGACCATGCCACTATAATTTATGCGGTAAAAACTACTGCTAAATGGTACGAGTGTGTAGGTTATGATTATGAGATAGGAATCTATGAAGATGTAAATGCAAGTGTTACTGGTTGGATTAAATCATTTATGTATGGAACGATTTAATGTAGAAGTTGTAAGGCATATTTTGAACCAAATAAATATCTAAATACTAAAAAACAATGAATGCAACCCATAAAGAAAAATATAGAAGCGGATATAGAAATCCATTGAAGGGAACAAGATATACAGCAGAAAGGATAGAAGCAATGAGGATTATGTCAAGCCAACCAATTATCCAATATGACCTAAATTTAAACCCAGTAAAAGAATGGAATAGTGCGAAAGAAGCAAAACAATGCGGATTTATTCCGTCAAATATTAGTGCCTGCATAAACGGATTAAGAAAAACACATAAAAAATTTATATGGAAAAGAAAATAACACCTATTACCATCTGCATTGACTTTGACGGAACATGTGTAACGCACGAATTTCCAAAAGTTGGCAAAGACATTGGTGCTGTGCCTGTCTTAAAGAAGCTTATTGAAAGCGGACATCAATTAGTGTTATTCACAATGCGAAGTGATATAGTTAACCCAACTGGAGAAGATAATGAGCTTCATTTAGAAAGTGGCAACTATTTAACTGATGCTGTGAATTGGTTTAAAGAAAATGAAATACCGCTGTATGGTATACAAACCAACCCAACGCAACACACTTGGACTACAAGCCCGAAAGCATACGCACAACTTTACATTGATGATGCTGCTTTAGGTTGCCCACTTTTGTATGGAAACTTTGGCGAAAATGGAGAAGGATTTTATTTTGATAAACCGCAAGTTGATTGGGAAAAGGTAAAAGATATTCTAATTAAAAACGGAATTATCAATGTGTAACGGCTCTGGGGGAAATAATTATTAAAAGTTTTATTGCGCCTAACGAGCCGAGTGTTGCCGAAGTGGTGGAAATCAAAAAGATGAAGCTGAATAAAGCACTAACGTTGAACAACGGTAAAATGTTCATTAAATGCACTTCCGCCACCATTTTGGCAACACTATGTTAGCGGTTCGGGCTTTTGTTTAATAATTAAATTTTTAAAAATGTCAAATAAAAAAGTAGCTGAAAAGCGAGAAAAGAAAGTAGTTACAACCAAAACATATACAGTAACTGTACAACATTATGAAGACGGAACTCAAGGAATGTATCGCAAAAATGATGGTTTTAATCCATTAGAATTAATTGGAGTTGCTGACTTCATCGCTTTGGAAGTTAGGGAGCAAATAATGGGTAGATTAAAACCTGATACAATCAAGCGTGAGGTTGTTGTCGATTAGCCTGACCGCTAACGGTTGGGTATATGTGTTGTACGCCTGACCACAAACTTTTAAATTAAGTACAACACTTCATTGGCGTATAACATATATACCTTGTTATGTGCCGTTAAATTTCAAAACAAAATGGAAAAATATTTTATTTTAAATGACAATGGTAAATATTATGTTACCGAAGGACAAGCCACTTACGATGTTGACAAGGCTTTAAAAATTGAAACATTAGAAAAATTAATCACGACAGTTCCAATAATGAAAGATTGGAATTGGGATTATGTTGTTTATGAAGTATCGAATGGTACAATTAAAAAAGTTGACGATAAAATTTGGATGGATATGTATCGTAAATGGAAAGAAGAAAACCCCAAAGATTATGAAAAACTTTATAGTGCATCAGGTTTCTCAAACTTTATTAGGACTACTACTCCTTAATGGCACATAACTCGGAAATTTACGCAACTCAAATTAATATATAAATACTAAATCATGAAAGTAGAACACATCATTTTAAAATCGGAGCTAAAAAAGGCAAAAGCACCATTGAACAAGG
>Ga0302237_1000494_pt1 | contig 35670 bp, 47 predicted proteins | sample AAG_UR_Ala_MG_FD_193530 | JGI IMG/M metagenome (GOLD analysis project Ga0302237, IMG submission 193530) | Enriched activated sludge microbial communities from anaerobic digester in WTTP, New Holstein, Wisconsin, United States - AAG_UR_Ala | ecosystem: Engineered > Bioreactor > Anaerobic >... | reverse complement strand
TGTTGGTTATCGCACCTTACATCCGCGTGACAATATCTTACAATCGGTGTATATCCTATCTGTACCCTCATACAGGATTACATCGATTACCTCTGCCCAATCAGCCTCATCCCACTTTTCCCGTGCCGGTGTGATTGGCACTATAACTCGCGCTCCTGTGTTGTGGCCACTGTAATTACTTAGCCGCTCACAAGTGTAATTTTTGCGGCCTCTTGTAATTATTATCCCCCCGCAAGAGGGATAATCAAAATCCACTGTATTGATGATTTCGTTTTTTTTCATTGTCTTTTCTCCTTTTCTTTTCATATTTCACCCCGCTTATCAATTTGTTTAATTACATCGTTTTTCACGGTTTCCGTAATGCTTTCAATAAATACCTTTTTTTCTCTTTTATTCATCTCCCTATCTCCTTTTCTGCCGTTTCCGAAATCAACGTAAAAGTTGCGTTCTGTATATGCTCGTATTTATCATATAAATTTAACAGCGCATCCTTTTCATCTTTGCCCTCAACGATCGCGTTGATAAGGTAAAAGATACCAATCGCATTTCTTTTCCGTCCGTAAAAACGTGCTTGATATGTATTCATTATCTTAATCCTCCTCTTTTTTATTTTTCGCAAATGCGGTTATAATAGCGTGCCGGATAAGCTCCGGCGGTTAGTTGTTAGTTAATCAACATATGCGCCTGTAATTCGTGGCAACCTTCCACAATACTGCCCACCCCATTGCCGAGTTGTTCCGCTGTCTGTGTCCCAGCCTAAACATCCATTTAAAAGAGATGGATTGCTAAAAGCGTCCTGTAAATTATACTGAATGCGGTTTGACCAGTGATGTTTTGTTCCGCCTAAGAATATCCACGTTGAAGAAAAATCTTTTAAACCGTTAGCCTTTATATGCCCTTGTTTATTGACGCTGTAATGTTCTCCTCTAAAGGTAAAATTTAACGTTTTCATTTTGTCGCCTCCTTTTTTTAGTTTTTGCCGGATAAGCTCCGGCGGGCTATGCTAAATTACCTTGACTGTCAAACTCAAACTCATTGGCGTTAATTGTTTCAACAATAGCTTCTTCGCTTGTCAAATAGTCATAGCTAGCGTTAAGCGTTTTATATATCCATTTCATAAAATCCCTTAACAGTTCAATACAGGCTTCCTCTTGTTCTGCTGTAATTTCCTTTTCATCATGCAAAGCATGATAATAATGACCAGAATGTTTAACATTTGCGTAAATTCCAAAAGGCTTTAGGCTTTGCAATCCTTTGGCGATACGGTGTAGTTCTTTATCTTTTGGAGCATATTCTTTTACTGCCTTTAATGCGCCCCTTGTTTGGTCAAAACGTCCTTCAAAATATGCGCCGTCGCCTTGTGAAAAAAAGCCGCTCCAATAAACATTTTTAATGTCAATTCCCATTAATGCGCCGATAGTTTTCGCGTCCTCAATTATGCCTTCGCTCCATCCGTCATAATTAACATTAATGTCGTAAAGATTTTCAATCACCTTTTCTCTTGTCTCTTCCGGCAATTCTTCAAACTTGTAAAGCGTTCTTGTGGTCGTTTCTGTTCTCATGGTTATTATCCTCCTCTTTTAATCTTCAATTTTAGCCAGATAATAAGTTTTGTTTTTATCTTTACTGCTCTCTGTATTCCACTGCAAGAAAATACCAATTTCATTGGCAATCTGCTCAATAGAAGAAAACCCGCAAGCACCATCAAGGCTAATTTTAAAGCCGCCCTTATTTTCAATAATATGACCGCCATAAAACGACAATGACTTGTAAAGCCATTTTTCGCCTGTGGACGTGTTTTTATTATAATCTTTATCCTTAATGCTGTTTATTTCATCGGCAAACCGCTTTAAAAGCCTATCTTGGTAATTGTTTTGAAGCCAATTAGCCAAACAAGTGCCCTGCATATCATAGCCGCCGCCGTTACAACTTGCCACCTTTTTGTCATCAACGTAAAGCGAGCAAATATTATAACCATATGTCTCCCGCCCTCTTGATACCGTCCATTTAAAAGTCAATAGCTTTGTTTCCATTATTTTAATCCTCCTCTTTTTATTTTTCCGCAATCGCGGTTAATATAGCTTGCCGGATAAGCTCCGGCGGGCTTGGTTAATATTCGTTGCCGTTCTGTAAGCATTCTTTTTTTGTGCCGTTTGTTACTGCCCAATAAATAGGATAATTTTCCGTTCTCTCATATTCATATAATGCTTTTTTATCTTTTGGGAATGGACTGTTTTTAACGTTATGATAGTCATTTTTATTAATCCATCCGAAATCAAACATGGCTTCAAGCCCCGTTTGTTTGTAATGCTCATCATAGCCATAGGTCATTTTACAAAATATCTTTTTGTTGTCCTTATTCCTTGTAATTTGCACCGAGTGGTAAGTATTGCCGTTGGCCTTATCAAACCACTTGACCACTTTCGCTGTAAATAAAAGCTTTCTTGTTTTCATGTTTCTAGCCTCCTTGTTTAGTTTGGTTTAATAATTAAAAATAGCGTTTTGGTATTCCTCTTTAGATACTTTGTGCTCATTCAGCCATACATCAAGGCTATGTTTTGTCGGTTCACAAACAACAGCGCTTTCCACTAGCCCGTCGTCGTCTTTTATTTCTGCTGAGTATGTAGCACTATCATCATCATACCATATTTTTACTTGCCTCATTTTGTCGCCTCCTCTTTTTAGTTTATCCTGACCGGCTTTCGCCGGTTTCGCTGTATTTCAACAGCTCGTCAGAGGATTAGGCAATCTTGCCGTATTCATCAAATTCATATTCATTCGCTTCAATGGTTTCAATTATCGCTTTTTCGCTTGTCAAATAGTCATAATCAGCATTAAGCATTTTATATATCCATTCCATAAAATCCCTTAACAGTTCAATACAGGCTTCCTCTTGTTCTGCTGTAATTTCCTTTTCATCATGCAAAACGTCAATGTTTGTGCAACCTTCATGATAATAGCGACCAGAATGTTTAACATTGGCATAAATGCCAAACGGCTTTAGTGTTTGCAATCCTTTAGCAATACGGTGCAGTTCTTTATCTGTTGGAGCGTATTCCTTAACTGCCTTTAATGCGCCCCTTGTTTGGTCAAAACGTCCTTCAAAACATGCGCCGTCGCCTTGTGAAAAAAAGCCGCTCCAATAAACATTTTTAATGTCAATTCCCATTAATGCGCCGATAGTTTTCGCGTCCTCAATTATGCCTTCGCTCCATCCGTCATAATTAACATTAATGTCGTAAAGATTTTCAATCACCTTTTCTCTTGTCTCTTCCGGCAATTCTTCAAACTTGTAAAGCGTTCTTGTGGTCGTTTCTGTTCTCATGGTTATTATCCTCCTCTTTTAATTTTAAGCCTTGACGGGCTTTCGCCCGTTTCGTCCTTCAGGACTCGTCAGAAGGCTAGTTTCCATCAAATTCCGGCGCAAGTATGCCATAACCGCCCCAGTCGGTATAAATACGGAGATTGCTATTTTTAACATAGTCGCTTTTAATCTTCAGCGCATACCCTCTGGCGTCCCTATTAATAAAAATGGGAATGGTGCAATTAAGTGAATATGTATCATTCATGTTTAAGACTTTTCGCACTGCCTTTAAAATTGGCTCGCATTTTTCTTCCCAATTTTCAGTTGTAACGCCGTTTTCGCCATTACAATAATCAGTTGCGATCCTGTGCGCCTTTAATTCAAGGGAATGAAGTTTTTTACATAGCGTTATGTTATCCAAACCTGTTTTAAAAATAGAATTAAGGTTTGCTCCGTGTTCCTCAATTTGTTTATGCATTCTTTCTTTTTTATTCATTTTTCTTTCCTCCTCTTTTTATTTTTCCGCAATCGCGGTTAATATAGCTTGCCGGATAAGCTCCGGCGGGCTGTTGTTAAATAGAATAAGCAAATGTTTCCGCGTCAACACCCTGCAAATCTTCTCTTTTACTTTCCTTGTTGAAGTATTTTTTAATAGTTTTAATTCGCTTGTTTTTCATCCAGTCAAAAATCTCCGGCGCATCTGCGATGGTTTGTCCCTTTATAACAAAGCGAAATGGATAAAAAATCCATTTAGAGCCCAAACCGTTTGAGTAATCCCACACCTCTTCGATAGTGTCAAATTCAAATTTCTCTTTTTGATACTCGCCGTCAAAACTCATGCAAATTAATTGATATTTCATTTTCTCGCCTCCTTGTTTAGTTTGGTTTAATAATTAAAAATAGCGTTTTGGTATTCCTCTTTAGATACTTTGTGCTCATTCAGCCATACATCAAGGCCATGTTTTGTCGGTTCACAAACAACAGCGCTTTCCACTAGCCCGTCGTCGTCTTTTATTTCTGCTGAGTATGTAGCACTATCATCATCATACCATATTTTTACTTGCCTCATTTTGTCGCCTCCTCTTTTTTATTATTATTTAATACACTATTTGTGCCAAGTTGAAAATAACATTATAATTTATAAGTCATTGAATTAATACGTGGTTATATTCACAAGCGCAGTGTTGATTTTCGCTGATTTTTGGCAGGTGCGTAAAGAATTACACACCCAGAAAACAAGCGCAATGATTTTAATTAGTTACGGTGCGTAGAAGATTACGCAGTGTGTAAAATATTATGCAGTTATGTGCGTATAATTTAAAAATAAATATCACTAGCAATATTATGTAGTTAAGCGATAAAACAGTGAAAAGGCGTATATGCTTAGTGATATATAATTATAAACCTTGTTGGATTTATCCCAGGGCAAACCGGAAGGCACTAACACTGCGGCGGTATAATTGGCCGCCAAGCATAAAACATTCCGGTTTTGGCTTTATACATGAAAAGATTAAACAACCTATTTATTTCATTGCTGGCAATTCCTTCAAGGCGAACCATGACAGAAAAAGAACTTGACGACATAGCGCAAGATCAAGAGACAATGGGCTGGAATGATATTATTGTTGTATTCAGGATAAAGGAAAAGCCGCAAGTGTATATTGATAATGATGGTAAGCTAATTAACCTTTGTCCGCCGTGCTATACTTATTTACAATGATCAAAGACAAGGGCAGACTTGAGAAAATGGCTCTAAAAGCATTTTAACGTGGTTACTTAATAACCAATTAACACAAAACAGGTTAAAAAGCACAAAACAAGCTACAAGAGATTAAACACTATTAACCCAAGACAAAGGCATTAAGACGCTTTAAAGCATAAGAGGGCTAAACACACAAAAAGGGCTAAAATGCTAAAAGATACGAAGAGCGATGGCAAGCAAGAAATGATAAGGAAAAGCGGTGGAATGAGTTTGCCAGTTAATGTAAAGATTATTTGCAACTGTGGCGTAATTGACACACTAGGTCAGAATGAACTGTGGCTTTTTTGACACAGTAACGAATAGCGCAAAGCGGATACTTTTTACCCATGACTGACAAACAGAGATTAGATTGGCTGGAAGCACAAGAGGGATGCGGGCCGGAAGTTGGGCTGTTGCCATGTTTGGGATGCAAAACGTCCCTGTTGATTTTCCGAGCGATATCGAGGCGCGTTATCTAATCGAGAAGCAGGACTGGCAAAGCTCTATTCGCAAGGCCATTGACTACGCCATCAAACAGGCAGAATAAGACATGACGCCTGACGAGTTCGGCATTATAAAGGGAGCTTTCTGCCGCGTGAATAGGCATATACCGTCCGAGGGGTATTCAGCCTCATACGGTGCGCAAGGGATTTAAGGGCTCTTGGCTATGGATTTCCGGAAAAGAGGGCTTAAAATGGCGTTTAAATTGATTTGTGATAGGGGTACGGGGGGGGGTCGTGATAGGGGTAGCAATCACTTGAGGGGTCGAATAGGACTTCACTCCGAGATTTTCGGGTAATTTAGGAGAATTCAAAAATGCTTAAGGTAGTTTATTTCAGTACAGGGCTGTGGTTAGCTGGTGGATATGAGAAGAGGAATGGTGTTGGGGTTATCAAAATGCCGAGGTATTATCATGTAATGGGTGAGAAGCACGGATTTATGTCACTGCCGGGGAATCCGAAGAGTGTTATTTTGAGTGAATACGGATTTATTTATGATTTAGAGCAGGGCAGTGAGTTGTGGAATTTGTATTTTGAGAGATTGCGTGCGGAGCGTGCGTATATGGAAGATTTATTGAGGGCTAAGGATGAGGGAGAAGATTCGGGAGTATCTGATGAATCAGGGGTTCGGGCTGTTTCTGGAGGGGTGCAAGTTGAACCCGCAGCATAGGAGAGATTATGCCGAAGGGAACGAAGGTGGAAAGTCTTTATCGTCGCCTGCTCAAAGAGGGATATTCCAAAGAGTCGGCGGCGAGGATAGCTCAGGGAAGAACTGGTATGTCGTTGAAGACGGGAAAAAAGTCTAAGGGTGGAAGATAAGAAAAGGCCACGCGGCAGGCCGAGTGAGCCGCTGATTGACGATGTTAAGCTTATGCAGTTGCGCCGTGAGAAGATGTCACGGCAGAAGTGTGCTGATTATTTTGGCGTAAGTCTTTCTTCGATTAAGGTTGCTGAAAAGCGGATAGTCAAGAAACTGACCAATTCTCCGATGGTCGTAGATCAGGATGTAAAGTCGGGAATTGACGCTTTGACGCAGTTGGTGCTGATTAACAAGAAAATGCTGCACCAGTTGGAACGAAGTGAGAAACTGATAAACCGTGAGGAACTTAAATCGGCTGATTGCGACAAGGCTTATGCTGAGGCTAAAGATGGGGGTTTTGAAGCACAGGCGGTTTTAGATAAAATATGGACGAATAACCTGAAGTCAGCATTAGCAATACAAACCAATGTTGTAAATATTTCAGGTGAGATTCGTAAGCAGATTGAACTCCAGATGAAAATTATGGAGACGCTCTTTAACATACAGATGCAGCAGGAATTTCAGGCGGAAGTTATAGAGGTTCTAAAGACAGCCGATGAGATTGTTGCACAGACGCTTATAGAGAAGCTGAAGGAACGGAAAGCGTTGAGGGGACTGGTTAAGATTTAATGGTGACAAAGGCGGAAGTAAGGGACAGCCTATTCAGTGATTTATTGACCGCCATTAACCAACAGGTTATTTCAGCGGAAACCGCGCCACCGGAATTCAGTGACTGGCTTATCAAGGAAAATGTTATACTTGATGGCAAACCGTTTTCATTTAAGGGGCACGAATACCTGATAGAGCCTTACAAAGACATGCACCCATTTCAGGTGGAGATTAAAGCCACACAGTTAGGGTTAACGTCTAAGGCTTTATTAAGAGTTCTTTACGGATGCAGATACGGCAATTACAGGGGTATTGCCTATTTGTTTCCTTCGAGAACTGATGTAACCGACTTATCCAGAACAAGGCTTACTCCGCTTATCGAGGACAATCCGGGGAATATCGGGCAGTGGATAAGAGATACCGACTCCGCGAATGTCAAAAAGATATGGAATAGTTTTCTGTATCTAAGAGGCATGAAAAGCCGGGTTGGTCTAAAGTCTGTGCCGATTGATTTTGAAGTGTTTGACGAACTTGACGAAGCGCCGCCAAATTCGGTTGATATGGCTCTTGAAAGAATGGCGCACTCCGAACAGGGACATTTGCTTTTTCTTTCAAACCCGACAACGCCGGATTACGGAATAGATAGGCTATTCCAAACCACAGACCAGCAGTATTGGTTATTGAAATGTCCGGCGTGTAACGAATACACTAATTTAGTGGACACTTTTCCAGAGTGCCTGCAAACGGTGAGGGGAAGAACTTACAGGGCTTGCATGAAATGCGGTCAGGAACTTGACCCGGCGAAAGGTGAGTGGGTTGCGAAATATCCGCATATCACTGAAAAAAGAGGGAGGCAATACTCACAGTTATTCTCTCAATATAAGATAAATTCGCCTGAGAATATACTACACCGGTTCAGGACGACAAATAACCTGACTGACTTTTATAACCTGAAGATAGGTGTTGCGTACGTTGATGCGCATTTCAGGTTGTCGTTACAGCAGGTGTATGATTGCTGCACAAGCGGTGGAATGGAAAGTTCTTCAGAGAAGGGCTGCTACATGGGAGTTGACCAAGGAAACAACCTTCATGTGGTTATCGGAAGACGGCACGAGAAGAGGCGTGGAGAGATAATTTACGTTGATGTTCTGAAGGGGAATAACCAACAGGACGCAAAAGACGATAGCGGTTGGAGGCAGCTTGACGAACTTATGAACCGGTTTCATGTTTTGAGATGCGTTGTCGATGCCATGCCGAATACGAAAGCCGCTAGGAACTTTTCAGAGAGATTTCCCGGTAGAGTTTTTCTTTGCTACTACAACGAACATCAGAAGGGAAACTATCGCTGGAATGAAAAGGAAATGATTGTTCACGCAAACAGAACAGAGTCTCTTGATTCTTCGCATAGGGAGATTGCGGAACAGTTAGTTTATCTTCCGAGGCAGTCAGACATGATACAGAAGTTTGCTTTTCACCTGCATAATGTTGCAAAGAAGCTGATTGAAGACGATGATACCGGAAGCCAAAGATATGTTTATTTGAAATTGGGCGAAGACCACTTTAGACACGCTTTTAACTATGAGGCTATGGCAAGACAGGATTCACCGGAACTTATTTTTTCGGAGCTATTGTGAAAATCATAGCCGGAATGTCATGGCCTGAAGACGGGTATCCTGCTTTTCTTTGTGTGGTTAAAACAGGGATTAAAAAGAACGATGAGAAGTTTAAAAACCCTGAAGAGATTATCAGAATCACAGAAGAGTTTGAAGAAGTAACCGTAAGCAAGTTGTTCGAGAAGTTAAGGGGGATAATAGGGCTTACACATATTTATACAAAGTATGGGAAAAAGTATATTTCGTATATTAACGAATTTCGCAGATGGAAATACTCGAATAACAGCAACATACTTTTACATACTTCGAGCGTGTCTTCTTTTGAAGCGGGAATACTGACGATTAAAGACATGGTAACTGACGGTAGGTTAATGTTTTGCGACAACTCAAAAGTAAAAAATCAATTACAGATTTTTTCTAAATTGAGTTTAGATAATGAGAGTGAGTTCTATGCGGTTTCAGCTTTAACGAACTGCATAGGTATTTTTAAAAAACGGGATTCGGTTGTAACAAGCCAATCCCAAAACCCTAAAGCATGGCACTAATAAGTACACTATGTTTTAGAATCTTCGTGGATACATAAGCCCACAAGGAGGAAAAATGTCAAAGAACTACAAGAGCATTGAAAAGGAAGAAGCTGCTGCCAATGAACTTTGGCGCAAGACTTACGAACCTGAAGCGGCTGAAGATGAAACTGAAAAGGAAGAATTTAAGGCTGCTGAAGTGCAAGAACCTGCTCCATCTGAAGTAATCAAAGACGGAATACAGGAAAAAGAGGTTACTCCCGAACCGGAGAAAGAACCAGAAGTTCCAAAAAAGGTAGAGGCAGAACCTGAAAAAGATTACAAACAAATGTACAAAACCCTAGAGGGCAAGTACAGGGCTGAAGTGCCGGAACTCCATAAAAACGTAAAGCATTGGAAAGACAATGCGATACAGCTTTCGGATAAGATTTCGGAACTTGAAAAGAAGATTAGCGACATTGAATCTTCATCCAGCCGTTCAGAAATTAAAGGTGATTTGGATGCTCTGGAAGCAGAATATCCCGACATTGGCAAGACTATCCGCAAGATTGAGGAAAGACATGCCCGCGAGTTAGCCGCACGTGATACGTATTGGCAGACTCAGTTAAACAAATCTCTTGCACCAATGCAAGCCGATTTGAACATGGCGAGAGAATCACGCTTTGATGCTGATATGGTTAGATTTGGAGTTCCAAATTGGCGCGAAATAAATATAGACCCGGAGTTTATTGATTACTTAAATGCTCCAACGCCTTACGGCAGAAAAACAAAGCTGGAACTTTTGCAGGAAGCGGGAAGTGCGCTTGATGCTGAAGTTGCCTCAAAGTTTTTCTTGGAATACATGAATACAAAAACTCCTGCGGGGAAGCCCGTTGATGGACAGGAAAAGTTAAAAAAATATGTCGCTCCGCCTAAAGCAGAAACAGGTGCTAATTCAAAAGGCGGTAGCGGAAAACCAGAATTAACGATTGCAATGTATGAGAAATTCTATAAAGAAACATCTAAACCCGGAAGATATAACCCGAAAAACTGGTTCGGCAAAACAGAAGCTGAAATGGAAGCTATGCTGGAAGCCGCGCTTGTTAAGGGCGAACTTAAACGGTAATTTTATAGACCGACTCTGTTGCATTGTTAATTCTCTAAAAAAAATTAAACAAGGAGAATATATATAATGAGTGTTGACAGAGTTGTTGGTCATCCAGATTATAGCTCCGCTGGTAGTTCTAAGTTTATTAGTGAAATTTGGTCTGCGAAAATGCAGAAGAAATTTTACAATGCTTGTAACCTCACGGCTATAAGTAACACTGATTACCAAAATGAGATTAAAAATCAGGGTGATACAGTTATTATCAGAGGTATTCCCGATATTTCTATCGGTGATTACAAGAAGGGTATGACTCTTGACATTCAGCATCCAGAACAGGCTGCTGTTACTATGCTTATTGACAAAGGTAAGTATTTTAACATCTATGTTGATGATGTTGATTCAGTCCAGAGTGATATTGATTTACTAAACAAATTTACAGATGCGGCTGGTAGAGATAACGCTATTGCCGTTGAAACTGATGTTCTTGCGACCATGCCCGCTGGTGCGCATGCGAGCAACTATGGTGCGAATGCCGGAGCTATTTCGGCTGGTTTTAACCTTGGTGCTTCCGGTTCGCCTATTCAGATTACTGCGGCTAATGTCCTTGATTACATCGTGGATTGCGGCACGGTTCTGGGTGAGAACAAAGTGCAGGACGAAGATTGCTGGATGCTCGTTCCCGAATGGATGGCTGGACTTATTCAGAAATCCGACCTTCAGGACGCTTCACTTTCCGGCGATTCCAAGTCCGTGTTAAGAAGTAATCTGCTCGGCAAGATTGGCAGATTCAATATATTAAAATCTAACCTTTTACCTACTGTTGCGGCTACGACCGATGCTTCAGGGTTCAAATGTTACTATGTAATGTTTGGACACAAGGACGCTACCAGTTTTGCCAACCAGTATATTAAGGTTCAGAAACTGACTTCCGAATTGACATTCGCACAGATTGTGCGTGGTCTTAATGTCTATGGAAGCAAAGTAGTCAATTCTCAGGGTCTTGGCTATATGTATGTTCGCAAATAAGGAGGAACTGATTTAACATAGGGGGCTGGATAAACCAGCCCCTTTAACTTGTAGGAGATGAGGTCTAAATTCTTCACTCCGAATAAATGAGGAAAAATAAATGGGTAATTACAGGTATCAGAGTTTCGGCGCAAAGAATCTTTATTGCGAGAAACTTCTAAATCAGTACGGCGGAGACATTACTCCCGGCGTAAACCCCTATGGTGGTATGGACTATTATGTTGATAACAACTATGGTTCAGATGGCAATGATGGTTTATCTTGGGATACTCCGAAGAAAACACTGGCGCAGGCTATTACGCTGAGTAACGCAAATATAGCTGCTGATGCTCGTGGTTATGGTCGTGGCTGGGCATCTCGCAATAGAATATTCTATCGTGCAGATACTGAAACCGCTGACCTTGTGGCGTTCCCGAATAAGTGTGACGTTATCGGCGTTGGTTCTTACGATGCCAATGTAAGCCCCGGTATTACCGGAAATCATGTTCCTGTTAATGCTGGCAACTATGGTACGAGATTCTTCAATGTCTGGTTCAAAGCGCCAGCTGATGCGTCTCCGATTGTTACTTTGGCAAGTTCTTCAAGTGGTATTCAGTTTATCGGTTGTACGTTTGATGCTACGGCAACGACTACGATTGGTATTCAGGCAACTGCTTCTCCGTTCTTGAAGGTTCTTGGATGCGATTTCCGTGGTGCGTTTGTAACGTCTTACATTACATTCGGTGCTGGCGAAGCTGGTAGAACAATCATTGACGGTAACATTATGACTGATTCTGCGGCTGCTGGTATTGTTGTTAATATTTCTACGACTACTTCTTGGGCGAGCATAATCTCCAATAACTTCTTGCAGGCAACTGCTCTGGTTATTGACGATAACTCAGATTTGTTCTACATATATAATAACCATATTGTAGAGCTTACTGACGACTATACTACGGCTCTTGATGTTAATGCTGCTCGTTGCGTGGGTAATACTATTACTACACCTAACGTTGCAAGTCCGTATCCGGTTCTTGATACTACAACCTAATGGTTGTTAATATCGTAGGAAGAGGTAAAGGATGGGAAGAGTCTCCACGCAATGAACTTGTGTGGGGACTCACTCTCATCAACCTGCAAAGACCTGTTGACCTAGTTATAGATATGAATGTCTATGATGACGGTAGGTGGGGAGAGATAGAAAGACTTGGAGCTATTACGTCTAGGAAACTCGCTGAGAAAAATAACATACCTTATATATGCTTGGATAACTATCCGCTTGATGATATTCTTGACTATTTTAAGGTAGATTATTTTAACAGCACCGTTGATTATGCGATAGCCCTTGCCATATATGAGAAATACACCCAGATAAAATGCTGGGGAGTTAATATGGCAAACAACACTGAATACGCTGAGCAGAAAGGTGGCGTGGAATTCTGGCTTGGTTACGCAATGGGAACTGGCATTGAAACACAGGTCAATGGTTCTTTTAGCAGAATTCTCAAGACTAAAGACGGTAAAATGTACGGATATGATTTGCCGCAAAAAGGCTTGTTATGAAATATAAAATTTTACTTAAAGATGGGGTCGGCTCACCTTTTGGCTGGACTCCTGAATTAGAGAAGTTTCCCGGAATGGAACTTAGAGAAGTTACCAAAGAGGAACTTCAGGCAATCCTTGCAGGACAGGGGTTAGAACTTGTTGAGCCAAAACAAGAAGAACCGAAAAAGGTTGTAACCGAATCCAGACCCGGAAAGGGTTGGGTTAAGAACACAAAAGGTAAATGGGTAAGAAAGACTGGCGCTGAAAAGCAGACCAAAAAGACTAAATCAGCACCGGTCTCTGATATGAGTCATGGTGCTTCAGGAGACGCAAATGACTCTACAGGAAATAGTTAATGCCGCAAGGCGGAAACTAAATAACTATGAAGTTCCCTATCTTTGGATAGATGAGGAACTTGTTTATTACTGTAATGAAGTAATAAACAATATTTGTCGTGAAGCACTCGTATTCGAGGAGCAACTCGATAGCACTGCCTGTGAAATCATTACGGCAGACGCCGTAAACAACTACGCACTTGACGATGACGTTATTTACGTTACGTCAGCTAAGGTAGTTACAAAAGAACTAATAACTCTTTCCGATGCACCTGCCGCTGATTGGGAAGCAGGTGATACGATTACAGGCGGCTCTAGTTCTGTAACCTCAACAATCGACTCCAAATTAACAGACTACAAATACATTATTTATAACCGTTCAGGTGCTTACACTGCTGCGGAAATCCTTACTAATGGCACTTATACCGCAGGTCAGGATGCTGGTTATCCTATTGTATCTGATTACGAATCTTCATACCTTAAAAAGAAATCAATTACAGAAATGGTTAATCCAGATTGGCAAGCCGATACAGCCGATGAGCCAATATGGTACATGCTCGATTATAAGAATGGGTATATTACGTTATATCCAACACCAGACGATGTTTATACAATAAGACTTGGTGTTTACAAATATCCGGCTACAGCCATGACTACTACAAGCATGTCTTCGCAAACGCCAACAATCGCTGCCAAATATCACCCGATGATTGTTGACGGAATTGTTGCTATGGCTTTTATGAAGCATGGTGAACAGACGTTTAATGAAAAGATGGCTTCAATATATAACGCCCTATTTAACAAACAAATGAGCGATTTAAAAAGAAAAAACTTGCAATACAAGGGACTTGAAAGAACCGTTAATCTTCACAAAGGATTTATGTAATGGCTAATAATTTTTACCCATGCACTTCATTAGACGGAATATCCGCAGGATGTTTACAGGGCATTCTGGGTAGTGGGCTTGCTGATGGTGATGTTGCATTAGTTCCCGTGTCTGGTAATTACTTTTATCTTTATCGTCTTAATGCTACTTCAGGCGCAGCAGAATCACTTCCTGATATTGTCTCTCCTGCCAGCACAGCAGGCGATAAAAGATGGGAGCTGTGCTATTCATTTAAAACAGCCCTATTAGATATCTCCGAAACGTATAATACTGCAATACTTTCTGGAGATACCCTTACGGCAAATAAGGCGTTAACACTTATTCTTGGCGATGCTGACAGGCAGATAACTCTTTCAGGTAATCCTACTCTTGCTGATTGGTTTGACCAATCCGTTAAAACAACGGCAAGCCCTACATTTGCCAATATCACAGATAGCGGATTAACTGCTTCCAAACCGGTATTTACTGATGCAAACAAAAAATTGGTTTCTACGGGAACGCTTGGTGTAGATCAAGGCGGGACAGGGGCTATTACGCTTACCGATCATGGTGTTCTCTTGGGTTCTGGAACTGACCCCATCACGGCTCTTGGAGCTATGACCAACGGGCAACTGATAATTGGTTCTACCGGCGCTGACCCTGTTGTAGCGAGTATCACAGACGGAGAAGGCATTGACACCACAGCAGGCGCAGGGACGCTTACCATTGCGTGTGAGGATGCAAGCACAAGTAATAAGGGTGTTGTTAAACTCGCTGGAAACACTAAAGCCCTTGCAGGGACTGATACAGCAAGCGCTGTGACACCCGACGATTTGAATTATGTCCTAGACCGCAGGATTCAGCAATACTACGGAGTCTCTTGGAATGAATCAGCAGACACTTACGTTCGGACAGGCTCAACCGCTGGTCAGCCTTGCGGAGTGACTTTAGCGGATGCTTTTCTTCCTGTTCAGAGAAGAATGAGAGGATGCGTTGTCGCTGATGACGGAACGGTAAACTATTACCTTTGTGCTACGGACTGGACAAAGAAAGAGGACGGCACAACTGCTTCCAACCTTGACGGAACAGACGGTCAGGTCATGGTTGAGATACCGAAGTTCTGGTATCGCTATGGATACAGCGGAACCACTCATACTTGGGAAGTCTCACCTGTACCCTTAGCTGGGTTTAAAGTCCACGAAATGTTTATGAGTGATGACACCGAGAAAGACTATGTCTATGTCGGAGCTTATGAAGCAAGTCTTTATGACGTTTCAGCGACTAAATATGTCGGTCAGTGCTATCAGACTTCCGTGAGTGCGGTGTTTGCAACCTCTGATGATTCAATCACGATTGCTACAAGAACAGGTTGGGCTACGGCTCTTGCAGTCGGGCAGAAACTTGTTATTACTGGAACTTCAAAGAACAACGCTACCGTGACAGTCAAGACGATTGAATCGGCTACTAAAATCACAGTTGATGAAAACCTGACCGATGAAACCGCAGCTACTACGGTTATTCAAACTCAAACAGATGTAAAGGATACCACAGGGGACAAACTCTGTTCTGTTTCCGGTGTCTGTCCGATTACCGGAGGAAGTGCAAACGGAACCAGAGCGCACTTTAGAACTTGGGCTGAAAACAGAGGCGGTGGGAAAGCTGCTAATGATGCGGCTTCGGCTCAGTGGAGTCAGATGTATGCCGATGCTCATTCAGGACTTCAATTACTTTATCTGACTGAATACGCTTCCTTCTATTCTCAAAGTGTTTTGGGATATGGAATTGCGGCTGTTGAAGATTGGGAAGAATATAATGATAATAATCCTATTGTCAAAACAGGGAATGGTAATGCTATCGGAAATGCCTCTGGAAACACGGCGACTTCTGCAATTACTACCTGTGCAGGGGCGACAAGTGTCTATCTGAAATATCGTGGAATTGAGAACCTTTACGGGCATATTTGGAAATTCGTTGATGGATATAAGGTTAATAACAATATTCCTTATTTATGTAACAACTTCGCAAACTTCTCTGATGCTGAAAACACAGACAACTATACCCGTCCCACGGATATAAATGGTACAGCTATTACCATGCACAATGCCGGTGGTTATCAGGGAACACTTGAATTGACCGGCAGAGCTTTTATGCCTGCGTCTTTAACTGGCGGAGATGCAACACATAAAATCACAGATTACTATGCTCAGAATGTTAATTGGCGTGTGGTGCTTTCGGGCGGCGGTGCGAAGGCTGCCGCGAATGGTGGGATGTTCAATCTGTATATGTCTTTTCCTTTGCCGGCTCTCCTTCGGCAATTCGGGGGCCGGCTTGTGTTAAGAAAATAATGTGTAAAAGAGAAAAATAAATTTAAAGAAAATAAGGAGGAGGATATGAGAGTAAAACACGGTTCAGATACATATCCAGAAACAATTATCAAGAGTGCAGGTAAAACACAGGTGCGCTATGATATTGAAGAAACCGAATTTACAGAAATGGACGGAACCAAAAGGACTTGTTACGACTTTTCCTATGTCGCCATTGAAGGGGAACTGACAAGGGCTAAAATCATTGATGCGATTATTACTGATGAAATTGGAAGTAAGGATGCTGAAATTGCCCTCATCAACAATGAATTAGCCAGTCCCGGCACAGAGGAATATGCGGCGTATCAGGCATTAAGAATACATGCTAAAGAAGTAGCTACCGAGGTGCTACAGTGAAACCATACTTACTCTTCTACACTGATAACGTCCCTTCTGGCTCTGCCGGATGCTGCCAGTATTGGGTTGAGGTGGAATATGAGGAAGAGGCGGGTGGTTGGACTCATATCACAAAAGTAAACGGCATAGCCTCCGCAAACATAGCAAAGATAAACGGCATAGCCGTAGCGAATATAGCGAAAGTAAACGGGATAGCGGTTTAAAAATGAATAAAACTGATTTAGAAAAAAAATATTGGAGTGTTGACGAAATAAAAAAAGAACCCGGTGCTGTCAAGAGATATGATGATGTAATCATTTGCCCTGAAGGATACGGGTATCAGGTAACTGCTAAAAAACGCTTGCGACAATTTGACTTAAACTGGAGAATGTAATGACCGCCCTAGAATTAATTACAGCCTCAAGAGCTTTACTAGACGAATCAACGGCAGCGTTATTTTCTGATGCGGAGATTCTTATGTGGATAAACGCTGGTGAGAGGGATATTGCTTATAAGACAGGGTGTCTTGAATCAATCAGTGAGTTGACCACGACAGAAGATGTTAGATACGTTGCTTTTACCGGAATTAAGGTTAACGCCGTAGAGTTAGTTGAAAGTGGCTCTACAACCGTTCTTGTTGGCGGAGATGTAAACTACAAAGACACAAGTGATAATGTGTGGAAAGACACGACAGATGTTGTATGGAAAGATTATGAAAGAAATGTAACTATTCCGTATGCTCCGCAATCTACTTTGAGAATTACACCACATCATTTCGGGCATATTAAATTGAGGGGTGAAACCAAACCGCAATATTGGGTGCAGTGGGGAAATTATATTTTGATAGAACCTATCCCCAATGATGCTTATACATTAAACGCTTATCTTTCAATTTACCCGACAGACCAAATGTCGGATAACGCAGATGTACCAGAAATACCGTATGAATTCCACGAGGCGATTGTTCCGTATGTTGCAATGATGGGAAAACTAAAAGCACAACTATATACAGAAGCGGCTTTTAAATATGCCGAATATACAATTCTTTTACAGGAATTAATTGACAAACACATACGGCGTATTCCTGCTAGAACTTTAGATATAAGAGTACCCGATGAAGTGAGGACAAGATAATGTCAGCCTATGTCCACAACTGGACTGCGATTATGGCGCAAGCTAGAGCATTAATTAGAGAGTCGAGCGCAAGTTTTTGGACTGACGCTTTGCTATTAGTTTACGCTAATGAAGGAATAAAGGCTATCGCATGGAGGGTTGGCGGATATAGAACATTTACTACCGTAACCACAACTGCTTTAACGAGATTAGTTTCCTTTACCGGATATAAGTGTTTGGCAGTAGAATATGATGAAAAAGCCTTAATTAAGATTACTCCTCTACAATTAGGGCATGTTCCTTTAGATGGGATTTATCCGCAATATTGGTTTGAGTTTGGAAATTATATCGGGATAGAGCCTGTCCCACCTGAAGTTTACACGCTTACAGTTTATCTTGCATCTATTCCTACTGATATGACTACTGGCGCAAGTGTACCTTCTGTACCGTATGCGTTTTGTGGAATGTTGACTTACTACATAGCGGCGAGAGCGTTGGAACAGGATAGAAGATTTGACGCTTCGGCGCAATTAATGGACATTTTTAATAATGACCTCGATTTCTTATCAATGGCACTTTTACCAAACATTCCTAATGGAATAGAAGATGTGAGATTTCGTTGATGGCTAAAGACATATTACAATATCAATTACCAAAACTAAATCCGCAGATCAGAACTGCGCCTAATGTTGAATATGAACTAAAGGGTCTTCCTCTTGACGGTAAGTTGGTTACATCAACGAATCCGTTATTGATTGGTAAAAACTTTAGAACCATGACTAACATGAGATATGAAGATAATCACCCCTCTTCAATAATGGGAATGACTAAAATCAATACTTCGGCTTTAGACACGTATCGCAAAGTGCGTTCAGCTTATCATTTCGAGAAATCATTCCACGCGGAAAGTCACTTATTAATGCAAGCATATACAGGGCAAACGGCTGGAGGGATAACGTATTCGGGGGTGGCGTGCCTCTCTAACACCATACCAAATACCGGAAACGTAAATGAAGTAATGTATCTTGACGTTGCACCTGCTACTGCTTGGGCAATAGGTGATACGGTTACTGGTGTAACAAGTTTAAAAACATGCACCATAATCAAAAAACTATCAACCACTTCTTATGTTGTGACTGGTCGTAGCGGAACATACACAGATGGCGAGGTGCTCACTAACGGTTCTGTAACAGCCAACCAAGGCGCGGGTTATCCTACGTTTACGCAAGTTTCTATGTGGACTGATTCTTCCGGTGCAGGAACTGGAATGTTTGCTGGGATTTCTAACGGTCAAGTAGTTTACGCTAACGGAGTTGATGTATGTATTTGGGGCGGTTTTGAACAGAGATGTGCAGCTATTATCTCAAGCACCGCTACGCTAACAGACTCAGATTCAACGCCGACAAACCCGCAAGACCTGACTGTTGCTCTTGGAAATGATTTAGAAACTGAGGGAAACATATTCACGGTTGGTGGCTCAAGCACGTTAAAATTCTATGCACAATTTAATGGAACTAATAACAGCACCGACCCATTTACAGAAACAGTAGGAAAACATACAGTTACTCCGACTAACGGTGCAAAACTATCAACTACCCAAAAGAAGTTTGGTGTGTCGTCAGGATATTGTGATGGAACAAATGATTACTTTGCGACAGCTGACCACGCAGACTTTAGTTTTAGCACCGCCCCAATGACCATAAGCTTTCAGCATTACCAAGAAACAATCACCGAAGATAAGACCTATGGTATAATCGGTCAGCGTGCCGATGCTAACAATTATTGGTATGTAAAATTAGGTTATAATACTATTAATAATACCGTTTTTCCAATGGTATATTTTAAAGAAGTAGTTGGTGGTGTTACAAAGGCGGATTACACTTTTGTCTCCGAATTAACTTTTAATGCTGCTGGTTGGCATCATTATGAAATAGGACGTAGGGGAACTACGATGTATGCTTTTCGTGATGGTGCTGTCATGGCTAAAACTGAGACAACTGCTGTTGGGGGTAAAGCTTTAGGTGCTGTTACTGCTGACCTTACGATAGGGCTTGCTGGTGGAACATATTTAGAGGGCTATATAGATGAAGTAGCAATCTGGAAAGGTGAATTGCTTCATAGTTCAGCATTTACTCCGCCGACAGCACCGTACCAATCAAAAGTATCGCCTTATTTATTAATTGGAACTACTCGCCCAGCGGAAGGTTTCAAGTTCTATTTGGAAACAGTTAATTCTACTGCAAGCACAGCAACGGTTAAAACATTTAACGGAGCTTCATGGGTAACACTAACCGCTACTGATTTTACATCAGCCAAGGGTGTAACCCTAGCACAAGACGGGAGTATTATCTTTGATTCAACTGTAGGAGTTTCAAAACAGAAATACATCGAAGGTTACTACTTATTCTGGTATTTGGTATCTCTTTCTGCCGGAACTGCTACGATTTCACACATAACCGCAGACCTTCCGTTTCAGAACATAATAGATGTTTGGGACGGAAATTTCAGGGATATAGCTGCTGCTTATAAAGTTGTTGGTGCGGCGGTAACAGATATTACTTTAAATGTAAGTAATTACAGTAGTTATATAGAAAGCGACACAGGGTCGTATGCTGACCTAAATTTACTCGCAAGTACGAGCTATCTTGAAGTCGGATTCACTTCCAAACAAACTGCTTTATATGTAGCTGTCCCAGATAATTATACTAATTCTAGTGCCGCAACAGTTTCAGTATACGCGTGGGACGGATTCAGTTACAAAAGTGTTTCTAGTGTTTCAGACGGAACTTTATCAGACGGAAAGTCCCTTGCACGTTCTGGAGTTATAGCGTGGACTAATGCCGACATAGGCGCAGAGCAAAAGAAAACAGTTGCTGGAAGCTTCCCATTATATTTTTATAAAATTCAGTGGTCAGCGGCACTTTGGGCTGTTTCTGGAGGGGTGCGAATTTATTATATCGGTGGAATACCAACTTCAAACGATATTACAAATTACAGTTTTGGGATAATGGCTGCCGACAGATTAATGCTCGGATGTAACAATTCCTATTCCAAGAACTCTTTGATTATTTCCGCACAGGATAGACCGGAGGTTTTTAACGGAACTGACACACAGGCGATTACATTTGGACAAGATGATGCGTTGATGTGTGGGGCGCATGTATTTGCACAGTATTCGTCCAATATCTATAATATTGTTTTAATGTTTAAGGCTAAGGAAACGTGGATATTACAATGGAATCAATCTTCGTCTGGGGTTTCGTGGAGCAGGTTCTGTATTTCTCCGAATATCGGTTGCCCTGCGCCTAGAACGCTATGCACAGCATCGGTTATCTTTGAGAAGAATCTGATGCAAGCGAAGTCAGTGGCTATTTGGAGAGCGCATGACGGGATTTATATATCAAACGGTCAGTCACCATTAAAGGTTTCTGAAGATATAAAAGACGTATTTGACCCTAATTCGACTACCAAAGTGAACACATCTATGGTTGCCAACGAATACTCTTTTATAGATGAACACCGTCTTGAATATCATTGGTGTTGGGCTTCCGGTTCTAGTACGACCTTAGATAAGGAATATGTTCTCGACCTTAATACATGGCAGTGGTTTACAATAGACCGTGGCTCTGGAAAATATTTACAGTGTGGCGTAAAGGTTGCCGACACTTACGGAACTAAATACACTTATGGATTTATTGACACTGGGTATATTGAAAGGCTTGAGTACGGTACTACACTAGACGGCTCTGATATTACAAGCACGCTTCAATTCGGTGAAATGATTCCGATAGAAGGAAACCTCATGGTCTATACCATGCTTGAAATGGCTAATCTAATCTGTATCAAGAAAGCCACAAATTCTACCGTAACCATGACCGTGTATCTTGACGGACTCACATCAGGGACTGACTATACATTTACTATATCTGATTCAACTCATGCTTATGCAAATGTTATGAAAGATATATTTTCTGCACCGGCTATATTCTATGGAATAAAGTTAGTGCATGTGTCTAACGCTGAAACAAAGGGCTTTGAGCCATTGGCGTTGACATTCTACTACCAAAAGAAACGTGCCCATACACGATAGGAGGAAGCTATGGAAGGAATGATTCAATATCGGAATAAAAGGAATAGAGCAACGCCTTGGCTGAACCAATACTATGCCACGTCCGGTAATGTTCCAAGTGAGAACGCCTTGAATGAAATAATTCAAGCTGAACTTGCTCAGGCATATCAGGACAGGATGCGCCAGCAGGCACTTGCTTTCCAGCGTGAGCGGTTTGAAGCGCAGAAAAAAGCATGGGAAGATGCTCGTGAGGATAGGCAGGAACAAATGCTATGGGGTGGTCTTGGGCAATTAGGAACTGCGGCTATCGGAGCACTAGGCAAAGAAGGGCTTGGAAAGATATGGGATTGGGGTTCTGAAAAAGTCGGGCAAGGTGCTGATTACGTGAAAGGTGCTTTGGGGTTTGGAACTCCGGTAGACCATGCCGCCATTACCGAACAACGTTTAAATGATTTCTATAATAATCCAACAGAGGGAATTTCTAATACAGCTAATTGGAACGAACTTGTAAGAAGCAATCCGACACAGTTTAACGATGCGTCAGCATTTAATAGCAATACGCCAGTTACAACATCTACGCCTGTCGGAAGGAGAGTTGCGACACCTGTCAGTAATAGGGGTGCGATTCCTACAAGACAGAGTGTAACGCCTCCGGTTAGTATGGGGGAAATAGCTACACCGCCAGTAAGAAGTGCAATACAGTTTAATCCTGCGCCGAAACCGAAGGATATTTCTTGGTATGATTATGAAACACTACAGGCAGAAAAGTCAGGAATGTTACCAAGTTTACAAACATGGGTTAGTGGCTTAAACGCTAATCCACGTGAAGGGCTTATGACCGAGGCTAGAAATCAGGCAATAAACGCTACTAAAGGTTATCAAGGTATTGAGTTATCTAAAAAATATAATGCTCTTTTCAATCAATACCTTTCACGCGGAATGTCAGAGCCAAGTGCCAGATATTTGGCAAAAAGAGATTTAGGATTGGAGTAAGACTATGGCTGGAACTAAAACAAACGTACAAAAAAGTCCAAGTGTAAATACAGGGGTAAATCTATATCCAAGGTATCAAGCACCGCAGGATATGTCATATATGAAAATGTACACAGCGGCAAATCCTTCAGCTATGGCACTACCTTCAGCTACTGAAGATTTTATGGATATGCTTATTCAGAGTCAGCTACAGTCTAGAGCTGAATATCTTCCAAAAGCGGCACAGTTAAGGCTTGAAGAAGAAATGCGTATGGCTGAAGAACTTGAACGCCAGAGACAGATAGAAGATATGGAAGAAGCGCAAGTAGCGCAAAATCTTACCAAAGCTGGTATGGCGGGTATGCAGTTGCTTAAAGATACTGGAGCCGGTGGGTATATAATGGAAAACGCTCCTAGAATAATCGGGGCAATTCCTGAAGCAGTAGGGCAAGCAGGTGGAATGGTTCGCAACGCTTTAGGTATGGAATCAGAACCCATGATGCAACCGACACCAATGATGGAACAAACACCGTTAATGGAATCAGAGCCAATGCCTAGCGCACCTTCCGGTGGAACTGAAGAAATAGCTCCGGGGATTTCACAAGAAGTAGCTGCACAATCTGCAACGCCAATCGAAGGAGAAATGACTGCGCCCGAAGCGGCAGTAAACCTTCCCGGCTCTCAACCAATGACACCAGAACAAGTTTCCAATGAAGCATTAAGGTTTAAAGACCTGATGCTAAAAACACAAAAAGCCGCTGAACTAGCAAAATATCACGCTGAACTAGCAAAATATCACGGCATAGAAGATGAAATAATGAGTGGCGAGGAGGGGAACGAAGGACTCGCAATGGCGTACATGAAACAATTCCAAGAAGGACTGGAAGCACTTCATAGCAGAGAAGCTAATCTGACAAAGGGCTATTATAATTCAATGATGAGTAATCCCTATATTTATGACGCTTCCGGTAATATATCACTTAATCCGACAGTTCCTTATAGTACGGGTTTAGCACCACAGTTCACAGCAAAAACAGAAGATGAAATAATGAGTGGGGGTGATGGTGGTGTTAGTTCAGGATGGGGTGGAACTGGCACAAAGGCAGTAGGTTTCTTGCAAGGGTTAGATAAAATCATACGGCAAGGCGATACATCACCACATAGTACGGGTTTAGCACCACAGTTCACAGCAAAAACAGAAGATGAAATCATACGGCAAGGCGATACATCACCACATAGTACGGGTTTAGCACCACAGTTCACAGCAAAAACAGAAGATGAAATAATGAGTGGGGGTGATGGTGGTGTTAGTTCAGGATGGGGTGGAACTGGCACAAAGGCAGTAGGTTTCTTGCAAGGGTTAGATAAAATCATACGGCAAGGCGATACATCACCACAATCAATCTTGGGGACAACGGTAAGCGGCGCAAATTTAGGATATGACCTATTGGGTAAAGCTGGAGCTATTGACCCAACATCCACGTTGGGACAAGGGGTCGGCGGTGCATTAGCTGCCGTAAATGTTTTACCAGCGGCTTACAATACTTATGAAAACTTTGCTTCTGGTGATATCGGGAAAGGTATTGGTAGTGGGCTTCAAACCGGCATGGCGGCGGTTGGCGCATTACAGGCAGCCGCACCGTCCGTAGCTTCAAGTTTAATTCCTAAGGCAGTTACAGACGCTGTTTCTTCAGCCATACCTTACGCAACAGCTTTAGGAGCTTTAAGGTTATCAGGGATGGGCTTAAAGGCACTTGGCGGAAATAACCCTAGTAATGAACTATACAAACTGGGTAATGTAATTGACTATATTTTTGATCCTGTAGGTGTGGTTTTAGATATTCTTGGAACTTGGATTTGCACAGCGACTAAAAAACATTCTAAACTTAGCGCAGAAGAAGAAGCTGTGATGGAAGAACTTGCTAATTATGCTCATGCTAACCATAAAGGTTGGATGATGGCATATTTAATACATGGACAAAAGCTCACAAACGCAATCGAAGAACGGGAAGAAAACCTTAAAGAGTTTTATGATAATGTCCGTGAGATTTTAGTCAAACCAGTAGTAAGTGTATTTAAAGACAATCCTGAACAGGCATTTCAGATTTACTTTTTAGTAGTTAAGTTATTGTGTGCTAAGTATATGCCTGATTTTGAGGTGAAGGAGGAAACAGATGGCGATAGGTAATATAGTAGGCGGTATCGCACATGGTGTTGATAGAGGGATAGACACAGTATCTAATATTCAGGATATGTGGGCTAGGCAAGACCAGACAAAACTTCGTGATATGGAAATGCAACGGCTTAAACAGCCCTTTGACCATACTTCGCTTCCCTTATACACCGAACTTGATGACGTAGGAAGAGCGAGGGTTGATAAAGCCTTTTCGAGTCTTCCAAAAGAATGGCAGGGAACGCAGGGCGGAGCTACGATGGTTTTAAAAAACCTTGTGTCTGATACTGCAATGCTTGACTCATTTGAAAAAGCAACTATACGGCAAGCTCAGCTAGGTGTTATTAACGCACAAAATCAATTTGAACAGGCTCGTGTAAGCGGTGACGCAATGGCAATGCGAGAAGCACAGGCTAATCTTCAGGCACAATTAGCAAAAACACAGACTATGGCGGAAAAAATAGACGGACTGAAAAAAAGTGCGGAGATAGCCAATATCCTTCAAAACATGAATCCGGCACAGAAGCGCGATTTAGAACTAATCGCAAAAACAGGTGGTATCCCAGCAGTTAGTCAAGCTTTGTTAAAAATGCTTGAACAACGCTCAAAAGTTATTCCTGCGGGTGGGGCTATGATGGTTGATGGACAGCTTGTCAAAAATCCTAAAACCTTTAGTCCTAACAGTGGTGTGGATAATGTTGAAAAAACCGTAAAACGATTAAAGGATTTCGCTAATAGAAACTATGACCCTGAACAACACCGTGAAGAAATATTAAAAGTTGAGGCTCTTATATCTAAGTTAAGAAACGGTGAAATAAGCCCTGACATGATTAAATTTCCAACGGAAGTAAATGAAGAGGGGCGGTTAGTGCATAAATCCTCATTACAGAAACAAAAAAGTAGATTTACGATAGAGGAAGAATAGTGCCTACTTATAGGGTAACAGATAGCGTTACGGGAAAAACACTGAAGCTTACGGGTGATTCTGCTCCTACCGAGCAGGAGCTTGTTGATATTTTTAAATCCTATACGCCTAATAAGAAGCGTGATTTTATTACACCTGCCAAACAGACTGCTGAAACAGTAGCCGCACTTGTTACTGGTGGAACATCATGGATTCCAGCTGGGCTGTCTATGGGATTACCCACAATAGAAAAACACGGAATATCGTTTATTCCTAGGTCAATGGAAGAACTTGAGAAACGCTCTGAACGTGCGCTTAAAATTCAGGAAAAACTTACTTATCAGCCCAAAGATAAAGCGGCGCAAAGAGCCGTTGAAATAATAGCTAAACCGATAACCTATCTTCCCGAAAAAGGCAAAGAAAAAGCAGAACATTTCAGAAAGTTAGGTGACGAAGCATACGAGAATGGCGACATAAAAACAGCGAAAATGTATTGGGCTTTAGGTGGAGTTACGGAATTTGCTGGCGAGGCATCACCGTTTCTAATTCCCGCAGGCGTAGGCAAGGGCGTGAAGGGAATAAAGACAAAGGTTAATAAGTTTAAAGCACAGTTTGAAGAACCGCTTGGATTAACTAAACGCACAGCCGTTGAACAAGTGCCGGAAGCCAAAACAAGTGCTGTTATACCGGAAGAAACAAAGACTAAATCTCCTGAATTAAAAACACAGGAAAAAGTTACAGAAAGCAAACTATCGCAAGAACCAAGTGGCGTTGAGAGTGAAGTTGATAAAACAAAAGAGATTAAACCTTCTACACCCGAAGACCCCTTTATCGCCGAAGCCCGGAAGTATAAGACGGCAGAGGAGTTTATTGAGGCGCAGGGGAAAACCGTTTATCACGGCACACCAAGTAAAGAACTAAACTTTGGAGAACAGCCAATAGGAAACCAACTGCCTTTTGGAGTTCATTTTCAAGAACATATCCCCGTTGCAAAAAGATTTGCTGATGGGACGACAAAAGTTAAGCCAACTGGGAATGAAGGAACTATTTATGAAAGCATAATGCCGAAAAACCCCCTTAACATAGATAAAGGTTTATTTTACGAAGGAACAAAAGAGTTTGCCATTTTAAAAGAAATTGCTGAAAAAAGTAAAATTAAAGATAGTAAGTACATTATTGAATATAAAGGCAAGGTTGCCATTGACCCTATGTCAATTTTTTGGAAACGAGGGCAACAAGCGAAACTAGATGTTATAAAAGACGTTCTGACAAAGAATGGTTATGACCAAGCAATCGTTTATGGCATGAAAGGAACGGTTGACCCACTTGGCGTTGGCGCACCACACTATACTCCTGCTGTTGCTATATTGGATAAAAGTTTAATCAAAACTAAATCCGAACTCACCGACATCTGGAACAAGGCACAGGAAGGCGGTAGTGGAACACCAAAAGGCGGGACACCAGAAACACCTAAATCCCCACAAACTAAACCGGCCAAGGCTGCACTTGATATTAACAAGAAACTTGCCGAAAAAGGGTTAGAACAATTACCGCCGGAAGAATTAGCACAATATCCGACAATAAAACAAAATGATATTGTTCAAAAAGTAGTTGATGCTTTAACTACGGACGAAAAAGCAATTATTGACGCATCTCTCGGTAAGCGACCTTTTCCAGAAGATGTCCACCCACAGGTAGCATTTAATACTGTTGAAAAACTAGCCAATAGCAGGGGGGATATTGACTTATTGTTGGCACTTGAAAAAAGCCCTGTCGCTACGCAGCGAAGCCTTATGGCACAGGGATTAGGCGCAAGTGCTTGGAATAAATTAAGAGGCTCATTTGTTGAAAAACTCAAAACTATAAGACGCGAAAGGGAGAAGCAGATTAAAGCTGACCCTGAAAAAGTAACCAAGGCAAAGCGACAAATACACGAGGAAACCAAAAAAGTATTATTAAACGTAGAGGAATTATCATGGAACAAATTCCTAAAAGATATAGTTTGTTGATGTTAAAGGTATAATGATATATGAAACCATTTTGCTTACCGCCTGCCAAAGTAATGGAATTTAAAAAGGCGTTGAAAAACGAAGAAATTAAGATTGCTGATTTGATTAATGCCGATTCAGCTACACGGACAGAAATATTGCGAAAATACGCAGGTAATCTTGCACCTGAAGTGAACCTGTTATTTGAGAAGAAATTAGTTCTTAAAAACAGAATCAGGGGAATAAAGAATTGGGCTAGAAAAGTCGGTGAAATGGGCAGATACAGCCCGAAGGGGAAAGCGGCTTTTGAAAAGAAACTAGCCGAATATAAAGAGGCGCAGAACGAAAGAATATTTAACCCAAAAGAAAACGAAGCATTTTTAAATGACTTGGCTGATTCAAAAATGGGAACTCATATCACTAGGGAAGAAGCCAAACAGCTTTTTGACCTTACCAAGAGGTCAGAAAATCTGCGAAAAGGGTTTGATGATATAAAAGAAGAGTGGCGTTCCGATAAAGAACGGCTAGAATATGGTGCGGCTAAAGTTTTAGAAGAAAAGTATTTTAATGCGTTACAAAGCGAGGAATTAACCATACCGGAAATGCTTAGAAAGAGATACAGTGAATTTAAGGGAACATGGAAAGAAAACAAACCGAAGGCAGTTACAGACGTTGTTAGTGATTTTATAAAAGAAGTTGTTGATACCTCAATATCTATGGTTGCGTCAGTGGATAATAGTTTTCTCGGAAGACAGGGGCTTGTAACGCTTCAGACGCACCCGTCAGCTTGGGCAACTGCCGCCAGAAAATCATTTACTGATATTTTCACCGTTCTTACTAAAAAGAACGGGCGTGAAATGGCGATAGACGCTGCTATGGCAGATGTGTATTCAAGACCTAATTATTTGAACGGAAGCTATGAAAGGGCTAAGTTAATACCTAAACACGAAGAACAATTTCCGACTTCTATTCCCGGCAGAGCTCCTGTGTTAGGCAGACCGTTTAAGGCTTCTGAAGTAGCATTTTCAAATTCTGCTATCAGAATGAGAACAGACTTATTTGATTTACTATCCGAAACCGCTAAACGAAACGGTAGAGATGTTTTAGCACCGGAATTTATAGACTCTGTTGGGAAGTTAGTTAATTCAGCAACGGCAAGGGGTAGTTTTGGAAAATACGAACATGCCGCACCAGTCTTAAAGCTTGTGTTGTGGGCTCCGAAAATGATGAAAGGGCATATTGACGTTCTTACAGCGCACATGGGTGGGGCAGGACTAAAAGACCCCTTTGCGGCAAGACAAGCCAAAATAAACCTTGCTAAGATAGTGGGCGAAACCGCAGCAATCGCCGCAATTATTAACGCTCTTGACCCCGGAAGCGTTGAAATAAATCCTACGTCCACTGATTTCATGCGTTACAGAAGAGGCGACACTAGATTTGATTTAACTGGTGGATTTGGTTCGTATGTAACGCTAGGAGCTAGGTTTATAGCAACATTCGCCGGACAACCCATTAAATCCGCAACCGGAAAGTATATATATCTAGCTGAAGAAGGTTACAAAGCAAGAAACCTTTTTGATGTTGGAACTGATTTTCTTGTGAATAAAACCCACCCTGTTTCAAGGGCGGCAATAGATAAAATGAAAGGTAAAACCTTTAAGGGTAAAAAGCCCACCGCCGGAACATTAGCGTATAACATAGCAACACCAATTGCTATCCAGAACTTTGTTGATATGTATTGGGAAGAAGGAAATAAAGATGAGGCGGCGGAGTTTCTTGCGGCACTAGCTGATGTGTTTGGTATCGGAGCTAATACATACAGTTATAATAAGGGCACACAAAAACCATTTGGAAAAACAACTAAGGATAAACCATTTCCATGAATACTATTAAACAGGAGATAAAATAATGGACGGTTCGGGATTGTTAAAATATCAAAGCCCTGCTACGGTTCAGGCGATAGAAGAACAAAAAGAAAAGGAATTGGAAGCTGAACGCAACCCGGTTCTTGAGGAAATGATTTCTTCGTTATCAAGGCACGTTGATAAGCAGTGGCAGAACGCTCGTGAGGCTAAAAAACCGATAGAAGAAGCCATGATGAGAGCTACCCGCCAACGCAAAGGTGAGTATGAACCGACTAAGCTTGCTCAAATCAAAGAAGCCAATCAGCCCGAAATATTTATGAACATTACGGACACGAAATGCCGTAATGCGATTGCTTGGGTAAAGGACATTCTCTTACGGCAGGGCGAAAGAATATTTGCCGTTTACCCCACCGAACTTCCCGATTTGCCGCCTGAAATAGTAAACAAGATTCAGCAAAGCGTTGTGCAGGACTACATCCAAAACGCGGTAATGGAAGTTCAGCAAACCGGACAAATGGTTGACGTAAATTCTATGCGTAACCTGATGGTTCAAAAATCCGATGAAATAAAAGAGACTGTTAAAAAAGAAATTAATCGGATTGCCGCTAAACTCGCAGATGAACTTGGCGACAAGATACACGATGACTGGCAGCAGGGTGGATTCTACAAAGCCCTTGAGGGCGTTATAGACGACATTATTAACCTGAAAGCCGGAATAATGAAGGGTATTGTCTTCAGGAAAGAACGTGTCTTTAAAAACGTGCTTTCGCCTGAAGGCGTAATGACCAAAAAGGTTGATGAAAAAGTTATTCCCCAATGGGAGAGACGTTCACCGTGGTTTATTTTCCCCTCTCCGAGAGCAACCGAAGTTGATAATGGATACTTGATTGATGTTATCCCCCTAAGACCGAAACAGTTATATAACCTCATCGGCGTTGACGGTTATGACGCTAAAGCGATAAGAAACGTTTTAAGAGAATTTCGTGAAGGTGGCTTAAAAAATGATTGGTTGGGACTATCAGAAGAATTTAAGCTAGGGACTTCTTACACGCCTCCAGATGAAAGCTCCGGTTATCCTGATGAATTTATTTACGCTATTGAATTATGGGACGATATTCCCGGTGAGTTATTGCGTGAATGGGGACTAAAGGAAATAGAAGATGACGATGAAGAATACAGCGCAGTAGTCTGGAAAATAGGAAACCACGTTATAAGAGCTATGCTGAATTATGATGTGCGTGGGCGGAAGCCTTTTAGCAAGACTTCTTTTCAGAATGTAAATGATTCTTTTTGGGGCGAGTGTGTTCCGGAAAAAATTGAAGATTGCCAACAGGTTTGCAATGCTTGTGCGAGGAGTATTCTTGCCAATATTGGAATGGGTGCGTTACCGCAGGTAGAATTAAATATAGACAGAATCCCGCCCGGTGCTTCTAAAACAATATGGCCGGGGAAGATTTGGGAAGCAACTGAAGACCAAATGGCAAGCGGTAGCAAGGCGGTTAATTTCTTTCAGCCCGTTATGGTGACAGAGAAGTTAATGAACACCTATGGTGTGTTCTCAAAGATAGCAGACGAGCACTCTGGTGTTCCGGCCTATGCTCATGGTGACTCACAAGTCGGTGGAGCTGGGAACACGGCTTCGGGGCTTCAGCAATTAATAATGATGGCTTCTCGCGGAATAAAATCAGTTGTTAGAAACGTAGATATTGATATTATCATTCCATCGCTTGAAAGACACTACGATTATTTGCTTGATAACCAACAGGTGTTTGGATTAGTAGGTGATTATAATTTGGTTGCTAGGGGAACTGCCGCTGTTCTCGCTAAAGAGCAACTCGCAAGCCGTAAGATTGAGTTTATGGCTAATACCGCAAACCCGATTGATGTCGGTATTATCGGTCAGGAAAACAGACGGAAAATGTTATTTGAAGTAGCAAAGACTTTGGGAATAGAACTTGATGAGAAAGAACTACCCCCGCCGATGCAACAGCTACCGCAAGGCGCACCACCGCCAGAAAATCAGCAGACGCTTGATGCCGCAGGTAATCCGGCGCAGGGCGTGGATAATAGGCAGTTTAATCAGGAAGCACCTGTGCAGATGATGAAATACGGTGGCAAGCTAAAGAAAGGTGAAGTTGCGATAGTTGGTGAAGAAGCTCCCGAAGTTGTTTCTAATGTAAATGGTGAAACAGTGGTCACACCGATTGACCCGAAAATTCTAGGAACAGGGACAGCGAGATTAACCGCAGAAGAAATTATAAAACGGAAAAAACAAAACCAAGCCATAATGGAAGAATTATTTGAGGATAATAAATGAAAAAACCAGACGATGACATTATAAGAAGCATTAGTGCTTTAAGCGAAAACCAGTTTTGGAAAATACTTGTGCAGTGGTTTAGGGATTCTCTATATGAACAAGCTATCGCCAATGCACACTTAACAGGGGAATTGGCAATTAAGGGACAAGGTAAAGTATTAGAACTAGAAACTTTACTAAAATGTATAGACAATAATAGAGAAAATTTAAAGGCAATCAGAGGAGATAAATAAATGCAAAACATTGTAGAATTAAAAAGTGTATCAGAGTTACTCCAGTATTTTACTGGAACGGTAACTACAACAGAGGCAAGTAAGAAATACGCATGTGCCAATATTGGTGCGGGACTTACGGTTGGCGACATAGTTCTTGTTGCTGGTATGGCAGAATCCGCTTCTAACGGTGAAAAAACAATCACGGAAATTGCAAGTGATGATAGTTATATTATCGTGTCAGAGGCGATAGGAACAGGCGAGAATAACAAAGCAGGCGTAACTCTTAATCAAGTATATTATACGGCATGGGAAGATGCCCACTTCTATTCTTACATAACTGGGACTGGTTATGTTGTGGGGGCAAATACTACCGTTACGCAGCAGTTTAGGTATAATAGCGACGGTAATACCGTGTCTGCGACTGCTCAAACGCTTACCGCAGGAACAGCCGCCGCAATTACCGCAGTAGCAGTTCCGACATATCAGTGGCGGTGCAGGGTTGCCAATGCAGGATCAGCGGATTTAACGGTTTGTGAAGTACGCTTATTCGGGATTGCGCCGTAAACATGGCTAGATTAACACATTCAAAAGGAGGAAAATCATGTGAAGAAGTTAATTTGGACAATATCAATGAGTCTTATCTGTGGAGCGATTATAACGTGGCTATTTATTCAGGTGCGTGATTTTCCGGCAACCCATGTAACTAAGGCGGAGTTGACAAAAGAGGCCGAAGCCAGAATAATGGGAGATTGTAACCTTGACCAAAAAAAACTGGACAATGAAAGATTTTTGCAGTTTATGGAACAGGATAAGGAATACAACAGACTAATGAATGAACGGCTAAACGCTCATAGAGAAATGATAGCCGCGTTACGAAAAGAGAAAAATAAATGAAAAAACACACATTGTTAATTTTGCTATGCCTGACGGGGTTGATTGCCGCCGCTTCAAACTATTACACCTACACAAGTAGCGTAAAATCTGAACGGGAATATCTGAACACAATAGCAGTATTGGAACAAACTATTGCGGACAAAAATCTTGAACTAAGCCAGCAAAAGATTGACATGGAAATACTTTCTTCAGCAGTTACCTATCTTGCCGAAGAATACATGAACTTATATGCGGCTTACTGCCAATGCTGTGAGCCGAAAGTGCCGATGTGAAATACTTTAAAATAGAAGAATTTAATTGTAAGCATTGTGGGAAGAACGAAATGAAGCAGGATTTCCTTGACCTGTTGGATAAGGCTAGGGAAATATCAGGTGTCCCGTTTAGTATTAATTCCGGTTATCGTTGCCCTGTTCACAATGAAGCGGTTGGTTCTACAAGTAAAAATCATGTAAGCGGTAGAGCAGCCGACATAGCGACACCTGATAACTTTAGAAGGGGCGCAATTCTACGGGGGCTTTACTTAGCTGGATTTAAACGGATTGGTATAGCCGATACATTTATTCATGCCGACAATATGCCCTTAAATGAAAGCGCATGGTTTTATTAAAATGACAACTAAAATAAAATTAATACTTAGTGTAATTGTTTTATGCCTTATTTCCGGTTTGGCAATGTGGGGATTATGGCAACGTAATACCATTGTTAAACAAGCGGCGCAAATTTCCAATTTAACTGCTATTGCAAAGGCCGCCGAAGAAGAAAAGGCCGCAAATAAGAAACTGACAAAAGAAAAACAAGCACTATCTAGTCAAAATGCTACACTGCAAAGGCGCATTTATGCTATGAGTGAGTCAAAATGTATAGGAGAAGAAGATGAAAAGATACTTACTGATGTTACTGATTTTTTTAATAATCGTGGCATGTTATCCACAGACGTTGAAACCAACAAAACCGTATTGCCCACCACCGGAACGACCGACATTAATAAAACCCATTGGACAATAAAGTTATTTGTTGAAAATTATAACAAATTAGTTAAATATGCGCTTGAATGGGAAAAAACTTATGAAACGTGTTTTGATTAACAACATTAAAGAACTTGTTTGGGATAACAAGAAGCAGTCTATAAGGGGAAGTTTCGTAAACCTTCTTTTAACAATAAACATTTTTGCCTTATTTTGGGTTGGCGTTTTGGTTGACGGGTTGTCTGAAAGAATTGCAGAAATGGGAACGCTAATTGCAGGGGTTTACCTTACTTCTATTGGCGCATGGTCATATAGAAAAATAAAAGGACAAAATCAAGGAGAATAATATTAGTTATTTTATTATCGGCGTAATCTGTTTAATCGGCGGCATGGTGTTAAGCTACTACATAGACATCTACGTCCAAGTCAATAGAGTTATTGAGAAGATAAAGGCTGTTATTGCCACGTTAAAGGGTTAGGGTATTCTACAACCCGTAATTGGCTTCTTGTAAATAGTCTGAAAATAACCATTTTCCTAGATGGTGTAGCTTTCGCAATCCTTTAGTTCTTTGCGCCAAGTAGTTTTTACTATCCCCTGCTTGCTGTCAAATATTTCAAATTCTTCGTCTAGGTTATCTTTGGTCGGGTATTCCATCACTAACTACCTTCTTGTTCTGGTTTTGGTTTTTCCGTAACTTCTGCGCTGACCACGTTCCCCTTATAAACTATTCTCGCCCGTTTGCCTTTTTTAACAAGCGTGTTCTTTATGGTAAGCGCATCTTTATATTCATCACGCTCCAAATACACTACCCAACCGTTTGAATATCGCTCAACCCTATACTTGTATTTCATCTTCACCCTCCATAAGAGATTTTAGCATAGTGGCATAGTGAATTATCTTGTCCATATCCTTATTGTTAATTGGTTTAACTACGTTTCGTGAGGCATATTTTATTATGGAGGCGATAGCGAAAGGCTTAACAATGCCAAGCGATTTATAAAGGTCTATCGGCTCTACGCCACCAGTTTTATAGTGCTGACTTCCGCCCTTCTTAACTTCTTCCCACGCTATGTTTCGTAATGCTTCTTCTTTTGCGCTCATTCTACCTCCTTTTTGATTGACACCCCAAGGTATTCGCTTGCTTCTGTGATTTTATAGATTTTCATTACTGTAAAAAATATATCTACCTTTCTTGTATCTTTTCCCTATAATAGTACCGTTTTCTGGAACTTCTTGGTTTAAATACAACAGCATTTGTAGCCCCTGAATATACATAATTATCACTTTTGTAAACTCTCTGTGTTGACCACTTGTTTACAACTTCATCTAGGTATTTGCTTGCACCCGGATATTCCGCATCAAACAACGTCAGGATTTCCTCAACCAAAATATCTAGCGTAACTTCGTCTTGCTTGGTTTCCTTCATTATCTTGAAACTTGTTTCCGGTGGACTATTCGTTGTTTCTATTGTTATTCTCATTGCACAAATTCCTTTAAATTACTTATAGCCTAACGTAGCATTTTAATTCAGCTTCTTACTTTATTTTCCGTCTATTACTCTGTTATGC
>Ga0302237_1000491_pt1 | contig 35816 bp, 31 predicted proteins | sample AAG_UR_Ala_MG_FD_193530 | JGI IMG/M metagenome (GOLD analysis project Ga0302237, IMG submission 193530) | Enriched activated sludge microbial communities from anaerobic digester in WTTP, New Holstein, Wisconsin, United States - AAG_UR_Ala | ecosystem: Engineered > Bioreactor > Anaerobic >... | reverse complement strand
TCGCAAACGCAAAGCCCGCGTTTGCTTGCCGAAGAAGCTCACGATGGTTAAATCGCTTCTTCCTGACCAATGACGATTTTCATTTTAAGTACGAAGCCTACCTTGAAGGAATGTAAAGGGGACCTTGGACCAGGGACCTTGGACCAGGAATCAGGTACGAAGCCTACCTTGAAGTCAGGGAAACGTCGCAAACGCAAAGCCCGCGTTTGCTTGCCGAAGAAGCTCACGATGGTTGACTCGCTTTTTCCTAACCAGTGTATTATTTTATAAGAAGCCTGCCTTCAATGGATTGAAACCGGTTGAAAAGGCTTTTCAAACGTGGTATAATGCTTGCGTACTAAGTCTACTTAGAAGGAATGGAGACTGTAGGAGCCAACCCAGGCATATAGGTACTCCTGGTAAACCGAAGCCAACCTTGAAGTCAGGGAAACGTCGCAAACGCAAGGCCCGCGTTTGCTTGCCGAAGAAGCTCACGATGGGTAAATCGCTTCTTCCTGACCAATGACGATTTTCATTTTAAGTACGAAGCCTACCTTGTAGGAATTGAAACGAATCTCCGTGCGGGTTTTTAAACTTCTCCATTATTGTTTACAAAGCCTACCTTGAAGGAATGGAAACACCTTTGGTTTATAGCATTTTCATTAGGTCATTTAAGTACGAAGCCTGCCTCTAAGTCAGGAAAATGGCGCGAATGCAAAATACGCGTTTGCTTGCCGAAGAAGCTCACAATGGGTTAATTCGCTTCTTCATGACCAACGACGTTTTTCATTTTATGTACGAAGCCTACCTTGAAGTCAGGGAAACGTCGCAAACGCGGTGCCCGCGTTTGCTTGCCGAAGAAGCGCACAAAGGCTCACTTGCTTCTTCTTGACAAATGTCGTTTTTCATTTCAAGTACGAAAACTACTTTGGAGAGTTCGATACCGGTTGGTAGGGCTATAATATCGGGACGCCAAAAAAGTAAGAGGACGAGGAAAAAAACGAGATCCCGAATAAGCCGCTTTTGGTGTTCATTTGACCCTTTAAGGTAACGTAGTGTGTTTTTCGACCCCGAAGAGAGTATGAAGTTTGTCGCGCAGTAACTATAAAGACTGCGCGGTTCGTTCTTTCCCATTGCCCCTATTGAAAGTGACAGTAACGGGAAGCCGGAAAGTAACAAAACGCTTCACGCCGCTGCGAAAATAAGAAGCGCTTACGCCGCGCTACTGCGACCGGGAACGCTCCCAGTGAAAAGATAAAACCGCGCCAGATAAATTTTCGCCACTCCCAGCCCGAGAAGCCCGCGATCCGTGCCGCTCTCTTTTCTTTTTGAAAAACATACCGAACTAAAGTTCAGCGTTCCCAGGGCGTTCTTAACCCACAAAGTCTCGCGGCCCGCTCTGCTGGCTTTTTCGATTTTTTCAACCATAGCGTTCGGGGCTTTTCTTCTCTTTGGGCGGTTCTTTTTTGATTACCGTTTTCCCCCCTTTTCGGCCTCTTTTACGTTTACCGTTTTCATAAAGTGTGTACGCATATCTTGAGAGGTTCGAGCTTAGCTTGAAATCAAGGAAACGTCGCAAACGCATACCCCGCGTTTGCTTGCCGATGAAACCCTCAATGGTTCATTCGCTTCTTCGCGATCAATTTCATTTTCCGTCTAATAGTTCCGAGCCCCCATCGAAGGAACGGTAACGGCTATCAGCTTAATCTCCTAGTACCTGATAGAAAAGTTATAGTTCAAAACGCCTATCCGCCCCCCTGTCAATCAGGCTCTTTGGTAATTGCCGCCACTTCAATAGGCGTTGAGCCTATGGAGCGCGGCTAAAGAGCGCGGTTTTTTCTGGTGTAACACGCAGCGAAAGAGGTTTTCTTCTCAATTCATAGTGTAGCAAAGCAGTTATGCAAGCCTTGGTTCATCGAATTTGAATTTCCCTAGGATCTTAAAGATCTTCATCCCCAAGTACCGAAGCGTTTTGAATCCATAAGGTCGTTTTGTCATCGCTCCCTGCCTGGAATTGTTTCATTCCATCAGGGCGTTGGTCACCCGGTGCGTAAAATAAGCCGGAATGCGTTTCAGATGTGCCAAAATAGCTCGAGCCGTCTTCAACACTTCGGGGATTTCCGATTGTCGGCAGAGCATACTCCAATGGCGGAAAAACATTCCTGTTCCGGAAGGTTCTTGGAATTCGTACCCTTTTTTGAACATTTGGAATAAATCGTACACCTTCGCCGCATCCCGGTTAGCCAAGCTGAGAAAGTCATCAAACCCTTCTCTTTGGCTCTTTTTGAGCTTCGTCAGGTCTTTTAAAAGTTGATATCGAAATGTGTTGAACCTTGGGGTGTTTTCTCCAGTACGTCGTTGAGAAGCTTTACGCCATAGAACTTGCCAAAGACGATGGGCGCTTCGAGGAAGGCCTCTTCTATCGCAAAAGTAAAGGCTCGAGAGAAATCTTATCCTCACTATTGGTGTGATTCATTGGGAGTTCTAAACATAGCCATTCGGCATTTAATTCTTCAATATGTCCCTAACCACGTTAAGTGGCGTGAGCCACTGAAGAGAGGTGAAGAAAACACCGACTAAAAGTCGGTGAAGTCGTATGAGAATTAAGAGCTTAATCATTGAAGGTTATGCCTACCGTTTTCAGAAGCTTTCCAATCGTTTTGCTCGATACACATTTTTAAATCCGAAAGTAGGAAAAATCCGTGAGGTGCGAGGCGTTCTCGCCTTCCGGGCGGAAAAACTCTTGGCAAAGATGTGCGATTGCGCCTCCAAATCTGTGACCCTTGATCGTGATTATGTGAAAAAGCGTCATCCTCAGTTGTTAACCACCTATCTTCAAGGGCGTAGCAACAATCCAGCTTTGATGATTGTTGGGTACGACTCTTGTTCGTTCGGTGACCCAGTAATAAAAGCTCAATTGATAGAGAGATCTATCAACACAGACATACTTGACTCACTGAAACCTGCCGACTCGGACGCCTCCTACCTGAAACAGCGCATGCTTTTTTCGCTATTTCCTGATCTACAGGACTATGTATGTTTTGAACCGGTTGTGGAGCAAGCGGCTCGTGAATTATCTCAAATCACGGATTTTGAAACTGCTAAGTTGGCCGTTCAATATATGGGTTTTGCGAAATTATAGTTAAGCGAAGTTATTCCGGGCAAACACTGTTTCTGCGCCCTTCTTCATGTCGAGGTTCTTTTCGGGAATTTTCTCGTCGAGCGCTATTCCTTTTACCAATGATAAGTTGCATTCTTAGCTTGCTGTAAAAAAGAAGAGCTCCTTAGCGTCCGATCCTGCCGGATATACGTGAAAAGTCGAGAACCCAAGCGAAGACGAGGATAAGGAAAAGCGCGGTCGACCCGGTCGACCGCTTTCTCTTTATAACCAGATACTGGCTTTGGCGCCATAATCCGAGGAGAACCCGCTCAACCGACATACGCGCGTTCTATCCTTTCCTGAGGGCCCCATAACTTAAACGCCTTTTCTCGAATTTGAAGCTCATTTATTTGAGACAAGACGGGCTTCAAGCCATCCTTCATTCCGTTCAAACCCCACGATATCCGACGGTGGGCGGAGTTTTCTTTCGGAAACCTAAGGCTTCTGGACGGATGCGGGCAGCAATGAAAATGACATTTTGGTGTATAATTGTCTAAAGATTTGTCCGGGCCATCAGTAATATGACTTTTTATTCGTTAAGCGCGTCAATGTTGAACCTTCAGCTCCCTGACGCTTTCGTAAGAGGGCGAAAAAGCGCCGAGTGCCCGAATAGTACAGGAATAATGTTTCATATCTTGAGATTTCACTCAGAGTCAGTCGGTTTTCCAGATACGTTCGATTGTTTGCCCAGTAGCGATGTCTTGGAAGTCCAGAGTTTATGAAACCGACTGGTTCTTCATAAACTGATCCACTCGCATCGACTGAGAATCCGCAAAGGAGGGAGATAGAGTTGCGTTTCGGAATAACCGCGAGGCCGAAAAATAAAGTGGCCCGGCTTCCTATCCAGTACAACGCATACCTTCAGAGTTACTTGTATTCGATCTTTAGAGAAAAGATGCCTTTTTTACACGACGCCGGCTTTCGTTCCGAAAACAAGGTGTTTCGACACTATACCTTTTCGAGGATCTTTTCTGAGGGGATGAAGCGAGAAGGCGATTTTTTTCTCGTCCGTAATCCCATAGAGTTTTATGCCTCCTTCTTGGTAGACCCGATGCCGAATATCGTGATTGACCATCTGATCTCCGTTCACACGCTACGATTGGGGAACGAAGAGTATCAAATCATCGACGCGAAAGCTTATGAAGATCCCGTTCACTTTCGCCCAGGCGATCGGATGGAGATGGATGTCGTCGCCCTTTCACCCATCGTCGCCTACAGAACCATTTATGTCGAGGAGAAGAAAAAAACCCGCTACTTCAGTCCTTACGATCCGGAATTTAACGCGCTTTTGGAAGAAAATCTCAAGAACAAGCTGTCTTCCATACATAGCGGCAACTCGGAACAATATCGTTTTCACATCGTTCCTACGAACTTTGATTTAGAGAAAAATGAATCGGTCGTCTGGTATAAGGGATTCATCGTCAAAGGCTACACAGGAAAATACCATATTTCGGGTAGCAGTGAACTCTTGCGCGTAGCGTACCACACCGGTCTCGGCAGTAAAAACGCGCAGGGTTTCGGGATGTTCAGAATTCTCGGTTGATCGGTCGCGCAATAGTCATTTCATTTTATGTTTTGCGATTGTAGAAAGAAGTCGGTCTTTGACAAGAGATTAAAAATACATCCGCGTAGGGTCTATATGTGACCACGGCGCTCCGTGAGAAACCACCCTGGCCTCTTTTTAAAAGCCACTTACAAACCAAAGTCGCGCCAGACTTAAGTCCGCCCGCTCTGGCGACGACCCGAAGGCGTTTACATTCATCAGCGTTCGAAATTTGACCGTCGACTTCTCTTTGGCGGCTCAAAAAAATATAACAAAAATACCGGTCATCTGATGATTCATTATATGGAGGTGATTGTATTGCGAGTATTTGCTTACGATGTGCAATCCATACATAGCTTTCTCTTCGAATCTTTGGAATTCAAGGCCATAGCCGGCGCCAGCCGTTTGATCGATAAGTTCGACGAGAGTATGAAACTCAATAGCTCGGAGTCCTGCGAGTGCCTGTTCGCAGGCGGAGGCAACGGCCTGTTCATCATTAAACATCGAAGCGATAGTCTTCAACAGGCATTTGAGAAGAACAAAGCGCAGTTTTTATTCGATCATCCGGTAGTCAGCGTAGAATTTGAGATAGAAGATTGGCCGCCTAAGACGACGCCTTTCCCACCCTGGTTCCAGTGCAAAGGCTTGGAAAACTCCGGGGACTTCCCGAAGATCTATTCCAGAGTGGCTCTTGAACTCGAAAAGCAAAAACAACGAGTCACTTGTCAATTGACGAGCCCAAAAACGCTGCGAAATCTTTGTCCACTCTGCGGAAACCGAGAAATTGACTCGAATTCTCGTTATAACGACGACTTGATTTGCGAAGTGTGTTCCGGCAAGATCGAAGAAGCTAAAAGTATTGAAGACAAAAAGGTCACCTTCAACCTCGAAGAGATTTCTAGAAGCCTAACCAAAAAGGGAGAAAGAGAAGAAGGGTATTTAGGGGTCATCTACGGTGATGGGAACTCGTTGGGTAACGTGTATCAGAAAATGAACACGCCCATGGAGTTTTCAGAATTGAGCGCGCTCCTTCGTAGAGAGATCCTCGGCGCGATACAAGAGGCTACGAAAAGTTTAACCCGTTACGCGGTTCCCCTGTTGGGAGGAGACGATTTCTTGATGATCGTTCCACCCGAACGCGTATTTTACGTTTTACACGCGCTCGAAAAAAAGCTATCAAGACTTCAAGCAGAACGGAAGATCACCTTTTCCTTTGGACTCGCGGTCTTGCCAACCACTATTCCTTTGAAGTTTATTTTTCAAATCGTGGAAGACCTGCAAGACGAAGCAAAAAAGGCAAACAAAAGCGACCCAAAAGCCCACGGCGAACACTGCGCGGCCTTTCGATACCTTGACACCCCTTTCTTTGGAGCGATGGGGGGCGCTGAAGGCAAAATACAATACGGTGTGGGTATGAGTACGTTTCAACTCTGGTCGCTTTTTGAGACAGCGCGAAAAATGCGAAAACAAGAGGTGACGAAAGGCGTTTTCTCCAAACTGGAGCAATTATTCTTGAAGTCTGGCAGCAAAGCTTTTACTTTGAACGGTTTTTACTATTTAATGAGGAACACGAAGATGCCCCCTTCCGAGATAAGAGAACTTATGTCGGGAATAATCACTAATCAAAACTTCGGGACTATAACCGATCTGTTCTTATATGAAGAGGGCTTTGGAGAAGGGAGGGTCTATGAATAGGATGGATAGCGACATTCTGTATCGCGTGAAAGTAACGATCACTGCGTTGACCCCCCTGCTCGTCGGAGGTAGAGAACCCGACCGCTATGTTCATTTGAGCTCTAGCGCCGATGGAAACGGATTCATTATTCCGTCTTCGTCGATAAAGGGCGCCATAATCGAAAGAATTAAAAATATCGGTGAGACCGCGCTTCTGGACTTCTTGGGAAGCGATGAGAAAGAAGGCGACATCAAGCTTTCCGAGATGAAATCTACGCGCCTCGGCAAAGACTATGACGAACGCGTTAGAGTTTCGATCAACCCTAAAACGAGAACCGCCGATGCCGGTCATCTCTTTTTGCTTGCCGCCGCGCCTAAAGGAAGCCGGTTTGAGGGTCACATCCTGTTCAAGCGAGAAATCCCTTTCGAAACCTTCCGACACTTCAAGCGCCTGCTAACCTCTTTCCCTTTATTCGTAGGCGGCGGGCAAACGAGTGGTTTTGGCAAAGTGAAAATCGAACTTGGGGAGCCTGAGCAGTTATCCGGTAAGTTGATAAATAGCGGATTATGGCAGATCAATCTTAAACCCCTTACCCCTTATACTTCCAAACCCGTTTCTGGTCGTTTGCAGAAATCTTATTTCGTGCCTTCTAAAGAAGTGATAGAAGCCTCCGCGATTCTGAAAGTGTTCAAAGCAGAGCGAAGCGGATGGTTTTTCCCTTCTGATTCTCCGGCAAGACGTTGCTTTCCAGTTCCACTGACGTATTATCAGGAAAAGACTTCTGATACCGTTACGCCCATAGATTTGATAAAAGAGCTGTTGTACAGCAGAATGAAAAACGCGCCTTTTCTATTGGCCAAAAAAGAAACAGGCGCTAGGTTGATCCCGATGAAAGGGTTCGCGAGTTTGGGAGCTCATAGCGAGATAATAAAAGTCCTTCCAATCACCTCCTACCACGTTAAAAGAAACGAGAAAGTGAAGACCGTAGAGGATTTTTGGTTTCAAGCGAGTTATAAACCAGAATACTTCTGTGGGACACTACTCGTCGGCGAAGCCGGCATCGAGTTGCCAAGTTTTACACAACTGGGAGGGTCTCGCGGAAAAGGTTATGGACTCTTTGAAGTGGAAAGCCCGGAGCCCTACAAACTATGGGACACGTGGGAACGAACCGTTACGAGTTGTTCGGATTTTTTCGCCAGTTGCTTAAATCCGACGCCGGATGGCTCTAAGTTTTTCATCCCTCTCTTGATCACATCGCCCACGATCCCCGATTCTTCACTCGATCAGCGGTTCAAGCTCGTTCAGGAGTTCTCGAAAAGAACCGTCGTTCGACGATATTTACCCGATACTGGACAGACGACTCTCGTTCCTGCGGTGAGTCCTGGCAGCGTATGGATTTTACAGCCCGTAGACGACAGTCTACCCCTCGCGCCGATAGTGGAAAGCTTGAAGCAGTTGAAACTGAGGGGAATAGGCTCGCAAACCGAAAACGGCTTCGGCGATTTCGAAATCTATCCTTGGAGGTGAATAGGTATGGACAATCAGGAAGCATTGGCCAAGAAAGCGGAAGAAATTATCAACGAAATGGTGAACAAGAATGCCAGGATCACCGATACGCAAATCCGGAATTTTATGGAAGCGGCGCAAAAGAGCGCGAATTATCTGGAATTGAAAATATATTTGCAATACCAAGCCGCAAGGATGAAAGACCTTAGAGAGTTCGTCACGGTAGTCGTCAAGTATCTCGATGGCGAGTATGCCGAGACCTCGGAATATCTAAACCGTAAGGGTGAAATCGCCTATCTGTTCGGTCTAATGGCGAGATATAAAAAGTTTAAGGATGTAGAAGCGAAGAGCCCCGGCTCGGGGAGGTGAGGAGCATGTACGCTTTGGATCGTTATGAAAACATTTCGTCTTGGAAACTGAAACTGGTGAATAAAACCGCTATGCGGATAGGCGCGGGCCATGCGGGCTTGGATCCAACGGAGCCGGACAACAGCGTCATTAAACAAAATGGGAAGCCCTTCATCCCTGGCTCATCGCTTAAAGGAGTGTTCCGCGCTCACATAGAGGCCCTTTTCTCCGAAGAACGCCATCACTGCTTCGTCTGCGGTAAAAGAGGCTTCGCGCCGAACAAAGAGAATCGGGCATTGTTTCTGCGAGAGTTGGATGGGGAGGGGTTTAAACTTTGCCCACCCTGCGCGCTGTTCGGGAATGAATTTATTCAAGGTAGAGTCTATTTTTCCGATTTTCTCCTCGATCGCCCTGCATCCATCGCCATTCGAGACGGTGTGGGGATTGATCGGGCGACCGAAACCGCAGCTAATCAGAAGAAATATGACTACGAAGTTGTCGAACCAGGAGCAGCCTTTTCTGGAGAGCTTTTGTTGATCAACCTAAATCAAGCGGGCGAAGAGTATCGGGCGTTGAAGCTTATGGTCGAGTGGATAAATCTCGGTATTATCCGAATCGGCGGGTCGGTTTCCAGGGGATTAGGCAGATTCGAGGCCACTCTCGAAGAAGAAATGCCGCTTGGGGAGGCGATGAAGCGTGTTTGACGAAATTTTGAGCCTACTCGCGTATCGAGTGATGATCACGCCGAAAACAGGGTTCCTTGTTTCTCAGGGAACTTTACCTCTGAGCCCCACGGAACCAGATATTTCCTTTATGCGATGCGAGGTTCCCGGGGTGGGCGCCCTTCCCTACATTCCGGGATCGAGTCTGAAAGGACCTTTTCGAGCGCATGGAGAAGCGCTGCTGAGAAGCCTGTCTCATAACACAAACGCCCGTTTCGCCTGTGACATCGGCCATAATAGCGCTTGTTCACAAAGCATTGATTTTAAAAGATTGTCGGGCAAAGAAAAATATTTGAAGATATGTTATGCCTGTCGCACGTACGGCTGCCTTGGGGTCGCGTCCGTTATCCGCTTTGAAGACGCCTATCCTTGGCGCGTTCCCGAAGAAGCCGAAGCCATTTATAAGAACTTGGAAGAGCGGGTCATGGTGAGAAACGGCATCTCTGTCGACCGGAATTCCGGAAAAGTCAAAGAAGGCGCGCTTTTCTTCTACGAGTCCGTAAACCTTCCGTTCTATTCGCAAATTTTCTTGAAAAACCCCGAAATATGGCAGGTCGCTTTGTTTTTAAAAACAATCGAACATATCAACGAAGGTTTTCAAAAATTCGGGCATTCCAAAAGCCGTGGAATGGGAAGAGTGGAAATCGTTCCGACAGAGTTGACAGTCTACACAAAAGGCCGGAATGGGTTGTTGTTCCGGACTTCCACAAACAATACGGAAGGCGCGCTAGAAAAAGCGATAGAGGGCATAGATTTAACCGACGATAGATGGCTAAGGAAAAGCGCGGTTTCCGGAGACAGGCTGAAAGCGGTTAACGACGCCCTTTTGCGTGAAGGGATAGACCAGTTGCTCCGACAGACGAAGCAGGTGGGATAGATGGACAACATCGAAAAAGGGTATTTCAGAGTTTCGGTTCCCCAGGAATCGGCTACACCAACGGTGAGTTTTATTAACAAGTTTTCGGGAAGATGTGGAAAGATCGTTATACGCTGGAAAATCATACAACCTTTCTCGATTGTTAACAGCATACTTTCATTCGGTAAAGAAACAGAAAAAACCGAAGCCCTGTACCGGTTCTATCGTTTGGGCGACCGATTGTTGTTGCCGGGGTCTTCGTTAAAAGGAATGGCTCGCACCTATACGGCGGCGGTTTTCGGGCTAACATTCGCCGACGAGTTGTATGGACACTGCGATTATGGGATTATTGAGAGGGATGCAGATCGCAGAAACAAAAGAATCAATCACGCCTCGAAGGTATTCTTTGAGGATGTGTTTATCGATGAAAAAGCGCTAACCAAAGCCCCGACAATGGCGGCATTCTCGAAGAATAAAGCCGTTCCGGGAACCTTTAGGATTTATAAGCTTGCGCGTAGCGAAGAGATGAAAACTCGAAGCTTCCCGATAGAATGCCTCCCACCGGGTACGTTTTTCGATTCGGAAATCCAATATGTGGGGTTGTTGGATGAGCATCTCTCAGGTTTCCTTCTCAGTTTGGGTCTTCAAGAACACTACTCTTTCCCGCTAAAATGCGGAAGAGGAAAAAGTACGGGTTACGGGGCGCTTAAAGCTTCCGTCCTGAAAGTCCTCGAGTTTGATCGGCGTTCCGCTTTCTCTCCCCTTATCGATATAACAGAGGTAATTAAGGGTAAATTGACCCAAACTCCGGGAAAAATCGCAAAAAAGCCGCTAGAGAACTTGGAAATTCTCCGGATACACAGCAGTCAGTGAAGGAGTGTGAGGGGTTTTGCAGATAGAAAACGAAAAATTGCGAAAATTATACGATCACGTGACCGAAGAAATAGCAGACCTTTCTCGAGAAGACCAAAAACACCTTTCATCCAACAACCTCAAGAACTTCCAATCTTTAGTGATGGTTGAGGGGCTCGATGCGTATAGAGGTTTCAAACGAGCTCTGTCGTCTTTTCGGAGCAATGAGGCCCGAAAATACGAGCTTATGGAGCAATTTTTGGATGGGTTAAGGACGACTTTCGCAATAGAAGATGCCCTTACTCTTTCGACGTATATTGGGTATGCGGCGCGGATCAGCGCGTATGCCGCATCTTTAGCCGGGGAACAGCCGGAACAATACACACCCGCAATCGGAAAAGCCGACAAAACTCCGGCCGATAGGGGCAGTCGAAAACCGACGTCTTCAAGCGGCGTTACCCCGTTCGGAGAAGCTCTGGCGAAATTTCTTGAAGAGGATAAAAAAAGAAAGCGTTAAGGGTCGAGGGCGCGCCGTGTGAAACCTCTAAAAGCTCTTTTTCAAGTCCCGTAAATGCGAAAGACCTACCGGATAAGAGTTCGACAGGCCTTTTAAAGGCAAAAGATAGCCTCGCGCTGAGGGCACAGAGGGCACGGAGAGAACACAGAGAAACGTCTTGGGAACGTCGAAAGTTTTAGGTTATCGCGGGGTAGCCAAAGAGGCCCCGCGACCCGCTCTTTCTCCATATTCGTATGAAACGTATTAGAAACCGATAGATCGAAAGCGCAAAAGCCTATCGCGCCGTCGCGGAAAGAAGAAGCGCATACGCGGCGATGCTCTTGTGCAGGTCAGCGCGGGGTAACCGAAGGGGCCCCGCGGTCCCCCCATTCACTGAGCGCTTACGCCGCGATGCTGCACTTGGGTACTCTCCCAGAAAAAAACCATGCCAAACTAAAGTTTGGCGTTCCCAGGCAGTCTCAGATGTGTTCTAATCTCTCCTCTGTGTCCTCCGTGTTCTCTGTGCGAACCCCGGTTTTTCCTCTCAGGAAACTCTACAAACTAAAGTTTGTCGTTCCCAGTCGTTCCCATAGAGACAGGCCGACTGGAAGTCGGCCCCACGAATTGTCTTCGACCTTTTCTCTGTGTTCTCTGTGCCCTCTGTGCGAACCCCGTTTTTCCTCTCAGGAAACCCTGCCAAACTGAAGTTTAGCGCTCCCGCGGCGTTCCCAGGAAAAGGATATCGAAGGAGCCGCCGTATAAAACCGACGTACCTTCGGTAGCCGTTTTTCGATTTCTTTCGGTCAGTACGAGCCCCCTTTTTTCAGGACGTTCTACTAAAGTGTGTATACATTACTTGAGACACCAAAATGCCCTTGTGGAGGTGAAATGATGGGCTTCCTACAAGCTGTCTATAAGCTGGCTCAAAAAGATAGCGTGAGTAAAAGCGATCTATGGTCGCGGCTCGATCTGCCCGGTGATCCTGAAAACGGGCGGGTCATCCGAGTTGGTCTGAAAGTCTCCGCTTTTTGCGCCCCTTATACGGTCACTGGTATTGGAACGATAGATGTCGCCGATCTGTTGGCGGGCGATCTCTCCGAAGAGCAATGGAAAACACGGTATCTTTTTAGAGAGCCTTCTAGTCCGTCGACGGGTTGGAGATATACGCCGATAATAAAAATCGGCCAACCTACAACCTACGAAAAATTCGAGGAGTCGTGGCAAAAATTTCGTAAAACTCTTTCTGAAAAGACCTTCCCGGATTTTGAAAATAGCGGCGTTCTGGCTCCGGGTTCTACCGAAATCATCATCGTCGCTTTGGAGGAAAGAAAGCAAGAGATTTTCTCGTATATGGAAAAAAAACGCCCGCACACGTTGGTTTTCGGTATCGAGGAAAACGGCATTTTTCATTACCCGGGGGATCTCCAGCCTTTCGTCGATTACTGCGCGCACAAGCTCGGAAATCTCTCGAAGCCGTCAAGCGGAGGGATATGCAGCGTCTGCGCCGATCCATTGACAAACGTGTTCCATTTGGACAAAATCTTTTCTTTCGCCACCTTTGATAAACCCGGGTTCATTCCTGCCTTGAATTCCAACAATAAAGGAGGCGTTTTCCCTATCTGCGAACGGTGCTTTGATACGTTCACCCGGGGGAGGGCGATATTGGACCGCGATTTCACGGATTCGGACACTCTGCGCGGTTACAATTTGTGGGTCATTCCGGAGGTCCTCGGCGGTACGACGGGAGAGAAGATCACTCAAAGAAGTTTTGAGGACTATTTCAGAAGTAAGAAAACCTCTTCGGAGGCGCAAGTGCTACGGTATTTGACCAGTCTCGGTGAAAACCTCGTATTTCATTTCGTCATTTGGCAAAAAATGCAAGCGAAAGAATTGCTGCATCTGATGGTAGAAGACGTCTCCCCGAGTTGGCTGTCTACCCTCGAAAACCATTGGAAAGCCATCCGAAAATGCCTCTATCCCGAAGAGACTCCCGCCGCTAAGGATGACTTAAAGTACATGTTCTCCTTCATTTTCTTCATATTTTCCGAGCAGAGTCAGAAGAGCGACGAAGATAAAAGCGTTTTGACCAAAATCGCTATCGAGATCGTGTCGCGACTGCTGAGTAGACGATCCATTGACACTTTGTGGCTCAAATCGATATTCGTCTCCCGTTTTCCTTCGCTATTTTCTGGCCCGGGGAATCCCGAATTCAGCCTGCAAAAACAGTTAATGTTCATTGAATACGTTTCTATAGTTAATCAGTATGTAAATCGAATTACGAACTAAGCTTATAATAAGGAGGGCAACGATGACGCTCGGTTTCTTCGAAGAGTTTCAGGATCCATACTTGCATTCTCCCGAAGGCCAGGGAGTTTTTCTCGCCGGAGTGTGTCTAGGCCAGTTGGCGTTCCGGCAAGTCCAAGACAATGCAAAAATAGAAGATTCGCCATTATTCAAAAGAATAAACTTTGGAAAAATGACGATGAGGGACTTACAGCGCCACCTCTCACGAGTTCCAGAACTGACCCGCGCCTATCGTGTCGGGAATGCCGCTACCCTCGAGATGATTATGACTAAAGCGGGGGCGCTGATTCTTCAAGCCGGCTCCAAGGAAATGGGCGTTAAAGGGAATTTTGCTTTCACAATCGCCTTTATGAACTCTTTTGAATACATTAAAAAGATGTTTAAAGACGCTAACGACGATAAGGAGGAAAAAGATGTTCAAGAGTCGTAGAGAAATACTCTTTTTATACTCTGTAAAAGACGCGAACCCAAACGGAGACCCCTTGAATGCCAACCATCCCCGTTATGATGAAGAAACGGGTCAAGTCTTAGCTTCAGACGTGCGTATTAAACGGACAACCCGTGACGAATGGATAGCGCAGGGGGAAGAGGTCTTGGTCGATGGAGAAGCCGTGACCCTTTCGACAAGATATGGGGACTTGAAAAAGAAGTACGGAGAAAGCAACGCGGAAGACGTAATCGCGCATTGTATAGACGCGCGGGTCTTTGGAACGACCTTCGCCGTGGGTAAAGAAGCCTTTTCCTGGACCGGTCCCGTTCAGTTCAAATGGGGACGTTCGCTCCATCGAGTAAAAGTCGAGCTCGTCCAAGGAACCGCCGCCTTCGCCACTAGTGATAAGAGCACTCAGCGCTCTTTTCGCAACGAGTACATTGTCCCTTTCGCCCTTATAGCGACAAGCGCCATATGCAATCAAAACGCCTCGCGTTTCACGCGCGCCACGGACGATGATTTGGCGAAGCTGACGAACGCGCTCTGGTACGGAACACAAAACTTGATTACCAGAAGCAAAATGGAGCACACGCCGGTGCTATTGATAGAAATAATCTATAAGGAAGGGCACTCTTCCCACATCGGGAGTCTCGACGAACGGGTGTCTATATGCCGCCCAGATGGCGCCCCGTTTACAGAAGAAGAACAATACAAAATTCGTTCCTGGAAAGACTTCACCATCGATCTTTCTTCCTTGCAATCGAAATTGAACGAACAAGAAGATCGTATCGACTCCGTTTCTTTTATTCTCCACTCCGATGCGCGGGTGAAAGGGTTCGAGAAAGATCCTGTGACGAGGTAAGGAAATGGCCTGCGTATTTGACATTTCAGGAAGATACGCGATGTTTCGCAAATCGTATACAACGACTTCTTCGATCTCCTTTCCTTTCCCACCGCCAACCGCAGTCGCGGGGATTATCGGAGCCATCCTCGGTATTGTGCATAATGCGCACCGCAGCGCCGAATGCGCGGACTACTGGAACGAAATGGGTGGAACGAGGGTAGCTATCGGGATCAATCGTCCGATAAAGTGGTATCGAACTGGGATCAATTTCACGAATACCAAATCCAACAAAACCTCTGATCATACGCAAATAAAACACCAATTCATCAAAGAGCCTTCTTACCGGATATACGTGGATGGCCCGCTCGAAGATCGCTTATGCCAATGCCTAAAAAATCAACACTGCCACTTCTCTCCTTACCTGGGTGTTGCTTATTGTGAAGCGCGGATTGATTGGGTGGGACAGTACCCTATCCGTCAGGCCCAAAAAAACCGAAAACTCGATTCTGTGCTGCCTTTAGGTTCCACGATGCCGAAGATCGATATACGAGAAACGGGAAGCATCAATCAAACGCTCATGCCACTTCAGATGAGCGAGACGAGAATGGTGACTAAAACAGTGAGCGTATTGTATAAAACTGAAAAATCGCCTATCGTATTCAGGGAAGCCGATGAAACAGAGGTGATGGAGGTTGGAGAAGACGTCATTTCCTGGTTTGCTCCGTGGTAAAAGCCATCCCCACAAGATGCTGATCGATCATCTGAGGGGGGTCGAAAGAATCATACGTGAAATCACGCGCTGGCACGAACTCACGGTAGATTCAAAAGACCTGGAATTAATCGCCTTATCCCACGATATCGCGAAAGAGCATCCGCAATTTCAGATACATCTATTTAATCCCAAGGTCCGGTATGCGCACGCCGGACCTTCTTCTTTTTTTACGCTACATCAATCCGAAGACGTCTTGCTCGCGGAATTGGTGAGGAACCATCACGGCCAATTTGAGAATATCGACGCTGTCAGGAATTATTGGTTTTCTCGAGAAACAGAAGAAATCAATAGAACGATGAGGCAGATACTACCCAGTCTGAGCCTGACTGAAACGTTGTTTTGTGATATTAAAGATAGGTTGCTTCAGGCGGAATGGAACGAGGAAGACTGGTATCGGGCGCGCCTGTTGGCTTCTCTATTGACTACCGCGGATCGGATGGATGCGATGGATATGGCCCCATTTCAGTATGAGCTGCCCCAGAGAAAACTAACCTACGAGCAGCTATGCGGCGAATTCCCCTCTTCAGAGGTTACGAATTGGAGGATGAGGCTGGCGCGCTTCGTATTGGATAAAATACGAGATATGGAAGAAGGAAACCTATATACCCTAAGCCTTCCGACCGGAGCCGGAAAAACTATGTTGGGCATAGAGGCCGCCTTGAGTATGCAGCCCAAAACGATCATCTATTGCCTGCCTTTCATCACCATCGTCGATCAAGTTGCCGAGATCGCCCAGAGGATCTTCTCGAGCGTCCAGCAGGATCATCACCTCATTGAAGTAGAAAACCCGTTCATCCAAGCCTACCGTTATTGGAGCGAACCCGTCGTTGTCACAACCTTCGCCCATTTTTGGGAAGTGCTCTACAGCCCGCGAATGAACGATACGATGAACTTCCATCGATTGAAAGACGCGTTCGTCATTCTGGACGAAGTTCAATCCATTCCTTCAGACTATTGGAGTGGCTTCGGGAAAACCCTCCGGTTCCTTTCTAAAAAAATGAACACGACGTTTTTGCTTATGACGGCGACTCAGCCCGCCATCGCAGAAGGCGCCGAACTCGCTCAACCGGTGAAAATGGATTCTATTCAAAGCGCCCCAAGTCGTTATGAGGTTAAGAGGGTAGGAAAGGTACCTCTTCAAACGCTAGGCTCTTTACTTCCGGAAAGCGGATCCGGCTTAATCATTCTCAACACGCGACAATCGGCTCTCAAAGCCTACCAGCTCATAGCTCAAGGAGAGAGGAAAAGAAAAATGTTCTTCCTCTCGCGATGGGTCACTCCATTTGACCGATTTCACCGTCTGAAGACCGTTAAAGAGTATTTGGAGAACAAAAGAGAGTGTTTGCTCGTTGCTACGCAAGTGGTAGAGGCAGGGATCGACCTCGATTTTGACTGGGCGATTAGAGATATGGCGCCGCTCGATAGTATTATTCAGGCGGCAGGGCGGTGTAATCGAAATCGGTGCGCTCAACTTGGAACCGTTTATATACCTGAATTTTTATCGGAAAAAGACCACCCGTTGACTAGCTATGTGTACGACTCGCGACTTCTTTCCAAAACGAGAAAGGTCCTTCCTGATCACTTCTTAGAGAAAGACTCTCCCTTTTTAGTCGAAAAGTATTACCAAGAACTCCAAAAAGCGGTCGCACAAAAAGAGGCCTGGAAAGACATTACTACCGGCAAATGGGGGAATCGCCATTCGCTGATAAGCGAACGGATTCCCGAAGCGCTGGTCTTAATCGAAACCGATGGAAGTGTCGCAGAACTGTTCGAAGAAATCAGAGGCTTGCCAACAGGCATCGAAAGCATTGACAAGCGCAAGAAGCTTTGGAATCAGTTGCAACGACACGCAATTAACGCGCCCAACGGTATGATGCAAGCTTGGATTCGCGAAACAAGCAGCTTTTTTATAGATGAGGAGCGCCCTATCGTCGAAGAAATCGAAAACGGGATATACATCGTTCGCGCTCGAGAAAAGGGAGGTGTCTATTGCCCCGACACAGGATTTTCTGCTCCGCCTTCCTCAACGGAAGAAGTGGGATACGAATGAAGAGAACCCGAAGGAGGGTATCGGATGGCTTTACGGGAAGACGATGAACGATTGATCACGGGGTCGGCAATACTTTCCTATCACACCTGCGCCCTTCAAGCTTGGTTAACTATGAGGAGGTTCGCTCCCGATCAAGATAACCCTTTCTTAATAGTCGGCAGGCATATACATCGAAATAGCTATCACGAAAAAGGAGAAAAGGAAATCGAGTTGCCTGGCGCCAAAATCGACATCATCTGGACAGAAGAAACAGTAACGATCGTTGGAGAGATAAAAAAGTCCTCCCGTTCTGTAACTGGCGCCAAGCTTCAGCTGCTATTCTATCTAAAACTACTCGCAGACCGGGGAATCAGAGCAGAAGGAAGAATTATGATACCGGTCGAAAAGAAAACGATCGAAATCCATTGGAATGAACAAGCCCAAAAAGAACTTGAAGAGGTCATCGATCGTCTTAAAGCGCTTTCGGAAAGCGAAGCCCCGTGCCCGGAGAGGAAAAGCGCTTGCGGGAAATGTGGGTTCGCAGATTTTTGTTGGTCTTGAAGCGTTCTCGCTTTTCTAGATAATGACAGGTGAACGCCGTATCACGCACGGATAATAACCTTTCTATGGAGGTGGAAGATTGACTCCGCTTTATCTGTTTAAGAGCGGGACGTTTCATCGGGAAAACAATACCCTAAGCATTAGGAATGATGAGGAAATTAAATATGTTCCCATCGAAAATGTCTCCGAGATAAAAGTATTCGGTGAAGTAGACATCAACAAGCGCATACTAGAATTTTTGGCTCAAAACTGGATTCCTATGCATTTTTTTAATAGATTTGGCCATTACACGGGAACCTTCTATCCTTATGAATACCTTTCAAACGGTTGCACTGTACTACAACAGGCCTTGTGTTACCAAGATAAAGACAAACGCCTCGCCATCGCCGGGAAAATTCTTGAAGGGGCGAGCGCGAATATGAAAAGCGTTTTAAACTATTACAACCGTAGAAAAGGTGGATTCACAGAAACGATAGAGGGAATTGAGAACCTTCGGAAAAGGTTATTGGAGGCACGAAGTATAGAAGAATTGATGGCAATAGAAGGAAATATCAGAGAACTGTACTATCGCTCTTTCGACGATATTGTCAATAACGCTCTGTTTAATTTCGAAAGAAGAAGCAAGAAGCCTCCTGAAAACCATTTGAATACGCTTATCAGCTTTGGGAATAGCCTGCTCTATTCGACAACGCTTACCGAGCTGTACAAAACGGCCTTGGACCCGCGGATAGGGTTTTTGCATTCAACGAATTTTCGTAAGTTTTCTCTGAACCTAGACATAGCCGAAATATTCAAGCCAGTTCTCGTTGACCGCACTATCTTCGCGCTGATCAACAGGGGTCAACTGTCAGAACAGCATTTTAAGGGTGTAGAAGGCGGAATACACCTGAACGAACAAGGGAAAAAGACTTTTATTATAGAATATGAAAAACACTTAAACCAAACGGTTAAACACGAAAAGCTTAAACGAAATGTCTCCTACAGGACACTCATTCGGCACGAGGCTTACAAATTGATCAAAGCGGTATTGGGAATTCAACCATTCGAAGCCTATCACTATGCATAGAAAGGAGGTGTCCTGAATTATACGTAATTATGGCTTATGACGTAAATGAAAAACGTGTAAATAAAATTCTAAAAATCGGCAGGAAGTACCTCACTTGGGTTCAGAATTCACTTTTGGAAGGAGAGATATCTGAAGCAAAATTCACGAAACTCAAGTTGGAAATCCAAAAAAAAGCCAAAAAGGATGAAGACACCGTATGTTGGTATATTATGAAGGAAAAGAAATGGCTAAAGAAAGAAAATTTCGGAGTAGAAAAAGGAGAACCAAGTTTTATGATAGATTGAGCGAATCACGTTTTATCTGGACCTCGTTATATCACCGGGCTATTGTAGCGAAGTGCCAGGCATTGTTTAGGTAGTTTTTCCTCAGAACCTCCGCCTAGGAGCGCAGGCATTCAGTCTAGCGCGTTTTAGAAGAGAATAACCTTTCCGTCAGAGCCCTGAGGGCGCCGCACTATAGTGGGGCATATTTACTGGGACCGCCAACTTTTAAGTTGGCAGGTCTTTTCAAAACCAAAAGATAGTTTCGCACAGAGCACGCAGAGAGTACAGAGAGAACGCAGAGAAACGCTCTGGGAACGCCAACTTTTAAGTTGGCATGTCTTTCCAGGACCAAAAGATAGCCTCGCACAGAGTACACAGAGGGCATAGAGAGAACACAGAGAAACGCCCTGGGAACGCCAACTTTTAAGTTGGCATGTCTTGAAAAAAGGTTTCGCACAGAGAAAAAGGACACCTGCCAAACTGAAGTTTGGCGTTCCCAGGCGCTCTCAGATGTGTTCTAATCTCTCCTCTGTGTTCTCCGTGTTCTCTGTGCGAACCCCGTTTTTTCTCCTCAAGAACCCACGCCAAACTGAAGTTTGGCGTTCCCAGGCGCTCTCAGATGTGTTCTAATCTTTCCTTTGCGTCCTCCGTGTTCTCTGTGCGAACCCCGTTTTTTCCTCTCAGGAAAGCATCCAAAACTTAAGTTCGGCGTTCCCAGAGAAACGTGCAGCGCTCCCAACGCCGCCCCGAAGGCATTCCCAGTGAATCTCATCTCGTTCTTCCGTGCCCTTTACGATCTCTGTGCGAACCCTTTTTTTCGCACCCAGAAATCCGGTTCTCCTATTGTGGTATACTCGTTTCAAACCCATCGAAGGAGGACCACATGCGGACGTTCTGCACGGAAGGGCCGGTGGACCCGAAGCTGAATTACTACGTTCCCCGAACGGCGCTGGTCGCCGAGGGATTAAAGAAAGTCGAACAATGGCGGTATTTCACCATCTTCGCCCCCCGTCAGAGTGGGAAGACCACGTACTTCCAGTTCCTTATCGAAGGGATAAAAAAAGAAAAACCCAATTGGTTACCCGTGTGGATTTCTTTCGAACCGTATGGAACGAAGACCGAGAGGGAATTTCTTCATTCTTTCAGGCGAGATATGAACGTCTTTTTCCATTCGAGGGGCATTCCGCTTTCTATTCAACCTATTGACAGCATAGAGAGCATAAAGGACGAGTGTCTGCGCATTCAACGAGAAACCTCGAAAGACCTGATTCTCATCATCGATGAAATCGAGGGATTAAAAGAAGAAAAGACGCTTGGACTTTTTATGCATACGGTTAGGAACCTTTACCATCTAAAACGGGAGTACGGTTTACGCAGCGTGATTCTGACCGGGGTGAGCAACATCACGGGGATCATCCAGGACACCGCCAGCCCTTTCAATATCGCCGACCAGATCCAAGTCCCCTATTTCACCCGGGAGGAGGTCTACGACCTTCTGGCCCAACACGAACGGGAGACGGGGCAGCTCTTCGAAAACCCCGTCAAAGAGGGCATCTACGAGCAAACCTTAGGCCAGCCGGGCCTGGTGAACGCCCTCGCTCGCGACCTCGTGGAGAAGAAGTGCCCGAACGGGGAAGTCGTCGGTATGGACGCCTTCTACCTCACCATCGACCACTTCACCCGTATCTATATCGATAAAAACATCTCCAATATCGTCAGTAAGGCGAAACAGCACACGGAGCTTATGAAAGAAATCCTTTTCGGGAAAGAGGTTCCTTTCAACAACTACGATGAGACGATCAAATTCCTCTACGTAAACGGAGTGATCGACGATTGCGATGGCACGTGTTGCATTCCGATACCGCTGTACAAAAAAGCGCTCTACACGTGTTTCAAGCCCTTGTTCAATGGGGAGAAAGAACACTTCAAAAGCCCAATAGAGACGTACAAGAAATACGTGGACGAACGGGGACTGTTGGATGTGACGAAGCTCTTGTGGCGGTATATCGCCTACGTGAAGAACCGGGGAAACATCATCTTCAGCCAGGGGAAGGCGAGCGAAGGGGTCTACCACTACAACCTCGACGCGTTCTTCAGCACCTACGCAGAATTCGCGGACGCGAAATGCTTCGTGGAAACGCCTTTGGGTGGAGGACGAGTGGATTTACTCCTTCTTCAGGCTGGGAAGACGGACATCATCGAGATCAAGCGGTATGACGCGGACCAGTACGAAAAAAGCCAAGTACAATTGAAAGCGTATCTCGACAGAAGCGGGTTAAGCGAAGGACATCTGGTGATGTTCTCCGAGTACCACGAAGCAGAAGGGTACGAGAAAGTGGAGTGTGAAGGCAAGACCCTTCACCTCTGGATCATCCCGGTCAAACGGTCCGTACCGTCTGCGTAGGGATCATCAATAGGTCTCAGTGAAGCCCTATTGGGAACGCCAACTTTCAAGTTGGCAGGTCTTTTCAAAACCAAAAGATAGTTTCGCACAGAGTACGCAGAGGGCACGGAGAGAACACTGAGAAACGCCCTGGGAAAGCCTGGGAACGCCAACTTTCAAGTTGGCAGGTCTTTTCAAAACCAAAAGATAGTTTCACACAGAGCACGCAGAGAGCACGGAGAAAACACAGAGAAACGCCCTGGGAAAGCCTGGGAGCGCCAACTTTTAAGTTGGCAGGTCTTTTCAAGACCAAAAGATAGTTTCGCACAGAGTACACAGAGAGCACGGAGAGAACACAGAGAAACGCCCTGGGAACGCCAACTTTTAAGTTGGCAGGTCTTGAAAAAAGGTTTCGAACGGAGGACACAGAGAGAACAATGAACCCACGCCGCACAAAAGTGCGGCGTTTCTATTCCACAGAAACGTGTGCTCCGCCTTCTTTCTTTAAAAACCGTATCGCGCCGTCGCGAGAAAAAAGAGCGCTTACGCCGCGATGCTGCGCTTGGGAACGTTCCCAGAGCTCTCAGATGTGTTCTAATCTCTCTTTTGCGTCCTCTGTGTTCTCTGTGCGAACCCCATTTTTTTCCTCTCAGGAAACCATCCCAAACTTAAGTTCAACGTTCCCAGGCGGTCTCAGATGTGTTCTAATCTTTCCTTTGTGTTCTCCGTGTTCTCTGTGCGAACCCTTTTTTTCTTCTCAAGAACCCATGCCAAACTAAAGTTTGGCGTTCCCAGGCGCTCTCAGATGTGTTCTAATCTTTCCTTTGTGCCCTCCATGTTCTCTGTGCGAACCCCGTTTTTTCCTCTCAGGAACCCGTACCGCGCTAAAGTACGGCGTTCGCAAGGGTTCCCAAAGAACCGAGTAAAATAAAAGTTCGGCGCTTCTAGCGAAACTTTCGTGTAGGCGTTCAAAATAGAAAATCAAAAATGGAGGCGAGTTCCTGGACCCAATACTTGAGTATCGAAGGTTTGCACTTGCTGCAGGGTTTATAACCCGCTTTGATCGCCTCTACGTAGGTTTGGAAATATATCCTATTACTCTCGGCAGGTAGGGAACCGCAATCCAAATCGTGGAGCACTTTCGATTTGACGTTTCCTATATAACGGCCCTTTTGAGGATCAGGCTCAACGGTACTTTTGGAGTCTCCCTGCTTCACCGTACCCGCTGAGGGAGCGGGAGTTTCGCTCCAAAGCCCATATCCCTTTTCTTGCGCTTTTTCCTGGGCCTTAGCAAAAATCTCCATATAATCCTTACGGAAAGTATATTGTAGATAGGCATACCCAAATCCGTTTTCGACAATGGCGAGGTTCGCCAATACCCACTCTCCGTCGTCGCCTATTATCCAGAGATACCCCAATAGCCTTTTGTACACATCTCTGTGATCCCAATCGTAGCTCAGATAGACGTCTTGGTCAGTTTCGCATAGGCTTTTTAGGAACTCGGAGGCCTCTTGTCCATAGGCCTCAACCGCTTTCGTGGGGTGTACGGTCTCCGGTGTGTCCACCCCGATCAACCGGACCGTTTCCGTTCCTGTGGGTAATTTCACCTTGATGGTATCTCCGTCAACCACCCTCACGACTTGCGCATAGTCCGGCGTTATTTGCTCGCCAACTAAATTCGTGGGCGCCAAGTTTTCATAGGAATAGACGAGCTCTACACCATTTCTCGTCAAACTAAAGGTTATGCCGGTTAAAAGAATACAAAATAGAACAAAGAGCTTCTTTTTCATTAGCTACCCCCTAACGGTAATTCCACTATTGATTATAACACGATATAGGAGTCGCGCTTGATGGGCGCCCCTCGGGATATGTAGTCTAAAAAAGGACTAAAAGGTTTCTCACGGAGCCTACGGAGGACACGGAGGAATGATTCCCGTGAACGCCTTCAGGGCGCGCCAAAAAGCCATTCCGAACCGATGTTCGGCGTTCCCAGAAGTTCCCGATGCGCTCTCGAGAAACCAAAACATGCCGGACTAAAGTCCGGCGCTCCCAGAAGTTCCCGATGCGCTCCCAAGAAACACAGACATGCCGGACTAAAGTCCGGCGTTTCCGGAAGTTCCCGGAGGGACGTTCCTATCGGAGAAAACACCAGTAGAAGAAGAGTTGAAAGGTTGTTAAGGGGATCCCGACTTTCGAAAAATCCCAAAATGAGATGATTTCTCCCTTTTTTTCCGCGCTTTGTAGGATGATAATGTTGCTCGCCGCTCCTAAGATCATCAAATTTCCCGCTATCGTGCTCCCCGCGGCTAACGCGGTCAGCGCTTTCGTTTCAGCGTTTAACAGGAGGAGCAGGGGTAAATAGAGCGATACGAAGGGCACGTTGGAGATGAATTGGCTGGTTCCCGCGCTGAGGAGGAGGATCGTCGGAATCGCCCCCGCATCGAAATGCCTGACCATCTCTTGAAAGACCCCGGTGTTCCACACGCTTTGCATCAGGATAAACATCGAAGGGAAAAAAACGAGGGTTCGCCAATCGATGTGCCGCAAAATCTGCCAGCGTTTCGGACTCAATAATACGATAGGTAGGCAGGCCAGAATGGCGATGTAGGTCAACCGAAACTGGTCTCCAAACCCGAAGAGTACGGTAACGACTTTAAGGATGATTAAAAGGAACGTCAGATAGAAAGATATCGCAGATAGCTTCGCCAAATGCGCATCTTTGATCTCTTCGGAAACGCTTTCCATCCGCAAATTTACCCCTTTCTTCCTGTAGATAGCTTTGATGAAGACGTAGACGGCGAAGAGGTTGAGCAGGGTCGGAATCGTCAGATAGCGAAAGAACGTGACGAATGGGTTCTGAATCCCCCCATTCAAGGCCACCAATAGGTTTTGCGGGTTCCCGATCGGGCTGAAGACGCTTCCCGTGGTCACCGCGAAGGCCATCGCGAGTAGGAGGGGCTTCGGGGAAAGGTCCAGTTTTCTTCCCAAGATTATAAGCATAGGAGTCGCGACGATCACCATCGTGTCGTTGATAAAAAACGGAGAGAGTAAACCCATCGAAAATATGATATAGAGCAATAATTGATCATAGGTTTTAGCTTTGCTGAAAAACCGGAAGGAAAAATGGTTCATATACCCGCTGGCGCCAAAGGCCTCCCCGACGATGAACATCCCGAAAAGAAAGACGATCACGTCGTAGTTGACCGCCCTTACCGCCTCCATAGGCGATATCTGTCCCGTGATCAAGACCGCCACCGCTCCGCCAAGCATCACCTTCCAGGGTTTAATGCGTATAGACCCGATCCGTCGCACCGCAATGAGAACGTAGACGAAAAGCAAAACGACAAGCGGGAAATATATCTTGGAAAAAAAGGCGTTTACCATCTCCGACACCCTCTCCCGAACGCCTTCGCCGATAATCGCGGCTATTCTAACATAAATAAGGAAAAGGGAAAGGGAAAGCGATTCTATTTCTTTCTCCTGTTTTGTATGTTATAATCTGGTCTGATCCTCTCGGCTTTTTCGCGCTTAGGACGCGGGAAGCGACTGTGTGGGCTATACGAAAGGCGTTTGCGCCGATCCATATGGTAACGCTCTATACTTCACCCCTAAGATCGGTTTGCGCGAGTCGGCCTTTTACCTTGATGAGAACCGGTCTATTCTATTGAGAGCCCTGGTCTCCTATCATAGGGATTTTATAGAAGATACGTCTGGGGATCTCCGTCTCATCATCAATACATAAGGAAGGTGTTTTTTTTCGTGGAACCTGAACCTCTGAGTTATAGCTCGTTAGCTTTTGAGATCCTGCTCCTGTTCGTTTTACTTGGTTTTTCCGCTTTTTTCTCCAGTTCTGAGACCGCGTTATCTTCGATGAGCAAATTGAAGCTCAAGAGTATGCTGGACCAAACGGATAATGCAGAGAAGAAGAAAGTGATCCATACGGCTTTGCATAAACCGAATCAGTTGCTCACGACCATTCTGGTCCTCAACAATTTCGTCAACATTTTCGCCTCGTCGCTTTCTACACTGATCGTCCTTCGCTGGCTTCCTCCAGGAAACGCGAGCACGGCGGCTGCGATTTCAACCGGCGTGATGACCTTCGTCATCCTCATCTTCGGTGAGATTACCCCGAAGATTTTTTCGACGCAGCGCGCCGAACGGATCTTTCATCGCTGCATTTCGTTCATTTCTTTCGCCAGTTACGTACTTTCACCCCTTGTCTTTCTTTTAGTCGCGATCAGCAATTTTTTTATCCGTATCCTCGGCGGCAAGAAGGTTCAAGAACCCCCGTTCATCACAGAAGATGACATTCTCTCAGTTATGAGTGTCGGGGAAAAGGAAGGAGCGATCGAACTGGAAGAAAGAAAAATGCTAACCGGCGCGCTCGAAATGAAAGAAACAACGGTCAGGGAGATCATGGTCCCGCGTGTCGATATGGTCGTTCTCGAAGAGAATAAAACGCTCCAAGATGCGATAAAAACGATACAAGAGGAGGGTTTCTCACGGTTTCCCGTGTTCAGGGACAACGTGGACAATATCATCGGCGTTGTATACGCGAAAGATATCCTTAAAACGCTTCACGAGAGAGGATATGAGGTCCTGCCCAAGATGAAGGTCAAGGAGATTATGCATCCGCCATTCTTTATCCCGGAAACGAAAAAGATCAACGCCTTGCTCCAGGATTTCAAACTAAATTTGGTCCACCTGGCCGTCATCGTAGATGAGTACGGGGGCACCGAAGGTTTGGTGACCATCGAGGATATCATCGAACAGGTCATGGGCGAGATTATGGACGAGTTCGACGAAGGCGAAAACACCGGGGTTAGAAAGACCTCCGATTTTGAATACATCATAGACTCAAAGGTGCCGATCAACGATATCGAGCGCGAACTCGACATCGACTTTCCAGACACGGAGTTTGAAACCCTCGGAGGTTATCTTCTGGAGAGGTTTGAACGGGTTCCGAAGGTCGGAGAGGAGATGCAGGTGAACGGCTTCCATTTCAAGATTCTCGCCGCGAGCAGAAGTAAAATCGAAAAAATAAGGTTCAAAATAATCAAATAGATCTAGTCGCCCGTCCAGAATACCTCTTTCTAAACGGGTGAAGAAAGGATGGATTGTGGAAAAACGAATCGTTACGGTCGAAAATTTGATAAAAAAAGCGATTCAAGTGATGAAGAAGAGCTATTCCCCCTACTCTCATTTTGCGGTGGGCGCGGCTTTGCTCTCAAAATCTGGAAAGGTGTATGTCGGTACGAACGTTGAAAACGCGTCTTATGGCCTCTCGATATGCGCCGAGCGGTCCGCCGTCGTTAGCGCCGTGAGCGCAGGAGACAGGGCCTTCGACTGTATAGTCGTGGCGACCAACACAAACCCGCCCTCTTCTCCATGCGGGGCTTGTCGCCAATTCTTGAGCGAGTTTGGTGATTTCCCGGTGATCCTGGTAAACCCGCAAGGAGACCGTATGGACACAACGGTAGACGGATTGTTGCCCTATTCTTTCCGGCTGAATCGGTCCGAATAGACAGCTAGTCTTCTTCGGCGGCCTGCCCGGCAAGTCCGTCAAGAATGGATTCCAAACGCGCCTTTTCTGCTTCTCCAAAGACATAGATCGTATATCGGCCGACTTCCGTGTGGGCTATCTCGTAATCGGATGGTATGGTGCCAAGGAGGGCTTCAGGGATTCGGGAAGGGTTTCGGGGATCTTTGGATCGAAACAATAGAAGGGCAACCGGCGCCGCATCGCCCTCTAATTCCAGTTTGACCATCAGGACGGAGTACCCCGGATGTTCTTGCGCCTCGATGTTAGCAAGGGTGTAAAACCTTACCAGATGTGTGATGAACCTTTCAAAATCGTAGTAGAGCGCGCCGTGCGCGGAAAGAGGCCCAGCATTTCCTTCTCCTAAGCCATCCGAGTTTGCGATGCTCGCGTCAGTGGTTTTCGTGCCATCATCCCAAAAGGGTAAACTCCTGTAGAAGTTCATATCTTCCGAAAAGACTTCTCTCTCATACGGAAAGAGATGCTCATAGAGCATGATCGAAAGAGAATCCGCCTTCTCATATTCGATCTTGATGAATTGGTAACTGTCGCGCATTAGGATCAAGCGGTATTGACTGTGGTCTGGCAGGTTGATCACGACAAAAGAGGCCGGCAGTCCCGTATAAAGAACCTCTGAAACGCTGAATGTGATCGGACAGCTCTTCAATTTTTCGATCAGAAGGTCTTCGAGGTCTTTCAAAGGAACATCCACCTTCGTCTTCGTTCCGTTTTGCACGAGGTAGCCCTCGTCTTCGAAGCGAAACCAGGTTACTTCAAAGGGCATCTTCAAGGTCACGATCTTTTGGTCTGCAGACCGTATGAAGTATTCATAGCGAAACCGGTTTTTTGAACCGCTTTCTAAAAAAATACGGGTGCCCTGAACACTTTGGGACTCGTAGGCTTTCAATAGGCCCGCGATGTACTCATGCGCATTCCCCGATGAGTCCGGAGAGGTCGCGCCGGTGATCTGAAATCCATAAAGCGACGAGGTAAGCGTTAAAAAATAAAAAAAAATGCCGAACAGGAGAAGAGATCTACCCTTCCCCATACGGCATCCCAGAGGATGTGCGGCTTTTTGAAACCTAGTCACCATCATTGACGATGTATAGTATTCTTTCGGGATCTACGTAATCTTGCGGTGAGATGGACTTCTTGTCATTTCGAGGAGTTCCCGAAATCGTCATCGAAGCGTTGGAAGTGGGAGTGATCGAATGAATCGTAGTGCTTAGGATTTTCTCAAACCTTTGGTTGATGATCCGGGATTCGATGAAGGCTGTCACGGCGAAAAAGCATAAGAAGGCGACGGCAACGGAACCGGCCAATTGGTAAGGCAGCAGCTTTTTCTGTCGTATTCTTTTGACTAGCTTTTGCTTGCCGTGAGCGCTGGGAGAGAAGGATATCCGCGCTTTCTGCATTTGTATGAAGGTTTTATAGGTGGAAAAGGCCTTTTGACACTGAGGACAACCTTCCAAATGCGCTTTGAGTTCTTTGATCTCTTCGAATGTCAACTCCTTATCGAGATACCGGTCCATATACTCTTCACGAACGAGCTTACAATTCATTATTCTCCTCCCTGATTCTCTTCTTCCCGCAATCCATAGTAGGTTGTCAATAACTTTTTCAGTCGTTTTCGAGCATAATGGATCTTGCTTTTTACGGTCCCAAGAGGTTTTTCGACGATACTCGCTATCTCTTCATATTCCAAATCCTGTACGTCTCTCAGTCGAATCAGCTCTTGATCTTCCGCCGATAGCCGTTTGAGGATGGCCTCCATATCTTCAGAATCGAATTGTTTCTCTACCGCGATCTCTACATTATGGTCTGCTACAGGCTCGAGCTGGCCCGGTTCTTCTGAATCGAAATCGGTCATCGTCTCGGATCGTTTTGCGTACTTTTTCAATTGATCCTTGCATACGTTCACCGCGATCCTGTAAAGCCAAGTAGAAAAAGTGGAGTCACCTTTAAATTGCTTAATGCTTTTATAGACCCGTAAGAACACTTCTTGGATGACATCGTCCACATCATCTACGTTCAAATAGGACTTCGCGATGGACCCGATTAAGCCGGCATACTCGTCGTAGAGCTTCTCGTAAGCCCAAGTTCGCTTTTCTCTAAGAGCGCAAACAAAAAGGTTGTCGCCGTTTCTTTCTGTGTCTAACGGCCTCTTACCCCGTTTTTTTCGGGAAAGCAACCTCGAACCCCCTCGTTTATAAGACTGGAAAAAAAGGAATAAAGTTCAAAAAAGACGAGCAAATCGCCCCTTACCACTCCTTGCTCGAAGTATAACACATTTCGAAAGAACCACGCAACGAAAAGAAAAAACCCGACCTAGTCGGGTATTTGGTGCCGAGAGAGGGACTCGAACCCTCATGAGGGATCAACCTCGCCGGTTTTTGAGACCGGTGCGTCTGCCGGTTCCGCCATCTCGGCATCTTGGTGGAGCCGATGGGATTCGAACCCACGGCTTCTACCTTGCGAAGGTAGCGCTCTCCCAATTGAGCTACGGCCCCAGCGAACTAAAAAGCGAGGGTATTATAGCACACTAAAGAAGGTAGGTCAACCGTTTTGTGGGTATAACATCGCGGTACACCAAAATGGGAACGCCGAACTTTAGTTCGGCAGGTCTTTTCTCTTTCAGGGAGAACGCGGTCCCTTGCCTGTTTTCCTCCGTGTTCTCTGTGACCTCTGTGCGAACCCTGTTTTTTGATCTTTTGAACGGATGAAAGGGGTATCGCGCCGTCGCGAAAAGAAAGGACGCTTACGCCGCGATGCCCGTGGGGTAATCGCGGGGTAAGTGTTTTTTACGACCCCGCGATCCCCCTTTTGTCTTTTTACTCCGCGGTGCTGCGCTTGGGAACGCCCTGGGAACGCCGGACTTTAGTCCGGCATATCTTTTCTTTTTCCGAGAGAAACCTGCCCCTTGCCATTTTTTCCTCCGTGTTCTCTGTGACCTCTGTGCGAACCCTGTTTTTTGATCTTTTGAACGAATGAAAGGGGTATCGCGCCGTCGCGAAAAGAAGGGGCGCTTACGCCGCGATGCCCTCCCTCAAAAGCGTATCGCGCCCCCACGAAAAGAAGAGGCGCTTACGACGCGATGACTACAACGACATAAAAAGCGTCCGGTCGATTCTGGCCTTTTTTCTTGATAGCACCTCATCACTTGGCGCGCGACCGTTTTTTGCAGTTGGCCTCTCTTCCTATTTCAGCGAAAAAATGGTATAATTTTAGGAAGCGCCGAAACCGTGGTAATAGACTGCTACCGAAGGGAACAGGGGAAAATTGAATCAACAGAATCGAATGATCAAAATCATCCATACCCTACTCAACCTCGATATCGTTCACTCCGATGAAGGCGTCAACCTGCTCGCTGAAGAAATCGGGGCTTTGTTGAATGTCCAGGAGTGTTCGATCTTCGTATACGAGAAAGAAAAACTCGCCTTCCGATTGATAGGCACTTCGATTCTGGATCGACGTTTCGTTAAGCAGTTCAAGATCAAAGAATTCCAAGTCCCTTCTATCCAAGACCTAAAACGCGGCTCGTCCGTCTTCTTGGAAAAAAAGGCGCTAGAAGACGAAAATCGTAAATTCGAATCAGAAAACCTACTAATTTGTCCGATCCTCGATGACGGCCTCTTAGACAGCCTCATCTTTTTGGGGGATGAGTCTCCGGAAAAGCTTCAGGCCCTGGATATAAAGAATTATGATTTCTTTCGTATTCTGGGGAAGATCATCCGCTTGTCCATCGAGAATCGCTTGCTCTACGAAAACGTGGGGAAGTTGCTCGGCTTAACGCGATTGAGCGACGTCGTGACAAAAACCGAGGCCATCTCCGAACTCTATGAACGCTCGCTTAAAATGACGTGCGACGTGCTCAATGTGGAAAACGGTTCGATCTGGTTGGCTAATGCCGAGGGGGATCTGGAGATCGGCTACTGGTACGGCTTAAACGAGAACCAACTGTTAAAACGCACGATTCCAGTCGGGCACGGTATGGTGGGATGGTGCTATAAACATAAGAAGCCGATGCTGTCCATCTCCGTGAAGAAAGACCCGCGCGCAGCCCTGGATATGCTGGCTGTCGACATTAAATCGTCGATAGCGGTCCCACTCTTCCACGAAAACGAGATCTTCGGTGTCATCATCTTGATCAACCGCAAAGACCAAGAGCTCTACCGACCCTACAAACACTTCGACGAGTTTGACTTGGCTTTGTTGGAGGACTTCGCCGCGCGTATCTCTTTGATCGTTTCCAAAATGACATACTACAACCAGCTATCCAAAGATTACAAGGAACTCAGCGAATTGAGCGCCTCCAACGAAAGTTTGCTCGAAACGCAAAAAGAGCAGGTTAACCTCCTAAAAAACATCACCGCTATCAACCGCGCAATGCGTGAAAGCTATGATATACAGAACATCTATACGATCCTGCTGTTAGGAGCCACCGAATACGCCGGGCTGGGGTTCGACCGCGCGATGCTTCTCGCCAAAGATATAAAGAGTCAAACGTTGATCCCTCGCTATTGGATGGCCCGCCGCGAACAAGAGGGAACGCGAGGAAGCGGTTCGGCCACGGGCAAATATGGCAACCTTTCTCAGCATTTGAGAGAGAAGGCGATTATGACCGACCTAAAGGAGTATGAGTCGGACAAACTTCGGAATCGCGTCTTTCCCTACAAAAGCCACGCCATCTTTGAAAAAGCGGTCTTACGCAAAAAAATCGTCCAAGTTACTCCGGAGATGATCCGGGAGTGGGGTAACGAGTATCGTGAATTGAAAAACTTGCTGGAGACGGACCACTTCATCGTCGTTCCGCTCGTCGGAAGACTAGAAACCGTCGCGGTTTTGATCGTCGATCATTTCTCTTCTCAACGTGTGGTGAAACCCCACTTGATCGAGAGTTTGAAAATATTCGCGGATAACGCCGGCTTAGCCCTCGAGAACGTGCTCAATTATGACGAGCTTCGGGCGAAAACGTTGACCCTCGAACGCCAAACCTCGCTTCTCAACTACCACCGCGAGTTCTCGCAGAGTATTCTAGAAAGTTTGGATGTGGCCATCGTTGTGTTGGACCGGGAAAACAAGATCCGCGAATGGAATCGTCGAGCGGAAACGCTTTTCCAAAGAGCGAAGGAACAGGTCCTCGGAATGGGCTTCGATATGCTGGGCCCCGCCGTTTTCGACCTGCTCAATGTCGCGGATCGCGTCTATGAAGTGAAGAACACGATCTTGTTGACGAAATACGAGTATTCGGGGAAGGAGAGCAAACAATACCTCGATATCAAGTTCACTCCGTTACGTTCCCTGGAGATGGCCAGAATCGAGGGTATCATCATTATGTTTGACGATGTCACCCAAAAGAAACTTTTGGAGGACGAAATCCATCGTCAAGAAAAGCTGGCTTCCCTGGGAGAAATGTCCGCGCGCGTTGCCCATGAGATACGGAACCCTTTGTCTGTCATCGGCGGTTTCGCCAACCGATTGATCAATTCCATCGAAACGGAGATGAAGGAAAAATCCCTTCGATACCTCGCCATCCTCAATTCCGAAGTCGAACGTTTGGAAGGTATCGTCGAAGAGATATTGGAATTCAGCCGGCCTAGGCAGCGTTTGGAATTCGTGGAATTCAACATAAGCGATGTGATCGAAGACCTACGAATCCTCTATCAAGACAAGGCGGAGGAGAAGGGGATACGTTTGACAACGGACATCGCGGGTGAAATGCTTTTTGGAGACAAGCGCCGTATTAAACAAGCCTTGATTAACCTGATCCAAAACGCTTTGGAAGCGGGCGTGACGTTCGTCAGCATCAACGGATACCGTCAAGATGCCTATTATTATTGTGAGATAAAAAACGATGGGGAAAAGATTTCCGAATCCGTTGTCAAAAACCTTTTCTCTCCCTTTTTTACGACCAAGGTCACAGGTACCGGTTTAGGACTGCCGATCTCGAAAAAAATAATCGAGGAAGAGCATGGCGGGAAAATTTTTATCCATGGAGTGGGGGATCAAAAGGTCAAAGAAACGGTGTTTGTCGTTCAATTGCCGATAGAGAACCATCCAATCGGAACGACTTAGTCGAAAAGTTTTAAATACCTATGAGAATAGGAGGAATGACATGGAAAAACCAAGGATTATGGTTGTCGAAGACGAAGACAATATGCGGTTTTTAATCTCCGAGGAGCTCAGCGATGAAGGGTACCTCGTCGATACGGCCGCGAACGGATCGGAGTGCCTTCGAAAATTCGAAGAGGGATCCTACGATCTGGTGACCATTGATATAGAGATGCCCGATATGTCCGGATTGGAGTTGGCTGGCCTCTTGCGCGAGCGGAAAATCCCCGTTCGCATCATACTTCTCACCGCCTACAGCCACTACAAATCCGATCTGTCTTCTTGGGCGGCCGACGCCTATATCGTAAAAAGCTCAAATTTCTTGGAACTGAAGAGCACGATCAAGGAACTGCTGAACGCAACGAACGCTTAATCTGTTCGTTAGGTCTCGTGTTTTCTAAACCGACGGGAGGAATAGAATAGACTATGGAATACAAGGATACGCTGCAGTTGCCTAAAACGAGTTTTCCGATGCGGGCTAACCTTCCGCAAAAAGAACCCGAAATTCTCCGTTATTGGCAAGAGATCGGCCTGGAGGCCTATATCTCCGAAGAACGGGCGAATTCCCCGAAGAAGGTCTTGCACGACGGCCCGCCTTACGCGAATGGAGAAATCCACGTGGGAACCGCGCTCAACAAAATTTTAAAAGACTGTATCGTCAAGTATTGGACGATGCAGGGCTATCAATCGCCTTTCAAACCCGGATGGGACACGCACGGGTTACCGATCGAGCACCGCGTGTTCACCGAACTTGGCGACAAAAGCAAAAAGATGGATAAGATGGAAATACGGAAAGCCTGTCAAGCGTACGCGAAAAAGTACGTAGACTTGCAGAGGGAAGAGTTTATCCGTCTGGGCATACGCGGGAAGTGGGCCGACCCCTATCTTACCTTTCTTCCCGCTTATGAAGCCGGGGTGTATGAGGTTTTCCGAGAACTGGTGAAAAAAGGAAACGTCTATCGCAGCAAAAAGGTGGTTCATTGGTGTTACAGTTGTGAAACAGCGCTCGCCGAAGCCGAAATCGAGTACGCGGAAGACACTTCCGACTCTATCTACGTGAAGTTTGCTCTCGAAGGTGCGGAGAACACCTATATCGTCATCTGGACGACCACCCCTTGGACACTACCCGCTAACCTCGCGATTGCGGTACACCCCGATTTCGACTACGCTTACGTGGACATAGATGGAGAAACGTGGGTGCTGGCCGAAAAACTCGTCGAGCCGTTGATGAAAAAGACAAATCGATCTCGGTATCGTGTCCTCCGGACGGTTAAAGGCACGCAACTAGAAAACAAGCGCGCCCGCCACCCCTTCATCGACCGCGATTCTCTGATCGTTCTCGCCGATTACGTCGATCTTGAAACCGGCTCCGGGTGCGTTCACACCGCCCCTGGACACGGACAGGAAGATTATCTGACGGGTTTAAAATACGGGCTGGATATATATTCTCCAGTGAATTCTCAGGGAAAGTTCACCGAGGACGTGAAGGACTACGAAGGCCAGTTCATCTTCTCCGCTAATCCGGCCATCGTTCAGCACCTGAAGGAGTCCGGTCATCTGATATGGTCGGAAAAATATAAGCACCCATACCCTCATTGCTGGCGGTGCAAAAAGCCCGTTCTGTTCCGCGCCACCGAACAGTGGTTCATTCGGGTGGACGGCGACGATCTACGCGAAAAAGCCCTAGATCAAATTGACCATGTCCACTGGGTCCCCGATTGGGGAAAAAACCGCATTCTAGCGATGGTCCGAGATCGGCCGGATTGGTGCATTTCGCGCCAGCGGGTTTGGGGAATCCCAATCCCGGCGTTCTTTTGCCAATCATGCGGAAATACGGTGATGACTGAGGAGACCATCTCCCACCTGATTCCGATCGTCGAGAGGGAAGGAACGGACGTTTGGTTCGAGCAACCGCCCGAAAGCCTACTTCCGGAAGGGTTTCGTTGCCCGTATTGCGGAGGTAAAAACCTAAAAAAAGAAGAAGATATATTGGATGTGTGGATAGACTCGGGCTCTTCCTTCGAGTCGGTTATGGCGGCAGATCCGGAATTGGGGTTCCCCGCCGAACTCTATCTCGAGGGAAGCGACCAACACCGAGGCTGGTTTCAGTCTTCGCTGTTCCTATCCGTCGCAAAAAGAGGGATTGCGCCCTACAAAGAAGTCGTCACTCACGGGTTCATACGGGATGGCAAAGGGATAAAGATGAGCAAATCCCTCGGAAATGTCATCGTACCTCACGAAGTATACGACAAATATGGCGCCGAAATTCTCAGACTTTGGACCGCGACGGCTGATTACCGAAACGATATCAACCTGTCTATGGACATCATTCTCCAGCAGGTGGATGTCTATAAAAAGATACGCAACACGATGCGTT
>Ga0302237_1000479_pt1 | contig 36273 bp, 26 predicted proteins | sample AAG_UR_Ala_MG_FD_193530 | JGI IMG/M metagenome (GOLD analysis project Ga0302237, IMG submission 193530) | Enriched activated sludge microbial communities from anaerobic digester in WTTP, New Holstein, Wisconsin, United States - AAG_UR_Ala | ecosystem: Engineered > Bioreactor > Anaerobic >... | reverse complement strand
TCGATTATGGAACATCGCCCCTCCTTATAATAATCAGGATTAGTATAATCTGTATTATACTAATTACGATTATACCATTTATTCAAAGAACTTGAAAGATATGGAATCCTTTCACGAAGGAGAGCTTGGGGCCTCTCGTGTAGCGTATTTTTCGGAGCGCCGACTCTTTAGGTCGGCATGGGTTTAGTTGCTCGAAGCAAAAGACTCTATCCATGAAGGCTGCGAATGGAAAAGGAGTATCGCGCGAAGGAGGGCTTGGAACCTCTCGTATAGCGTATTTTTTGGAGCGCCGACTCTTTAGGTCGGCATGGGTTATTTCTCCAAACCAAGCGAAAAGGAACAATAAAAGAAAAGGCATGCCCGACTAAAGATCAGGCGCTCCACCCTCGAGCAACGGTTTAGTTGCTCGAAGCAAAAGACTCTATCAACGAAGGCGGCGAATGGACAAGGAGTATCGCTCGAAGGAGGGCTTGGGGCCTCTCGTGTAGCGCATTTATGGGAGCGCCGACTCTTTAGGTCGGCATGGGTTTAGTTACTCGAAGTAAAAGACTCTATCCATGAAGGCAGAGAACGGAAAAGGAGTATCGCTCGAAGGAGGGCTTGGGGCCTCTCGTGTAGCGCATTTATGGGAGCGCCGACTCTTTAGGTCGGCATGGGTTTTTTTCTCCAAACCAAACGAAAAAGAACAATAAAAGAAAGGGCATGTCCGACTAAAGATCGGGCGCTTCATCCTTACCCTCATATGTCTTCATGTCTTTCGTGTATCTCCCATACTTGGGTTTTCTATCCGTCTTCGATCGCGGCTCGGGCGTTTTCCGGAACCGTCCCCTATTATGCTCGCATCACTCAAAATCTCGCCTATCTAATCCGCTTTGCCGAATAATCGACTGCAAAGTACCAATACGTAACTCATAATAGTTTGGAATCGGAACCGTTATTGTTTCAGTAGTTGTTCTTTTTTGCATGATAATGTGGCGGCCACGTCTTCGGACTTCTTCAAAACCATGGTTGCGAAGAATAGCACATACTTCTCTTGCGGATAGAATACGTAGTTTACCCAACATTCACCTCAATGCTGGTCACAAATATATCGTCGTGTACTCTATTTTTAATCTCCTCTGAAGACGCTGTTTCAAAAAAAAGCTCCAAAGCTTCTCTGAGATTGTTTCGAGCTTCTTCTACGCTACACCCTTGGCTAGCAATATCGAGTTCAGGACATAGAGAAACAAATCCATCTCCATCACGTTCAATTATTGCAGTTAACTTCATTCCATCCTCCTTTTTGCGTTGTAGACACCAAAAAAGGACCACATAATTTCAGGGTTAGCTTTTCAAAATATAGTCGCTTCTCGACTACATTATAACACTATGATGCCGTTGTTTTGTATCAGACAGCAACAATCGTGACCTCGTATGCCCGATCTTATGACTCTATCAGTGCAACCGCACATTAAATGGGCAGTGCTGAATGGGTAACATAAAATCCCGAAGTGGGGCTTGGAACGTCTCGTATAGCGTATTTTTCGGAGCGCCGACTCTTTAGGTCGGCATGGGTTTAGTTACTCGAAGTAAAAGACTCTATCCACGAAGGCGGCGAATGGACAAGAAGTATCGCACGAAGTAGGGCTTGGAACCTCTCGTGTAGCGTATTTTTCGGAGCGCCGACTCTTTAGGTCGGCATGGGTTTTTTCTCCAAACCAAGCGAAAAGGAACAATAAAAGAAAAGGCATGCCCGACTAAAGATCGGGCGCTTCATCCTCGGGCATGGGTTTAGTTACTCGAAGCAAAAGACTCCATCCATGAAGGCTGAGAATGGAAAAGGAGTATCGCTCGAAGGAGGGCTTGGGGCCTCTCGTGTAGCGTATTTTTCGGAGCGCCGACTCTTTAGGTCGGCATGGGTTTTTTCTCCAAACCAAACTAAAAGGAACAATAGAACAAAGGGTATGCCCGACTAAAGATCGGGCGCTTCATCCTCGGGTATGGGTTTAGTTACTCAATACAAAAGAATCTGTCCACGAAGGTGGCGAATGGACAAGAAGTATCGCACGAAGGAAAGTACGACGAAGGGTGTGGAGCGACTTGGAGCCTCTCGTGGAGCGTATTTTTTGGAGCGCCGACTCTTTAGGTCGGCATGGGTTTTTTTCTCCAAACCAAACGAAAAAGAACAATAAAAGAAAGGGTCTGCCCGACTAAAGATCGGGCGCTCCAACCATCGTGTACTCCAAAAGTCGGGTATTCCAATCATTTAGCTCTCCATTGAGGCCATCGTTTTCACGCAATAATGAATCGTGTAGAAACTATAAAACCATTGGGTCGATGTACCGCAACGAATAATAGAGATAGGGAGAAAAATGCCGCGACCAAAACCGGGCCCCGAGGACGTTGGCGGTCTCGTGCTCCACGAAAAGCCGGTGAAAACCGTTTTCAGAAGCCCATTGCATCGATTTTTGGAGCAACGAAGCGCCGATTCCTTTCCCTCGAAACGCAGGTTTCAGGTAAGCCCCTTTTATTTGAGCGGTGTTCGTCTCTCTAAGCAGGAATCCTTCCGTATCCTCCTCACGGCTGGATTCCCCGACGATGAAGAAACCCGATGGAACACCCTCTTCCTCATAAACGAAAATATGGTTGCCCTCCGCGATCAAATTTTCCAAATCTGCGCGTATTCCATCGCGATCAGTATCTTTGAGGATGAAGGTGGGGGCTTGCGGATAAAACGCGCGATGCTCCTGTTCTATTTCGATCATCGAATCGACAGAAAAAAACTCCGAAATCCCTGAATCGGGCGCGCCTTCTTGGGTGGCGCATTCTGTCACCCGTTCCGCTAAGATCGCGCCGAAACCCAAAAGATACAAAGTCTCGGTTAGCGATTGATCGTGCGCTAAGTGGCCGATGATATGGAGCGAAAGCTTGTTTTCGGCCCATACGGCGCTGAGCCCCTGATACATCAACTGATAGATTTCGGATTTTCCGTCTTCGATCGCGGCGTGGGCGTATTCCGGAACGATAACGGCCGGTTGGGATTTGAAGCGAAACTGATCTCCGGTGAGCATAAATCCGACCATTTTCGCATCGTCGAATACGCAAACACCTGTTTTTAGTCATGCAAACGTGACCACTAATGGTCAAAAATTGACCACCCCTTCGGAGTAAAAAAAGTCAACCAGAAATGATACGATGGGGATCATTTCTGGAGGTGAAGAGGGTGAGTAAAATGGCAAAAGAAGTCGATGAAATCATGCAAACGTACGAAGAAGACGGGACTTACAAAGGGACAGCGGACAAAATAGGGGTCGCACGAAACACCGTGAAGAAGTATGTCAAGCTGTACAACGCGGCAAGAGAAGAAGAGGAATCAGAGGATCAGGAAGAGAACGGGGCCAAAAACCGAAGGATCGAAGAAATGACACATCGCCCCTGGGAACTGCGATTGAATGAGCTTCTCAAAGAAACCATGGGACAAAGACGGAAAAAGATGCGAACGAAAGCGAGTACACTTTATCGCAATCTCGCAGACGAAGGATACAAAGTGAGTTATTCCTCGGTAAAACGGCGGGTTCAGGCGATCAAAGACCAATATACCCCAAGAGAAACCTTTATCCGACAGGAACACCCGATCGGGAAGGATGTGGAGTTTGATTGGGGTGAGGTATTCTTCGACTACGGTTGTGCAGAGGTCAAGCGATTCATGGGTGTATTCACCTTTCCGCACGGGATGTATCGCTTTGCCCGGATCTATGCCCATCAATCGATGCTGGAAGTGCTGGATATCCATCTCAAACTCTTCGACCATCTGGGGGGCGTCCCCAAAGAGATCGTCTATGACAACATGAAAACGGTCGTCATCACCCCTGGCAAAAAGCGCTTCAACCCGCAAATGATACAGTTTTCCACCTATTATGGTTTCTCGATTCGTATGTGCAATGTCGGAAAGCCAAACGAAAAAGGAAGCGTGGAAAACTCGGTAAGTTTTGTGCGAAGGGAAGCATTCAGCTTGAAGCATACGTTTCGAGATGACGGAGATGTCAACGCTTACCTGGAACAAAAGTTGGAAAAGATGAATCGCTACACGGTATACGAAAGGACAAAAACGCCTTTTGATGCGATGGAAGAAGAGAAAAGCCATTTCAAACAGCTTCCCGGCAGCAGATGGATAAATGCGCGCGAAGAAAGCCGGATCATAAATAAATATTCGATGATCAGTGTGGATGGGAATCATTACAGCGTCCCGGACACCTTCTTCCCAAGGAAGATAGCGATTCGCATTCTCGTAGACAAAATAGAGCTGTTGAACGAACAAAGGTGCATAGGAACCCATGAACGCTTAAGCGGCAAAGGGCAATATCGCTTGGAAATCACACATTACCTGGAGACCTTCAAAAGAAAGCCCGGAGCGCTGGCGCAGTCCTCGGCCCTCCGAGCTCAAGCGAACAGCCTCCAACAGCTATTCGATCATCATTATACCAAAAAACCAAAAGCGTTCATAGACATTTTGGAGCTCTTGTACCAAACGAGTCCAAGGCAGCTGGTTGCGTTGATTGAGCGGCTACAAAGCCAAGGGATCATCCCCACAGCGGATATACTGAAGAACCTCTTGGAACAAAAAGAAAGCATCCCAGCCCCCGCTTTGGACACCTATCATCTGGATATACCGGTAAAACATGAAGGGCTGGACACCTTTGACAGGCTGATTGTGAGGAACCAGGGATGAGCGCGGCGAACAATTCCCCTCAAGAACGCAGCCAACAGTGGTATTTCAAACAGCTACGACTCCCGACCATGACCGCACAATACGAGGCGGTACTGAAAAGACTGCCGAAGCCTGAACAGGAAAGATACCGGCAATGGATTGGGGACCTTCTCCGCAGTGAATACGAAGGAAGGCAACTCAAAGGACAACAAAAACGGATTCGAATGGCCCAATTCCCGATATGCAAACGATTTGAAGAGCTGGAAAGAAACGCCTTACCACAGGACGCGCAAGACCATTTAGAAGCATTAGAGAATCTGAGCTTTATGGAAAAAAACCAGAATGTACTGATGATCGGGAACGCCGGCACCGGTAAGTCGCATGTTGCCTTGGCCACAGGCATTCGAGCCTGTGAAAAAGGATACCAGGTGTGGTTTCGAACGGCGGCGGGATTGATTAACGAACTAAAAGAAAGTAAAACCGCGCGACAGTTGGTTCAATATGGGAAAAAAATCCAAAAAATCGATTTGCTGATTCTGGACGAAGTAGGATACATCTCATTCGACAAAGAGGGGGCAGAGCTTCTATTCAGCCATTTAGCCCTGAGATACGAGACGAAAAGCACGATTGTCACCACGAACCTTAACTTTAGCGAATGGAACAAGATATTCCAAGATCAGGCATTGACCATCGCAATACTGGATCGATTGACCCAAAATGCGCTGATCATAAACATGAACGGCAACAGCTATCGAAGGAGAAAACAATAAGGGGAGAACTCGAAACCATAAAGGGTACCTCCGCTACGCTTCGGTACCCTTTATGATAAAATCACACTGGTCAAATATTGACCATAAGTGGTCAAATATTCGTGAGCCAAACACACCAAGGTCTGCCACAGGTACGCATCGAAGGTTGCCTCCGTCACATAACGGTAAATGTGAACTTCTGGATTCATGTTGCCCTGACGAATGATACGACCGGAACGCTGTTCAAGGTCGCCGGGTCTCCAGGGTGCATCAAGGTCGTGGAGAGCGATAAGTCTGTCCTGGACGTTCATACCGGCTCCCATCTTAAAGGTAGAACCCATAAGAACACGGACTTGACCCGAACGGACTTTGCTGAAAAGCTCCTTCTTGCGAGCTTCGGTGTTTGCCTCGTGGATGAAAGCAATCTGTTCTCTCGGAATACCACGCTCCACCAATTTGTCTCTGATGTCGTCATAGACGGTGAAACGCTGTTCTTCCTCCGTGCCGCCGTCCTTTTCTGCAAGATGCTCCAATGCTCGGATTTCCGGGCTATCAAGGTTTCCTGCGGGAGCTTTGGCAGCTCTCTTGGACGGTGTGTTTTTCGGTGTGCTCAAATCGCAGAACACGAGCTGGGTCAGCTTGTCAGCGTGACCGTCCTCCCAAATGCGATGAATGTTATCCACGCACATATTGACCTTGCTTGTCGGTTCATCGGGAAGGTTGGGGTTAATGATACGTTGGTCGAGACCGAGCTTGCGACCGTCTGAGGTAATGCGGAGCATATTGTCCACGGACGGGTCAACCTTACCCGAATGAACCGCAGCGGCTCGTTCGGACAACTCCTGCACCATAGCCTTTTGGATTTCCGTAGGCTGTGCCACTTCGTTGTGGTAGATAGGTGTCGGGGTCGGTAGGTTGAGCTGGTCGGCTGTCTTAATGTCTGCCGCTTCTTTGAACAGGTTCATCAGTTCGGGCAGATTGAAAAACTTTGCAAATCGGGTTCTTGCTCGGTAGCCCGTACCCTCCGGTGCAAGCTCAATGGCGGTTGTGGTCTCACCGAAAGTGGAAGCCCAACAGTCAAAGTGAGCGAGTCCCTTGCCTCTGATGGTGTCGTGCTGAAGGTATCGCATCATCGTGTAAAGCTCCGTCATCGAATTGCTGACGGGTGTGCCCGTTGCGAATACCACGCCTCGGTTGTCGGTTATCTCGTCGATATAACGGCACTTAAGCAGCATATCCGAGGACTTCTGTGCATCGGTGGTCGAAAGACCTGCCACGTTTCGCATCTTCGTGTAGAGGAACAAATTCTTGTAATTGTGTGCCTCGTCCACATACAGACGGTCAACGCCGAGCTGTTCAAAGGTGATTACATCATCCTTGCGGGAACTGTCCTGCAATTTCTGTAGTCTTGTCTCCAAGCCCTTTTTGGTTCTCTCCAAGGACTTGATTGTGAAGCGTTCGGCTCGGCTCGCCTTGAGTTCTTCCAAGCCCTCCTCAATCTCCGCAATCTGCTCCTGCAGAAGTCGCTCCTGTCTCTCCTGGGAAACAGGAATACGCTCAAACTGGCTGTGCCCGATGATAATGGCATCATAGTCGCCGGTGGCAATTCTGCCGCAGAACTTTTTGCGGTTTCTCGGCTCAAAGTCCTTTTTGGTTGCGGCAAGAATATTGGCAGAAGGATAAAGACGGAGGAACTCACTTGCCCATTGTTCGGTCAAGTGGTTGGGAACGACAAACAGCGGCTTTTGGCAAAGCCCAAGGCGTTTGCTTTCCATAGCGGCGGCGACCATTTCAAAGGTCTTGCCTGCGCCAACTTCGTGTGCAAGCAAGGTGTTCCCGCCGTAGAGAATGTGAGCAACGGCACCCCGCTGATGTTCACGGAGCTTGATTTCGGGGTTCATACCGCTGAACACAATATGCGAGCCGTCGTACTCACGGGGACGGTTGGAATTGAAAAGCTCATTGTACTTTGTGACAAGCTCCTGTCGTCTGTCCGGGTCTCTCCAAATCCAATCCTGGAACGCATCTTTGATTGCCTGCTGCTTCTGCTGTGCAAGGGTCGTTTCCTTGGCGTTCAGCACACGTCTTTCCTTGCCGTCGGGGTCAGTTACGGTGTCATAGATACGAACATCACGCAGATTCAGAGTGTCCTCCAAAATCTTGTAGGCGTTGGCTCTGTCCGTGCCGTAGGTCATATAGGCGTTTACGTCGCTGTAGGACGGCTGAGATTTACCGGTGATGTTCCACTCTGCCGAGAACGGCGAGTAGTTCACTTCAATGCTTCTGCGAAGATAATACGGAGGCTCAAAGGTCTCCACCATAAACTGCTGAATATAGCTCTTGTCAATCCATGTCGCACCAAGTCGAACTTCGATTTCAGAGGCATCCAGCTCTTTGGGCTGTGCCATTTTCAGAGCTTCCACATTGTCGGCAATCTCGTTGCGGTGGTTCGCATCTTCGGGAAGAAGGTCAAGAGCTTTCTGATAGTAGGCGAGCTTTTCACGGACGTTACCGGAGAGGAAATCATCAGCAGTACGCCAAGTATACGAGCCATCGGGCTTTCTGTTGAAGTCCATATAGATAACGCTACGCAAATCGCTTGCCAGTTCTTCTTCGCTCTTGCCGGTGAGAGAGGACATATACTCCATATCCACACGGGCTTTCTCTGCGATAGAAACTGCCAGAGCTTCCGCAGCCGTGTCAACCGAGGTCACGACCTCGCTGGGCTTAATGGTACGCTTGGTGAACATATCCGCTTTGCGTTTAAGGTTGTTGTCCTCGTCGAGAACTTCCAATGAGCAAAGCAGATAATAGGAGCTGTCGTCTGCAAAGGCGAGAGCGTTGCCACGACTGTTAATCAAGCCGTGTTTTGCTGTGAATTTGTCGTAGAGGTCGTTCAGCTCTCTTTGGGTCTCACGGATAGAGGCATCCGAAACGAAACCGTCCATCTGCTGACCGATGAGCTTTTGAACGCAATCACGAAGCTCCACCATACCCTTAACACGCTCCGTTGCCGTAGCGTTGAGTTCGGGTTTTACCATTCGGCTGTTTTCTCTGTAGTAAACGTCGCCGTCCACTACGGTGTAGCTGTAGTTCTTTACGTTCGGGTCTGCAGGGATAGAGGTATCAATGGCTTCACCTTCACCGAGTTCGGGAAGCTCGGCTTCGGTATAAGTGCCATTGATGTTTTGGATAGCGTATTTGAGCTGAACGCCAAGGTCTAAATTCTCATACGGCTCTACAGTAAAATCCTGTTTGCCGTACTGTGTGCTTTCCGAGGTCTGGCGACCAAGCACCATTTCGGGGTTGTCCAGAAAATAGCTGTTGATGGCAAACCCGTCGTCGTTCTTGCCAAGATGCACCCAATCGGGTTCAATCTCAATCGGTCGGTCACGCTTCTGCAGGAAGATGATGTCAGATACGACTTCCGTTCCTGCGTTTGCCTTGAACGCATTGTTCGGCAAGCGGATAGCACCGAGCAGGTCGGCTCTCTGTGCGATATACTTACGCACTTCGGGAGATTGCTTATCCATTGTGTAGCGAGAGGTCACGAACGCAACCACGCCGCCCGGTCGAACTTGGTCAAGAGCTTTTGCGAAGAAATAATCGTGGATGGAGAAACCGAGCTTGTTATAAGCACGGTCGTTTACTTGGTACTGACCGAAAGGCACGTTGCCGATAGCGAGGTCATAGAAGTCTCGTCTGTCGGTGGTCTCAAAGCCTGCGATAGTAATGTCTGCCTTGGGGTAAAGCTGTTTTGCAATTCGCCCTGTGATGCTGTCCAGTTCCACGCCGTAGAGCTTGCTGTTCTGCATCGCTTCGGGGCAGACAGCCAAAGAAGTTGCCGACGCCCATAGACGGCTCCAGGATGTTGCCGGTCTCAAAGCCCATATTGCCAACGGCTTCATAGATTGCCTTAATGACGGTAGGGCTTGTGAAGTGAGCGTTCAGCGTGGAGCTTCGTGCTGCGGCATATTCTTCGGGAGAAAGGGTTGCGTACAGCTCTGCGAACTCGTTCTTCCAGTTATCCTTTGTTTCGTCAAAGGCATCTGCCAGACCGCCCCAACCGACATATTTCGACAAAATAACCTGTTCTTCCGGTGTAGCTTGTCTGCCGTCAAACTCCAATTCTTTTAGAAGATTGATGGCATCCATATTCATACGGAACTTTGCTTTTGCACCACCTTCGCCCAAGTGGTCGTCAGTGATTTGGAAGTTGTGAAGCTCCGGTTTCGGTTCTGCGCTGGTCGGCTCTGCAGGCAGCTCCGCAGTACGCTGTGCTTCGCTGATCTCCACGAGCCTACGCATAAACTCAATAGATTCGCTCCTGAAAATCGGAAAGCCCGTTTGGTTCTGGAAGGTCACGTCCTGCAGGCTAACGCTTCCGAAGTCAAGATTTACGCTATCAACGATAAATCTGCGACCGTCAATCTCATAGGTGGACTCACGAGGGACAAGGTGTTCGGCTGCAAACTCCGCATCGGTCATACGAGGTGGTTCATCGGGATGAAGAACCGCTTGTACTTTGTCACGGAGACCGGGTTCCAGCTTCAGCTCGGCATTATCAATCCAGTCGTACGCATCGTTCCAGTTTGCAAAGCTGATAGGATAGCTGTCCGTGTTGGCATAGAAAACGATAGGCTCGCCGGAATATCCAACGTTGTGCTGATACACATAGCCTGCCACGTTCATAGCTTCCACAATGGTCTGCTGTTCATCGGTCAACCTTGCAATCGCTTCATTTCGTTTCGCTTCCTGTTCGGCTTCCCACGCTTCAACGGACTCGGAAAGTGACTTCACATCTGCGTTTACCTGCTGAATAAAAGGGTCATTGTCGAGCTTTTCGGGTTCGACCAATTCGCCGTTCACGATACCACGCTGGGCAAGCTCCGCACGGATATACACGGGGTCAATATCGTCCAGACGGTCGTATTCCTCTTGGGTATAAAACCTGTCCTCCTTGATGAGTTGTGCCACTCGGCGCTGTACCTTTGCCCAGGACATTTCATAATCAATGTCCGTTCCTGTCACGGTGATGTGCAGGGGCTTCGATACGTCGCCGCCGTATTCCTTGGAGAGCCAAGCGGCTGTGTCACGCTCACGGGCGTGGTCTGCCATATAGCGAACCACGGAACGCTTGCTTTCTATATCGCCATTCCATCTTTGCAGAGCTTCATCAATTTCAGCTTGCGTGATTTCACGGGAGACAACGGGAGCTTCAACTGTCGCAGATGGGGACTCATTTGGGGCTTCAGTAACGCTTACAGGCTCGATTTCGGGTTCTTGGGATAATTCCTCAACCGCAGGGAGAACGGGCAAGGAACGGCTTATATGCTCGTTTACGATGCCGTTAAACTCCGAGACAGTAACGCCGTGGGTGGCACGGAGTTTTTCTACGGACTGCTCCAAATTGTGGGCAGGAATACCGCACATTTCCACTCGACCGGCACCGGCAACGGGGTGTGTAGTCAAATTAAGGTCAAGCAGCTTTGCAGCGGTTTTTGCATCCTCGCCGTACATTTCAAAGAAATCTCCGACTTGGAAAAGCACAATGTCATCGGGGTGTTCGTGCTTGATGTCATTGTAAGCATCCATCAGCTTGCGGAACTGTCCCTCACGGGTCTGCATTTCCTCATACTTGGCTTTCTGTTCGGGGGTGAAATATCTGCCGTTTCGGATAAGGTTTTCAAAGCGTGTGAGAACCTTGTTCCAGTTCAGCTCCACATCGGCACAATCGGGCTTCTGCAAGCGGATGCCCTTGCCGGAGCTGTCAATCCATCCACGACCGGATACAGAGTGAGAGCTGCCGCCGATACCGTACTCGTTCTTTAGGAAGTCTGCCTTTTCCTTAGAGTTGTGAGAACCGGTAAGATAACCGTAAATACGACCCTTGCCGCCCTCGACATTACTGCCTCGGTTCAAGGTCGCATCAATCTCGTCCTCGGTGATGAACATTCCCACCTTCGGCACTTCTGCCATATCGGAGGTATATTCACGCCTTGGCAAGTCAAGGTCTTGCAGAGCGTTCCAAATCTCAACGGGCTTGTGGTAGTGGAAACGCATCACATCACGGTCTGCTTTGTAGGCATCCATAAAAGCGGAGTAATCGGCAGACAGCATTTCACGGAAAGTGTGGTCTTTCAAATCCTCTGCGAGCCTTGCGGTCGCATCGGGAAAACCGCCTCTGCGGTAGTCCTGCAAAGTGCCGAGAACATTCTGCTCCCTGGCTTCATCGCTCAAATCCCCACGGATATACCACAGCTTATGAGAAAGCTCGGTACGCTCGTGAAGCTCCGCTTCGGCAAGCTCCACATTGGTGGCGTATTTACCCTCGTCCATAAGCTGACCGATACGCTCGGCGGCATCCTCCCAGGAAATGACCTGTGCGGTCTTGGAATATCTCGCCGTTCTGCCTTTGGCAAGGTGAATACCGTCCTCGGCATACCATACCGAGAACTCACCACGCTCGGACTTTAAGCCTGCACCACCGTAATATTCTTTTTGGAGCAGGGGCACGATTTCCTCCATCGGTTTTTGCTTCTGGAAAGCGGCGGCAACGACCATACGAGTATTCTCGGAGTTGCTTGCAAGGCGAAGCACATCGTCAATATCCTCCTGGGCAAAAGAAAAAGCGAAGGGTGCAGGTTTTACACTCTCCGCTTCATCAATGAAGGATATTTGTTCTTGTTCACTTGGGAATAACCCTACGTCAAAGAGGGTTAGCTGACCGTTTATGCGTAAATCAGTTCTGCGAGAATTGTTTCTTCGGCTTGTGCTTTGAGGTTGTTCATCAAGCCCGTCCACATCATCGGGTCGCTGGCTTTCAGTTCCTCAGTCACGCCGTTCAGCTTCATCAATTCGGGCATCATCTGTTCCATTCTGCGGTTCGCCGTCTCGTCGATTTCCCTCAGATGCGGGTACAGGGTCTCCGACAGAATCATCTGGTTCCACAGCACTTGTCTGTGCTCCTGCAGATACTTCTTCCTCATCCTGCCGTACTTGCCCAGGGGCTTCGTCTCGGTGTCGGATAGAGTCAGATTCGGGATGAAGTAATCCCCGTTCTTCGTGTAATTCAATGTGTTCTCCATAATTCTGTGTCCTTTCTGCCTGATTCTGCAGGCTTGCTTCTCGCTCATAATTTTTGACCGTAACTGCAATCTGCCGCAAAATCTGTTCGCTGCTGTTGGAAACAGCCGAGCCGAGCACGGCAATGGTATCACGGGTGTTGAAGTCGAATACGCTTAAAAAGTCCTCGTGCTCAAAGTAGTCGCTGGGGTTAAGACCACAGCGGGACATAAGAGCGTAGGTGGTGCTGACGGTAGCGGCATTGCGGAACGCAACCTCTACGTTATAATCATCATACTCCTCAAGGAAGGAATCGGCAAGGATGCCGAGGATGTCACGGCTGTTGTCGTTCCAGTATTCGGTCACGAGCTTGGAAGCAACCTGCTCCAGTTGGTCGGCAAGACCTTTTCCACCGGACACGCCATAGCGGTTTTCCAGAGCTGCGGTAACAGCGTCTTGATGCTCGTCCTTGTATTCCCAAAGATTAAGGCGGCGAGAGTTCTCTCTGCCGCCCGTATCGGAAACATCAAACACATATTTGAGCCTTGGATTGTCGCCGGAAGTGTCAATCAAAGCGATACCCTTGGTGCCACGACGGACATATCTGCCCATCTGCTTATTCCAAAGGTCGTAATCGGCACAGGCAGTTGCGTTTGGCTTTTGAGCGAAAATCATCAACTGCTCGTGGAACGGGTACTTATACAGCCGTCCCATTGTTTCAAGGAACGCCGTCCACTCTCCGAAACTGCCTGTGACCTGCTTTGCGGTGTGGTCTGCCATTTGAGCGTAAAAACTTAATTTACTCGGCATCCACGTCCTCCTCATCATCAAAATCGGGGTAAAGCTCCACCTTTGCAAATTCCTCATCCGTAATAGCGGAGAGCTTTTCAATGGTGGAATCGGTCAAGCGGCGAAGCTCGGCTTCATCAGCTCCAAGCTCGCCACGCATTTCCGACAGAGCTTCGATAAGCCCTGTGCGTGTACCCGTGTCGTAGATACACATAAGGTTCATTTCATCGTTTGAGAAGTTCATATTAAATCCCTTTCCGCACTTCTGTGCTGTGTCGTTTGCTGTCTGTCCTCGGTTTGGTACTGACGGAGCTTTGCGAGAACGGACGGTTTCTTTGATTTGGTTTCTTCCTTCTTGGGAACAGGAGCTTTGACCGGCTCTTTCGGTGCGTTATTGATAACACCATCAATCATACCGTAGTCATCCTCCATCTGCATTTCTGCGTTTTTCAGATAATTGTCGGTATTGTGGAAGTTGTGCAGCTCCTTATATCCAACGCTGTCAACGTAGTGATAGGATACCACACCTGCCTGCTTTAACGCCACGATGTCGCTGATAGAAAGGCTGTGTCCTGTGAAGTCCTGGGGGTGCTCGATGTTGAAAACACGGTACAAATCCTCTAACTTATCCATCTGGCTGCCGTCCTTGGTGAGTGCTCCGGTATAGATAAGCTCATAATTTTCGTACTGCGGTTCAATGCCCTTGGATTTCAGATAGTCGGAGTTCATAAAGCGAATATCCGTGGTGGCATCGTCACGCTTCAACTGATAGATAGCGTAGGTGTCACCGGGACTTTCAAGGAACGCCTGCTCACGCTTCTGGCGGATAATATCGGCATCCATAGGCGGCACTTCGTTTTTGATGGCATCCCAATCCTCACGGGTGATACCAAAGCAACCGGAGAACAGAACAATGTCCTCGGTGTCGAACGCCATAGCTTCGGTATTGCCCTCGTAGAGCATATAAATGGGAACATCACGCTCAAACAGCTCCAACGCTCGCTCCTTGGAAAGAGGAAGCATATCCGAATCCATATAGCCGTAAGCATTCATCGCCTCGATTGACATTGACGGGTCAGGCATATATCCGTTGTCGGGAGCCTGGACAGGGGTTTCCTCCTGCACTTTGAGAGCAATTTCATCAATGACATCGTTGCTGTCACTTGTGGGATTTTCGTCCTCGGATACGTCGGGAGTGGTCTCCGTAGCTACCTCTGCGGTCTCAACCGTCATTTCAGCCTCACGCTCTTTCATAATATCGGCATAGTGACGGTCTATGTCGGTAATCAGCTCGGAGGAAGTGCTGTTGATGGTTTCAAGGCTTGCACGAAGCTCTTTCAGTTCTTTATCCTTCGACCAGGTAGCGATATAACCGAAGCTGTTTTCTCCCGTTGCAATACCATAATAAGCACAAACGGCAAAGGAAATACTCTCGGCTTCGACCTCCTCGGTGTTGCGGTCTTTTCGCTGTTCGTTGAAGAATCGGTAAGCGGAAATCTCACCGCCGACAAAATTGAGACCTTCTTCCTCGGTGAAGGTCAGCCGTCCATTTTCGCCAAGGCCAAGGGGCTTGGCTGTAATAACCGAACCGGCGTGATTGACAGTAACGTGGTTTTCCACCGTGATAGGCTGTCCTGGGTCATCGTCAGAGCCACGCAGGTCATAGACATACATTCCTTCGGGAATGGTGGCAGGGTCAATGCGACCGTTGGAGAACAGACCGGGTACATCGAAAATCTCGACCTCTTGATACTTTTCGGCATCTTTCGGTTCTTCGATTTTCTTCTGATTGTGGAGCTTGGAGTGTGCGATTTCGTGGACGACGGCAGAGACCGTTTGCACTTCGCTCATACCCTCACGGATGGTAATTCGCTGATTATCCAGGGAAAAATAGCCGTCTGCGTTATCCGCAATCGGCTTGAAGTCAATCGGTACGGGAGAGGAACGCCGCAAGGCTTCCATAAAGACCTCGTAGTTCTGCACATTGCCCTGGAGGTCAGAGGCGAGCTGCGGCAGGGGTTTTCCGTCTGTCTGCGACACATCAAAGACGGTGACGGGCTTGAACATCGGGATTTTGATTTCCTTTTCCTCGATGATAACCTTGCCGTTTGCATCCAGCATGGGCAGATTCGTATCGGGGTCTCGCTTTTCCTGCTCAATCTTCTTTTTGTAGGGCGTGGGAGCAATGATTTTAATGCCCTTTTCGCCCTTCATTACGTTACGCTCAAACTGGTCTCTCCACTTGTTGAAGCCTGCCACCAAGGTGGCGTCGGGCTTCTGCATATAGATGAGCATGGTATTGTTTACGCTGTACTTGTGAAAACGGCTCATCGTGCGGAGATACTCGGCGTACTTGTCCGACTGAAAGAGTTCTTCAATCCCTCTTTCTATGCTGTCGGTGATGTCTTTGAGTCTTTCCTTGTTGGTCTGTTTCTCATTTTCAGCCATAGAAAACTCCTTTCAAAAAAATTAGCAGCCTTAAACCGAAGTCTAAGACTGCTATGTAAATCTTTTGTTTTATGATTCAATAGACCGCATTGCTTTCTTGAATTGGAAATAAAACAAAATTGCAGTAAAGGTTACTGCTATGAAATCTGCTACCGGCTCTGCAAGGTAAACACCCATGGTTTTGTTTGAAACCATATGTGGCATAATATAAATCAATGGTAACAGCAGAATAAACTTTCTTGTAACTGCCACAATAATGGAACTTTTCGCATTGCCGAGGGCTGTGAAGGTCATCTGACAGGCAATCTGAATACCAAATAAAAACATGACTGCCATATAGATACGCAGAGCTTTTGACGCAAACTCGATCAGCGCTGTCTCTGGGGTAAAAATGCTCACAAAGAATTGTGGCATAAGCATTACAGCCAGCCAAAGTGTGACAGAATAAATCAGGCTTACCATTAATAAAACACGAAAAGTCTTTTTTACACGTTCTGTATTGGCTGCGCCATAATTATAGCTCGTAATTGGCTGGGCTCCCTGGGCGACTCCCAGTAAAGGCAGCATTGCAAACTGCATGACACTGGTAAGAATCGTCATTGCTCCTACCGCAATATCTCCACCATATTTCAGCAAGGAAGAATTGAAGCATACGGATATAACGCTTTCACTCGCCTGCATAATAAATGCCGCGGTTCCAAGTGCTATGCATGGGAACACAACTTTAGGCTTAATATTCAGATTCTTATATTTCAGTCTAAGTGTTGATTTCTTACTGCACAAAAATGCCACAACAATGATACATGAAACTGCCTGCGAAATAATGGTTGCCAAAGCAGCACCACGCACACCCATATTCAATCTGAAAATCATAATCGGGTCGAGGGTGATATTCAGAATTGCGCCGATTGCGACGGATACCATGGACACTTTTGTAAATCCTTCAGCAGTTACGAATGAGTTCATTCCCAATGTTAACTGCACAAACAATGTTCCAAGCGCATATATGTTCAAATAGGAAACAGCATATTCAATCGTATTTTCACTGGCTCCAAAAGCCAACAGTAAATTCTCTCCAAAAAGTAAAAGCACCGCTGTCAGAACGATTGAAGTAATGACCTGTAAAAGAAAACATCCACCAAGGGTTTGCTCTGCGCTGTCCATATCGCCTTTTCCCATCGAGATGGAAGCACGCGGCGCACCCCCTGAGCTTACAAGCCCTGCAAATGCCGACACAATCATAATAATAGGCATAGTCACACCGACACCAGTCAGAGCAAGATCGCCTGCATCCGGTATATGACCGATATAGATTGTGTCAACAATGTGGTACAACATATTGATCAACTGTGCTATCACCGTAGGAATTGCCAACTTAAAAAGCAGTTTTCCAACGGGCTGCGTACCTAAAAAATCCTTGTTATTTTCCACTGTAAACATCTCCTAACTGTTCGTATATTCCTTGATATTTCTGTTTACCTGCTCTGTAAACTGTTGCAGCATTTCCACTTCTTCCCTTGAAAATCCTGCAAATATTATTTCACAAAATTTGCTCTGTGCCGCACGCCCATCCGCAATGATGTCTTTTGCTTTGTCAGCCACACTTAAATGAATGGTTCTGTGGTTTCCTCCCTTATGTTCCCCTAAAATCAATCCTCGTTCCTGTAGGGAACGAATGGAAATAGATACATGGGACTTTGCAAGATGACGATATCTAACAATTTGAGTAGCTGTATCATACTGGGGATTGTTTGCTAAAAACATAAGAACTGTAAACTCCATATAGGTCAATCTGTATTTTTCATAGACAGGAGATATCATATTTTTATACACTTCTTCGACATCAACACAATGTGCAAAATAATTTATCACAAGCACACCTTCTTTCATTTTGAACTGCTCGTTTCTGAACATTATTATACTTCTTTTCTCTCTATTTATCAAGATGTTTATTTGAAAAAAATATATCCGAAATGTAAACATTCGTCCATATGTACAGAGCCGACCTATAAGAAACACCCATAGGTCGGCTTTGCCTTATTTCCCGAAGTCCAGGTTGTAAAGGGTCTTGGCTCCGTCGTCAGTCATCACGAGGGTAGCATCATAGGACTTGCCGGTTTTCTCGGAGAAGATACCTTTAACGGAAATACGCCCGTTTTTCAGCAAGGTTGCCGCCATTTTCTTTGTCAGCGAGATTTTCTTGCCCGTGAGGAACTTGTTGTCTTTCCACAGACCGAAGCGGCAGTCGTTGGTTTCGCAGAAAAAGCCCTTTTTGCTTTCGGTCACATCGCCGCCGCAGCGAGGACATTTGCCGATAACATCACGACCGGACGGGAACAGAACCTCCGCCCCCTTAATGACAGAATAGGTCTTGATAAGGTCATTGACCATAAGGGAGATTTCAGCCATAAAAGTGTCCGCATCCAGTTCTCCACGCTCCACCATTTTCAGCTTGTGCTCCCATTCAGCGGTGAGCAAGGGGGATTGAAGCTGTTCGGGCAGAACGGTAATGAGAGATACACCCGTCTGAGCAGGAATAAGGCTGACGGTCTTTTTCGCTTTCTTTCGCTCCACAAAGCCCGTGGCAATCAGCTTTTCGATGATACCGGCTCTCGTTGCAGGCGTTCCCAAACCCTTTCTCTCGGCATCTTCGGGCATATCCTTTGCTCCTGCCACTTCCATAGCGGAGAGCAGGGAGTCCTCGGTGAAGTGTGCCGGAGGTTTGGTGGTTCCTTCCTTGATTTCGGAGCCTGCCACGGTCAATTCGTCGCCGTTATGGAGTTCGGGCAGTACCTTGTAAGTTTGTTCCTTTTCGTTGTAGGCTTTCCAACCCACATTGGTAATCGTCTTGCCATTGGCGGTAAAAGCGGTGCTGCCGCAGATGATTTCAGCGGTGGTTTCACGGAACCGGTATGCCTCGCTGACTGCACGAAGTACCTGCTTGGCAATCATAGAGAGGATTTCACGCTCTCCTGCAGGCAGAATGTTCAAATCGGTCTTGGCGGCAACCGTTGTAGGGATAATAGCGTGGTGGTCTGACACCTTTTTGCTGTTGCAGATCTGCTCACGCAGAACTACAGCAGGTGCAGACACTTTGCAAATACCAACCGAGCAATCGACCACGGCATTTACGCCGTCTGACATATCATCGGTGAGATAACGGCTGTCGGTTCGGGGATAAGTGCAGAGCTTCTTTTCATAAAGGCTCTGAACGTAATCGAGGGTCTGCTGTGCGGTGTAGCCGAGCTGACGATTCGCTTCTCTCTGGAGCGTGGTCAAATCATAGAGTGCCGGAGCTTTCTCGCTCTTTTCCTTGCTTGTAACGGACTCCACCACAACAGGTTCGTTTGCTTTAGGAATGACCGCCTCCGCATCGGACTTTTTCTTGAACTTCTCGCTTGCGGCTGTAAACGAACCGAAGTCAAGCTCTGACGTGTAGAAGGGTTCGGGCTTGAACGCTCCAATATCCGCTTCACGCTGAACGAGCAGAGCGAGGGTCGGAGAAACCACACGACCGACATTCAAAGTACGGTGATACAGTACGGAGAACAAGCGAGTTGCGTTGATACCGACGAGCCAATCTGCCCACTCACGGCATCGGGCGGCGGCAAAGAGGTTGTCGTACTCCTTGCCGTCCTTTAACTCTCGGAAGCCCTGGGCGATAGCGGCGTCCTCCATAGAGGAAATCCAAAGGCGATAGATGGGCTTTTTGCATCCGCACATCTGGTAGATGTTGCGGAAGATAAGCTCGCCCTCACGCCCTGCATCGCAGGCGTTGATAACGTCTGACACGTCGGCACGGTTCATCAGCTTTTTCAGCGTTTCAAACTGGCTATACTTATCACGGGGGATTTTGTACTTCCAGTTGGCAGGAACGATAGGAAGGTCGTCATATCTCCACTTGGCGTATTTTTCATCGTAGGTGTCGGCATTGGCAAGCTCGCAGAGATGACCGAACCCCCAGGATACGATATAGTCACGCCCCTCCATGTAGCCGTCCTTGCGGTCTTTTGCCCCAAGAACGGCTGCGATGGAAACTCCAACGGAAGGTTTTTCAGCAATTACAAGTCTTTTTGTCATAGGCGTCTTTCTCCTTATCTTTGTTGTGGGCTTTTTCACGCTCCTTGTTTTCGTGGAGCTTTTTCAGATATTTCTCAAAGGCAAGGTCACCCGCGATGTCCTCTGCGACCTCCGCCAATGTGACCCTGCCTGCACAGCTATCAAAGAACCTCATCAGTTTTCCTCGTCCTCGCTTTCTGCCTCTGCCATAAGGTCGGCATCGTCATACTCGGTCTCCTCATCGAAGTCCTCATCGTCCTGTCCGAAGTCATAATCGTCAAGGTCGGAGCTACCGTTGTTCTTTTCCTTCGGCTTTCTGAACTTGAACCAGTAAACGGCAAATCCACCGCCGCCTGCAATCAGAAGAATGAGAATCGGCATAAAGTTAAAGCCGCCGTCCTCTGCAGGCTCCTCATCTACGAGTTCCGTGGGTTCGGGTTCTGCTACGGCTTCTTTGCCGGTACACTCGCTCATATTGGTGCTGCAAACCTCGCAGTTGGTGTTGATTGTACCTACAACGCACTTGTCCGTGCAGGAGCAGGTCGGGATGATAGGCTCGGTTCCCTCGCCCTCGATAAGAGCCATAAGGTCGGCTTCATCCACAAGGTTCATAAAGTACACGTTCTCGGTCTCGCCGTTGCGGTCGATAACGATATAAAAGGTGTTGCCGGCTTTGGACTGAACGGTGATAAACTGCTTTTCAATCTGTTCGCTGTCCTCGGTCGCAGGAGCTTCAATCTGTAAAAAGTCGTCAATCAAGGTGAGATTGCCGTCGGGCGTAAAGGCGAAAGGCGGCTTGCCGTTCTCTGTGGTCTCATCGCCCGTAGTCTCAAAGCCCTGGAACATCAAGCCCATAAGGTACATCAGCATAGCGGAATCAATCTCGCTGTTCTGCTCGGCTTTCTCGATAAGCTCCAGATAATCGCTGTGGACATAACCTCTCTTTTCGGGCACGATAACCTCATACCAATCGCCCTCAGTTCCGATGACTGTCACTTCCTCGCCGGAACGAAGCTGGTCGATGACCTCATAATCCATTCCTGCACCTGTACGCAGGTTCAAACGCCCACCGTTGGTCGTAACCGTTCCGATGGTGGTAACTTCCGCAGGGTCGGCAACGCCTCCCACGGTAATCACCAGATTACCGTCGTTGTCAATGGTGTAGCTGTACGGGATTTCAACATCCTCTGCGGTATCCTCCGCAGGAGCTTCGGTTTCATCCGTCACCGTGGTCTCGGTGTCGGGCGTGGTCGCAACCTCGTCGCCGCCGGATGCAAACGCCGTAACAGAAAAACTCGTCACGCAAAGCACGACGAGCATCAAAGAAAGTATTCTTTTCAAATTATTCCTCACTATTTTCTTCCTCCGTTTCAATGGTTTCGGGTAGGGACACAGACGGGATGGGGTTCTTCTTTGCCGCCGTAATCAGCTCAAAGAGCATATCGGGCGACAAGCCGTATTCACGCACCATACCGATGATGTCCGTGTTCTCGATACGAATAATATCCGCATCAATCTTCTTGTTTCGCTCCTGCAAGGAAGCGATTTTTGCCACGTTCTTTGCTCGTTCATCACGCAGCTTTACAACTCTTGGGTTCATAAATCCTCCTTTATGGGCTTGGTAAACGCCCGAATGAAAGAAAGTGCTGTTGCCAGTAATTTGTGTTGATACTTGCGTACTGGATAGGGTCGCCGCAATGAATCATCATATTGTTGCCGACATAAATGCCGACGTGGGAAGCTCCCGAAGTGTCATAGGTTCCCTCAAAGAAGATAAGGTCGCCCGGTCTTGCGTTCACGGGAGAAACATAAGAGCAGGTGTTCCTTAACCCTTCCGCACCAAGCCTGCCGATACTCCAGCCCTCACCGCAGTTGTTGATTACCCAGGATACAAACCCGGAGCAGTCAAAGGAGGTAGAAGGAGACGAACCGCCCCATACATAGGGATAACCGAGGTATTTTTCCGCTTCTTCCATCATAGCAGCAAACTGTGGGTCGGACAGAGCCTCCGCAGGAATTTCATAATCCTCGTACTCTGTGTCGATATACATACCCACATACTGCGAATCGGGAAAGAGGTCGGGTCTGTTGCCAAGGGTCGCCATATAGGTGGCGTACATTGAGAGCTGTTCTTCGCTCATAATGTACACGGGAACGTGAGAGAGATTGAAGTTATCAAGCGTTACGTTGCAGATATAGTAGGTGTAAGGCACTTGAACTTCGTACTCATATTCTTCCGTTACGGTTTCGCCTGTTTCGGGGTCGATGTAGCTTGTGGTTCCGGTACGGGTCTCGGTGCGATACCTTGTCTCGGTCGTCACCGTTTCCGTTAGGATATACTGCTTGTCAAACAGCATTTGGATAGTGCCGCCAACCTCGCCAATCGTCCATTCGCCTCCGTGCAGAGCCGAGATAGCCGAAATCAGAACGTAGGGGTCGTGCTCAATATCATCCAGGTCGTAGTGGTATTCGTCATAGTCGTGGGTATCCTCGTAGGTGTCAAGATACTCCTGCAGCTCCGCTTCCAGAGCACAATACTGTTCCTCGGCAGCGAGCATATCCGCATCGTCTGCTGCATAGGAAGAAGCTGCGAAGGAAGTTACACCGCTTTGCACGAGGACAGAGCAGGAAGATATGACACTTGAAAGGAACGCAATCATAAGCAGAAGGGCAAGAACAATTAAAGCTCCTTTCCAATGCCTTGCAAGGAAGGTTCCGGTTTTCTTGGTGTTCTCGGCAGCTTTCTTTGCCGATTTTGCCGTTTTCTGCGTAGCCTTTGCCGTAGTTGCACCTGTCTTACCGGCTTTCGCCGCCATATACTCCTTTTTGATGGCTCGTTTCTGTTGCCATCGGGAATAAGGGTTACTGGAAAACTGCGGATTATTCTGCTGTGCCTGCTTGTTGAGAGCCTTTAGGTTGGCTTTATCAGCCGCCTTTTCAGCGTATGCCGCTTCACGATAGGGCTTTAGCTTGTGGGAACGATGTGCGGAATCGAGTGTCCGCACACCGCCCTCGGCAACCTGTTCCAACTTATGAGCACCCTCAACGCCCACGTTGTCCTCCTCGGAATCTCTGACCTCTCGGTGAGCCGTGGCAAGCACCGTATTAAGGGGAGCATCCGTCAGAGAATGGGAGAGCTTGGAGGTCGGCTTTTTCTTATCCACTTCTTCAAAGTGGAGTTTTACTGATACCTTACCATCCTCGCCCACAACACGCTCTTTTCGCTTGACGGTTTTCTTCGGGATTTTAGCTTCGGCTTTATCCAGCTTGTCCGCCTTTTTATCCGCTTTCTCAATGACCTTTTTCAGTTCGGGAGAAGCTCGCTCCTCATCGGAAAACTGTAGCCTTGGCGAACGCTTACTCATAAAGCATCACCTCCCGTCTTTGGGGTAAGCGTAGGTCAGTCAATGACAATGTGAAAGGTCACATCGTTTCCGAAGATACTGTGAATGTGGGCTACCAGTTCAGCCATCGCCTCGGCAAACTCCTCGATGTCCTCATCGTCCTCATCGTCCTCGTCGTCGCCGTCCTCATCTAAGCAACAGCCGCAGCAGCAACCGCAGCGGCACTCAAAGTCGCAAGCATCGTCCTCATCATCGTCGATGGGGTAATAGCCTGCATCTTCGGGAGCAATCAGTTCGTTTTCCATCAGCTCGGCAAGGTCGCTTTCGTCACCGAATACGAGGTAGGAGCCGGGGATGCCCCAACTGTCGAACATCTTGTCTGCTTCAATGTAGAAGTGCTTCGCCATTTTGCAGATGTGCCCATTTTCCGGGGTCATCTTCATTTTCGTGACGTGGTGGCAAAGCTGCTTCACAAAGGAATACAGCATTACCTTCTCGTCAATGTGCTTCACATAGTCGTCCTTGTGAATGAGATAGTGTTCGTTGTTCAATTTGCAATCCTCCTTTAGTTGGTTGCCACCTGCTCGGACAAGCGGGTGGTCATAATGCGGTACAGCTCTGTATCCTTCGGGAATCTGTCGATGAACGGCAGAATAACCGAGCCATAAAAAAGCAGCCCTTCGCCTTCACCGCTGTGGGTGACATACGAGAGCTGATGGGGTGAGATATTCAGATGCTTTGCGAGAATCTGACGGTCGCCGGACGCCTGGTTGAGCATATAGATATAGTCAGAGTTTTCAAAGATGTTCTCAACCTCACGGGAGGCAAGCAGGTCTTTGACATTCTGCGTGATACCTGTCGGGATACCGCCCCATTTTCTGAAACGCTTCCAGATTTCCACGGTATATGCGGCGGTCTGCTCCTCTTTGAGAAGAAGGTGCATTTCGTCGATATAGTATCTCGTGGACTTTCGGGCTTCTCGGTTGACCGTGACTCTGTTCCACACCTGGTCTTGCACGATAAGCATACCGATTTTCTTGAGCTGTTTACCCAACTCCTTAATGTCGTAGGACACGATACGGCTCTGAATATCCACGTTGGTTCTGTGGTTAAACACATTGAGCGAACCGGAAACGTAGATTTCAAGGGCGGTTGCGATATAGTGGGCTTCCTTTTCGTCCTGCTTCAAAAGCTCATTGTACAAGTCCTCAAGGATTGGCATTTTTTCGGGCTTGGGGTCTGCCAGATAGTCACGATAGACAAGTCGCACACAACGGTCGATAACCGTTTTCTCTACAGGCTGTAAGCCCTCCTTGCCGCCGACGATAAGCTCGCACAGAGACAAAATGAAGTCGGATTTCAGCGACAACGGGTTTTCGTCCTCACTGTAGTTGAGGTTCAAGTCCATCGGGTTGATATAGTGGGGTGAGGTCGGAGATATGCGAATGACCTGTCCGTGAAGCCTTTCAACGAGAGGTCCGTATTCGGCTTCGGGGTCGCAGATGATAATATCATCGGAAGTGACCATAAAGACATTGGCAATCTCACGCTTTGCCGAGAAGGACTTACCCGAACCGGGCGTACCCAAAATCAAGCCGTTGGGGTTTTTGAGCAGCTTGCGGTCAACCATAATGAGGTTGTTGGAAAGAGCGTTGATACCGCAGTACAGAGCTTCCTGTCCGGTCTGGAACAGCTCTTGGGTGGTAAAGGGTACAAAAATAGCGACGCTTGATGTGGTCAAACCTCGCTGAATTTCGATTTGGTTGTACCCGATGGGCAGACAGCTCATCAGTCCTTCCTCCTGTTGGAAATCGAGCCTTGTGAGCTGGCAGTTATATTTCTGTGCGATACTGGATGCCTGGAACACATTGTTGGCAAGCTGCTGTTTGTTGTTCGCCGTGTTGAGCACGAGGAAGGTGAGCAGGAACATACGCTCATTTCGGCTCTGTAGATCCTGCAGAATTTTCTTCGCCTCATTGCCGTAGGTGGCAAGGTCGGACGGGATGATGTCCATATCATAACCGGAGCGAACCGCCTTTTTCTGTTCCTCAATGGTCATCTTCTGCAAATCTGTGATTTTGCGTTTGACCGTCTTGATGGCTTTCACCTGGTCAACGGACTGAATGTGCATCGTGACAATCAAACTGGATTCCATATCGAGGAAGTCAGCGAGCATACGGTCGTTCAGTTCGGGGGCGAGGATTTGAAGGAAGGATACGGCACCGAGCTTCTTGCCGATGCCGAACTCCTTGCCGTTTCTGAACTCAAAAGAGCTTGGAGCGATAAAGTCCTTAACGGAAAGCCCTGTAGGAGCCAGCCAATCCCAGGAGAACCGGAAGTCGAGCTGTTCGTCCATGTGCAACACTCCGTGCATCAGAGCCAATCGCTGTTTGCCGTTCAAGGGTTCAGCCGCTACGCCAAGTCTCTTGAAGTTGTTGAGCAGGTCTGTCTCAATGCGGTCAAGCCTCGGCTTTGCCTCCTTAACGCTTGCCGCTTCAATACCGAAGGTCAGATACTTGGTCTTGATAAGACCGTTGTTGCCACGGGCAAGCTGGCTTCTCAGCATATCCGTGTATTCCTCACGGATACCGTCAAAGTCGTCGCCCTGTGACGGGATTTCGATGCTGCTCCCATAGGTGTCCTTATTCGCCGCAAGGTTCATAAAGGACAACTGGAATTTTACGGAGCTGTCGAAGTAGTTGAGAAAGTCGCACCAGGATTCAAAGATAGCTGTTTTATCCTCGTTCTGATTGAGTTGATAGTTGATGTCCTGGAACTGCACCGTTTTGGTGAAGTAGCCGGGTTTCACACGGCAAACGCCGTCCGGCCACATTCGCTCAAAAGGGATACTGTCCTGTGCCGACTTTTTCTTCTTATCTTGATTTTTCGCTCTTGCGATTGCAGCTTGGATTTGCTTTTTTTCTGCTCTCGTGAGCTTGGTTTTTGTTGACAATACGATATACCTCCTTGTCGAGATTTTCCTGCCGTTCAAGCACCGCATAGTAGTTGTTCGTCATATACGGTCGCTGTTTTGGACGGAGGAAGCATACCTGCACGATGTTCCGGACAACCTTTTCAAGAGGCTGTCCGTTCTTTTCGTACATAGCCAGCAGCATAAAGGGCAACAGGACGATAACCATAATGATTGCCGCTACGCTTTTATCCATAAAGGTCTTGCACAGAAAGAACAGAGGGACTGCGACCGCCGCACCGCCGCCGAAGCAAATGAGCTGGCGTTTTGTGAGGTTGAACATTACCTTTGTCTTTACTGCGTTTAGGTCTTTTGGTACGGGCACATAAGCCATAAGTGCATCACCTCCGTTTTAATGTGCCGAGAAGATAGATTTTGCCATAGAGCCGGTCTTGAACAGGGTGAAGCACAGGAGCACCGTGTAGCCCATACAAGTCCAGATGGCAGAGCTGATGTCTGCATCCACAGCGATGTTCTGGACGAGTGCCGCATAAATCGCCACGCAGACAATAATGAGAAACGCTTGGAACGCAAGTGCAAACAGGGAGCGAAGGTAATTCTGTCCCATATTGCCGCCTTCCTTGCTGACCATCGTTGCCATAGGGATGGGAGCAACGCTTGTTACGAGATAAATTTCAATCATACGACCATAGGTGATGATGAAAATGCAGATGGTGAGTGCCCAAGTGCAGATGCCAACGAATAGGCTTTGGAACCACAGACCAAAGAGGGGTCCGAGGTCCATTTCAAATAGACGTTCCTCCAAGTCCACAATGACCGAGTTGATGTCGATTGAAGCATCGTGAGCAATTACGCCTGCGGCGCTGTTGACTACGCTCTGTCCCACATCGAATACGCCCATCACGATGTTCCATGTGTTCGTGACAATGATGACGGCACACGCAGTTTTGAAAATCCACTTGAAGAACATCCAAGTATCTACATCACCGTGCATATTGTTTTTGTCCGCTACCATCTGGATTAGTTCCAAGGTCATAACGAATGCCAATATTACACCGGCTATCGGGATGATGACGTTATCCGAGAGGCTTCGTATCATATTGTAGATAGAGCCATTCCACGCCTGTGGGGTCGCACCGACCTGACCTGCAATATCACCGACCTGCTGATTCACGCTGTCGAACATACCGGAGAGATTGCTGACGATACCGCCAACCAATACCTCTTTCAGCCATTCAACAATCGAATCGAGAATTTTGTCCATAGACGGTGAATCCCTCCTTTCCGGCTCCCGCCCTCGTAAAAGAACGGGAGCCAAGGGTGTTAATTGTTGAGGTCATTCTTGCCGGTATTAGCCGAACAAGCCGCTGAGCAGAGGCACGAGGGTGATGCCGATGAGGGCGACACCGCCGCCTGCCATGAGCTGCTTCATACCCTGGGACTTCGCACCGGGGTTATCGTTGCCGTAACCTTCGAGCAGGTTGATAACACCCCAAATGCCGAGACCGGCACCAAGAGCAATAACGAGAGTCTGGAGAACACCAACAGCAGAGTTAAAAAATGCCATAGATTAAATGTCGCTGAACGCAAAGAGTGCAGGTACGAATACCGCACAGACCACAGGATTTGTCGTTCAGCTCTCCTTTCAAAAATTTTAGTTTGTTTGATTTTTGAAAGTGGTCGTTCTGTCTTTGGTATCTTGGATTTATAATAAAAACCGCCATTAAGCGGTTGCTGACACATCGGACGCATCTACTTCAAATACTTCGTAAACATCGTCCGGTTTGGTTTTGAGCTGGGTGGAAAGGAACTTCTCAATATCGAAGTTGTTCTTCGGGTTTGCATCCGAGAGGTACTTGTACTGCGGGTGCTTGGTTATATCGAATTTGTTCGACATAAACGGTCTCACACCACGGAGCTGCAGGATACACTTGCCGCCATCGAGGACGGCAAGCTCATCAATCGTTGCAAGGTCTTTTCCGAGCTTCTGATAATTGAGGGAGTGGGAAACCTCTCTGCCACGGCTTTCACCGGTATTGAACGTGTCGATTGTTTCCTTGCCGAGAGATTGATTCAGTTCTTTCAGCGTGGTCGGTTCAGCACCGCCGAGGAAGATACGGGAGTCCATATTACCGATGATGGTATCAGCGTTGTCCTTATACAAAGCCTTTAACTGTGATTGTGCCTGCAGGACAAGGCAGGCGGAGATTTCACGGCTTCGGATGGTGGCTACGAGCTTTTCAAGGTTCGGAATCTGACCGATGTTCGCCGCCTCGTCGATAAGGCATCTGACATGGACAGGCAATCTGCCGCCGTAAACGTCGTCTGCTTTCTCACAGAGTAGGTTGAAAAGCTGCGTGTAAATCATTGAAATGAGAAAATTAAAGGTCGAATCGGTATCACTCATAATGAGGAACAGAGCCGTCTTGTAGTACCTCGTATCCTTTTTGTTCTTCGGATTGACGAAGATTTTGTCTCCGAGGGTATCAAGCTCCAGTTCGTCATACATTGTGATTTCACGAAGCTCCGCAATATCGAAGGGAGCAAGACGAGCACCGCAGGACACGAGTATCGACTTAGCTGTTTTGCCCGCCGCAAGGCGATATTTTTTATATTGGCGTACAGCGAAGTGTTTCGGGTCTTTTTCTTCAAGCTCATCAAACATACGGTCAACGGGGTTCTTATACTCCTCGTCGTCCTCACGGACTTCCATAGCGTTGATGAACTCCAAGAGGGTCGTAAAGTTCTGTTCTTCGGGTGGTGCTTCATAGTGGATGTATCCGATAAGAGCCGTGTAAAGAAGCGTTTCCGCTTTCGTCCAGAACTCATCACCGGATTTACCGTCGCCTTTGGTATTGGTGATAAGGGTCGTTACCAGCTTCAAGATGTCCTTTTCGCTGTGGATGTAGGCGAATGGATTATAGTGCATCGACTTCTTGAAGTTGATAGTGTTGAAGATTTTGATTTTGTAGTTGTTACGCTCCAGTAGCTTGCCAACCTCGCAGACCACACTACCTTTCGGGTCAGTGACCACATAAGAGCTGTGCATCTGCATAAGGTTAGGCTTCAGAAAGAACCTCGTCTTACCGGAACCCGAACCGCCGATGACAAGCACGTTTTTGTTTCGTGCGTTCTTGGGGTCTTTGGGTCGGTTTGCCATCATAAGGCTCTCCGTTTGGGTGAGAATGACATTGTTTTCAAACACAGGGTCAACGAAAGGGGCAATATCCTCTCTTGTGCCCCAACGAGCTGAACCATACTCGATATTTTTGCGGTACTTCTTGGCGTTCTTGCCTTTGAAATACACCACAAGACGGATGATTGCTGCGGCAGCTACGCCCACGAGCAGGTCAATCGGGTGGAAGCTCGGCATAATGTTTTGAAATGCCATTGAAAAGCCGTCCATAATGCCCAACAGCTTTGAGGAAAAGTCCATGCCCGGTGCAAGGCGAAACGCCTGTCCGAGCTTGGTGGCGATTAAAGCTATGAACACATATGGGATATTAGGCAGAATGAGCTTTTTGTAATTCACTTTTTTCATCGTGCATCCAGCTCCTTCTTGCGTACCTTCGGCGTGTCGATGGACGCAGCCTGCTCCTTGAACTTCCGGAGCTTCTGAATAACAGAGGGCTTTTCCTTCTTACGGTCGGTCTTTGCGGTGTACTCCTTGAACGCTGCTGTCAGAGCATCGCCGTCACGAGCCTTGAAGAAAACAAGGTATTTCGGGATTTCTCCCGTCTTATCCTTTTTCAGAGCGAAGTCAACGCCATACTTCCTCGCAATTCGCTCAAAGTCCTTGATATTCTTGTCGGTGATTTCGATGTTGGAAACACCTTGATTTTGCCCTATGAGCTGCTTCACGCTCTGCTTCCCGCAGGGCTTAACAGGACCTTCACGGGCTTTCTCCGCTTTCTTTTCCTTGCAATGGGCAAGATACTTGGAAATAGCCTGTTTCAAAACATTGGCGGTCATCTTCGTGGTGGTGATTGCCAGAGTAACTGTCCTGCTTTCAACTTCCTCCTGCAATAGACATACCTCCTCTCTTTGAGAAATTGGTGCAGTACGGGTTGACGGTCACGCACTAAGGCGGTCTCACCCGATGGTAGATAAAGATTTTCAAGATTGAGTCTCTTTCCAGGGCATAAAAATACTCCCGTGTTTAATCACGAGAGTCGCCGTATAAATCGTGCTGAACCAAAGCCGAGTAGTAATTGCCGATGGTAGTGGGGGCATTGTACAGCGTGGTCAGCAAATATTGCTTGATGTTGCGGATTTTCGTTGTGTTCTCCTGCAAGCAACTGAACACGAACTTGATATGCTCCGAATCCAGTTTGAGAAGCCTTGAACGGACAACCTCCGCAGGATAATCCGTACCGGCAACACGGATATATTTCTTGTTGGAGCAGACGGTCTCCACGATAAGTTCTAAGATTTCCTCCAAGCGGTCGTGGTCGTAGGGCATATCCATACGGAGAATGTCATAGTCGATGTTCTCCATAATGATTTCTCTGTACTCATCCATATCTCTGACACTCACTTCTTTTCGCTTCGCTTCAAGTGCTGCAAGCACAGACGGACGTGAGCCGTCGGAAAGAATTGAATGAGTATTTACTGAATCAGTATTTATTTCTTCAGTAATTCTTTTATCTATATTTATTTGTGCGGGAGTTTCCAGACGTGGCAAAGCCATATCCGGTTTTACCATATACGGCTTTTCCGTATCTGGTGAAGCCGTATGTGGTCGCTCATAGATGATGTACTCCATATCCGTGATTCTGCCGGTGCTGTCACGAATACGGTGGCGTACAAGGTAGCCGTACTGTTCAAGCTCTTTGAGCTGGGCGGTAATCCCATCCACGCCGTCCTTACAAATCCTTGCAAGACCTCGTGTTGTGTAATCCCAATTATCGGGGAGGGAAAGCATCGTGGACAGAAGTCCTCGTGCTTTGTTGGACAGGTTGGGGTCTCGCAGATGATAGTTGGACATGGTGGTATAGTATTTGTTCTTTTCAACTCTACATACTGCCATGCTGCCTCCTGTGTCCGGGCATGAAAAAAGCCGAACCAGAAAAAATATATTTCCTGTTCGGCTCATATCCGGTATTCGATTTTATCGCTGTTGGTCTCGCTGTCGTTTTTTCATCCAGTTTTCCAACAGCTTGATGATGGTTTCCTCCATACGCTGCGGTGTGTAGGAACGTGGGAAGTATTTCCGTATCTTATCCATAGGGAGCTTCAAATCCCACGTTTCGGGTTTCTTTTGCTCCATCATAATTCCGAGCATCGCATCGTCGTTCAACTTGCCCTCTTGGGAGAGCCGCTTCATTCGCTGTGCCTGGGATAAGGACGGCGTTGCCTGTTCGCTGTCGATGGTCTCAATGAGTAGCTTCTGTTCATCGGGTTTGAGATAGGAAATCTCGACCGCAGGGGTCATACCGATTTTACCCTCATCGACCATCTGCATAAGCTGTGGTTCAAGCTCATTGAGACGGATATATCGTCTTACTTGCTCTCGGTTTGTGCCTGCTTCCTCGGCAACCTTGTCCACGGACAACTTCTGCACAATTTGTGTAGAAGTTAAATCGTGCCGTGCGCCTTGCCGTTTTATGGCTTCCAATTTCATCTTGTACGCCTTGGCTCGTTCGCTCGGCAGAATGTTCTCACGCTGAATGTTGCTATCCACCATAATGATAACTGCAGCGTTGCGGTCAAGGTCTCTGACAATGACCGGCATCGTTTCAAGCCCAGCAAGCTCACAGGCGTGTTTTCGTCGGTGTCCTGCGATAAGCTCATATCCACCTTCTTCACGGGGTCTTGCAATGGCAGGGACAAGCACTCCGTATTCTCGGATGCTCCCAACAGTCTGCTCCATAGCTTCATCGTCTCGCACTCCGAAAGGGTGGTCTGGAAATGGGTGAAGCTCGCCCAAGGGAATGTTTGTGATGGTTTCGTTCATAGATACCTCCGTTCTGCGGATATAGGGGAAGGCGTTCATTGTCCAAAAAGACAGCGAACGCCTTAGCCCATACCATATTCAGTTTTCCTCCTTTTCGTAGTAGCATTTTGCGTTTTGCCCCACAAAATGCCCGATTTAAGCAAAAAAAATAGGACTAAAGCGCCGCCCGTGTGTCGGGTTTTGCTTTAGTCCTATTATAACAGTGGCATCAGGATAAAAAGCGGCTCCTCTTTGAGTGGAGCCCCCAAGGAGATAAAAAGCTTGTCAATGTTTTCCAATAGGCTTGAAGGCCGATCCGGTAGGTTTAGGTAAAGGGGAATGCCTCCCAAGATGGCGTATAGATCCATGAGCTGATGGTAATCGCGATCCGGAAAAAATAAGGGCAAGTGTTTGAAAGAAAGAGGGCGCAGTTTCATGTATCCGGTTTTCCTTCCGAACAGCGGATTATCTGAGGAAAGAAGGCCTTCCATAAAACTCATGCTCGATCCGCATAAGAACAGTTTCAGCTGGCTTTTCATTTCGTAAGTGTCGATAAGTGCCTGCAGAATAGACACGATTTCCGTCGCGTTTTCCACCATATAAGGAAACTCATCCAAAACGACGATCAGCGGTTCTTTCGCCGATAATTCGAAAATCGCTTGCAAGGCGTCCTGCCAGGTTTCGAACCGGATTCCGGCAACCGGGAACATCGAAGCGACCACTTGTGAGAATTGTTTCAATTGCTCTGTCGCGGCAATCCGCTTTCCGGTATAAAACAGGGGTTTTTCATAATCGAAAGCGTTGCGCAATAGAGCCGTTTTACCGACTCTTCTCCTTCCATATAGCAAGAACACTTCCATCTTATTTGATCTGACGATTTCTTCGAGCGCACGGCGCTCCATTTCTCGATTATGGAACATCGCCCCTCCTTATAATAATCAGGATTAGTATAATCTGTATTATACTAATTACGATTATACCATTTATTCAAAGAACTCGAAAGATATGGAATCCTTTCACGAAGAAGGGCTTGGAACCTCTTGTGTAGCGTATTTTTCGGAGCGCCGACTCTTTAGGTCGGCATGGGTTTTTTCTCCAAACCAAGCGGAAAGGAACAATAAAAGAAAGGGTCTGCCCGACTAAAGATCGGGCGCTCCACCCTCGGGTATGGGTTTAGTTACTCAAAGCAAAAGACTCTATCCATGAAGGCAGAGAATGGAAAAGGAGTATCGCTCGAAGGAGGGCTTGGGGCCTCTCGTGGAGCGCATTTATGGGAGCGCCGACTCTTTAGGTCGGCATGGGTTTAGTTGCTCGAAGCAAAATACTCTATCCATGAAGGCAGAGAACGGAAAAGGAGTATCGCTCGAAGGAGGGCTTGGAAACTCTCGTGTAGCGTATTTTTTGGAGCGCCGACTCTTTAGGTCGGCATGGGTTTTTTTCTCCAAACCAAACGAAAAAGAACAATAAAAGAAAGGGCATGTCCGACTAAAGATCGGGCGCTTCATCCTTACCCTCATATGTCTTCATGTCTTTCGTGTATCTCCCATACTTGGGTTTTCTATCCGTCTTCGATCGCGGCTCGGGCGTTTTCCGGAACCGTCCCCTATTATGCTCGCATCACTCAAAATCTCGCCTATCTAATCCGCTTTGCCGAATAATCGACTGCAAAGTACCAATACGTAACTCATAATAGTTTGGAATCGGAACCGTTATTGTTTCAGTAGTTGTTCTTTTTTGCATGATAATGTGGCGGCCACGTCTTCGGACTTCTTCAAAACCATGGTTGCGAAGAATAGCACATACTTCTCTTGCGGATAGAATACGTAGTTTACCCAACATTCACCTCAATGCTGGTCACAAATATATCGTCGTGTACTCTATTTTTAATCTCCTCTGAAGACGCTGTTTCAAAAAAAAGCTCCAAAGCTTCTCTGAGATTGTTTCGAGCTTCTTCTACGCTACACCCTTGGCTAGCAATATCGAGTTCAGGACATAGAGAAACAAATCCATCTCCATCACGTTCAATTATTGCAGTTAACTTCATTCCATCCTCCTTTTTGCGTTGTAGACACCAAAAAAGGACCACATAATTTCAGGGTTAGCTTTTCAAAATATAGTCGCTTCTCGACTACATTATAACACTATGATGCCGTTGTTTTGTATCAGACAGCAACAATCGTGACCTCGTATGCCCGATCTTATGACTCTATCAGTGCAACCGCACATTAAATGGGCAGTGCTGAATGGGTAACATAAAATCCCGAAGTGGGGCTTGGAACGTCTCGTATAGCGTATTTTTCGGAGCGCCGACTCTTTAGGTCGGCATGGGTTTAGTTACTCGAAGTAAAAGACTCTATCCACGAAGGCGGCGAATGGACAAGAAGTATCGCACGAAGTAGGGCTTGGAACCTCTCGTGTAGCGTATTTTTCGGAGCGCCGACTCTTTAGGTCGGCATGGGTTTTTTCTCCAAACCAAGCGAAAAGGAACAATAAAAGAAAAGGCATGCCCGACTAAAGATCGGGCGCTTCATCCTCGGGCATGGGTTTAGTTACTCGAAGCAAAAGACTCCATCCATGAAGGCTGAGAATGGAAAAGGAGTATCGCTCGAAGGAGGGCTTGGGGCCTCTCGTGTAGCGTATTTTTCGGAGCGCCGACTCTTTAGGTCGGCATGGGTTTTTTCTCCAAACCAAACTAAAAGGAACAATAGAACAAAGGGTATGCCCGACTAAAGATCGGGCGCTTCATCCTCGGGTATGGGTTTAGTTACTCAATACAAAAGAATCTGTCCACGAAGGTGGCGAATGGACAAGAAGTATCGCACGAAGGAAAGTACGACGAAGGGTGTGGAGCGACTTGGAGCCTCTCGTGGAGCGTATTTTTTGGAGCGCCGACTCTTTAGGTCGGCATGGGTTTTTTTCTCCAAACCAAACGAAAAAGAACAATAAAAGAAAGGGTCTGCCCGACTAAAGATCGGGCGCTCCAACCATCGTGTACTCCAAAAGTCGGGTATTCCAATCATTTAGCTCTCCATTGAGGCCATCGTTTTCACGCAATAATGAATCGTGTAGAAACTATAAAACCATTGGGTCGATGTACCGCAACGAATAATAGAGATAGGGAGAAAAATGCCGCGACCAAAACCGGGCCCCGAGGACGTTGGCGGTCTCGTGCTCCACGAAAAGCCGGTGAAAACCGTTTTCAGAAGCCCATTGCATCGATTTTTGGAGCAACGAAGCGCCGATTCCTTTCCCTCGAAACGCAGGTTTCAGGTAAGCCCCTTTTATTTGAGCGGTGTTCGTCTCTCTAAGCAGGAATCCTTCCGTATCCTCCTCACGGCTGGATTCCCCGACGATGAAGAAACCCGATGGAACACCCTCTTCCTCATAAACGAAAATATGGTTGCCCTCCGCGATCAAATTTTCCAAATCTGCGCGTATTCCATCGCGATCAGTATCTTTGAGGATGAAGGTGGGGGCTTGCGGATAAAACGCGCGATGCTCCTGTTCTATTTCGATCATCGAATCGACAGAAAAAAACTCCGAAATCCCTGAATCGGGCGCGCCTTCTTGGGCGGCGCATTCTGTCACCCGTTCCGCTAAGATCGCGCCGAAACCCAAAAAAAACAAAGTTTCCCTTAACGGCTGATCGTTCGCAAAGTGACCGATGATGTGGAGTGAAAGCTTGTTTTCGGCCCATACGGCGCTGAGCTCTTGATACATCAACTGATAGATTTCGGATTTTCCGTCTTCGATCGCGGCGTGGGCGTATTCCGGAACAATAACGGCCGGTTGGGATTTGAAGCGAAACTGATCTCCGGTGAGCATAAATCCGATCATTTTCGCATCGTCGAATACGCAAAAACCCGCGTTTGAAGATCGTTCACAGATATTGCGGAAGATTCGCCCTTTCTCTTTTTGCCCATAAACCGGCAGCAACCGATTTTTCTGCCTCTCTAAATCGTATTGCGCCAACCACAAATCAAAGGCGGTTTCACTGTCCGAAGTTTCGAACGGGCGTATTTTTTGCCGCATGGTTTCCCCCCCCTTGTGCTTTCGATTAGTGAGATGATAACACTTGTTAAACTAACGCAACAATAAGCTCGAGAACAGGAGCGCCCGATCTTTAGTCGGGCACGGGTTTAGTTACTCAATACAAAAGAATCTGTCCACGACGGCGGCGATTGGACAAGAAGTATCGCACGAAGGAAAGTACGACGAAGGGTGTGGAGCGACTTGGAACCTCTCGTATAGCGTATTTTTCGGAG
>Ga0302237_1000460_pt1 | contig 37257 bp, 32 predicted proteins | sample AAG_UR_Ala_MG_FD_193530 | JGI IMG/M metagenome (GOLD analysis project Ga0302237, IMG submission 193530) | Enriched activated sludge microbial communities from anaerobic digester in WTTP, New Holstein, Wisconsin, United States - AAG_UR_Ala | ecosystem: Engineered > Bioreactor > Anaerobic >... | reverse complement strand
AAGCTCCTCCTTGTCGAGAGTAGTTCCCCAAAGCGGATCTCCAGGCTTTCCGTCAACCTTTGAGAAGCTGTGGAAACCTGCGCTTATTGCGCCTGGTATGTGTCCTTTAGCATAAGCATCCGGCTTGTTGCCGTCGAATATTATTACGTTCGGATCTCCAAGCATTCCACTTAGCTCCTGCGGAGTTATGAATATGTCTGGATTCTCAAGTCCCGAAAGATCAACCTTTGCGGCTGATTCTTCAGGCTGCTTTGCCTCTTGCGTTGGCTGCGACGCGCATGCGCTAAGTACGAGCATCATTGCAATCAGCAGCGTAGCAAGCGAAAAAAGTTTGTTTTTACGCACTCTTTTCATCTCCTTTCAAATTTTTCTTTGCGTTTTTTTCATTCCAAATCTTTTTGAACATGAATATGAGTATGCTTAGCGAGAAGAGTGTCAAAAGTCCCATTACGAACATTTTGACTCCCCCAGAAAGCATCCCGCCTATGTATGAATATATTATTGTCGCCGGAAGCTGTCCTACCCCCGTCGCCCAGAAGAACGACCAGAAGCTCATAGATGTAAGTCCTGCGGCATAGCTGACAATGTCAAACGACATGAACGGCAGAAGCCTGGCCACTAATATTGCATACTTTCCATACTTTTCGAAAAACTCATCTACACGGTCTAGTGCATACTTGCTTGTGAGTTTTTCAACTGCGCCTCTCCCATAGAATTTGGCTATGTAGAAACAAAGTGCTGCTCCTGCCATGGCGCTCGACCATGAGAGTATCGCTCCCTTTACCCATCCGAAAATCCCTGCATTTGCAAAAGTTATAAGAAACGCGGGTAGCGGTGCCATTACTGACTGGAACACCATGAGCAAAAAAGACACGGTAGGGGCAAGTATGCCGAAGGAATTTATGTATCCTTTTACGAGCTCCACGTCCAGGTTCTTCATTATGAAAATTGCCTGTTTTACGTTTTTCTGGACAGGTTCAACAAAAATGTACACTGCTATTACTGCTGCGAGAATTCCAATCTTTATCCAAGCCAATTTCTTTTCATTGCCCTTCATTCAAATCCAGCTCCTTTTCAATAAAATAAAAAACAAGTCAAATTGTGCTATGATCCGGCTATACAACTATCAATCATTAAATAATTCAATCGTGCATTCTTTTATTATGTGTTTTTTTAATATTTGTGGTTTCAAGCTTGAATTTAACCTATCATTAACACATAGACATTATAAAAAAATATAGCGGACATATCAATTATAGATAAATGCATGTGTGGTAATACAGAAGGGAACGATAAGATTGGCAAAATATATTGAAATCATTGACTATATCAGCTCCGAATCAAAAAACAAGAATATAAAGGCAGGCAAAAAGCTGCCATCCATAAGGGAGCTTGCAGATAAATTCAATTGCAGTACAGTGACTGTTGCCAGGGCATACAAAGAACTTGAGCTTCAGCATTTAATATACTCCGTTCCAAAAAGCGGATACTACTTGGTTTCAAAGCACTTCAACGAGTCTGAAGGCGATTTGTCTATCGATTTTTCGACAGTTCTTTCCGATATGGATATTATTCCCTATGATGAATTCCATCACTGCATAGACCATGCAATGAAAATACACAAGTCAGATTTATTTACCTACGGTGACTCGCAAGGCTTGCCGGCATTGGTTAGTACCATAGAAAAACATCTGCAGGATTATCAGGTGTTTTGTAAATCATCACAGATAGCTATAACTGCCGGCTCACAGCAAGCGGTAAACATACTGACCAAGCTGAATTTCCCAAATTGCAAAAAAAATATTCTCGTGGAGAATCCAACATATGATAGGCTTTTGCAAAATTTCAAGATGCATGATATGAATGTTATTGGCATAGACAGAAATTTCAATGGAATCGACATGGATAAGCTGGAGATGATATTCAGGGAAAAGGATATTAAATTCTTCTACACGGTACCCAGATTCCATAATCCGCTAGGCAGCAGCTACTCTATGTCTGAAAAGAAGGAAATTCTAAGACTGGCTCAAAAATATGATGTATACATTGTTGAGGACGATTATCTGGTCGATTTGGACACGAGTTCAAGTAATGATCCGATTTACTCACTTGATACTGAAGACAGGGTCATATATTTAAAGACGTTTTCAAAAATACTATTGCCTGGATTAAGAATCGCTGCGGCAGTCCTACCAAAATTCCTAATGCCCTCTTTTTTGACATTCAGGCAGTTCTCAGATATCCATACATCCACACTCTCCCAGGGAGCCTTGGACATTTATATTAAAAACGGGATGTTCAAAATGTCGAAACTTAGACTTAAAAAAACATATGCAGACCGAATGGCGCATCTGAAAAAAATCTGCAACGATTTTGAGCCCTCTGTTTTAAAGGCCAACATTCCCGACACAGGATTTTTCTTGTCGTTGGAGTCTAAGAACCCAATTAATTTCGATAAGCTCCTTGTAGCTTTAGCTAAAAAAGGCATAATTATTAAGGACGCACGAGAATGCTTTTTGACATCTGACAACGGAATAAATCTTATCAAGATAAGCATTTCCAGAACCGACAAACAAAAAATAAGCGCAGGCATGAATGAAATATACAACTATTTCTCAAGCTCCTCTGCAATTGTATGATTTTTGATTCATCAATATAAATAACAAATGCGCTAGCCGTCAAATATGCTATAATTATCATGATTTGATTTCTTTTTAGAAAATGCAAACACGGAGGAATACAACATAATGGATGAAAAAAAGGTTTTGGAAGCTTTCATGGCGGGTTTTGACTGCGCCCAGGTGGTTTTGAGCAGCGTTGCAAGTGAAATCGGCCTTGACGATATGGCTGCAAATAAGGTTTCCGCATGCTTTGGCGGCGGGATGTTCTGCGGCGGCACTTGCGGAGCGGTGACTGGAGCATACATGGCGATAGGCATGAAATACGGTCACTGCCAGCCCGATGACGGCGAAGCAAAAGTCAACACTATAAAAAAGCTCTCCGAATTCAACGGCAAATTCTTGGAGCAGTACGATTCGCTCATATGCAAGGAAATACTAGGCTACAACATAGGAACACCCGAGGGAATGGAGAAAATCAACGAGCAGCAGTTGCTTACCACATTTTGTCCAAAACTTGTGTCAAGCGCCATAAGCATTCTGAAAGAGACACTATAAGCCACACGGAGTTAATCCCTTAAATCGACATAATAAAAGCTTCTACATAATAAAAATGTGTAGAAGCTTTTTTACTTTATCACTATCAATCGTTATATATCACAATCTTCTTGACTATATGTCTCCAGATATCCTCTGCTTTAAAATTAGCAAATCCGGCTTTTTCAATATTTTCGACAGTCCGCCTGTTAATATTTGTTCCAGTGAGTCCAAGCACAAGGGGGTTGAGTATGTCCATTGCTACTCCAACAAGCCTGCCCTCGCTTCTTACGTGCTCTATTAAGATTATTTTGCCGTCCTTCTTGCACACCCGCTTTATTTCTTGCAATCCTTTCACTGGATCAGGCACTGTGCAGAATACACAGGTGGCAAATACAGTATCGAACGTGTTGTCTTCAAAAGCCATCTCTTGGGCGTCCATGAGCATTAAATTAACCTTCTTTCCAAGCTTTGCCGCCCTCTCCTTGGCTTTTTCAAGCATTTTCTCGCTGAAATCTATGGCTGTAATGTCAAGCCCGTCGGGATAATAATCTATATTTTTGCCAGTGCCTACTCCAACTTCAAGCACCTTCCCTTGGAGCTCTTGCATAATCTCGCTTCTCCAGCGGGCCAGCACCATCCTGTCCATGGGCGCTTCGAAAATATCATACATATTTGCATTCCTGTCATATTTTTGTGATATCTTCTTGCTATTCTTATCAAGAGACTTTCCCAAAATACACCCCCATAACAAGATGTTACCTAATAAAAGTATTGATTTACCACAATCTACTCTGCCTGCATGACAAAGAAATAGTATCCGTAGTATTCACTATACTTTCTAAACATCTCTATCTCAACAAGGCCATTATCCAGCAGCTCTATTGCCTCAAGCTGATCAGAGTATTTCTTCTTGAGCTGGCCTATTCGCTCTTCAAGTGGCCCATAGTAGTTCTTCCACCATGCGGATTCGGGTATCATAAAGCAATCCAGCAGCTTGTATCCGAGCTTTTCAACTATCGTCTTGTTTGTACTGAGCGTATTCATTCCTGGAGCTTCCTTCTCCCAGAAGCTTCTTATCTCATCGGGTATATCGTCCATGTCATCTCGCGACCAGCACATGTCTGAAACCACAATGTAGCCTCCACTTTTGAGGAGCTTCCTCCATTCCCTCAGGCCATTTTCGAATCCCATAATATAAATAGCCGCCTCCGCCCAGACTATGTCAAAGCTGGCATCAGGAAAGCCCATAGAAAACATTGAACCATTTATAACATCAATCTTTTCGAGCACGCCGGCAAATTTAGCCCTGCGCTTTAGCTCATTGAGAAACATCTGGTTTATATCAAGCGCCGTTATCCTTCCGTTTATCTTTCTTGCCAGCTCAATTGTTTGTTCCCCCGGACCACAGCCTATGTCAAGTACCTTGAGTCCTCTTGGCAGAAAACCGAGCACAGAAAGCGCCCTCCTGGTCTCCTCGTTGTCTCCGGGTCCTTCTCGTGGGAGGTTCATGAACATTTCTTCCGTTATTATGTCGCTCATCCTGTCATCCATATGATCACCTCCAAAAACTGCAGTTTCATTTATATTTAATACCCAAATTCCGGCGTTTCACCACCATATGTTCATATTGGAGCACATAATTTGAAAATTATCCGAACCTTCGTCTCGACATTTCCCAACTGCTCCGGGAATTACATGTATACAGTATATTTTATAAAATATAGAATATTTCCTCCCTGCCTAGTATATAATAAATACATGGAGACTAAATCACTCATAGATAAAAAACTGGGGCATAGAAAAAACATGCCCGACATAATCGCCGAAGCACTCAGAGAGGCCATTTTCAACGGGGAGCTTAAAGGAGGCCAGTCACTCAAGCAGGAAGAAATAGCCGGCATGTTCAGCGCCAGTCTGATACCAGTGCGCGAAGCGCTCAGAAGACTCGAAGCGCAGGGGCTAGTAAAAATCTTCCCCAACAGAGGTGCCATAGTAAGTGAGCTGTCGGCGGACGAGGTCCGTGAACTGTTCGAGATAAGAATACTTCTCGAAAAAGGAGCATTGGAGTTCGCGATTGACAACCTTACAGATGAGGATCTTGCATACGCAGAGTCCCTGCTAAAGCAGATGGATAGCATCACGGACGGAAGCACGCTCAGCCAGCTGAACTGGGAGTTTCACTTCACCCTGTACAAAGCCAGCGGAAGAATGCGGCTCATGGAACTTATTGAAAATATGCATCTCAATGTCGAAAGGTACATGAGAATATACCTGCTCGACATGCACTACCACCCCACTTCTCAGGAAGAACACTACAAGCTTATCAAGGCATGCAGGGCCAAAGACAGCAAAGCGGCATGCTCACTCCTCCAGCAGCACATGGAAAAGGCGTGCAATCTACTGGCTGAGTTTTTATCATCAAATTCAAATTAACAGGAGGTTAAGCTATGAACTCGGAGAGAATCGAAAAGATAAGGCAGGAATACCTGAATACAAGGCCTACCATATGTGTTGAAAGAACGATAGCCTTCACAGAGTCCCACAAGCAGACCGAGGGGGAGCCGCTGATACTGAGAAGGGCAAAGGCTTTCAAGCATCTTTGCAACACTCTGCCTACTACTATATTCGAGGGGGAGCTAATCGTTGGAACTCCGGGAATATATAAACGCTCAGGTTTCATATGCCCCGAATTCTCATGGAAGTGGGTCGAGGAGGAGATGGACACCTTCGAATCCAGAAGCCAGGACCCCTATACAATAGGCGAAGAGCAAAAGGCTATCCTAAGAAATGAGATATTCCCTTATTGGAAGGGCAAGTCTCTCGAAGAGACCTTCCTTGCAAGGCTTCCGGAGGACACTGCAAGGATAGGCGTTGACACGGGCATAATAGACAATGACTCTAAATGGCGAAGCGCCGTAGGCGAGATAACACCCGACTATCAAGACATAATATTCGTAAAGGGCTTTGCCGGCATAAAAAAAGAGGCTATTGAAAAACTTGAAGGCATAGAGCCAATTTCTAACGAAAACATAGACAAGATTAACTTCTACAAGGCGGCAATCGAATCGAGCGACGCCATAGTTACTCTTGCCAACCGCTTCTCAAATGCGGCTCTGGACATGGCAGCCCAGGAAGACGAAACTCAAAGAAAGCTGGAGCTGCTGGAGATATCGAGAATATGCTCCCTTGTTCCCGAGAATCCGCCGCAGACATTCCACGAAGCGCTCCAGACAGTATGGTTTGTCCAGCTCGGCTCGATACTTTCGGAAAACTCGCTTGCTCTCAACCTTGGAAGATTCGACCAGTACATCTATCCTTTCTACAAGAAGGATCACGAGAGCGGCAATATTACAAGGGAGCAGGCCCTTGGCCTTATAGAATGTCTGTGGCTCAAGCTGTCAGAGTGGGCATGGGCAATATCCAAGAATACTGCCCAGTATTTTGCAGGCTACAATGCATTCCAGAATCTCACCGTGGGCGGAAGAACGCGCGACGGCAGAGACGCCACAAACGAGGTGTCATATCTTTGCCTTGAAGCCACTAAAAACGTCAAGACACACCAGCCCGGCCTGAGCGTCAGGATACATGCCGACTCTCCTGATGAATTCCTAATGGCCGTGTGCGAGCTTGTCAAGGAGGGCACAGGCTTTCCTGCAATACACAATGACAGGGCAGGCTATGAAATGCTCCTGAACGCAGGTCTTTCTCCCGAAGATGCGCGCGACTGGAGCAACTGCGGCTGCGTAGTACCGCACTTCAGGAAGGTGGGGGAATGGACCTCGGCAGTCAACGTGAACCTGCCAGCGGCCTTCGAATACGCTACTAACATGGGTAAAAGCAGGCTCACAGGCGAGCTCATGGGACTTGAAGAATCCTCGCCCAATGCATTCGCTGAATTCGAAGATGTGAAACAGGCGTTCTTCAAGCAGCTTGCAAACCTCATAAAGCACTCGGTGATAGCGTCTGTAGTTGCCCAGAAGGTACACACCGAGATTGTTCCAAGACCTTATCTGTCGCTGCTTGTTGACGGCTGCATGGAAAAGGGCGTGGATCTTAGCCGCGGCGGAGCACTATACAATGTAGGTCCCGTGCTTACAGGAATAGGCATAGCCAACGCTGCAAATTCACTTGCGGCTGTTAAAAGGCTTGTATTTGATCAAAAAACCGTCAGCATGTCGCAGCTATGCTCTGCCCTGGATGCGGACTGGGCCGGCTTTGAAGAGCTCAGGAAGTCAGCCCTCGAGTGCCCTAAGTACGGCAACGACGACGATTATGTGGACTCTCTCGTCGTCGAGATATCCGACTTCTATAACCGGGAGATCAAAAAATACAAGGATATATTCGGTTCGCCTTTCAACTCAGCGTTCATGGGCATATCCAACTACATCCCCACTGGCAGCATAATAGGAGCTACACCTGACGGCAGGATGGCAAAGGCCCCTCTTACAGAGGGAGTATCTCCACATGCCGGAACAGACATAACCAGCCCTACAGCAGCAATGCGCTCCGCGGCTAAGATAAACCACGACGTTCATTCCGGCGGAACACTGCTCAACATCAAGCTTTCACCGGAGCTGCTTTCGTCGCAGAGGAACCTTAAGAACCTGGCGTCGCTCATAAGGGCCTATTTCTCGCTTGGAGCGTTCCACGTCCAGTTCAACGTTATATCGAGGGAGACATTGCTCGCGGCACAAGCCAAGCCTGAGGAATACAAGGACCTCCTGGTCAGGGTTGCCGGCTACAGCACACAGTTCGTGAACCTGTCAAAACAGATGCAGGATGCTATAATAGCCAGGACGACATACGAGGAAATATAACAAGGACGGTCATTATTATGACAAATAGAGAAAGCTTAGAAAAAACTGAAGGCATAATATTCGAGGTTCAGCGCTGGTCGCTTCACGACGGAGACGGAATAAGAAGCACAATATTCATGAAGGGCTGCCCTCTAAGATGCAAATGGTGCCACAATCCGGAATCATGGCAGATTAAGCCTGAAATCTTGTTTTTCAACGAAAAATGCACAGGCTGCGGGAAATGCTCGCAAATATGCCCCACAGGTGCAGCTTCGCAATCCGGCGACAGGACGAGCTTCGATCGTTCAAAATGCCTAATGTGCCTTGGGTGCCTCAGTTCTTGCCAGCGCAAGGCTTTAAAGCTTTACGGAAACAAAACAACAGCCGGTGAGCTTTTCGGAAAGATAAAGCGCGACTCTGTTTTCTACAGGGAATCTGGCGGCGGAGTGACCTTCTCAGGCGGCGAGCCCACAATGCAACCTAAATTCCTCGATGCCATGGTGAGGCTGTGCTTCTCTGCAGGCATAGACACTGCAATAGAGACTAGCGCCTATTTCGAATGGGACAAGCTCAAGGATACAATTGAGCTTATAGATTTTGTATTCGTCGACTTAAAGCACATGGACAACCAGGTGCACAAGGAGCTCACAGGCGCGCCGAACTGTGGAATACTCAAAAACATAGTCAGACTATCAGACATGAAGAAAAAACCCGTCATCAGAATTCCGCTCATAGAAGGCGTAACTGACGGGGATAACCTAAGGGCGACTCTTGATTTCATATCAAAGAATGTCGAAGCTGCAGGAGTCGAGCTTCTCCCCTACCACAGCTTCGGTGAGAGCAAGTATCCAGCGCTGGGCCTTGAATACAGCTCTTCCTTCAAGCCTCCGTCTGCGAAGGCCGTGCAAGCAGGAAGGGAGCTTATCAAGTCGTTTGGGCTCAATGTAATAGACTATAAATAGGAAAGTGCTGCACACCCCATTATGAGGGTTTGCAGCACTTTTTTATTTTGTCTCCAAAGCTGCTACTACACAGTTTCTGCCGCTATGCTTAGCACGATAAAGCGCTTCATCCACACGAGCATACCAGTTGCTGAATGCCTCCGACTCCAATCTCTCGGCCACACCAATGCTGGCTGTTTGTTTCCCGATTGTCGGGTGTATACAGCTTTCTATAGCAAAACGTATTTTTTCTGATGCAGCAATGGCTCCATCAATTGAGGTGTTGGGCATAAGCACAATAAATTCCTCTCCCCCGAACCTTACTAAAATATCTGATTTGCGCAAGTTTCTCTCTATGGTTTGTGCCGTTGATTTCAGCAGTTCGTCTCCTGCCGGGTGCCCCCATGTGTCGTTTACCTGCTTGAAGTGATCCAGGTCAATCAGTGCTATAGAAATAGTCTCGTCCGAAATATCAGCCATTTCAAGCTTGTTTTTTATGATTGATTCAAAGAAGTTTCTGTTGTAAAGCCTCGTCAACTCGTCCTTCGTCGCGCTCGTTCGCAGGCGCTCCTCAAGCATTCGCTTGTCAGTCACATCTCTTGCTGAAGAATAAATATATTTCCCGCTTCCTATTTGAGCGTGCCACTCTATATATCTGTACGAACCGTCCTTGCATCTGCACCTTGCAGTAAATGCAGAAACCGCCTTCTTTTCAAGCAGCTCCCTGTGCGCATTGAGCATGAGCGTCTTATCTTCCTCGTGCACCAGTGACAATACGCTTTTACCTTCCATTTCTTCAGTCCTGTAGCCCAGCATTTCTTCGAATCTCTTGTTCGCCTTGTGGAATTTTCCGCCTGTATCGACAACGCAGAGCATATCCAGATTTATGTTAAGGAAGCCCGCTATCTCCCTTTCCTGCTCGTATTCCTTTGTTATATCCCTAAAGGAAACTACAACACCCGACAGTTCTCCGGCATCAGAAATTATTCCGGCTGCGCTGCCCAATATGTAGCTTTCAGAGCCGTCTCTGGAAATCAAGCCTATATACCTGTCTGAACGGATGTTTTTGCCGGTTTCAAGTACATGAGCTACGGGATTATACCTTCGCTCTCGAGTCTCAATATTTATGTTGTTGTACACTTCATGAAATTCCATGCCGCAGGCTTCTTCTTTAGTCCAGCCAGTATATTTTTCTGCAATTGCATTCATCAACGTTATTCTTCCCGACTTGTCGGTAACAATAATGCCCTCTGCAATCGAAAAAAATGTAGTCTCTAAGAGCTCTTTTTCTCTTTTAAGCAGTGCTTCGCTTTTTTTACGCTTTTCAATTTGATTCATTGATATAATCAAAAATACACTTATCAGCAGAATCGGCAGGACTGAAGCGGCGGCTTTGCCTGCAATCTGCCACACCGGAACAATATAGAACAGCTTCCAGGGTGCTTCACTAAAACTTGCTAAATATATGTAACAGCCATCCAATATTTGCACTTCACTTAATTTCAGTTTCTTCAGTTCTTCAAAATCCTTTGCCGGGATTTTCATCAACGCTTTCAATTCACTATCAGAGTCATTAGAAATTCTGCTATGGCTGACTGACAGAATAGAGTTTGTATCTTCAATCAAGTAGCCTTCATAATCTGAAGCTATTATATTTGCCAGCCAGGTGGTAGTCAAATCAAGGGAAATAACTCCCTTAAAATTGTCCTTGTCGTATATTGGCGCTGACAATGTAATCATAGTCCCTTTGCCCGCCTCGTCTATGTAGGCGGGTGTCCATACAATTTTGCGAAACGGATTATGGAGCGGATTTGCAATTTTATAGAATTCGACTGTTTTTAGTTTTTCTGAAAATGTGAAATCCTTTGATGAAATCCAGGGGTACATGTTTATGAAGTTATTCTCGCTGGTGTAGTAAAGCCATGCAACGTCCGGGAATTTTTCATAGTAGCTGCTGAAAAACTTATTGTACTGAAGAGCCAGATTCAGCTCATCCCTGACTTCGCCAGCTTCCGGAATTTTGCCCAGACCGGTTATATTGCCAAGTTCATTTTCCTGGGTGGTTCCCTTTGCAGAATCCATGTTATAGCTGTTGGCCTTTGGATTATACTTCAGAAGACTGTAAAATTCAGAATCTGAGCCTGATCCATTTTCAAAAAAAGTATTGCCGTGTATCATCATGCTTTTAATGAAATTGCTGCTCATTCTTATGTGTTCCCTGAGGAGAAATTCTTTAGACATTGCTGTGTTTTCAAATTCATTTATAAGTGAATTGTATTTGCTGTAGTAAGATATGCTCACAACTATTATGCTAATCAGCAGCGCAATAATCTTATAGGCTTTTTTAATATTAACACCCCACTTCCCTTTTTATTATTTTAAGCTGTTCTGATTTGCATGTCTATATAAGCTTTCTCACTTTTCTAAATTTTTGCAAAAAACAAATCGGGTACATGGGGATATATGTATCTTAATATCAAAAAAGAGAAAAGCCGGCAATAAGTTTCACCTGGCTTTGTTTGATAATTCCCATAGGATTTATGATAGCTTCAAATCACTCATAGCGCTTCTTACGGATTCTTCGCATGACCTCATGGCCATTATTGTCTTTTCTATAAGCTCATCCAGACTCCAGCCCAGCATTTCCGCCCCTTTTCCTATTATATCCCTAGAGCAGCCTGCCGCGAATTTCTTGTCCTTGAATTTTTTCTTGACGCTAGCCAGCTCCAGGTCCATTACGCTCTTTGACGGACGCATGATAGCCGCTGCGCCTATTAGTCCCGTAAGCTCGTCTGATGCGTACAAGACCTTCTCCATAATGTGCCTAGGCTCCATGTCCACGCAAATGCCGTGTCCGTGGCTGCAGATGGAATATATCATCTCCTCGCTCACGGCCGCCTCCCTTAGTAGTTCCGGAGCCTTGATGCAGTGCTCTTGCGGAAACATTCCAAAGTCGATGTCGTGCAGCAGTCCTACAATACCCCAATACTCGGCATCGTCTCCGTAGCCGAGCTCCTGGGCATACCACTTCATAACACCCGAGACCGTAAGCCCGTGCATAATATGAAACGGCTCCTTGTTGTACTTCATAAGCAGTTCGAGCGCTTTCTCTCTTGAAATTGTACTTTTCATTATAGTCCCCTCCACTATTAATAAGATATGTATGAATTTTTCCCGATCCGGTCTACAAAAATCCAATCAGCAAGTATTCGATTTTTACCGACTCTTTTGGATATAAATATTATGTGAACATTAATATCCAAATCGATTTGTATAGACAGCTCGGGAGGTTTTATACGTGAAAGAAAAAAACAGAAAAAAGTTTTTACGTTTGATAATAAGCATATCACTTGCGCTCGCATTTGTCCAACTGCCTTCACATACTGCCACAGCTTCAGCCAACGTGCGGCTCGTAATTGACGGCAGTGAAATTTCAGCCTTACCCGCTCCTTTTATAGAAAACGGACGCACCCTGGTACCGGTCAGGCTGGTATCCGAGCAGTTGGGCGCCCAGGTCACATGGAACGGACAGGACAGGACTGTCCACATAGCAAAAGGCGACCGTTCGGTGCTTCTTAGAATCGACAGCCGCCTTGTAGCGTACAAGAGCAGCGGAACCGAGTCCTACAATCTAACTGATGTGTCCCCAAAGATCATGGGTGATAGGACATTCGTTCCCCTCCGGCTTGTAAGCAACGCTCTCGGTGTTGGCATAAGATGGGACAACGCCAGCAGGACTGTCTTTGTAGATTCCTCAGTGACGTCCGCTATTGAACCTTTCTTTGATATGAAAATATCGTCGCTGAGCTCTAATGCGACGATTACGGGAGCAGCTGTGCTAAAATCCGAATTTCAAAGCGAAATTCCCTCAGGCGCCGTGATAAAATATCTCCTCCTTGACCTGGATACTGCAAGAGGCACAGTCATTGCTCAGGGAAACCAGCCACGCGGGGAATATAAATATCTGCCCAGCCTAAGCGACAACGGCAAGCACATCATAGTCGCCGCCGTTTACGACGCTAACGGACAATTCATATCAGGAGACGCCGTTCCGGTGCAGGTTGCCGTCGTTCCGTCCGTTTCCCTTACAGGAATCGCTGAGGGCCAGACCATAAACGGGAGCGTTTCGCTAGGCGCAGAAACCAATTTCTCGGCGGCTTATCTTAAATACGAGATAACAAGCCGAAATGGAAGCAAAATATTTGCCACAGAAGAATTGGACCCCTACGGCCAGTACAAGTGGACGCCAATGCTTGAGGACAACGGCAATGTCTCATTCAAGGTCACAGCATACGACCAAAACGGCAATGCCTACTCAAGCCCTGCTATGGCTACAAGCGCAAGCATCAGTCAGAGCGCGTCTGTGACAGCGCTGGCGCAGGTGGAACGCAAGCTTGAACTCAGCGGAGTCAAGCCTGGCGATTCTGTAGGCAATCCTGTAACGCTCTGGGCTGACAGGAACTTCGATGTAAGCCGGACCGATTACATCCTCCGGGATCCGAATACTGGTGCAGAGCAAATCCTGAAATCGACAGGCTACGAAAGCTTCAAGTGGTTCCCTGGACCGGAGCTGAAGGGCAACTGGGAGCTTATAGTTCGTGCGACAGATACCAAGGGAACTTTACACGAAAGTACTCCTATAAATGTAAGTGTTCCGGGGACGCCAAAGCTACTTATGAGCGGCGTTGGCCCTAACCAGGTCATAACGGGCCAGGTGAAACTGAAAGTCCAGAGCAATGTCGCGCTTGGCAGCATAAGCTTCGCGCTGGTTAATCCATCTACAGGCGCACGAAAGGTCATAGCAGGCGGAATTGACGCCCTGGCCGAATACTCATACACACCTGCCTCCGGAGATGGCGGCTCGTGGAAAATGCAGGCCACAGGCACATACGATTCCGGCAAGCCAATAGTCAGCGAAACGGTAGCTCTGACAGTGTACACAGGCAAAATCTATACGCCGGTGCCGATAATTGAAAAAGACAAATTCCTAGGCATGGCATCAGAGCTGGCAAAGAGCTCACTTCAAAAAACAGGTATGTCCGCTGCACTTCAGACAGCCCAGGCAATACTCGAGACTGGATGGGGACAAAGCGTTCCCGTTGACAAGTATACAGGTCAGCTCTCTTACAACCTCTTCGGGATAAAGGGCACAGGCCCTGCGGGCTCCGTTACATCCAACACGTGGGAGGAGTACAACGGCACGACCTACAGAATAGATGCTGAGTTCAGAGCTTACTGGAATGCAAGCGAGGGCTGGAATGACCATAAAAGCTTCCTTCTGGGCGGCAGTAGATACGAGCAGTTCCGTACAGTGATGCACGACAGCACACAGGGCGCATGGGCCCTGAAAAGAGCCGGATACGCTACGGATTCAAAATACCCGCTCAAGCTTATGGACATTATAAAGCGCTATAATCTGAATAAGCTGGATGAAGTCGGCATATAACTATCCTTAATATTTCTTGAAAACAGTATTTTTCAGAATGTCACCAAATATTTAGGGTAACTATACACTATTATCCGATGAATAATAGTAGGCACTCGTGCAAATTTATAATTGCTACGTATTTATTTGGTTACTGTGTTTTAAATAGTTTGGGGAGGCTGATATTATGAGCGCTAAAATAAAAAAAATTGAAGATATTCACGGCGACTACATCGAGATTGAATACATGGGCCAGACACAGCGCTTTGGCTATGAAATAGCCGAGGATGGAGAGATTATGAGCGACAGGGTGGTGGCAGCTAACGAGCATGCCATTGATCTGGTGATTGCAAATGCTGACAAGTTCAACTGGGACGAGATATTCGCACTTCACGGAAACGAAGCCAGAATGCACTTAGAGCAACGACTTAAAGAGCTTGGTTTTTCGGAGATATGCTTCTTCACAAGAGTATGATATTTATACTGCAACATGCATACCTGCCAAAAAGCTTTTAAAACATAAAAACAAGAGCCACAAGCTCTTGTTTTTTGCGTTATCATAATATTATCTGGAAACAAAATAGTCTCCCTTTAAAATTTTTTCAACAAAATTCTCATAGGCTTGTCATTTTTTGAGCTCTCGCTGTGTCTATATATATGACAGGAGGTGGTAGTCATTTTCGGGATCCCATTCATGAAAAGCAAAAAAGACAAAGAATTCGAGCTTATATACAGACAGTACTACCCTGTCGTATACAGGCAGCTTTACTATCTTCTCGCCAGCAACTCGTCTGCCGAGGATATAACGCAGGAGGTTTTCATCAAATTCTACAACTCCAAATCAGGCATAGAACACCCCGGAGCATGGCTCTCCAAAGTGGCTGCAAACATCGCCCTTAACTATATTCGTTCTGAAGGCAGCCGCCAGCAAAGGGAAGACAGCATAATCGAGGACTTTGAAACTATAATGAGTGCTGAGGAAGAAGCCTGCAAGAATGAGCAGCTACAGGAGGTGCGCAGGGCGCTCGCCAAGCTGCCTGCCAGCTATAGGACGTGCCTTCTGCTCAAGTTCTCAGGTTATTCCTATGATGACATCAGTAATGTTACAGGTATTCCAAAGGGAAATGTCGGCCAGATGATACTTCGCGGCAAGAAGAAATTCATGGAGCTTTATGGCAAGGAGGAGAATTATTATGAAGTGCTATGATGACGCAGCGCTCCAGCAAGTGCTTGACGGGAGCTATGACGGCGATATACTGGAGATTTTTGAGCATATGGAGCTGTGCCCAGCATGTAGAAAAAGCTTCGAGCAGATGAAAAGCGACGACACATTCATATCAGGAACCTTATCAGAGGGCTTGCAAATTCCTCCTGCGGATTTTGAGCACACTCTGATGCTTTCAAAAATCCAAAGTAAAAATGACAAGGGGGCAAGAATAATGAATTCAACATATAGAAAGCTGACTGCGGCTGCGGCCGGCCTGGCAATAGTAGGCGGGCTTTTCGCATTTGAGCCTGTAAGGGCTGTGGCCCAAGATCTTCTGAAGGTCTTCAGGGTCGAAAACGTAGAGACCATATCGATAAGCGAATCTGACATATACCAGCTCGAGAGAGCGTTCAACGAAGGCAATGGCTCTGTGGACATGCAGGACTTCGGCAAAGTGGACGTAGTCTCCAATGAGGAAGGCGTGACAAGCGAGAGCATCAGTTCGCTCGATGAAATATCCTCTCTTATGTCGGATGCGAAACTTCCTCAGCTTCCAGATAGCATGAAGCTTGACTCTCATGTCTACATGCATCCGGAGATGGACATACGCTTCGAGCTTGACGCAGCAAAAATAAACGAATTCCTAGAGTACTTGGGTGAAAAGGCACTCGTGCCTGATGCTATAAGCCACAAACCGTTTTATGTGCACACGGAGAAAGGAATTAACTATTCAATTATAAAAGATTCCGGCGGAAGAATCAGCATAACTCAAACCAAGGCTCCTTCGCTTGATATACCATCGGACGTTGACGAAAAAGCGCTTATAAAATCTATGCTTTCAATGAAGCTCATACCACAGGATCTCAAGAATCAGCTTTCTGCAATAGACAGTCTGACAACAACAATCCCTGTTGTATACAACAAGGATAAAGAGTCGATGGAAAAGATGACCATATCTGGAGAAAAGGCCATAGTCATATCGGCCAAGGACGGCTCATATACGAACATAAGCCTCCAGAAAGATGGCTATCTGTTTTTTATCAGCTCATATGACAGCATCTCCAAACAGGAGCTTGTCGAAATAGCAAATACTCTGGAGTGATAACGACATGATAATATCGACCGTTAATCTGACAAAGCATTACAACGGCAAAGGCGGTATAACCAACCTCTCCCTCTCTGTAAAAGAGGGAGAGGTGTTTGGCTTCCTGGGGAAAAACGGTGCAGGCAAGAGCACCTTTATAAGGACGCTCCTTGGCCTTATCCACCCCACCTCCGGCACTGCCAGCGTGCTTGGCAAGCCTCTTGGCGACATTGAGGCCAGAAGAAAAATTGGCTACCTTCCCGAGCTCTTCCAGTACCACTCATGGCTGAGCGGCTATGAGCTCCTCGATACCCACGCACGCCTATACGGCATGAAGCAGCCTGATATTAAAAGGCGCATAGGCGATGTTCTTGACATTGTGGGGCTTTCTGGCCATGATAAAAAACGCGTATCTGAGTACAGCAAGGGTATGAAGCAGCGTATAGGCCTCGGCTGCGCCATAATGGCCGATCCCGAGCTGCTTTTTCTTGACGAGCCTACAAGCGCGCTCGACCCTATAGGCAGAAAGCATGTGCGCGACATAATCCATATGCTAAAGAGCGAGGGCAAGACAATATTCCTCAACACTCACCTGCTAAGTGAAGTTGAGCTTCTCTCCGACCGCATAGGCATACTCGACCGTGGAAAAATAAAGACGGTTGGAACGCTTGAAAGCCTCCTCAACTCGCCTCTTGTGATAAAACTCGGCGGCTGCAACGACGATATGATAGCCTCGCTTAAAAAATACGACGATGGAATTTCAGCTTCAGAAGGAATCATAACCATGAATCCGGCTTCGGACGAAGTGATACCAGCAATAGCCAGTCTTATAATCGAAAAGGGCGGCCGTCTCTACGAAATCAAGCGCATGGAAAATGCACTTGAGAGGCTGTTTATAAGGACTGTCGGAGAGGTGGACGCCAGATGAGAACAATAATTAGACTCACATTCCTCGAGATGCTCAAAAAGAAGATACTCTACCTGACTCTGGCCCTTACAGCCATATTCCTGCTGCTCTACGGAACAGCGCTAAAATATGCATACGGCTACCTCGTTGAGGAGGGGGCAATAGTGCGCCTTGCAGTGTCGGGACAGCTTGTGACAATGGGCATATACGCTTCGAGTTTCATAATATCCTTCCTTTCGGTGTTTGCAAGCATAGGAGCTATTTCCTCGGATATTGAACAGGGTACTTTCGATGCGATACTTTCTAAGCCGATAAAAAGAAGCAGCCTGCTGCTTGGAAGATACATGGGCATACTAGCCGTGCTCCTACCCTACCTCTCGCTGCTTTTCCTAAGCACGGTGGGCCTTAACGTGTTTTTTGCAGGCTCGGGAGCCTCGATTTTCCACGCCGCGCCTGTTGTCAAATCAATGCTGGCGCTCTGGATGCTTCCGATCATACTTACATCTGTAGGCATATGCTTTAGCACATTCCTGCCGACAGTAGGCTCCGGTGTAGCCGTTGTCATACTCTACTTCTGCGCCATGGTCGGCGGCATACTCGAGCAGATTGGAGGCTTCATGACAGCTCCTGCAGCCAAGGCAGCCCTGACCAACATAGGAATAGTCACAAGCCTTGTAATGCCCTCGGACATTGCCTACAGGAAGGCATCATCCTTGCTTTTCACTACAGCCTCCGGCACTAATCTGAGCGCGGAGGGAATGCTCGGAGCCACCGTCCAGCCAAGCACCGCAATGCTTTTTTATATATTCGCATACTCCTTGCTCCTTTTGCTGCTTGGCATAAGGATTTTCAACAAAAGAGACATATAAAAACAAAAGGGCAAATCCCGTATCAGAGGATTTTCCCTTTTGTTTTTTTGCTGAGGCCTTATTCGCTATAGATTATCGTTCCGCTTTTACCTACAAGCGCCTCCTTCGCCTTTTCCAATGAAGCTATTACAGCCTTTCTTCCTTTTTTAGATTCGGCGAATCTTATTGCCGCCTCGACCTTTGGAAGCATGCTCCCTGGGGCAAACTGATTTTCAGCTATATACTTATACGCCGTTGACGTGGACATCTGCTCCAGATTTTTCTGGTTTGGCTTGCCGAAGTTGACGGCAACTCTGTCCACAGCCGTAAGTATAAACAGGTAATCTGCATCTATAAGCTCGGCAACCTTACAGCTTGCATAGTCCTTATCTATTACAGCGGGAACTCCCTTTAGCACATTCCCTTCTGATACTACAGGTATTCCGCCGCCGCCTACCGTTATTACTATGTTTCCCGAATCAAGAAGCGTCCTTATAGTATCTTTTTCTATTACATCAACAGGCATAGGCGAAGGCACTACCCTTCTCCAGCCTCTTCCCGAATCCTCCTCCATCTTATAGCCTTTTTTTATTTCCATCTCCCTGGCTTCAGCTTCGGTATAGAAGGCGCCTATTGGCTTTGTGGGGTTCTTGAATGCGGGATCGTTCTTGTCTACAAGCACCTGAGTTACAACAGTTGCCACAGGTTTTTCTATGCTTCTTTCAACAAGCTCCTCCCTTATTGCATTCTGAAGATGGAATCCGATGTAGCCTTGGCTCATTGCGCCGCATTCAGGGAATGGCATATTACTAATATCCGATTCCTCCGCAGCCCTGCTTTCAAAAGCGAGATTGATCATTCCAACCTGAGGGCCATTTCCATGAGCCAGTACAAGCTCATGGCCCTGCTCTATAAGGTCAGCTATAGGCTTTGATGCCTGCCTTACAAGCATAAGCTGTTCCTGTGCGCTGCTGCCCAGCGCATTTCCTCCAAGAGCTATGACTATCCTGCTCATTACACTACCTCCTGATTGATTTCCTCTGAAAGTCTTAAAAGTGCCTTTTCAAAGCATTCCTGAGGCGGATGCACAATACCCGCTCCAACCTGCCCAATTCCGGCAACCTTGTGGGCCATGCCAGTGTTTATTATAGGAAGTATTCCAGTTTGGACAACCTTAGTCACATCTATGCCTATCGCCGTCCCCCTGAAGTCCAGCGAAGGAAGAGAATATGTTGGATTTTCGCTTTCCGTTATTTCATACATTTGGAGACTGTAGTTTATTGCATCGAAAACGCTTCCTCCTACAAACTGGACTATAGCCGGCGCTCCTCCCATTGCAAAGCCCCCTATTCCCATTGTTTCGGTAATGGCGCTGTCTCCTATGTCCGGGCTAGCGTCATCTTCCTTGAAGCCTGGGAACATAAGCCCCTTTATCATGTTGGCCGGAGCAGTGAACCATTCATTTTCTCCTAGGCCGCTGACCCTTATACCGAAATCAACTCCGTTTCTGGCCATAGTTGTAACTATAGTAGAGCCCTTTATTCCATGCCCAGCATCAAGGGAAGCCTTGCAGGACGGCATCGAAAGGTTAAGGAAGTAATGCTCATTTTCCTTTATAAAGCGCAAAGCCCTCTTTGTTACCTCAAGGTCAACCCCAGCTTCAATGAACAAAGGCGCTATTTCCCTGAAGAAAAGGCTGGTTGCCGCCTTGTTCCTGTTGTGGCACTCGTCTCCCATATGCACTGACTGTGCTATTATCGACTTAAGATCGATTCCACTAGTCATTTTAAGAGCTTTTTGGAGCGCAGGTGCGAATTCCTCTTCAATCCACTTTAGTCTGCTTATTACTTCGTCGTTGAAAGCCCCGTATCTTAAAACCTTGCCAAGACCCTCGTTCACTGTGCAGTAGGCATAGTTTCCGTGTGTCTTGTTGTAAACTACATGAACCGGCATTGAAGGCGATACTATTCCAGCCATAGGACCGACTGCGCCATACTCATGACATGGGGCGAAGCTTATCTGACCTGATGCGGCCAGACCTCTCGCCTCATCTTCATCTGATGCCTTTCCTTCGTATATGAGCGCGCCTATAACAGCTCCCTGCATAGGTCCCGACATTCTGTCCCATTCTATAGGAGGTCCGGAATGAAGTATTGTGTTTTCAGTCATGCCCGGGATTGCATTTATTGCCTTGTCTATGCCTACAAGCAGCGGATGTGACTGCTTTATTCTCTCAACGGCCTCCTTGTTGGCTATGGCAACTGCATCATTGCCTGACAATTTGTCAATAGCCTCTATAAGCTCAGGCTTCCCGCCGGCAGGCGGTCTCCAGTCCACCTGCAGCGCCTCGACTCCCTGCAGCTCCAAATCATTTTTGAAATTCGATGTTCCAATATTTACAACCTTAAGTTCATTTGAAAAAAGACTGATGCTTGTGTTCATATTTTACCTCCTGGTTAAGCTAGTATTTTCGCAGCTACTTCCGCGGCCTGTACATTGCTTCCAGCAATGATTACACCTTCAGCCTCAAGCATGCCCTTTTGCTTTTCATAACCCTGAATGTCTTCTCTAGTTCCGCATATATATCCTACAAAAGCTATGTGCCTTCCCTCGCTGGCTGCAGCTTCTTTTGCTTTCCTAATTGCAGGAATAGTTATTCCCACAGGATCTTCGTGTGAACCGTACCCCAACTCAAAGTCAAGGAGTATAACCCCTATGCTGCCGTCACTGGCCTGCTCTGCAATTTTCTCGAGCCTTAAAGCCGGATCAATCATCGGATGAGGCTTGCCGACAGTGAACTCGTCGTCGCCAAGGTCAAGAAGCACATTACCCTCAAGGCGAGTTATATCGCTGAGCTTCTCTTCTTCTTTTTTAGCTACATTGCTTCTAATATTGCCAAGCTTTCCTCTTAGCACATGCAGCGCCTCGGCGCACATTGTTCCTCCGCAGAAAAGACCTCTGAGGAACTTCTGCTCCGCTTTTAGCTTTGCTTTCTCGTCTGAAGCAGCCTTCTCCAGCCTTGCAGCATCATTATCTACATTAACACCTATGCCTGAGAGTTCAACTGCCTTGACAGCGGCGTCTTCAAGGCTGCTTGCAAACACAGCACCTGCTTTTTCAGCCTCTGCTGCCTCCCCTTCTATGAAGCAAACGACTACCGGCTTTTCTACTCCTTTGACCACTTCCATTATTTCCAGCTCTACAGCCTTGGCCGGCGGCTTTGAAACAAGTACAATCACATTTGTTGACTCGTCCTGCGAAAGAGCCTTTATTCCCTGTATCATCATTATTCCGCCAATATCCTGGTGAAGGTCCCTGCCTCCTGTGCCTATGGCCTGTGATACTCCCCCGCCAAGTCTGTCTATTTGAACCATAACCTCCTGAAGCCCGGTTCCCGATGCTCCAACAAGTCCTATGCCCCCGCTTCTTACTTTGTTTGCAAAGCAAAGCCCTGCATTGTTTATCGCAGCCGTTCCGCAGTCGGGACCCATTACAAAAAGACCCTTTTCTCTTGCGTATTCCTTTAGCTCCCTTTCCTGCTCTATGCTCATATTGTCGCTGAATATCATGACATTCAGCCCGTTCTCAAGTGCCACCCTTGCTTCTCTTGCAGCATATTCTCCAGGCACCGAAATCACTGCCATATTTGCATCAGGCATCCTCTTTAGTGCAGACGATAGTGTCTTTGGCGCCTGCTCCTCGCCCTTCTTCTGTTTGCCTCCCTTTGATGTGAGCAGCTCATTTGCAAGCTCAATCGCTCCATCATACTGCTCCTGGGAAGCCGCCTTTATTGCAATTATAAGATCATTGTCGCCGCTTTGCTCCACCTCGTCTGTGGACATGCCTATGTTCGATAGAAGCTCCTTGTTCATCTTTGTTGCCATCGAGACTACGGCTTCCTCCACTCCATCCGCCCCAAGCAGCTTGCTCGAGAGTGACATGAGAGTTACCGAATCGTAATATTCATTTTTTCTTACAATAGTTTTCGATATCATCTATAGACCTCCGTTTTCCAAAATATTCAGGCCGTACGCAAGACCTGCAACAACTCCCGACGACAAGTCAGCCCCTGATGTTGAGCCTATGGAGAGCACCTTGTCTATACAAAGGTTCAGTTCCTGCATATCCCTTCCCAGGATTGCGCCTATGAAGCTGGCTATGCTCTCTCGATACTTGCCCTCCAGGCTTGCGTTTATCATTGTCCTGCTTATATCTGTAGTAGATATGACACTCCTTTTAAGCACACACTTTATTCTTTCAACAGCCGCCTTTGCTCTATCATCTTTTATTACTCCCAGGGCCGATATGAATCCCGATATGAAATCATCCCCAGAAGGAGTAAGGCCGTTTCCAAGACCGACCAGCGGAATTATATCCTTCTCTAGTTCACTGCCGCCGCTCTTTAGACTGGCTATAAAATTGATAATTCTCCTGTCAAGCTCTCTTTCCATGAGAACTGCTTTATATAATTCTACTCCTGCAATACCCTTTATGTGGTAGTAGCTGCACCCGCCTCTGATTTGAGAATCGATCAAACGTCTCCTGTACAGGTCAATATTATCCCTGAGTTGCTTTTTATCTATTTCGTCAGGTTTCTTCTCTATGCTCGGGGGCTGCCAGATTCTGCACCTGTCAAATTTTATTGAAATGGCAGCCCCTAGCTTAAGCTTATTGTGTTCAATGACAACCTCATCATTGAATTTTATTTCAAGGCCAAAGAGATTGTCGTTTTTTTCAAAGTCCACGCGCACAGCGTATGGACCGTTGTCCAAGCTCTTATCAATTATTGTGTATATCTGCCCATCGCCACCTTCAAAGTTCACCACTCTTCTGAAAAGGCTGTGAATCCTTCCGACAGTCATATGCTTACTACTTCGGTATGAATAGAGCATATTCGCGAATCCATCATCAAAGGATATGGCAGAAAAATATTTATCCATATAGCGTCCGCCTCCGGCGTTTTATCTAGTTAAGATTCCATAGCCAAGGAAGTATCTTCGTCTGCATTGTTGAGTTCAACATTTTCATGTGGCTTGTAATATGCCATTACTAGTAAAACTGCTGCTATCATCACATATCCAAGAGAAACATTTGCCGCAGTTCCAAAGCCAAGCTCTGAAGCATGGATTATGCCAAAGAATGCAAGTGCTGCCGTTATGAGACTGTACACTGCTGACAGCTTGAACTTTCTGTCTATTGCATGTATTACTATGGTCGCCAACATCATGCTGCTTAGTATATCTCCCGCACCAAGTATTTTCCATCCTGTATACGGTACACCGTTGCTTAATAGCAGGTCTGCACCCACAGCAGCCACACTTGTTCCTGCTGCCGCAAGCGAGTTGTTTATTTGGGTTACAATGTAGCTTCCAATAAAAGGCATGAAGGCTATAATCAGAGCCGGTATGTGTCGCTTTTCAGTCGAACCGAAGGCTTGCGCTCCTATTACCATTGATATGTATACAAGTATAGGCAATAGAGCCACCAGCGGTATTACGGTAAGCGCCAGAGGAAGAAGCCCCAGGAACGCAACAACAATCATAACTACTCCTGTCGAAAGTGCGTATCCTATTCTGGCTCCTGTTGCTTTCCAGCCAGGATGCCCGATGTATATTATTGTCGGATATGGGCTTCCGAGCGCTGCGCCAACTAGGCTCAGAACCCCAGGAATCAGCATGGCTTTAGTCGTATGGTAATGATCTCCAGCAACCTCTGCGCTTTCGAGGTTGTCCAGACTCTCGAGGAAATCGTATATGGCAAGAGGTATTGCAGCAGCAAGGAAAGGTGAAAGATAGGCAAATCCCTGCATCATATTTCCTATTGCTATTCCAGGAAATGCTATTGAAAATCCGTTTGCAGCTTCCTTGACTGCTGCTATATCCATGTAACCTGTCGCCCATGCAAGCAAGGAGCCTGTTATTATAGCCACAAGACCCGCAGGCATATTTCCAGGCATTTTCTTGTTTGCAAGCCAGCCAACTATTACTATTGCCAGCGTAGTAAGTCCTATATAAGGTGCGCTGAATATAGCCCCCATGGGATTCATTGCTATGTAGGTAACGGCCAGACCTGCTAGAGACCCAAGCATTGCGGCTCTAGGTATATACTTTCTGATGTATGGACCTACAAAAGCTCCTATAGTCATTATTATCCCCTGGACTACGTTCCATGCCATTCCTACAGACCAGGCAAGCTCCCAATCTTTCGTCTGGAGGTATACGGGCAGCATGACAGCAAACGCCACTACAAAATAATGCGGAACGCTTAGACCATACGGCATGGCTGTTACATCTTTTTTACCTGTCCTCACGGAAAGCCTTCTTGCCTGCCATGCCAACAGTATGTTTCCTATTCCTATGCTCAGTGCCGCAGCCGGTACAATTCTTCCGTAAACTATCTCACCTGGCATGTTTATAGCGAAAACCAGCAGGCCTATTGCCGCCAGAAAATTTGTAAGAGAATTGCTGAACAATCCGAAGAAACCGTTTAAATCTCCCTTTACCCACCAAGGAGTTCCCTTGATGGCAACTACTTTATTTGACATTTATATGTCCTCCTTTAATCAACATCGTTGTTTACTTGCCAAGCTCCTTAAGCAGTTGCTCTGACACAGTTGTCCATCCGAATATTCCGCCCTGCTGGTTTATCATCCTTATTGAGGCTTCCTGATCTCTAGGGTCGAAGGCAGCAGTGCAGTCCTCGAGCATGAGGCAGTCAAAGCCGCGGTCATTTGCTTCCCTTATGGTAGTCTGTACGCAAACATGTGTGGTAACGCCAGTTACTATAAGATGGGTGATGCCTCTGTTTAGAAGTATTACCTCAAGGTCGGTCTGATAAAAAGCTCCCTTTCCAGGCTTGTCTATTATTGGTTCACCTTCTATTGGCTTTAGCTCGTCAACAATGTCATGGCCGTATTCTCCCCTTATCAAGATTCTCCCCATAGGTCCCATGTCACCTATACCTGCGCCCTGTCTTTTGCCTCTTTTGAGCTTGCTTGGAGGGCAGTCTGAAAGGTCTGCTCTGTGCCCTTCTCTAGTGTGAATTACAAACATGCCCTTTTCTCTTGCAGTATCGAGTACCTTCCTTAATGGCTCGATTATGCTTCTTGTAGGAGTTATGTCGTTTCCGAGCTTTTCCCCGAATCCGCCTGGAGCACAGAAATCTCTTTGCATGTCTATTATTACTAGTGCTGTTCTTTCCAAATCGAACTCGTATCCATATGGTTTTGCATCAACTAAATATTTTGTCATTTTAACTCCTCCATTTTAATAATATTTGGGTTTTATATTACGCTTTTTTTGTCCTTGCTTTCCCTGATTCGCAGCTGATTAATAATTATGAACAGTAATCCAATCATCAAATATCCTGCAGCCACTTCATTTGCCTTTCCAATCCCTACTCCATCGGCGTGTATCATTCCGACAAATGAAAGCGCCGCTGCAATCATCGATGTCACGGCTGCTTTGACAAGCTGACCGTCTATGATGTATACGCATAGCGTAGCCCAGATCATGCTTACTAGTATAGCTCCGGCACCGAGAGTAGCCATACCGTAATACTCCACTCCTGCGACTGCCAATGTATTGAAGCCAATCTGCTCGGCTGTCTTTCCTGCTAGTCCAAGTACAGTATCAATATTGCCCTGTGACCAGCTTGATATCCATGGGATTATTCCAAGCAGCACAGCCGGTGCGTATTTGCCGTCTACTGCCGTAAATGCCTGGGCGCCTATCACAAGCCCTATATAAAGAAGTATCGGAACTATTGCGACTAGCGGTATTAGGCTGAGCATTAACGACGTCAGATTCAGCCAAGTTATCAGAAGTATCCCAGCCCCTGTCATAAGAGTATAGCCGAGCTTGGCTCCGGTGTTCTTCCAACCGGGATGTCCTATGAATACTGCTGTAGGAAATGGACTCCCAAACAGACTTCCCATTATTGATGTAGTTCCATCAGCTATGAGCGTTTCCCTAACGCTATAGTTATCTCCAGCTATTGAAGCGCTTTCAACGTTATCCATGGTCTCAAAGAAATTATATACACCAAGCGGTATCGCAGCAGCCAAATATGGAGCTGCTATCTTGAGCCCATCAACAACATTCATTATTGAGAACTTGGCATACGTTGGCTGTACGCTCGAAACAGATGCAACAAGAGCTTGATAATCCATATTCCCTGTGAGCCATCCTATTGCAGTCCCAACCATTATCGCAAACAACCCTACTGGTATGTTAAGCGGCATCTTGTTGTTGCCCAGCCATCCTATAAGTATTATTGCAAGCGATACCAGTCCTATATAAGGTGTCCTGAATGCCTGCATTGCAGGATTCATCGCGATGAATGTGAGCGATACTCCAGCTAGTGCACTTAGCATAGCTGTCCTGGGAATTGTATCTCTAAGTCGCGGCCCAACAATAGAGCCGCTTAGCTCTATTATTCCTTCAACAAAGCACCAAGCAAGTCCTGCTTGCCAAGCCATTTCAGGATTTCCAGTATCCCAGTATACAGGACCCATTATCATGAACACTATTAAAAACATATGAGGAACACTTGTGCCAGAAGGAAGCGCTGTTATATCTCTTCTACCTTCCTTGACCGAAAGCTTGTATGCCATCCATGTGTAGTAGAGGCTGCTTATAAATATCGACAGTCCGGCTGCCGGCAATATCCTTTCGTAAACAATCCAGCCTGGCATCCCAATCGATATAGTCAGAAGGCTTGCCATTACAAGTATGTTGCTGAGATTGTTTGTGAACAGTCCGAAAAATCCGTTTAAATCTTTCCTGTCCCACAATTTCACGCGGAAATCATATTCATGTTTTTGTTCAAGTACCTTTATTCTACCATCCACAAGCCAACCTCCTTATTCGAGATACTTATCTTTTATTTGTTCAGATAGTAGATACATTCCCTAAGCTTCCACTCATTTTTTCAATTCAACTAATCTTTAGGCCTATTAACAATTAGAGAATTTTTTGAATATTGATTTCTTGTTTGAATAATAGCACATTGTTTTTTAAGTAGTCATCATAATATCTAGACAAAAAAAATCAACTCTATTGTCAACATTTGATAATAGAGTTGATTTTGATAACGTTTCCATTGTGTTATTTCTATAATTGATCGTCACTTGCCGCCAACCACAAATATATATTATACGCCAGTACCAGTTCCCCTATATTGAATCCATTTTCTATATCTATTCCAAGCTCTCTTATTCTATCTACTCTGTACCTTAACGTATTATAGTGTATAAACAGTCTCGAGGCTGCTTTTCTAACATTGAAGTTCTCCTGTATCAGGGCCTTGAGCGTATCCATAAGCCTCATGTCTGTTGTCTTGTCATACTCCAGGAGACATCCAAGCTTGTCCTCTACAAATTTTTCAAGCACATGCCTTTCCTTTACTTCCTTTATTATGTTGAATACTTTATAGTCGTCATAATGACTTACGAATGAATCCTTGCTCAGCATCGCTCCTGAAAACAGGCTGCTGTGCGCCTCCTCGTAAGCCAAAGGAAAGCTGGCTATTCCATCAACTATATTTGAAATCCCTATGCCTATGATTGCTTTACTCTTTAATTTTTCAATTATTAGCTTTCCTGCCTCTATCGCATTTTCTTTTACCTTATTCATGAATATGACATTTATAAACAGCACCAGTGAATCATCTATATATATGCTTTTAAATCTTTTCCGAATTACTATCCCCTTTTCTTCGAGTATAGTTTCAATTATCTTGGAATCAAGAATATATTCATATAAGTCTTTTTTCTTTTTTTCATCCTCCTGCAGCACTTTAAGCACCATTACAACCTGGGGGAATTCCAAACTCCATCCGAATGCTCTCGCCTTGTTTACAGCTTCAATCTGAGAATGCATCTTGCCCTGGAGAATGTCCCTTATGAAAGAATCCTGAAAGGTCTTTTCCTTTTCCAGGACCGCATAATTCTTATAAAACGCCGAAGCTATAAGAAGTGAGGCCTGTTCCACTGCCACGGTAAGGTTCTGACTGTTAACATCGCCCTTAAGTAAAACTATATAACCGAATTTAGTTTGTCCTGCCTTTATAGAATGACTAATATACGATTCTTCCCCATACTCCGAATTTTTTATTTTTACTCGGAATCTATCCTTTCCTTCCACGTCAGTTTTAATAGAAATATCATGCCTATCCAGGTCCTTAGATGCACAAACAATATTCAATTCATAATCAAGCAGTATTACAGGGAATTCAACCAGCTTGGCCAAATTGTCGACTAGTGAATCGATGTCCTCTCCCCTGAGAAAAAGATCCATAAGATGCTCATGGACATAATTCCTGAATTTGAGTATGCTTATATGTTTATTCAAAGAAAGATCCAATATTTCAGATACCAGCTTTGAAAGATTTGCTGCCGCATCCAGTTCTATTATTGGAAATCCCAACTTTTCCGCCTGTTCCATCATGACTTTTGGGATTTCATCGACATATCTGCTCGGCTTTATGCATATTCCCGACAGCCCAAGCATCGCAAGTCTTGGTATAAGCTCCTGAGTAGCCGTTTCGTTATTGTATATCGGATATAGTGTGGTAATCAGGAGGCTGTTTGCATCTACATAAGGGAATATGTCAGGTACCTCCATAAGGGATGCACTATTCACAATATTTGCCATACCCTTTTCACCGGCAACTACCCTGGCGTTTTTAAAACCATCAAGCTTCAACACGTTATTTACTGTTATTTCCATGTCTGATTTCATCCCTTTCTCAGCAGCTTTAAAATATACTCGCTGTTAATACCCTCGTTCCGCATATACGACGGTTTTGATTGTTATGGATAAGCTTATCACTTCCACGTACAGTCTTCAATAGTCCATTGGCTTAACTTAAGCTGGCATGGCTTTTGATTTTTCAGCAGCTTAAATATATTACTTTTCTGTGCCCTAATTCAAAACTTTTACCGTGCTCTGTGCGTCTATATATTATAAGGCGGCCGCAAAAGCTATATAATAATAACAGAAAGGGGCGTTGGGCGATGAACAAAATCAATCTGGAAAGCCATATCGCAGATTATGTCATAAAAAACAAAGAAAGCCACTACAGGCTTGCATACAGCTACGTAAAGAACAGGGAGGATGCGCTGGACATAGTACAAGAATCAATATACAAGGCCATATCGTCAAAGCGCACGCTAAAAAATCCGGACCACATAAGGACATGGTTCTACAGGATAATAGTGAACACTTCGCTTGACTTTCTGAGAAAGCAAAAAAGGCTAGTCCTTTCAGACGACGAAGCCATGCTGCTGAATGAAGCAGCCTGCGAAGACAGCTACCGCGACATCGACCTGCAAAAAGCGCTGTACAACCTGCCTGACAACTGCCGGAGCATAATTGTACTTAGATACTTCGAAGACCTCAAAATAGATGAAATCGCTGAAATACTGGGTGAAAATATAAACACGATCAAAACTCGACTGTACAAGTCGCTTGAAAAATTGCGCATACAACTTTGTGAAAGTGAGGAGGAATAGCCATGAAAAACAATAATCTAGATAAACTTAAAAAGGAATATATGGACATACAAATACCAGACGAGCTGGACTTCTTAGTGAAAAAAGCCCTAAAGGACAGCGGCGTGGATATTTCCAGAAGGAAAAGGACTGGGCTTCAAAAATCGGCAATAGCAGTCGCATCCCTGGCCGCATCCCTGGTTCTGCTGACCATAGGGGTCAACACAAGCCAGGCCTTCGCAGAGTCGCTCTCAAAGGTACCCGTCGTGGGCAGCATAGTCAAACTTGTGACTTTCAGGGAATACAAGGTGGACAACAAAAACTACAACGCCGACATAAAGGTGCCGGCAATAAAAGGACTTGAAAACAAAGAGCTTGAAAGCAGCCTCAACGAAAAATACCTGGCTGAAAACAAGAAGCTATACGAGCAGTTCATGAAGGACATTAAAGAGCTTGAAAAAAACGGCGAAGCCCACATGGGAGTAAGCAGCGGCTACCAGGTCATGACAGACAACGACACGATATTCTCCGTTAAGCGCTATATGCTGACAACGGCAGGCTCATCATACACAGAGCTTAAATATGACACTATAGACAAGAAGAAGCAAGTACTTATAACACTCCCAAGCCTTTTCAAAGACGAGAGCTACGTGGACATTATAAGCGGAAACATCCTAAGCCAGATGAGGGAACAGATGAAGGGCGACGAAGGCATGATATATTGGATAGACGAGCAGGTCGAGGATGGCCTGACAGAAGCATTCGAGAGAATAAACAAAGATCAGGGCTTCTATATAAACCCCCAGGGCAAGCTTGTAATATCCTTCGACAAGTACTCGGTGGCACCAGGCTACATGGGCAATCCTGAATTCATCATACCTACAGAAGAAATATCTGCTATTCTTGTTGGCAGCGAATACATTAAATAATATACTATAGTCATGAATAAATATTAACTGCATCTGGAGGGATGGATATGATTTCAAGCTTTAAAATCCGCAGAGTACTTTCAATACTAATGATTATGCTCCTAATGGCAGGAGTTGCGGCATGCTCTAAATACAATTCAACAGGGGACAAATCCAACGTATCTTCCGATACTGAGAATGGAGCTACTGTAAAAATAGACAGGAAAGTTGTGAAAAAAGATGAAGAATGGATTTCAATAGAAGCAAGCATACCTGTTGTGACTGGAATCAAGGACGAAAATGTACAAAATCGCATCAACAGCATGCTCGAAGATGCAGGCATGAAATTCATCGATGACCTTGAAAAGCAATCCAAGGAGGCGCTTGAGGAGGCAAAGACTGTTGGCTACGATTATATTCCCTACTACGCAGGGACTACTTTCGAGGAGAAGTTCAACAGAGATGGCCTTCTGAGCCTCTATGTGGTGTATGACCAGTTCACTGGCGGAGCCCATGGCTCTCATGACGACATAACATACAACTTCGACCTTGCCACAGGCGAGCTTATACCTCTTTCAGAACTCTTCAATGCGGACTATAACTACAAGACCGCAATAGACAAGAGCATAACGGCGCAGATTGAGAAGATAAACGAGCAGTACAAGGAGGAGGCTGTCAAGAACGGCGAAAATCCCGAGGACGCATACGCTCCTTACGCAGGCTTCAGCGGCATCGCCAAGAACCAGCAATACTACATTAAGGACGGCTCCATTGTGATATACTTCCCTCTGTATGAAATCGCCCCGTACGCCGCCGGCATACCAGAATTCAAAATCCCTCTGTCTGAGATAGAATCGGGAATCAAGAGTGAGTATCTGGAAAAACTCAAATAAGACATCTATAACAAACATAAAGCGAACCGTATTGGATATCAATTCGGTTCGCTTTTTTGACTTATCTCAAAATAAGATTCAAAGTCCCGTTTTCAACAATAATATATACTCCCATACATGCAAAAACCACAGGCACCAGTATTTTCTCATATCTTCTTATGACCCTTTGAAGCAAGGGGTGCCTGGAAAGTGTAGAGCCTATGCGGCACCAAGCTAATGTGAGAACAGCAAATACAGTCGCGGTTGTTGCAAGCTCTGCCATATTCATGCCTGCAAACATGGGCACGTATATCCCTATGTTGTCCCCGCCTCCCGCTATTGTCATGCTCATTACGCCCAGCATCTGAGGCCTTGCAAAACGAGAGAGCCGCCTTGAAATCCCATCTGCAATCCCGTGACCTCTAATCTCCAATTTTTCATCTTCATCTTCAGCCGTGCGCTTTCCTGAAAATTCTCCAGCTGCAAGCCTTATCCCCAAAATTATGGGCACAAGGCCCAGCAGGCCTGTGTATTCCAGCGGAAAAACCGACAGGCCTGCGGCCGCAAGCATGCTCACGGTTGTTAATACCGCTATGCCTGCAAGCTGACCTTTGTATACGTCGCTCCTCCCCAGGCTCCTTCCAGCCTGCGTGAAAAGCAGCATTATTACAAAGAGGTCATCAATGTTTGTACTTATAAACGCTATCGCCGCAGCTAATGCTGTTTCTATCATATTTGCGCTCCCGATTTAAAAGCTAAGAAACCGCTCTTCAGTCCAGCGAATTATTCAATATTGAATTTAGCCAATTCTTTTTGAAGATTGGCAGCAAGCTCCCTGGTTCTATTTGCGCTTACTGTAACCTGCTCTGAAGCCGCCAGTTGCTCCTCTGCTGCAGCAGAAACCTCCTGAGTACTGGCCGATGCTTCCTCTGCCATGGCTGCTATGTTTTCAACCATGTCAACTATGACATTCTTGCTGTTTTCCATTTCTCTAGTTTCCGTGTCGATTCTTCCAACCTGCTCCCTTATAGACTCAATAGAACCGGATATGGCCTGGAATATCTTTTCAGTTTCGGCTACAGACACATCCTGCTCCTTGAGACTCTCAGCAGTGTGCTCCATAGCCTCGGCCGCATTCCTTGCCTGAGCTTGGACATTCTCTATCAGATTTTTTATATTCTCTGCTTCGTGGGAAGATTGTTCTGCAAGTTTTCTAATCTCCTCCGCTACAACCGCAAAGCCCCTGCCGTGCTCGCCCGCTCTGGCTGCCTCTATTGAAGCGTTCAGCGCAAGCAGGTTTGTCTGGTCAGCTATAGCGTTTATCGCTTCTGTTATTGCTCCTATCTTTTCTGCAACTGCATTGATCTTTGTGACTGTCTCATCGGCCTGTCCTACTGAATTTTTGGTGTCAGCTGCCTTTTCCAGAAGCACCTGCATTGTCTCTACGCCTGTAGAGTTAAGGTTGTCCATCTGCGCCGACATATTACCCATATGCTCTATAGCCTGGGCTACGACATCAATCTTCACCGAAAGATCGTTCACGCTCGACACGCTGTTTTCCAGATTCTCAGCCTGGCTCGATGTACTCGCGGCAATCTGATCCATAGCCTGTGCTATCTCATTAGTTGTGCTTGAGGACTGCTTTGACATAGCCGCAAGGTCATTCGAGGATAGGAGAAGCTCCTTTGAAGTATCCCTCACCTCATACATGAGATTTCTTACTTCCCTTTGCATCTTGTCTATAGCTCCGGCAAATTTCCCGAGCTCGTCTTCCCTCTTGAGGAATGAATCCGGCACATCTTTGGTGTAGTCTCCGTCTTCAATCTGGGCTGAAAGGGCACCTATGGGCCTTGTGATCGAATTGCCTATGACTACTGCTGCTATTATTCCTGCTGCAATCACCATCAGAGAAAGCATGACAATTTTCCACATCAGCTGTGCGGAAAATCCATTTGCAAGCTCTAAAATCTCGTCCTTGGGAACACCCACGAAAAGGAGCCCTATGACCTGCCCGCTCGAATCCTTTATCGGGTCATATGCAGCTATATGCTCTTTCCCAAGTATCTGGCACTCCCCTACATAAGTTTCGCCCGACATTACCTTTTGATAGGCTGCGCTGTCACTCCCAAGCGATGTTCCAACAGCTCTGCCCCCCTGCTCGTCAACGACATTCGTTGAAACACGCTCGAAGTCGTCGCCCTTCTTTACGAATATAGTGACCTTGTCGCCAAGGTCTTTCCCAGCGGCGTCAACCATTTCAAAATTGTCCCTCACCGGAATCCCCTTTGCATCATAAAGCTCTCCATCTTTTAGGCTAAGCTTACCATGATGCTTTTCAATATACACATGCGCCGCTTCCATGTCTCCATACACCTTGTCTGTGGACATGTTGTCTATTACACCCAGAATACTCTTTGACGATTCCATGATTGAAAATACGCCAATTAGAGAGCATGACAAAAGTAAAGCTATAGATATGTAGGCTATAAGTTTTGATTTGATGCTTTTCATAAATAATAGACCCCCCTATTTATAATTGCTTTGTGTCGTATACTATTGCCACTCATACTAGCAGGTGTCATGAAATCCTCATTAAATCTTCGCCAGATTTCCTGAGGATTTTTGAAGTTTTTTGAAGCTTTCCGAAAACTCTAACCTTACCTATGTTACCACTCAAGTCAAATATTGTAAATCACTTATATTCCGTATTTGGGGCTAATTGAATTTTTCTATTACCTTTTCGTTGTTTATTAAATAACTTTCTTCGGAATGTCGCCTAATACGTCAAAAAACGACCTGCCAAACAGCTCGGCCAGGTCGTTTCAAAATCCTATTCCTCCAAAGCTTTGAGAATAGGCTCAATGTTCTTTATGTCTGTAAAGTCAACCGGGTGCTCGAAAGCGTCCAGCATGCTCTTGTCATCCTCGCTCATAGTGGCCGGATTCTTCCTCTTCAGAATCCGTCTCATAAGCTTCATAGCCAGGCCATCTATCGTCTTTAACTTAGCTGTATCGAAGCCGCCTCTAATGTAGAAGAAGCTTATGGCGCCCAGCTCCTCGGCCGAGAAATTCTTATCTTTAATCTGCTTTATTACATCCTCGCTGGCAATCGACAATCCAGAGGCAAAAACTATAACCTCCTTACCCTTTAGAGATGGCAGATTGTCCTTTATCAATTTTATACCGTTTATCCCCACCGCGTATAATCCGCCACCGTATATGACGTTGTCGTAAGAGCCAAACTGTTCTTCCTTGAAATTGTCTGCCTCGAACAAGTCAGCCTGCAGCGCTTCAGCCAGCCACTCCGCATATTTTCTGGTATAGCCCGATTTCGACTTGTAAATTACTACGCTCTTCATGAAATCACCTCCACTTTTTCAGTATACTAACTCATAGTAATACATACTTAGAATATCTCCCCGCATGTGATTTTCATATTATATATACCTATGTTTGCCATAATGTATCAAATTTGTAATAATCATTTTCTCTAGAGCTTATTTTTCAAACCGGAGTTTCCAGCAAGGATAAAAGAGTATAAATGCTATAGTGATATCTCATTTACTCTTGATTATCTAAGGAGGATATATGCAATGAATAAAAACGTAAGTTCTGTCTGCGACCGTCTGAGAGAGCAAGCAACTGATTATGCCCTTATGGAGCAGGCAAAGGAATATGCTCTCGAATATATGAGAGGAGTACAGGATAGACCCGTCTTCCCTGAGGATGAAGCCATATCCGGCCTCGAAGTTTTCAGGGAGCCTCTGCAGGAAGAGCCGTCAGATCCGTATGAAGTCATAAAAAGACTTCATGAAAGCGCCTCCCCTGCTACCGTTGCCCAGACTGGAGGACGCTATTTTGGCTTTGTATGCGGAGGCATAGCTCCGGCAGCACTTGCATCCAAATGGCTTTCCGACACCTGGGACCAGAACGCCGGTATGTTTGTAATGTCTCCAGCCGCAGGAGTTCTCGAGGATGTATGCGAAAAATGGCTTGTTGACCTCCTTGGCTTGCCTGAAAACACAGCGGCCGGATTTGTAGGCGGCAGCTGCACTGCAACGCTATGCGCCCTTGCAGCCGGCAGAAACCACCTGCTGGAGCAGCTAGGCTACGATGCGGGCAAAAGCGGTCTTTTCGGAGCCCCTGAAATCAAGGTAGTGCTTGGCGAAGGAGCCCACTCCACAATATACAAGTCCCTTTCCCTGCTGGGGCTGGGAAGCGAACGCATAATAAAGATTCCAACAGATGACCAGGGCGGCGTAAGGGCCGATGCCGTGCCTGAGCTGGACAACCGGACACTTCTCATACTCCAGGCAGGCAATGTGAATTCGGGAGCCTATGATGATTTTGAATCCATATGCAAAAAGGCCAAAGCCGCAGGAGCCTGGGTCCACGTGGATGGAGCCTTCGGACTTTGGGCGGCAGCTTCCGAGAAGCTAAGACACCTTGTCAAGGGAGTTGAGCTTGCCGACTCCTGGTCCATAGACGCCCACAAGACCCTCAACGCGCCCTACGACAACGGCATCGTATTCTGCCGCAACAGAGATGCCTTGGTTAAAGCCCTTCAAATGAGCGGCTCCTACATCGTATTCAGCGAAAATCGCGACGGCATGATATACACACTTGACATGTCAAGAAGGGGGAGGATATTCGAGCTTTGGGCCACACTTAAATCCCTGGGGAAAAGAGGAGTTGAGGAGCTGGTAAATGATTTGCATGACAAGGCAGTTTATTTCGCTGCTGCTCTCAGGGACAAGGGCTTCCAGATAAAAAACGATGTGTGCTTCAACCAGATTCTGTTATCTCTTAGAGATTCGGATTCGACAGAAAGGGCCCTGAAACTAGTCCAGGATTCGGGAGAGTGCTGGTGCGGCGGCTCAAAATGGGAAGGCCAATCAGTCATAAGAGTAAGCGTGTGCTCCTACAGGACAACCCTCGAGGACATTGACCGCTCAGTGGCTGCCTTTGCCTTGGCCAGGGAGAAAGTCCTCGGATAGATTTTATATTGCAGCCGTTTAGTTTTGAGCATAATTAAAGCGTGTCCTTTGACACGCTTATTTTTTCTGCCTTGCAAAGGCTACAAGGAACAGTATGCCGGCAAGTAGCGGGGGAAGCGAAGTGAGCAGGAATGTATCCATGCTGTGATAGGTCCCTAGCCTGAATGTGAAGAAAGCCCCTATTGCCAGAAAAATAATTCCGCAGGCGCGAGGGCTTCTCCAGTACGAAGCCAGCACGGCCGTTACCGTAATCGAAGGAAGCGAATAGTATATGAAGCCTGCAATTTTAACGCCAGTCCCGCCCTCTATTTTAAAAGCATTCAGCGAGAAAATCATCAAAAATAGCACATATACTATCGCAACAATCCTGGGTATCCATATAAACTTGTCTGATTTATGCTCATTTTTCGAGACTGTTTCATAGTTTGTGTAAACCTTCAAACTGATGTAGAATAAAATCAGTTTGGAGGTTTTTTATTATGGGAAGAAGAAATGAGAGTCCAGAAAAGAAAAGAAGAAGAGCGCTTATAGGGGAATTCCTAAAGGAGAATCCTATCAAGGATGGGAATGACATCAATGATCTTGTCAAAGAGCTTATTGCACAGGTCTTGGAAAACAGTC
>Ga0302237_1000452_pt1 | contig 37740 bp, 63 predicted proteins | sample AAG_UR_Ala_MG_FD_193530 | JGI IMG/M metagenome (GOLD analysis project Ga0302237, IMG submission 193530) | Enriched activated sludge microbial communities from anaerobic digester in WTTP, New Holstein, Wisconsin, United States - AAG_UR_Ala | ecosystem: Engineered > Bioreactor > Anaerobic >... | reverse complement strand
GGTTGAACTCATGTTGGGGGGCGTGTTCAATCCTCTGTGCAGGAACGTATCGTTAGCGCAAACTACTTCGGCCTTCGCCCAAAGAATTGCCCCTGCATCGGTGGCAAGCTTTACGAGTCCTTGATAAGAAACGTCTAAGCAGATCTTGCCTTTGCGAGGAACCAAGTAGGCAAGCTTCTCAACGGGCGAGAGCGTGAGTCCAATTGCCGCCACATTCAAGACTGCATCTTTCAATGAATCTTGGTTTGCTGCCGCAACTCGAGTCAGGTACTCGTTCCCCTTCAAGATCTGCAATGCGTATCCACACTCTTGCGCGAACGTCACAGCGTTGTGGGTTTGCGCAAGCTTGTTGAACTGAGGCTCAAGTCCCTGAACAATTTGAGTCACGGAATTGAGGTTGTGTTGCGCGCTCATTAACCGCGCTCCAAACAATGAGTCAGCACGCGCTGAAGTGCTTCGGCAATCTCGGGCTTACCCTCAGCATCAGCCTTCAAAATCTCGGGTGCGAAACGATTGCGTAGATACTCAGTCATTGCGTCCATCGCGCCACCAACTGGATTAGGTCGGCGAACCTTCAAGATCATTTGAGTGCACGCCTCGCGAAGGTTCGAAGGCGTACCAGATAAAATCTTCGGAGCCCCTGTCATGTTTCCATCCTCGCGCACGAATGCGCCTTGCGCCCTTGACGGGCGTTCACGTTCAATCTAATTGCCATTCAAATTTTAAGAGGCCTTCGCCTTGCCCTTACTCAGGGCTGCAAGCGCGTCTTCAATGATCTCCATCGTCCGGCGGTGCAAACGACCGGGCGAATATGAACCATTGATAAGACCGCGCGTGGTCGATTCCCCAAGTCCGCCGGTTATCAACGCTAACCAAACCGTGCGGTACCCATGTTTCTTAACTGCCTTTGGCACTTCGGCCATGAGTTCTTCACTCGTCATGCTGAGAGAATACGCATTATAGCGCATGAATTCAACTGGAATCTTGCGTTTTGGTGCAGTTCACACTGCGCGATAGCGCAAGTAGGCTCAACCAGTGCAGATTTATCGATCCCATTTTGGGCAAAAATTAAAAGCCGCGCGGCAGTCAGCGGGCCTAACTCAGGCAAAGTTCGCCGAGGATAAGCGCGTTGGCGTGGACCCAACTACTGTGTGGCGGTGGGAAAAGGGAGAGGTGTTTCCTGAGGACTTCAGGATGCCAGGGATCTATCAAGTCCTTGGCGTGAATGAAGCATACTTCAACCCGGCGAGCGCTCCCCCGCGAAAGCTTTCGGCAGCTCAGAAGCGACAATTAGTTGAGGCTGATCCGACTTCGTGGAGCCACCAGACTGTTGCCCTTCTCCTTGAAGAACTCGCAGCTGCGCCCGAGAAGTTGCGCGCCGTTTCGCTCGCGTTGCTTTTCCAGAACTGGGATCTGGCTGCAAAGTACAAGAGTGATCTTGCGGGTCTAATGCCCAAGTCAAAAGCGCGTTAAACACGTCTCGTGGATCCATCATAGTTGCCCCCTTGCAAACCAGCGTACATCCCACAGCAGGGTTTAAATCATTTTAATGTAAACATGACGTTCGATTTACGGACATTGCCGGATAAGATCAACACTAATTTCATTAGTGTTCACATATATTAATCGAAGGATTGCACCAGTTTGGCACGCCTTCGCTAAATTGTTCTCGGCCTATATCAAGTATGGTTTATCATTTACTTATGTTTAGAACAGTGTGCCTTTTGTTTATATGCATAAGTATCGCAGCTTGCGCCAAGGATGAGGAAACAAGTACTCAGCCCGCGGCGGCCGCTCAGCGCATTCCTGAAGAATGTACTTATCAAGTCACTGCCGCCCACACATTTATCGATGGCTATACTTTCAACGCGGACCGATATGACTGCGCACTTCAGTCGCGGATGTCATGCAAACTTTACGATGCAGGTGATGACCAGATCGAACTGCTGTGTGAAGAAATCAACCCGGCGCTGCCCCAAGGTGTTCCCTCAGGGTGCACGTACCAAGGCGGCAGCTCGACTTCAACTGTCCACTGGTTCATTGGGTACGGCCTTCTTTATTCAGAGGCATACACTTGCGGGTCGATCGGCGACGGCCTGGCTTGCACATACTTCACCCACCCAGGGAATCAATGCAGTGACACCAATGGAACCGCCGCCGATGATTGTGGACTCTATGAAGATGATGAAGTCCACGAAGAGATTCGCTGCTCTAAGTTCTAGTTAACGTCAGTCCATGCGCCATTCGCCACGCCCACAGCGCTCCACAAGTTTGCACTCGTGGCCTCAAGCGTGATTGAAGAACCGATGTCAGTACAGCGAATCTCATCACCTGCAGAGGGTGTGATTGCGGCACCAGTGCCAGCGGCAACAGAGTTGATCACTCCGATTACATCAGTCCCGTCCGCCGGATCGATGTCCATATCATCCGCTGTTCCGCAAATGAATGTATAGCGACAACCCAAAACGGTGGATGCTTCGGGCAAGGGCTGAACAGCCGCGCCGGCACTAATCACAGTCGAGCCGCATTGTGCAGCTGTTAGCGCGGTGGTGGATGCAGTTACGCGATTCTGTAAGAAACCGTTGAGCTGGTCTCCGCCATCACCAGTGACATCACCAGTTGCCGTGAGGCTTACCGGCGTGACCGTGACCTTACCGCTGCTGATTGTACAAGACAGACCGGATGCACACTGGATCTTGTGTGCCCCGCCAACGCGGTCGCCGGAAGAATTGTAAACCGTAAACGCCGCGTGAACATCGGCACAGAAAAACGCGGCCATGAGAACTGAAAGAAGAAAACGCATGAAACCCTCCTATAGGTTTTGTCTATCGTCGCAATTGCATTGATAGGTTAATCCTATGGATGGCTAGAATTCAAGTCTCGCTTAAGCGGCCTTCTTCTTAACTAATTGAACGTGAGGGCGATCCCAAGACAGGAACTCAACGGACACTCCAGCACGTGCAGCCGCAACCTTCATCTGTCTGCGCATCTCCGCGAATTTCGCGAGGTATTCAGGATCATCCCAATCTTTGGGATTCTTCGGGATGGGGTGAGGGTATGCATCGAATGCTGTGGACGGCATGGTGTTGTGGCGCGACTTCGGCCACGGGGCTTTCGAATACCCGCCGCGGACAGCTGCATCTTGGTCTGCCTTGTTGCGATGCCCGGTAGTGACAACAACAGGAAAGATCTTCTCAAGCTCAGCGGCCATCTTCTGAAGATCGGGGTGACACTGAGCCAGGTTCTTTAAGCTTCGTTCATTATATTTGAAGTCACCCGTCTGAACAGGCTGCTCTCGTTCATCGGGCTTTTCGGCAAGCGCCGCGACGGCAAGCTTTAAGTGAGCGAGCGTTGTGGTGCCACAGCGGCCATCAACCGTGAGCTTCCGACTTTGCTGGAATGATCGCACCCCGGCATCAGTGCGCGGTCCGAACTTCCCATCAGCTTCGCCAATGTTAATGCCCAAGGTGATGAGCATTCTTTGGATCTGTAAAACCTGAGGGCCTCTGCTGCCTTCTTTATAGATCGCCATTACTTGCACCTTTGCTTAGCAATTTGGATGACTGTGTCTGTCCAGTCTTCTAGTTCGTTGAAGTCATCAAGCGAAACGGCTTGAGCGTTTTCCATGCGAGGATCATTCAGTGCACGGTTCTCACATTTTTTAGTTTCGGAATTGCAGCAGCGCCATTTGCTGAACTTGATCGAGTAAGTACACTTGTCGTGTTCAGGCGCATCCGGAACTTCTTTGCCACAGCCAATCGCGCTAAGGCTTAGAGCCATTGCGATGCAAGCGATCAGACGCTTCATTGAATTCCTCTTCTGTTTGAGCGTTGTTCAAATCTTCCGATGCTTCTTTGCGTTCTTGTGAGCGCTTCTCAGCTTCGGCCTTCGCCTTCGCATCGGCTGCATCCTGGGCTTGGCGAACCAAACCCAGGAGCTCCAGAACCAGGCGAATGAGAGACCACAGTCCTGAAAGCCAACTCATTACTTAGGCTCTTCTTGCTTCGGCTTGCGCGAGAACTTCGAGAGGAAGTCCAATGCTGATTGCAAAGCCTTCTCCGGCTGATCTCCAGGGATGAGCATCGCCAATGCGATCAGCGCACCAAGTGCGACAACTGCAGACTCGATGATGACCTGGTAATTCGCGAGCAACCATTTTCCTAGTTCTAGAACATTATCCATTCGCTTCTCCTTTGGCTTAGTTAAGCCGGTTTAATTTCCATTCCACGTAAACAATTAGAATTGCGGCAACGACTCCATTCAGCCAGCCACTGGCTTTTCCAAACACACCGCGAGCTCCGCGCAATTCAGCCATCTCTTCGCGCAGCTTCTTAATGTCCGCGCGCATCTCCTGATTGAGTTCTAGTAGAAGAGTGAGTCGGTCGGATTCCATCGACTATCCATTCCAGCCCGTGACGCGCCAACGCGCATTCCACATGATTTTGTCGCCGCTTGCCCACGTGAAAGGGATGTTGGAAGAGGTATTTGCCTGAGCCCCGTAGCTGCCCGACGCAGCAGAAGCACTTAAAAATACGGCGCTCGATGAAACGGTATGAACTTTGCCTTCAAAATATGTGGAGTTACCATTGTTGACGAATGCAGATTGTCCCAAGGGGTGAACTTTCGTACTTGGCGAAGGATATACCGCGGGATCAAATGCATAGGCTGCCGGAACAGTAACGGTAAGCTGTGTTAGGGAAAATGCACCACTTGCAGTGGTGATGCCTTCGACTTCTAACCATTGCCCATTCCGCGTGAGGCTTACGGATGTAGAACAATTGGACTCACTATCCGTCCACGCTTCTGTGGCCGAAAAGGCAGTGCGCCTTTCAAGGATGAGCCAATTCGATCCATCACAAACAATCTTTAACTTTTCATATTGTGTGTTAAGCGTCGTCGTCGTGGCGCCGTTAATGGTTTCCGAGGAATTGCCGTCAACGGTGATAGCGTTCGCCGAAGAGTCCGTCTTGATGATCTCAAGTACAGCTCCGGAGTTTCCCGATGCCGCGGGCAGATTTACCGTGAATGCACCGCCACTCGCATCACAGCGAATTACATCGTCTGACGTGGTGGCCGAATAGGTGCTTGTCTTAGATGAAGTAACGGTGACCTTAGCCACCGCTCCGGTCGCAAGCTTAGGCCGCGAAACAGATCCCTCTTCCGGTGTCGCGAGTTCAAGCGTTTGAAAGTTGGTTCCATCGTAAACCAATGTGTAAACGCGCCCGGTTGTAATGTTACCGGCGACAAGCGCGGCGCCGGACTGAGTCTTCAAATCTTTATTGCCAAGGCCAGAGACGTTTACGGTCACAGCACCGGTGTTTGTATTTGTGGCCTTGAAGGCAACGCGAATGCCATTGCTGTAAGAACCAAGCGCCGGGCTTGTGGTGAGCGTTATGGCGTCACCAGTTCCGCCAACTGTTCCGGCCCAGAGAAGTGTGGCTGCGCTCGCAGCATACGCAGCGGCGTTCGATTCGCTCAATGCGGCAGCGGCTTCGCTCGCGGCTGCGTTTGTTTCCGACGTCGCGGCGGCGGTCTCTGAGGCAGCGGCAGCCGTTTCGCTCGCGGCGGCATTGGTCTCCGAAGTCGCAGCGGCAGTTTCACTTGCGGCGGCCGCGGTCTCACTCGCAGCTGCATTTGTTTCCGATGTTGCGGCAGCGGTCTCTGAAGCGGCGGCGGCGGTTTCGCTTGCAGCTGCGGCGGTCTCTGAGGCGGCTGCGTTTGTTTCCGACGTCGCGGCGGCAGTCTCTGAGGCAGCGGCAGCGGAAGCGCTTGCAGCTGCGGCAGTTTCGCTTGCATCAGCTGCAGTTTCAGATGCGGCGGCGGCCAATTCAGACGCAGCGGCCGCGGCAGCACTTGCAGCGGCTAATATCGCTTGCTCATCAGGATCATAGTCGGAATTCTCGAAGACACCCTCGGCAGTCCACTTGAGTGTCTTGCCGGTGCTGGGCTCCGGAAGCTCAGCGCCTTCCGAGGAGCTTGTGACCGGGAACTTAAGAGCTCGCCCGATGCGCTCTGCAAGCATAATGTTTTGAATGTGAAGTCGATTAATCTCGGCTTGAAGATCATAGGTGCTGATGTTGTTCAGCAGAGACAAGTCATACTCTGAGCCAAGCCCAGGCACGTTGATGATCAGCACATCAAGTGTTGAAGCCGGCGCGCTCAACATTGTAATCGAGCCACCCTCGGCACTTTCATTTAATGAGACCGTGTAATCCGTTGTGAGCGTCTTTAATGTACCCACGCCCGTTGAGCGAACTATCGTGTATACAAGCAGGTCGCTCGCTTGGATCACCGCGAAGTCAAAAGTGAACAGGACGGTCGATGCGTCCCCTGTGTGCTTAATCCGATTTGTCTCGTTACTGACTGCCATCTATTCTTCTCCTGCTATGAGCGAGGGATCAATGCCTTCAAGTCCTTGTCCAGGCGACCACCAAAACTTCTGCCCAGATTCCTTAGTCAATTTCCGCTCAAGCTTTCGCATTCGCCGATCGAACTGTGGATCCACAAGTCTTTCGAAGTTATCTAAGATCAATCTTTCCAGAGCCAAACGCCCATACCAGAGGGAGCCAAGCGGAATGTTTCTCTTTGCCACTCTAAATAGATCTCGCCCCGGATTGGCCTCATCGCCTTCAAAAACTGCCCGGTCAAAGTTGCCTTTAGTCGCGGTGTAAATGTCCTCGAAAAGTCCAGGGATCGGACCCATGGCTTCGGTAATTGGATTGCGGCCAAACCTCGAGTAGTCGCCTAAGAAGAAGTCACCCATGAGGCCAAGGCCCCCGCCCTGAAGCATCGCTGCCATCCAGAACTTTGGGTTGTCCATCGGGTTTGATTCTTTCGTGGTCTTACCTTTGACAATCTCTTTGAGCTGCATTGCGAGCCCACCGAGAAGTGTGGTGCCAATCATCGTGACTGCTAGGTGATCGAACTTGCGCTTGTTAAGTGGCGCGCTTCCTAAGAATGCATTGCTAAGCTTCGCGTCCCCAAAACCTGCCCGGCGCATTGCCGGAAGCAGATGAGTCATGATCACCGTGATTGGGAAAGACTTAAACATTGTGAGCGACGACATAACCGCGCGACTCGCAGTGGCCGGACCACCGTCGCCAAGAAGCGCGCCGGATGTAATTGCGCGAGTGGAGAGTCGAACTTCGTTTGCGGCGGATTGCCTTAGGTACATCAGCCAGTCGTCAATCTTGTCCGCAACTTCCTTGGCTCGCGCCGGATCTAGCTTTGAATCCACGCGAAGTTCACTTGTGATGAGGAACTTGCCTTCACCAGCATTAACCAGATCGGCCTTTGCGAGCTCATCCCAGTCACGCTTGTTGAGTTCAAACTTCTTAAGATTGGCTTTTAGATCAGGATCAAGATCTGCCCACCCAGTTTTACGGGCGAGGGTTTCAGCGAGTGTCGCCATTCCCTCTAATGCAATCGAGTCTTGAGTTGCCTTAGTCATTGCGCCAAGGCCCGACATTTTGTTGGTCATGCCGGAAAGCCATCCGGTCCACCCAGACATGCTGTTCTCACCAGCAAAGCGGGCATCCTCAAGGACGGAACCAGCGATGGATTCAACTATGTAACCGGAACGACGTGCAATCTCTTTGGCTTCAGACCCACCGCTTAGAGATTGAAAGTACTTGCCCATGGCTCGCGTGGCGCTAAGTCCGTTGATCTTCGCTGTGACCGCAATAAACGCTGTATCTGAGATTGCGGAGATCGAGGCGCTTCCAAGCATCGCTGACCGGATCCAATTCTGTGTCCCAGAGAATAGACGCCAAACGGCTGAGTCGGTGTCCCCGCCCTCAAAGCGCGAAGTCAAAATCCTGAACTGCGCATCCGTCCACTTCTTCTTCCATGTGGGTGAGCCTGCCGCATCGATCTTGAAATTAAGAAAGCGTGCGAGCCCAGACGGCCTGGGCCCCATGACCTCAAGAACGCCAATGTCTTTTGAAATGGAATCGACGGAACCAAGAAAAGCGCTGATCAAGCCCTTGTCGCCCACTCCAAACTTCGCGTTGTACTCGAGGAATGCATTCGCATCTTTGAATTGCATGAAGCGGGACTTGGTGCGCTTCTGATCAATGTCAGATCCGCGGCCCATGGGCGCTTCGCCTTTTCGACTGAGCTCTAAAAGATCAGATCTTCCGGCGGTTACAATCGAGTCATATTCTTTATAAAGTATACTTTTCAGCTTCTCGGCGGTGAAACCCGCACCCGTTGATTCGTCGATCATCTTCTCGCGATCGAGGCGCGCGAGAGTGTAATCCACCCATTCGTCTTTTGAGACTTTGCGGATCGATTCCTTCTTATGAACTTGAGGGAAATAGTTTTCGATCTTACCAATGATTCCGCCGGCTGATTTGTAGCGCGCGTGCAAGTAGTCGAACGTCTGCTTCATCACATCGGCGGCTTGCCTGGCCGCTGGCTCATCCACGGCTTCCCCGAGTAAATGGCGAACGCCTTTGGCAAACGTGTCGTAGTCGCGGCCAGTCTCTAGGAAGTTCGCCTTAAGCGTTTCAGCGGCCTTGTCCATAAACTTATAGGCCATCTTCTGAACCGATTGCCCGCGCCAGGCTGCGCGCTGATACATGTCGGCCGCGTACTTGGGCGCGAAAGACGCCTCATCTTCGCCGGACTCTTTTAGCTTCTCGGCGTAGTCTGCATTCACTTCTTGTTGCTTGAGTGCGGCTTGCCTTAAGTTCCGCTGAGCTTCATCAATCAATTGCCTACGGCCCTGGAGGAAGTCTTCAGCCGCGAGCTCAGCCGCTTCTTCAGAGCGCCCGGCAAGGAAGTATTTCTTGGCGCGCTCATCAACTTGTTTGAAGATCTGTTCGGCCTGCTCCTTAGTGATCTCGCCGGACGTGACTTTGCCAATGATGCAATCTTTAAACTTCACTCGCCACCCCCAAGGCCACATGCAGAGATGGATGAGAAGAACTTCTCATCCTCATCAAACTTGGCGCGAAGCTCCGCCGCGGACACGTCGCCTTTTTCTTCATCCATAAACACGCGCTCATCCGACTTGCCCACACGCTCATCAAAGTCTGCGCGCTCGCGCGCCTTGTATGCCGGACTCTCATACATATCTAAAAGTTCCTGTTGGCGCTGGACCTGGGGTGCGTCCACGTCATTAAAATCGAAGATCTCGTTGCCCCTGGCAGGCGCCTCGGCTTTGACCACGGGCGAATCTTCCACCATGCGCTCATGGATCTTGGCTGTGGATTCATCCATCTTTGTACGGTCAAGGCTTCTAATCTGTTCATCGGTGACGGGAATCTTTTCTGGATCGATGGGCCTGCCAGCGTTGGCGGCTGCGTCCACTTCACTAAGCGCCCGCGCGTGAGCTTCCGGATCAACACCCTCGCCAAGGCGTACTGGGCTCGCTTCTTCCATATGCAGGCGTCTTGATTCGTATGTGGCAGCCGCGGCGGCTAGGGGGTTGTCGCGCTCAGAGAACTTCGATGCGAGCTCAAGCATCCCAAGGCTTCGGGCTTTGGCGATCCCTGCAGGAATACCCTTCATCACACCAGAGATTCCGGCACCGAAGACGGCGGCAAGGCCAGCGTTTTCAGCTAGGTCCTTTAAGCCGTATTCATTTCCAAGTTCCTTCTGCCATTCTGATATGTGTGGATGTGAAATGATCTCAGCGCCGACGTTAACACCAGCTTCAATGAGCGCCGTCTTTATGATGCCCGCACCAACTCCAGCGCCTAACGGCATGGTGGCAAGGTTAAGCGGATCCATCGCAGATGCGGCAACCCCGCCGGCCAGCGACCCAGCAAGGCGCGAGGTATCGGTCGCACCAGCCTGAACCTTTTCTGTCGTAGCCAGCGATGCACGCGCCTTGCTCTTTACAATCTCGGCGATCTCGCCTGAGGTTCCGATGTCTTTGAACCTATCGGGATCTTCGGATTTAAGCTTGGTCAGGTATTGATCAATGGCCTCGCGGCGCTTCTCATGATCCTCTGGGTTCGCCGCCCAGTTTGGCTTCTCATAGTCCTCGCCAACTTGGCCCTGAAACACATCTTGATATATGTCGCGCCCGGTGACTTCCTTGTATTTACGGTCTCGCGCAACCCTCTCGCGGTCTTCATAGAACTCTTTTGAATTGAATAAGTAATTGCGCGAGGTCGAATCAAAAGCCGCACTGAAGACATCACCAAAATCAGTTGCCGGACTTTGAGCAACCTCAAAGCCTGTGTCCAATTTAGATTGATCGATCAGCCCAAAGACGCTCATTTTTTGCCGCCGGCCACAAGTTCATCACTGACCACAACGGCCTTAGGGTCTGGGTTGATCTTTGGTGATCTGGCAGCATTCGCGTAATCGCGCCACGTCTTGCCGGGCGGCTTACCCGCTTCGATTGCCTTTAAGTCTAAATTAAACGGCCGCTTGTTCTTGTCGAGTGCGAGGCCTTCCTCAGTAAAGATCCAATATTGACCTTCACCCACGGCTTTAAGTTTGATGCGACCATTGGCCTTCTTAAGGTTTATAGGATCACCGCTTGCCGTGCGCGGAACATCGCCCAGAATCTTTTCAACTTGATTGTCCCTGAGCTCATCAACCAGATCTTCAAACTGGTCTTCATTCAGGAACTGACCCTGCTTGCCTCGAAAGCTTGCGGTCTTTACACCATTGATATCAGCGACCGGGCCCATCACAGACTTAAGGGCTTCTTTTAAATCGTTATCGACAAAGTCTTTCGGACTCTTGCCGCGCGAGAAAACGTTGTTGGTCATGAGTGCGGTGGCGGCTTGCTTGATAGCTAGGCGCGCGCCCGGATCTTCAATGGCCGTCCCCACATACGCTTCGAAAGCTTCTTCAACTGCCGAATCAGCCGGCGCGTCCACGGGTTTACCTGTACCCTCAGGACCTCTGCGAAGAAGAGTCATGCCCTTTACAATGCCCGCCGCTGAGTTCTTATCGTCACCGGCAATCATCATGGCTGCAGATAGGCCCGGCTCTTTCGCAAACAACTGACGCCCAATTAGCGCCTTTTGTTGCGGTGAGATCTTGTCATCAAGATTGTTCATTAGGGCTGCAGCATCCGTTGGCGACCTGGCCATAAACGAATCAGCTAAATAGTCCACTTCGCCGTCTGAGAGGAAGGGAATCTCCATTGCGTGTTTCTTTGATTTTTCTGCAATAAAGGATTCGCGCTTGGTGAATGAGTTGATGATGGATTTTGGATCACCCTCGAGTTGCACAGGCGGAAGGCCCTTAGTCTCACCGATCTCGGTCAAATATTTCCAAGGCTGCTTTCCCTTTAATGACAAGAGCTTCTCTTGGCGGTTTTGAAACATCTCGCGTTTGCGATCGATCATCTCATAGGCGCGCCGAGTGTTGTCCGCGCCCAAAACTTCATCGTATTTCTTTGAATCCAATAAGCGCTGGGCATCGCCAAGGCGGTCCTTCTCAATCATCCCTTGCACAAGGTTAGCGGTGATCTCGCGCTTGCCCACTTGATTGATGCTATCGACCGCTTCTTTGGACATGGCCGTGCTCGCGGAAACGAGAAGCATGTCGTGCTGTTTGAAGATGTCTTCTAATTTATTCGGATCAGCCGTACGGAAGGCCTCAAGCTGAAGCGTTTGGCTTGAGCGATCAATGTCGTCACCAATGTTCTTAACCAATTGCTGGTTTGCCCACTGATTGCCTTGAACTGAAAGCCTACGCTTTAAGTCGTCGCCCATGCGCTGCAAGCTTGATCTCGCCTGGTCACTTGGCGCAGCTCCGCCGATCTCTTCGATGTCCTTTTGAATAGCCTCTTGCAGCGACTTTTCTTGTCCCAAGGGGTTTGAAGCATTGTTCTTCTGCCAATCGATCATGCGCTGGCTTGCCCTGGTTTCAAGGTCAATTGCGCGCGAAGAAAGGAAGTTAGCTTCCTGTGCCTGGCGCTGACGCTGAAAGAAGTCTTGGGCGGCATCGGCACCGGAAGCTATGATGTTCCCTATGTCATCAGCCCGGTCCACATTGGACGGGTTTGCCAGCGAGGCTTGTTGCCGTTGGTACTCTGGAATTCTTCCCATGATCTTCCCCTAGTCCATCCCGGTTGAAAGGTAAGACGTGCCGCCGCTGTACGACTTGGTATTCACGCCGCTTGAAGGAGTAAATCCACCACCCCCGCCGCCACCCATTCCGCCCATTGCGCCGCCCATCTTGGCCATGCCATTGGTGACGCCACCGATAAACTGAGCGCGGCCTTGGGCCGCAACCCCATGCGCTTTGTTTCGCCCGGACTCTCTGAGCCTTAGGCGATCGGCAAGGCCTTTAGATCTTGTCTCTTCAATTACAAGAAGTGGTGAGCCATCTAAGATCACCCCGCTCTTTGCGTAACGGGATTCTTGCTCAGACATGAGCTTGTTGTTTTCGTCTTCCATCTGAAGCGCCTGAGCTTCAGCATCGTTCATGATGTTCTTGGCTTCTTTGCGTGATTCACTGGCTGCGCGATAGCCGCCGTAAATGGAACCCGCCGCGCCCACGCCAGCCATTACTGCTTCAGCACCCATCTGTTAACCTCGCCCAAATTGCATAGTCTTGTTTCTTAGAGCCGAACTTGCGAAGGACGCCTTCCTTTTCGAAACCAAGGAAGGTCATCCAGCGCTCATGTAAATCATCGTTAAGGCAAAGTGTCTGAAGGCGGTGGAAGTTGTTCTCACTCAAAGTTCGGTTAAGCTGCCACCGAAAGAACTTCGCATAGCCAAACTGATGAAGCACAACGTCTTTCGAGGGAAGTTGCCAAACCGTTGCCACACCAGCACTAGCCGGACAAAGCCCAACGGATGCCACATGCTTGCCTTGCTTGGTGATTGTCCATGCTTCGCCAGCGGATTCGAAAAACACAAGCTCACCTGCCGCGGCCTTTAGGCCCATCTCGCGGTAAAGTTCGCGCTCATGTTCACGGAGCTCACTGAGTGTGATATCTCGCGCCTCAAATGGTTTAAGTGTAAATCCGAACATCAAGTTTCAGTCTCCACTTCAGATGCGATCATTGAGACCGTGCACGGGAGCGGCTGATTTTGAACGATGTAAATGTTCTTCTCCCTCTCGGATCTGTCGAAAGGAGGGAGCTTCTTTTCACCGGTAAACAGAGGGATCGGTCTGTCGGCCTGGTGAGGTGTCGAGCGGAATTCGATCTGTTCTAATTTATAAGGATTCGTTCCATAGCTTGCGCCAAGCGAATTTATGAACTTCACCACAAGACCAGTCAGACTCTTTAACCTTCCGGGGCCAGACGCCAACGGCATAGTCTTAATTAGGCCGCGATAGTGAAGGCCCGCACTCACATAAGCCGCCTGTTGGTCCAATGTTATAACGCCAAGACTTGAGACAATCTTAGGTGCATGAACGCCGCCGTCTGCCACGATGGTTGCTTCCGCGTGAGCTAGATGAGTTGCACCTGTAATGCTGTTTGTGGTGAGCGCCCAGTCTCCGACTGCGAGTGCATCTGTACTTGAGAATTGTCTTAGGATCTTACAGACAACGGTGGTGGCGCTTGTGAATGTGATGATCTCGGCGCGTCCGTATCCGTTCTTCTCCCAGATCTCTCGGCCAACATCTCCAGATACAAAGACGTTTCCACTTGCCACAAAGTTAACAGCAAGACCTGTCACCGCTGCAGGAGTGAGCGTGTAGTCCTGATCATATCCGTCATATGAGAGTGCGGAATCTAAATGAAGCGCGCGGATTTGTTGATGATAGAGCGCATCTTTAAAGTCTTGATCATCTTCTTCTTCGCGTGTGGATTCGGTCCCTGAATAGTAATCTTGCCGGCGCACATACTCCGTGGGCAGATCCATAGTTTCAATGTAACTGACAGTTGAGCCACCGATCTCACGCTCTACGATGAACCACACTTGATCGGCACCCGTGGCCGTTGGAATTACCGCCACGTCTTTAAAGGAATCCGTTGGATAAGTCTTATGCGTATGCCAAGCCAGCACGTTTTCTTTTGGATCAAGGTTTAAGCCAACAAGGCTTCCATCCCAAAGCACGCACCAAAGAACATTCGGAGTGCCGCGCTGGTAAGCCATCTTACGGACACGCCCTCTTAAAACTTCATCGGCATACTTCGTTAAGTCATCGGGCTCGAATTTCCCGGTGGCCGGGTTCACGCCAAGGGTTAGCGCTTTCTTGCCGTCTTTTCTGATAAAGACCGGCTGATCACTAACGAGTTCCGGGCGAATCGCCGCAACGCCTTCGTTTGTGATGTCTCTGACAAGTACATTCGTCGGAGTAACCGCATCGTTGTTTCCCCCGCCTGACATCTTCATTGCGCCCTCAGACGCACCAATAAAAAGAAAATCAGAAGTTCCGATTAAAACTTGGATTGAATTCAAAAGCCTTGAGGCTGCGGCATAAGAGATTGCGTTCGCAGCCGCGGTGCCTGAAGTGTGAGTTGTAAACGCGCCAGCATCAGAACCACGAATGGCTTGCGGGGTGTCGATGATGTTCCCGTAAACAAGGCGCTGCTCAAAGAACGTGATGGACTTTGGCCACTTCGAACTTGAAAACGGATCACTGCCTGAGCGCGAATAGGCTGCGCATGTCCAATCGAGTTCGTTCGAAGGCCTTGTGATCTTTCTCGGCTCGCACGTGGGGTGCACGATGTACATCACGTCATGCGCCTGGGCGTACTGCATCTCTAAGAATTCAGGTGCTGTGAATTCAACCCAGTCCGGGTCAATCGTAGTCTTCTCAAAGAAGTCATCAAACTCAGAGCCAGATGGTGTCTCATCATTCGGGACGCCGTCGTCAAAGGCCCGGTAAGGCGTAAGGCAGCCGGCGATCTGAAAAACCTTAGAGCTTGGCGAAGAAGTAAATGAACCGGTGAACTTACGCTGAACGCGGAAGTTATTAGCGTCCACCACTCTGATGACCCAAGGACCGCCGTTGTGGTTTGGCGAAACAAGGCCTGTGATCATAATCTCACAAAAATCAGGAAGGCCGTGGCCGGTGAGCTCATAACCTGTGTTGTCTATATCGTATTCGTAAACGCTGGTGATGGGCCCGATACCCGTTGGATCTTGAAGGAGCGCTCCGTCTTTAAATACGCGCATCCGTCTGTGAGTGAACTCGAGCATATAGCTCTGCTCATCGCTGAAAACAAACGGCAAGAGCGTGGCGATCGAATCGGTCTCGCGGACAAATCTTGTGCCTTCGCGAAAGCGTGCAGGCCCCTGACTGTAAGGGATGAAATTGATGAGCTGTTCGCAGCCAAAGAAATAAAACGGTAAGTCATAGAGCGCTTTGAGCTTTTGGCTCAACTGCCCAGCGGAGAATCGGATCTGTGTGATGGCTGACTTAAACCCCATTCGCGTCACTCATAAATGTCACCGCGACGGGTTTTGATTCCGCGCCGGGCTGATCTTAGGCGTGAGCGGTGGATGCGTTTAGGTGGAGATTCTTGTCCGTCAGTGGCGTGAGCATCGGCGCTGGCTTCATCAAGAAGCTCTTTGAAGTCGCCAATCATATCCTTCTTGCCGCACCCAGGAGCCAGGTACATCGCAAGATCAAGCTTCAAGACTTCAACGGCTTGCGCGTCCCACTTGGAAATATTGGTGCAGTCATAAATGTAACGAAAGTTCAGCGTGCCGGATTCGTTGCACAAGAGTGTTCCGTCTTCGATTGCATAGTCAACGAGGCCCAGGTCGGCTGCGTCCACGAATCTTATAAAGTCAGACGGCAATTGATAGGCGGTGGAGTATTCGTATTCAGGCTCAGCAGCAAGCGCTGGCAGGGATACGCGTTTGGTTGCGAAGTTCCAGGTGTGGCGTCGAAGAACCGCGCGGCGTCTAGCGTCGTACCAACGCGCAACACGCTTACCTAATCTGTCCGTTGGGTTGGTGATGTTCGCAATGGGTTCTTCACTAAGAAGATCCAAGCTTGCATTGCACACATCTAAACCGGAATTAGGAGCGGCCATCAACACCCTTTCAATCAAGAAAGGGTGCGAGCACAACTAAGCGCCCGCACCCCAGGAGGGGAAGCAAATCAGAAAGGGCTTAGCCCTGCTTGACCCACAAAATTGCGGAGATAGTTCCGGCAGCCGAACCAACTGTGTTTGCAGTCAGAACGATGTCGTAGGCCGGAAGGCGCTGAGCTTGAGTGTGACCTGCAAGTTCGAATAAACGCTTGCCACGGTTTTCAATGGCAACGTCTTTCAAACCATCAAGAACTTTCGACGCACTCGAAAGATCAAGGCCGTCGGCCAAGTTGTCCTTATCGATGACTGCGCCGAGGTCAGGCTTGTAAAAGCCAACATCGTAATCAGTGCCCGCGGTGATCGCATCGCACATGATAGTCATCGAAACCGGAATCAAGTCAGCGGCGAGGCCTTTGAACAAACGGTATTTCGAACCATCGTCGTCAGCTGCGAGCGTTTCAAAGGTTACGAACAAAGGCCAAGCTTGCGAACCGGCTGCGCCTTGCGAGCGGTTGCCAGCTGCCACATCAGAATTTACATATTTATCTTGAACTGCCATTGTGTGTTCCTTTCGACCTTAGGCCGTTGCTCTGATCTTTTGGATCAATTTGTCCTCAGTACGAACGGCACCGAGTTCACCGATAATTTGCACTTGAGTCGTTTCATACAGGTCAGGGCGATCGATGATCTCAATAGAGAACTCTTTCGACATACCGACCATCATCGCGCGCGTGGACATTGCGAAGCATGAGCGCTCGCCACCAGCAACAGGAAGCATGGGGTTTGCGACCGAAGCACCATACTTAACGATGTGGAAGCCTGCAGCCTTTGTGATCTCACCGGCGTCAACAACGATGTTCTTTGTGAAGTCACCGCTGATCAATTCAGTCTCGCCCATAAGTTGCTTGTGCTCTTTACCAGCCAAACCAAGAACGAACTTCTCGGGAACGTCGTTACCAACTTCGTTTTCAGTGAAGTTCTGCATGACTTCCAAAAGCTTTTCGTAAGTCAAGCCAGAGGTTGCATCGATTGCGGTGTAACCCGAACCGGTTGCATAAGTAAGAGTGGTGCCGAACTGTTGGCCGGTAAGAACATCGGCGAACATCTTTTCAATAACAACGCGGTCAAACACACGGTCCATTGCGCGGATCATTGCTTGTGCGTAGCCTTGCTCAGGCGAGAGAAGCATCGAGCGCACGTCTGATTTGTCGATCGGCAAAGTAACCGCGAAGCGGCGCTTTGTGATCTTACGACGTGTGTGTTCGATAGAGTCGAACTGAACGGGTTGGTGGCGTCCGGTGATCTCGCGCGCTTCGACGATTCCAAGACCGTCGTATGCCCAGTTCTCACCCTTCATCGGGCGAACTTGAACGTAGGGTTTTAAGCGTGCTTGCGACTGTTGAGCCGCAACGTGAACCATGTCAGAAAACTGCGTTACTAACGCTGCATCAATTGTGTCATTAGCCATGTTGGCTTCTTCCTTTCGGATTACGGGTTAACGAAAAAACTTCTGGTTGAACGTTTCGTCGTGCTCCCCGTCTCGAAAGGACGGACACTTCTTATCTGTTTCGCGGATCGGCGGATGGCTTGGCCCATCAGCACCAGGACCCACTGAATCAGCGGGCTCCCCTGGATTTGCTTATTCTAGGCTTGATCAGCTAAATGCTGTGTCAAGCGGCCTTGGGTTTCTTCAATGCGCCGACCTTCTTATAAATCGCATCGACTTCAGCCCTTACCTTGTCGTGATTCAGGCTCATGGGGTTCTGGAAGTCTGGGCTTGCCATGAGTGCACGGGCCTTAGTTTGAAGCTCTTCAGCCGATTCACCTTGAGGTGCGCCACCATTGCCATCTAAGCGTGTGCGGTCTTCACCCACATATTTGGTCTGGATCTGGTCAGCCAGTGCCGCCATGACAATCAGAGCGTTGTTGTCGAGGTTGGCCAGAAGGGGTTTTAAATTCGCCGGCACAATTGAATCGATCAATATTTGACCAGTCTTGAGCTTCTCATCCATCTTATCGCCAAAGAGTTCCTTTGCTTTCGCGGTGAACTCAGCGTTGATCTTGGCGTTTTGATCTTGAACAACGCGGTCAATGATTGACTCGTATTCCTTTACAAGACCCTTCGCTTCGCGCGCACCAATCCCGTACTTATGCAAGATGCCCTTCACCTCGGTGTCGATCGCCGGATCAAAAGCAGCGCCTTCTTCGCGCTCAAACTCATATTTGTCCGCGGCCTCGGGTCTTCCGTTGGCTGCATAATATGCATCCCATGCTTCGGGGGCTGCATCATCTGCCGGGCGAAGTTTGCCCTGCTTACCTAGTAAGCCTTGAAGGTTGTCCATTTGCTTGAACACATCTTCATGGGACTTAAACGCCGATGCCCAGGGCTTCTCGCGGTACGCTTCTGGGATCGACGTGCGAAAATCCTGCGAATTTCCAGCGGGCGCGGCTGGTGTTGCTGGTGTATTGGGAGTTGCCGGCGGGGTTGCTGGTGCGGCTGCAGCCGGCGTGGCCGGCGCCGCGGGTGGCGTGACGTTCTCTGTGCTCATATCTATTCCTCCTTGGTGGGTTCTTCTTCTTTTCTAAATTCAATGTCCTTTAAAACTTCCACATCGATGAGCGCCCTGAGCTCACGATAAAAGTCTTGGCGCTGGGCGAAGTAACTGGTCAGTGAATCCATGATCTCGCCGGTTTGTGGATTAATAGCTGTCGTCGTCGTAAACCAATGGCACTGCTCCGCAATCCATCGAAGAGTGCGCTTGCCGTCTTCTGTGGCGAACGTGCGATTGATTGAGCCTAAGATGCGCGGTTCAGTGTTAGAAACCGCTTGGCGCGCCTCACGGCGAGCCTTGGCCTTATCGTAAATGTTTCCCATACCCCTCCCGAATTCTGCTTAACTTAGGCCGCGGGCTTAATGTTCGAAGCCTCAGCTGCAATCGCAACCTCTTGCGCCGCCTGTTGTGCTTGTGCCTGCTGCTCCATGATCTGAGCTCTTTGCTGACGAATCGCTTCGATCTTATCTCGCGCGGCCAAGATCTCAGGTGGAGCGCCATTGTTCCGCGATAAGATCTCAATGGCTTTATCACCCTCGAGCCCATCAAGAACGTCCACATTGCCCTCAGCCTGAGCGATCATGAGTGCGTCCTGATATGTGCGGCGGATCCCGTTTGCCTCTTCTGCTTCCATCATGCGCGCAGCCGGCGAGAGGAACTTGATCTCGTAGAACTCTTTGCCGCCCAGAATTAGCTTTGCGATCTCATCAGGGATGATCACCGGCTCTTCGCCTTTAGACATGGCGATCCTGTGCTCAATTGATCCCTCAATCAGTCCAAGTTTTCCAGCGCGGTACATGATCGATGTTGCACGCTCTGTGATGTTTTGAAGAACTAAGTTTTGGCGGCTAAAGACTTCGCCTAAAGATTCACCGCGAAGCTGAGCTCTGAATTGAACTTCACCAAGTGTCATCTCGGTCTGGTTGTTGAAGTCAATCAGGCGGTCGAGCATAAAGGCTGAATTGATGTTTGCCTTGATCTCTTCAATGGCCTTGTCCGCCTCTCTAATATTGCCACCGTCGTAAAGCGGAAACACAGGTGGACCACCTTTAAGTTTGGCTGAAGCCTTAAAGATGTTGGTTGCACGCGGACTCATATCAAGCTTCGCATTACCTAAGATTGAATCCGAATACATCGCGGTTGGCGGCTCCAGTTGCATTTCAATTGCATACATTCTGGATTCTCTGAGCGCGTTTAATTCAAGGATGTCGGGCAAAGCATTCATTGCAGGCGAGCGTCCATATGTTTCGCCTCTAAGCTTTTTGTGAAAGCCGACTTCCACCGGCATCTCAGGAAAGCCCGACTCCAGGATCTCATGCTTAGTGTCGCGCTCAACGTGGACCGATCTGATTGGCATATTGAGATTGGATAGGTTTCCAGCCTTCAAGTCTCTTCTGCGATCGATGAAGTGAATGATTGAGAACTTCTCTCCTAAAGTGTGCGGATTCTTTGCACGCTCCTGGAGGTTCGGGCTTAAGTTTTCCAATCCATAGGTGTCGATGATCTTGCGGAGCTCCCAGCAATACTCGCGCGAGATCTCAAGCAGTTGACCATCGCGCCCGTGGCTGATTCCCATCTCATCCACACCCCAAGCCTCAAAGCTTAAGTCGGATTCAGTGCCGGGCCATACGCCAAGGCCAGCGGTACCGAAGCAAAGCTCATCGGCCATATATTCAGAGTATGCGTTTGCAAAGCCAGCCTTAGGATCATCGAGGGCTGCGCGCATCGTTTCATTAAAGAACTCGAAGTATTTCTTAACGTCGTTTGAAGCCTTTAGTTTTCTCGGCGGCTGCGCTTGAAAGGACTTAGAGCCTGAGCGCCAAAGCATTCCGATTAACGCGGCTGAAGACTTCGTACAGGCATCAACGCCTGTTGAGTCGAACAGGTTCTCGTTAAGCATTGAGCCTTCGGATTGCTTTGCAGTGAAGCCAAGCTTTTGTTGGCTTACGTACTCGCCCAATATTTGGAAGTACTCAAGCCATGGCATCTTGTTCTTCTTGATCTCATCCGTACGCCGGACAACGTAAGCGCCTGTAGTTTCTTGCATGTGGTTCCTTTAGGCTGCGATCTCGTCGCGAGCGATCAGATCTTTAAAGTCTTCATCACGCCCGATCTTCTTTAATTTCGCGCGCAAGGTTCTGCGATCCACACCTAGGACTTTAGCGGCTTGGGTTTTATTTCCCTCACACGCTTCCATGGTGGACAAGATCACAAGGCGCTCAACCGCATCTAAGCTCATGCCGGGCTGAAGCACGATTGCGTTTGCTGGAAGCTGGCCGTTTGGAAGCTTTGGTGTACTCATTTAAATCCCTCCAAGAGCTGCGCGTTTGGGCATAAGCGGGTTCTTGATTCCCATCGGTGCCGTTTGATTAAGTCCAAGGAATCCTCGGCGGCGCTCTTCTAAGCGCTTCTTCTCTTCAGCCGCGCGTGCAGCGTCGGCTTGGCCGGCGGCGATCGAATCGGAGTCATTAAGACCGCCGAGTTCTTTATGCGCCTGGTTCCCACTGATGAGCCCGTAACCAAGATTGCCTGTAACGAAAGTACCAAGGGCTTGTAAGCCGCCTCTTTTTTTACCCATCTATCTTCCTTTTCTTAAGCGTGACCTAGTTTTCATATTTGATTCGCGCTTACCTGCAGACGCCGCATAGGAATTCGCGTGCTGAACGGGGTAAGCAAACGTGAGTGCAAGACTATCTGCCATGTCCGGGCTGAAGCCGAATTCCTTCTTGATCTTTTCTTTAGGCGTAAGAACTTTGCGGCTTGAGGAGTTGAGTTTGAAGTCAGGGATGATGGCTAAGTCTTGGTGCAGCTGATCACAATTCGGGATTGATACATGGCCGGCTAGCCAGTCTGCCATGTCACCATACATCTCAGCGCGTTTATTTAAATAGACTTGGGAGTTTGTTGCACTTTCGCCAAAGTGAACGCCGTGGACCACATCATCAAAGCCAAGCTCATGTAAGCGATCGATTGCGCCGTGACCATAGGCCACATCAATGAAGACGGCAGCTGGCTTGTGTTCCTTTATGTATGTTCCAACAATTCCCACAAGCTTCATCTCGTTCATCGTTTCGCCTTTAGACGGATCCCAAACGTGTTGCGCGGGCACTTCTCGCCCACGACGGAATGTAATTACAGTTCTATCTCCGTCGCGTGCTGGATCAACCCCAAGGATGAGCGGTGCAGGCTTGTCGGTGATCTCGGATTGCCTGGCCTTCATGATATGCGTGGGCTTGATAAGTCCACCGCCTGAGACTTCAAATGCTTCGTGGACCGTTGCCGGGTACTCGCGCTTGAATGCATCGACCGATTCAAGTTCGACAATCTTAGCCCTTCGCCAGGCCATTTGGCCTAACGACAGGTCATAAAGATCCCGGTACTCAAGCTCTTCTTGATTGAGTTCGAAGTCGTCTGGAATCTCGCGCGAATATTCCGGCTGCCAAAACCAAGGAACAAAGCAGAGTTGAAAGTCACCGCGTCCATTAAGCGCATCGATGGCCATCTGGTGAAACATATTGCCCATGCCGTTTGCCGTGGACTCTAACCAAATCTCAGTGCCACGAAGACCGGGAACGGTTTGAAGTGCACCCTTTCTGATGTCCTTTGTGTTTTCCCAGTAGGCAACTTCTGACCCATGAAACAGGCGGTTTGTTCTGGATCTTCCGGCCGCTTTACTGCCCGCCGTTGCCACTGCATATCTAGAGTCAAGATCCGCAAAGACCAGTTCCTTTTCGTTTGAGTGCGCGGTCTTCGGCCTGACTCGCGGATCAACGTTGTCGTGATAACGCTTCACCATCTCGAATAAGTTCTTAGTCGCATCGTCAAGGTGAGTGATGATGAAGGCGTTCGTTCCCTTTTGGCGTGTGGTCTTGTGATAAAACCTCGCCTCAATATATGTGGACATCCCTTGTTGGCGTCCTTTGACCACGATGATTCGAACCCAGCCGGTTTCCTGAAGTTGGCGTTCGGCCATGTCGTGGGCGTATTTCTGCGCGCGGTTAAGCTCGAGCGTTTGAATCACCCCGCCTTCTTTGGGCAGGATCTTAAGTGGTGAAACCTTCGCAAAGAACTCGAAGTCCGATTGAAGTCTGTGATGTGTTTCGATTTGGCGTGAGGTTAGGCGACTCATGCTGCGCCTCGATTGGACAATAAGATCAGCACGCTGACTCTATTCATCCTCAACCCCAATCTCATCAAGGAAGTCCACATACGTTCCACCAGCTTGAAGATCTTCGGTCTCAGCTGCAGGCCTGCCTTCTTCGCGGTCAAATATAAGAGCCGCGGCCTTTGGATTCTCAGCCGCTTGTTTCATCTGACCGAACACAATGCGGTCACGCTCAGTTAGTGGGCGGCCTAGCTTTCCTTCTAATACGCGCAAGATCTCTTTGTTGGGATCATCGTGAAGAACAATCGCCGGCAACTCCATGATCTCTCTGATCACAGTACGAAGACGCTTTCCCTTTGGAGCTCCGGCAGGATTGCCAGACTGCCCAGGAGGAAACGGCTTGAGGTTTGTCAGTGACTTAGCGTTCTTCTTTCCTGCCATGTTTCTTCTTGTAAGGAGTGATGCATATTCCACACCATGCACGCGAGATCAGCGAGCCAACCTCATTACCCCTTAACATCTTTGTGTTTTCGCCATCGGATACAGCAATTTCTGGAGAAGTTTCGAGGCCGCAATGTTCGCAATACTTTCGAAGTTCAATCATCACTCGCCTTCCTTCCACCACTTAGGTGCGGTCATCGCGTAAGTACTAGAGCCTGAGGTCATGGGCTCTAAACATTCACGGCATTTGAAATGGTCTTTACGCGAATAGAGTTTTGAATCGGCGGACGTGTACTCAACGCTCAACACAGTGTCGGTCTTTACCCAGTCGTGCTTGTGCTTGAGGATGGATTTCTGTTCGCCAGCCATCTATACCCACACCACATTGATATGATCGAAAATCCAAAAAACTAGTTCGATCAGCTTCCAGATCGCGAGAGGCCACGCAATGAAGGTGGAGATCAGAACGAATTTATAGATGCCGTCAATAACGTCGCCAAAACTATTTCCGTACATCATTCCTCCAATATAATTGCGATCACACGGCCATCGCGTGAGGTGATCAATCCATACCCATGCTCATCGGGCGGCCACATCTCGGCGGCACCTTTGAACTGAACCCACATAAGACTCATTGCCTCGCCGGATGAATTAACGCGCGATACATTTATGCGCTCACCCGGCTTCGCGTTGGGCTTATACTCTTTGACAATCATTCAATTTCTTCGATGAGCATTAAGGCGAGCACCGTCAGTGAGATGCCGGCCGCCATGCCGATCCAGAACAAATCCAATTAGGCTTTACCGAACTCAGCGGCACCAGCTTTGCCCTTACCCTTGCCTTTGCCTTTAGCCGGTGTTTTCACGGGCGCTTCGTCGGCTTTACCGAACTCTTGTGGTGCAGTCTCAACAGGAGCTAGGTCCGCCTTCTCAGGCTTTCCTTTGCCGCCCTTTAAAGTTTGGCTTTCAATCCCACACGTGCGAAGGCGTTTGAAGTTTGCAAACTTCTCTTTCAAGTACGGTTCGATAAGTTTGTTTTGAATCACTGAAAGCGCCTCGCCGTCGCATACATCTAGTTCAAACGTGGCTTCATAGAGTGCCTTTGGCTGAGCCTTATCTGTGGTGATGTACTCGCCCTTAACTCTGATGACATAGATCTGTTCTTTCATGTGGTCTCCTTATTGTTTTGGTACGTAAACTTGAATGATTTCGGCCTCGCTCACCCATTCGGACACGTGTCGCTCGCTTTGTTGATTGAACGCATAATGAATTCCGTTTCGATCAATGCGAATCGCTGCAATCTTGGCGTAAATTTCATATCCTTCGGTGCGGATAGAGCTGTGCGGCGGATAGCCCATGAGTTCTACGACTTGACCCACCTGATACTTCGTTCTGATTACTGGCATCTACTTCCCCTCCATTACAATCCAATCGAATGCGAGCAGAGCGGGCTGAGCTGGAAGCCACGTCTCTTTCTGTTCATCACGGCAAATCTCAATCACGCCGATGGCTGAAGGGTTCTCTTTGTTCACCACATACTTAAGGTGAACGCCGCTTGGCCACTCTTTGCGGCGAACCTTATTGCCGGCGCGCAAGTGCCTGAGCGCACGCCCAAAATCAATGTGAAGTACAAGCTCACTCGCCATGGCTTCCTCTAGTGCGAAGCCTAATGAGACCGGCACGGCAGCCATGAACGACGGATCGGAACACGTGGTCTTTAATCTGTTGAGCCTGAGGGAGATCCCCGAAAGCAACAAGGCACGGGTGCGTCTTCTTGTCGGGATCTTTCGTCTCGCCATACACCCATCCTTGCTCGAGCTTCTCTTTCATCCACGATTCATGCGATGCGGGAGCCCAATGATTGCCGGATAAATGGAGCTCAACGCCCTTGCGTGCGCTCTCTTTCTGCCAGGTCGGAGCCTTTGGCCAGGGCAGCTGAGAGTCGTCGCCTAGCGATTGGCAATAGGCACGGTTTGCTTCATGACAAATGTGGGCGATCAAGTCGATGTCGTCTTTGCTGAATTTGTCCATTTCAATCTCCATTGTATGCGTTTAAATATTTCATCTTCTGTGTTTGCCTGCAGGATTTACAGAGCGAGAAGCCTTCATAGATTCCTGTTGTCTCGTTAAGCGTCTTTCGAACCTTGGCTCGCTGACATCCTAGGCAATTCTTGACCAGGACCTTTGGGCGACTTCGGGTGGTCATTCACTGCATTGCCTCTGTTCAGAGCCTTCATATTCTTGGACAAGTCTGCGCAATCGAATCGCGTGTGTCGCAATAATTTGGCATACACGGCTTTCAGAAACTTGGAGTTGTTTGCCAATTTGTTTCATGCGCAAAGCTTCAAAGAAGTAGGCGTCCAATATTCTTTTGGTGCGCGGAGCTTGGCGCTCAATGTATGTGGCAACTAGTTCAAGAACACGCTTGTGGTGAATCTTGTTGATCAGCTTTTCTTCTGTGGTCTCGCCGCCGGTTACAACTTCCATTAAGGACTTGCGATCGATGTCTCGAATCGTGCCCTGATGCTCCATTGAAACCACGGTCAAGGGCTGAGCCATTGTTTCTAGGGTGAAGGCTTCTTCTGTGGAGCATCCGAGGTGCTTTCCAACCTCATCGATTCGTGGCCGGCGGCCGTATTCCATGGTCAAGAACTCAACGGCTCTATCGAATTCCTTTTGTCGATCGCGAACAGACCTGGGCGCAATGTCCACTGAGCGCAACTCATCAAGCATCGCGCCGCGGATGCGGAATTCTGCATAGGTCTTGAATTTGTTCTCGCGCTTGCGGTCGAACTTACGGGCAGCATCGATGAGGCCCGTGTTGCCGGCGGACACCAAGTCATCTCGTTCTATATTGGATGGAAGGCGCGCAATCATCTTGTCCGCGACAAAGCGGACCAGCTTCTGATTCTCTTCAATCAGTTCGAATTCATCCTTTAGTTCTTCGGCGGCGCTCATGCCGGTTCCTTTTCATCATCGATCGCATACTTCTTGCGCATCGCGATTCGCTTCTGGTGCTTGATGATCATCTCGATCACCGGCACTGTGCAGTCACCGATCACAGCCAGGGCATCGACAGGTACACCCTTCTTGTGGGCTTTATAGATCTTCTCTGCGAGCTGGAATGGCACGCTGACCACGTAGCCCGAACTCATCAAGCCTTCTTCTTGCGGCGAACTGACGGCAGATAGGCCGCTAGCTTCTTAAGCATTCCGGTTTCTTTGGTCAGAAGTACGGTGATGTCTGTGAGAGCTTGATTGTAAGCCATGACCATAGACTTCTGAACGAGTCCGCCCGTGTGCTTTTGAAGTTGGGCATACTTTGCGACCATCGGTGCACGCTCACGCGCAATTGCCAGCGCCGCCTGGAGCTCAGGAGTTAGGGCTTCGATCCCGACAGCTGAGCCGGTCAGTGTGGACGCAGCTTTCAATGTTCTTCGATGGTACACAGATAGGACAAAACGCTTCACCGCTTTGAAATACTTCAATCAATCCCTCCTGGACTTGTGGTTTAAGCGTGAATTGGGCGCGGACAATTCTCGAACAATTGGTCAACAATTGTTTGAACTGGTCTGGAAGCGTGGCGGTGAACTGCGCATAATTTATGCATGAGCACTGATAACGATGCATTCAGCAATCCCCCAAAGAGGAAGCCTTTGAAGCATACCAATCAGTACATATCAGATGACCATGAAGCTAAGCTTGAGGTCCTTAAGCGGATCAACTTCAGGGGCACTACGGATCAAATGCGCCGGGTCCTTGAGAAGGAAATTGATCGGCTGTATGGCTTGGCTCAAATGATCGGCGGGGTGAAGCCTGAGCGCGTGGTGGAAAACACCACTCCGGATCTCTTCCTTGATCACCGGAGCGCCTCTAAGGCCTTGGACACATGATGCCAGAGTCTGTCATGAAGCCGCAAGACAGGGTCTAGGTTTCATGGGTAAACGCCGCACAAAGTCCGCGCCCATCGTGGATGAAGTCACGTACACGCCTAGAATTGCCAAGGACAAGAGAAGCTTCGCGCTCCTGATGGAATCCACTCGCCCGAAGAGCTATTATGAATATTTGTCTTTTATGCAGGCGTGGGTTCACAACGAACTGAAGAAGTTGGGCGTGGAGCCGAAGGGCCCGGCGCAATAAAAAACCCGCCTGCTCCCCCACGGTTACAGACGGGTCTTATGGTATCGCGTTTGAAGCGGACTAGCGCTTCATTTTCTTAGCGGTCTTAGCCTTGGTGATTTTCTTCGCGCTCTTCTTAGCGCCTTTTTTCATTCCCTTTTTTGTCGCCATATTACCCTCCCATGGGTTGGCTTGTTGTAACACTCTCTGATTTAAAGATGTTCGCGCGAACCGCGCAATCTTTTGCTTCCAATAACTTTCGCAGTGCAGTGGTGCGCTCCGGATTAGCCGGCAGAGTTTTGAAAAGCGTCTGGGCTAACTCTCCAAACGGTTTACTGATTGTCTGCAGGTGCGCTGGCAGATGGTCGTATGCGAAGAACTGCATGATGTGCTCATGGTACATTGTGAACCTCCTTGGTTCTGTTGTTTGGGTCTTCGTTCCTAAGAATCCGTTGCTGCATCCGCGCGCGCTCGAGCTGTCTCACCCTTTCGGTGCGCTTTAAAGACTTGTACTTCTTCTTGAAGTAATCGACGTGCATCCCTAGATATAGAGCCGTCTGGTATAGGTTGCCTTGGTGCTGGGTCACGGCATTGAAGATGTAGTCACGCTCCCATTCATCGCGCGCGAGTTTGAATCTTGATGGTTGCTTCACGTCTTCTTCTCCAATCTCCATCTAAGGTGTGCAAGTTCTTCGGCATACGCTTCCATCAGGGCCCCTTTACTTTTCCGAAGCTCCTTCAATTCTTGCTTCATTCTCTTATTCGAATTCCTGACGGCGTTGAGGTATCTCTTTTCCACCACTTCAATCGGCACGCTGCCCGTGCGGTTGATTGCTTCTTCTGCATCTGCGAAGGCAAGGTCAGGGCTGTGCTCAAACCGAACCAGATGCCAAACCTTCATTCGGTTTCTTCCAGCTCGCCGCTGAACCCTAGTCCCGCCTGGGCGGGTGATCCAAAGAAGTCCGCCGGGATTCTTGTCCGTACATTTTGTGCTGCCTCGAATCGTTCAGGGAAATACTTCCGCTTGTCCTCATCACTTAGGCAATGGAAGCAGGCGAACAAGATCTCGGCACCCTCGCCCACGTTCATCAGATCATCAGTTGTGCGCTGTTGGCCGCAGCCGTCACACTTCATTGATCAAGCTCCCTGTTTCCTTGGGCTCAAAGCATCGCTTGCCTGACTTGAGGTAAGCTTCACCCTCTGGCCCGTTCATCTTCTTGTGAGCATCCTCCAGCTTGTCGCAGTAGTAACCATTGGGTCCTTCGCCTTCCATCACATTGCCTTCGTAGTGATTCAGCCAAAGACAGTTCGCGCAGTTCTTCTTCATTCGTTCCCCTTCAGCCGCGCGATCTCGCCGGCATATTCGAACACTCGCGCCTCTTCCGCTTTGAGCAGGGCGCGGGTTTCATCAAGCTCCACCTTGAGTGCGTCGTGCGCGGACTTCTCGATGACATGAATCAGTCCGTATTGCCATTGCAACGGTCCCTGATGTGGATGCTTTGTATAGGCGTCACCGAAATAGATCGACTCTTCATCATCCTTCTCATGCTGATCCTCATCGATCCAAAACTCACGCGGCTTTGCGCTGGCCGGGGTGGGGTTGATGCGAGCGCGGTCCTCTGCTTCAAGCTTGTCGAGATTGCACCACTGGCACGGCATTGCCATCTTGTGGGTCGGGCATCTGTCGGGAGTCATGTATCACCTTGATCTTTCAGAACAGTTAGATTTATCCAGGCATTGAAGAGCGTGAAGAACGTAGTCGGAGCAAAGTCCTCGAACCGATCGAGGCGCTTGCCAATCCCAATTAGCGTGAGTGTTGTAGATATACAGATGACATAGAACATTGCATTTCTAAATTGTAAGAAGCGCTCAACCTTCTTTGTGTTTCCCGACGGCTGCCATGAAACGAGCTCGCCCCTTAGCTTATCGATGAACGCAAAGAAGTAAGCATAGCTCGCGACTTGTCTCGCGCGTGGTGCATACAGCCCGAACTTGTGCGTTGTCCACATTGGAACAACAAGGAAGCCATAGAGAAACGAAGGGAAACTAAAGACTAGGTTGTACCAATGAACAAGCTCAGGGAAAAACCAGATAAGAATTAGACTCGGCATTGAGATCAAAAACACAGTCACGCCGCTTGAAATATAGAAGAGCATTCCACTTAGGTAACAAGCCTTCTGCATGATGGTTAGATTCGATGTCCAAAATTTCCGACTTAGGAATAGCGAGATTGAGCCCGTTGCCCAGCGGTATTGCTGCAGAAAGAAGCTCTTTAAATCATTCGGGCATATGCCACGCGCGAGACACACCGGAACATACTTCACCCGCCATCCAGCGTCCGTAACCATGAAGCCAGTGTGCACGTCCTCAGAGTATGCAATCGCAGCGGTTCCACCAAAGGGTTCGAGCGCTGACCTTCTATAGAGAGCGTTGGAGCCCACACAAATGGGCGCTCTAAAGTGATCGCGTGAAACTTGGATCAGCCGATAGAAAAGTTCTTGAATATAACCCGCACCCTTCTCAACCCACGTCTGCTCATTGAGCACGCTAAAGAACTGAGGCGTCTGCACAATCGCGGTTGTTGGATCATTGTGCATATAGATAAGCGTCTCTTGGAGGAAGTTCGGATGAGGACAAAAGTCAGCGTCGAAGACTACGAAGAAATCTCCGGACGTTTGAGCAAAGGCGTTTCGTAAATTGCCAGCCTTCTTAAGCTCCCCTGGGTTGGCGCGCGTAATGTAGTTGAAGCCAAACTCTTCAGCCAAAAATTTCACATGCAGATCAGCTGCATCGTCGAGAACAAAAACCTTTAGGCTCTTGTAGCTAAGTCTCGAGATATGAATCCATGTATTTCGAAGTACCTCAAGGGGTTCGCCACACACGGGCAAGTAAACGTCAACGGATCCCATGTCGTAGTTGAACTGAAGACTTGAAAGAACTCGATGCTGTTCAAAATCAAAGTCGCGCCCGAGAAGGCCAATCAAATAAGATAGCCCTAGGTACACAGTCATGACGACCGCATAAGCTGAGAAGAAGAACAATGCTGGATGTGCGGTGACGTATAGCCAAAGACCGACAAGCAAACTCAGGACACTCAAAACTCCCGGCGCATACAGGGAGTATCGCCGGGGTTTCGAATACATGAACCGCTCGAAGTCTTCGGGCGCTTTCGGTAGAACTACCATAGATTAATCGTGAGCTTTCCAATGATCTCTTGAACTACGGTGTCTTCCGAAAGCTCACCTTCACGTGGGCGATATGCCAGACGAATACCCGGAGACACAGTCAAGAATTCGCCCACGAATATATCCACGGAGTTCTTCGTGACGAACCACTTCGAGTAAGAGTCACCCTCATCTTCAAGCATAGAGTCACCAAAGCCAGTCCATGAATTCAAAGCAGCTCTATCAGAAATGAGAGTCTCATAAATCCCAAGGCCAACCATGTAAGTGGTTTGTTCATTCTTCGGATTATATCGCGGCTCGAAAGATAGCTTGCCGCTTGCGAACACAGAACCAGTAAAGAACATAAACATTAGAATCAAAGTTGCACGCATATAAATACCCCCTAAGGTCTTTGCGTTTTGTTTTCTTGAAGATGAATTCAAAAATCTGTTGTGCCATTCCTTCGCTTTGCGAGCGCAGCATCTAGCGGTTCACCTAGAATGAACTCCATACTTTTCGTTTGTGCTTTCCCCCTTTCAAAATCGAATTCAATTACACTTGAGGTCTTAATAATTTCGCCGTCCTTAAAACGTGGATGATCGTATATATACCCAAAGACTTGATTCTGTGGACCTATATACCAATGCTCGATTCTCGGGCGCTTGCCCGTCTCGCTCACTTCTTCTTCCTTGGTTTCTTCGGAGTGAACTTATCCACGTACACAGTTCGCGCAGTGGTGTTGGTGATCACTATGCCGCGCACCTTGGTGTTATCACCTGGCGCAAGCGGATTGCCTGAGCGCTTTGTTGGACGCTTTAGAATTCGGATATTGATCATGTATCCCCTCTCTTAATTAAATCAGTCATTGCCTTAACCATGTTCGCACCAGTCTGAAGGCTCGCGGCCAACGCATTTGCCGCTGAGATTGCTGTTTCAATCCGGTGAGTTTCCACCCGTTGAGTTCCTTCCTTTGACTTCGCTAGATCCGAATCGGTTACGCACTCTTCGATTAAACCCATCAACCTGTCTGCGGACTTGTTCAGTAAATTCAGCGAACGAAAGGCGGCCATCTCTAAATTCGCGCGTGAGTCGCCTGATTGCGCGGGCTGGGTTTCGCCGATCGCGGCGAGCTCGCTCCTTGGCGGCGTTTGCGTCTCGCTCTGCTTGGTATCGTTCTCGGGCGGCGGCATTAACCGCGGCTTGGTCTTTTCTGTTTCGCTCGAGTCTGGCTGCATTGATTCGCTCCTTGTTGGCATAGTAGTAGTCTTTGGCTCTTTGGCGCGCGCGCTTGATTTGTTCCGGCGTTTGGTTCCGGACCCTTCTTCTTTCCAGGCATCGCGCTCTATACTCCGCGTTCTCGGCAATGCGCCGACGGTAACGCTCTCGATCTTTCTCTCGACGTCTGGCAATACTTTCCGGGGACCGCCCCATTTTTCGAACTCCTGTGCACAGTGAAGCGAATGAAACCTCTGGGTGCTGGCCGGCGTGACACGCATGACTTGACCGCAGTTACCGCACGGCCGTGACTCAAGCGTTACAGTTAGAACTTCGGTCAGCATGTCGCGCTCACCGATTCAAAGAGTGGAAGCTGCCCCTGTCTACGGCTCTGCAATTCATCTTCGATCGCCTCTCGCTTGCTCCGGCGGCGATCGAACTTCTTGTAAGCATTGTGATAAGCGGACCGCGCCTTGAGCTCTTCCGACCGGGCTTCTGCTAATGCGTTCTCGAGTCGCTCGATAGCGCTCCGAAGTGGATCAGCCTGCATTGGCGTCCCCTTGTCCGACGAAAACCAGAAACTTCTCTTCAACACCGGGACTGACTACGTACGGTTTGAACTCGGCGGCCGGATCGAACGGCGGCTCTGGTGAATAGGGACCCGGCGGCTTAGGCTTGACCGGCTTCAGCGTTTTCACTTCCCGGTTTATCCAAGTCACAATCTTGGTGGGCCAGTGTGCTATATCAATTGGCTTCTTCTCCGCGGCGTAATGGTTGACGCAGTTCCGGATGGTGGCATTCAGTGAGGCCTTCGTGAATCGTTCAAGCAGATCGTCTCGTACGGACTCAGGCAGCTGATTGAATAGAAGGTTGACGGTTTCATCCCTCCCCAGCATTTCCCCCAATGGCGTAGCCTTCTGTGCTGGTGCTTTTCCATCAGCAACAGCAAGAGTTTTGAGCTCAGAGGGAGAGGGAGAGGGAGAGGGAGAGGCTTCCGTTTGCTCAGGCTTGCTTGCGTTTGCTTCGGTTTGCTTGGATTCTCCACCCTTCTTGCCGGCATCCTTTTTCTTTTGAAGCCAGGTGAAATGATTCTTTGCGCCGACAACGGTCACGAACTCACCATCCACCTTGGCGAACACCGGGATCAAAGCTTCCGGAAACTGCTCTTTAAATTCATCCACGGAGATCCGCTTACCTTTACGGAACTTGTCCTGGCCGAAGCGAATCCAGCGCAGCGCCACCCCCAAGGCTTCGTCGTAACTTTTGATCTTGTCCGCGCCGGTGACCCGGCCAACGTCTACGAAAAATTCGTCTTCAATATTGATTCTTGGCATCTTATTCCCCCCGGAATACAGCTTCCGCGCACCGCTGCCTTGAGCGTCTTGCGTCGAAAGTTTGTGCTTTGATTTAAAAGTGGATTTGATAAGCTGTGAGTCCGTCGATTCGAGCAGGGTGCCACCTGTGAATAGTTCCAAGCGGCGGAATCTCCAACACACAAAACATCATCAAAAAAATGTACGGAATTTGTACGGCATACTTCGCATATTGGGCGGACTTCGCCGGACGTGAGCGGACGGCAGTCAGAGGCTAAGTCATTGACGACACTTGCAAACGTGCGAAATGAATGGTCTCTTGATTTTGGTGATTCATCTATCCCACTTTCTTCTAAGCAGTAGGTCGCACGTTCGAGTCGTGCCGGGATCGCCAAAACTTCCAAACACATACAAGATCTGACCAGTCTAAAAACTCCCTCAATGTACGGAATTTGTACGGCATGGTCTGTCTTCATGTCAGCGTCACCTTGGCGATCTCTGCCTTGAGGTTCTCAGGGAACAGATGCGAGTAGACGCGTTGAACCATTTGAATTGAAGTGCCAGCGATCTTCGCAACCGCGAAGGGGTCCACTTTTGCCAGAAGCGCGTGGGTGATAAACGAATGCCGGTGGTCGTAGTTCCGCCCGGCAATCCCGGCCGCTACAGACACCCGCTCCCATGGCCCGCGAAAGCCATCCTTTCGCATCGGCTTGGACGGATCGTCTCGGTGCGGGAACAGGAAGGGTGAGTCACCACTGGCTGCCAATTGCTGCACAAGTAGGGCCCGGGCGGCAGCATGGATCGGCACCGGTCGCCCGCGCTTGGTCTTCGTGTCGATCTTCTTAAGGCGAATCATGTCCGCCGGCAGATCGATCCGGTCCTTGGCGAGTTGGGTAATTTCTGACGGGCGCATTCCCATGTATTGTTCCATGACGGTGAACAGGTGGAAGGCAAGCCCTTCCTTCGCGGCTTCAGTTCGGATGGCCGCAAGTTTATCCACGGGGAAAGCCTGGCCGATCGATTCTTCTTCGCGCGCCGCTTTGAACTTGGCATCGGGATCGAAGAGCTCAGGTTTCTCGGTCATCTTCTTCTTGCGCTTGCACCAAGTCAGGAATGAGGACAAATACTTCCGCATGTTGGCGAACTGGATCTCCGGGTTTTTGGTGCGCTCGAGTTCAACAAACTCAGGCCAAGCGTCTTCAATCTCCATCAATGATTTGCCAGTGAAGAACGGTAGGAACTTTGTTTTTCCAAACTGTGTGTATTCGTAAAGGGTCTTTGGTCGGGCGACAGCGGTCTTGTCCCCGGCCTCTTTCGCCTTGAGGAACGCCGGCCATACATCTTCGAACATCTCTTTAGGCTTGTGCCAATCGACACCAAGAAGGATGCAGTTCTCAATGTCGTCCGTCATGCGAACGGCGGTGCTGAAGTTCTGAGTGCTGAGAGATTCCTGCACCACCACGCCACGCTTCTCGAAGCGCGCCCAGTAGAACTTTCCGCGCCGCTTGATACGCGTGTCTTTTGTCGGCTGCCAAACCTTACCGCTCATAGCTTCTTCACGTCTGCCTTGAGTTCGTCGGGAACGAACCTAGTCTTGCGTCCGATCTTGTGATAGCGAATCTTTTTCTTGGCCATCAACTCATAGACTGTGGACCGCGATACCTTCATGAAGGCAATCGCATCTTCAAGATCCCAAAGAGATTCAATTTTCTTTTCCCCCACGTGTCCCCCTAATTGAGTTTGATCTCAGTCCATTCGCCCATTGAATTCTTAAACAGCTTTACCCCACGCTCTTTCTCTATGTCCGGAAGAGATCGATCGCCGCTACAGCCCACGCAAGGTGCAACAAAGTTCATTGGCTGTAAGGTCATCCAGCGCTTTCCATCGCAGAGCCCGCACTCGCCTTGTTCGTTAGTTCCGTACATTAGTTCCATCGATTCCTCTTTCCCTTTACAATCTGACTAAGGCGCATCTTTACTGCCGGCGAGACGTTCTTGCGTGCAAATGTGAGTGCGCGGCGCAGCCGCCCAACCTCCTTGCGAAGACGCGTCGAGGCCTGGATGTACTCCTTGAAGATCTGTTCCTTCTCAAGCTTCAGAACTTCGAAAGACTTCTTATCCACAGCTGCGATGTGTTCGCTCATGAACGGGTTATTTGGATGAGGTCGAACGATGTGGCCAGTCACTCTTGGTTGCATAGCACCCCCATAAAAGAACTCGAGCCCGTCTTGTATTGAAGGAACGCTATTGGACAATTGTGGTTTATAGACGGGCTCAAGAAAGTCTCCTTTAAGTGAACGCCTCGAGAGTTTTACAGGACCCATTCCCGCTAAGTTATGGGTGTCCCAAGGCGCTCACTTAAAGTGCCCCGATTCGTTCGGGGCCGACGCAACCGTATGACGGGCCGGTTGACCTTCGGGTTTAGTTAACGACTTTCCTTCGTCGAGCGCCTTGATTTATTCAGCCCCGCTATGTCTCACCGACACGCTACTGTGGGTCTTCTACGCTCGCACTCAACCGTTCGACCAATCCGGTAAGGCTTTTCTAAAAGTCCGAGGCCGGTCGCGACTCCGGCACCCGTCGCTCCACTGCCGTTGAGCGACTCTTGGCAGAATTCACGTGTCTCTAGTGGAATCCTTGGTCAGGTATATTGGACCGCCAATTCCACAGCTTCCCACGCCGCTCGGACAAAACTTCAAACTCTCAACAACATCAGCACTGCCCATGCAGAGCCGAGAATGCAAACAACACAAATCAAATTAAATAACCATGCAGCTGCGCTACTCACCCCGACTCTCATCAATCACCCGATGCCATGGCAGTGCGTTCGTCGCGAGCCTTTGCCAAAAGTTCCGTAATGAACTTTGAATCTGCCTTGCTCAAGTCATTCCGCAAAGTCGCGCGCATATTCTCAACACAGCGAACAAGGTCATCAAAAAGGTTCACGCGTCTAATCAGTTCATCAACCAACTTCTGATCATCTCTGAATCCTTTGATCTGATAGAACGAAATTAGGGTGCTGCCTTTTGAGTCTTGAATCTTGATCCACTCATCCGGAGAAAGCTCCGCGCCAGTGATGCTGCAGAACTTCGGCTTCACTTCATGCACTGATGTTAGCGGTGTCTTGAATGGTTCGCTCATGTTCCAATCCTCCGAATACCTTTGAGCTTTAAAACTTCAATCATCACCGGCTTGAAGTCCGGTTGAAACAAATGGGCAACGGCCTGATCAAGTTCTTTCTGAACTTGAGTGCGCTCACTTGGTTTCCAATTGCGCGCAATCTCAAGCTGGCCTTCCCAAATCTTCCGGAACTTCGGACACATGTTGGGATGATCGGCTGGGTTACTCACGCGACTTCCTCGCCACACTCTTCGCGCTCACAATCGCCGACCGTGTCGCCCTCGAAGTAAACACCACGCCCACAGCATGAACGCCCGACTTCGCAATACTCTTTGCACACAACGCACATGCCGGACTCACCGATACATGTGTCACACTTTTCTGCTTCACTCATGCGCTCACCGAATTGCCTTCAATGATCTTGTTAGTCTCAGCGATGCGCTTCCATTGGTCGCCATACTTCACGCCAAGGCTTGCAAGCATCTTGTCCATGTCTTCAAGGAATGCAGGGATCTCGTCGTCAAAACGCTTCTGCACTTCTTCATCGCGAGGAATGGTCACGTACTTCATGGGCTGCGCAAACATGCGCGGATCAGCCTGGCCGAAGTCCCACTCACCTGCATCAAGAACACGAATGCAGAATTGAACTTGCTTGTACCATTCCGGCTTAATCTTATCGGCGCACAAGAACTTGATATAGTTTGCGGTCCTATAGGGGCATTTAATCTCAACGCCCTTCAGGTCCGTGACAAGACCATCGGGCGAACAGCCTTCACGGAACTTGTCGTCTTTGAATACGAATGTAACGGGCTGAACAGTAAGGCCGGTTTCAAACTCGTAACCGGCGCGCACGCCTGCCTCATTCTGTTTTCCCCAGCTCAATGCCTTGGCATCGATCTCTTCAATCTCGCTCGTACAAACCTGGCCCACCAGATCACAGAGATACGTTAGGCGCGTTTCTGAACCAGGCTTGGCAAGAGCATCACCAATCTTGCTTGCTGACAAAACACCAAGCTTTATCCTGAGCCAAGCCTCAGAGCCTTGTTCCGCGCCAATTGCGGAAATGCCGTATTGCTTTTCAAACTTCGCAAGGAGTGCATCAATCTCAGCCAGCTTCTTCATTCACAGTTCCCTTCTTCTTGCGCGCATTTAGCGCCAAGGCGTTCAACATGTTTTTGGATTGTGTGATCTCGGTGGCGGTCAATTCATCAATCGATCTGATCTCGCGGCGGTGAGTGGCCACTAAGTAATTCAAATACTTTTCTTCTGAGCGGTCGAGTTCGACCAAGAACTCGCGAATGGTCTTTAGGTCCTTCGCTCTTGCGTCTTCAGTCGGAGCGGCAATCAAGGCCGGTGCATTCAGGTCAACGCCGTCAGCCTCATCACTTGCGGCCACTGCTTTATCAAGGCGAGTGCGGTCCGTCTTCGGCCAAGACTTGTAACCACGGCGGATGACCGTCTTCTTGTCCATCTCAACTTCATCCGTAACCCAGGGGCATGTCTTGGAATTGTCGCGAACAAATGCCTTCCACGCCTCTGAGCGGTCACGGATTGCATGGATGTCCTTGATTGACATGTAATCCACCAAGTACTCAGCATCCGGAGTCTTGGCGACAACATACGCGCCGACAACTTTGCCGCGCTCGCCGAACGGGTTGAACTCATGTTGGGGGGGCGTGTTCAATCCTCTGTGCAGGAACGTATCGTTAGCGCAAACTACTTCGGCCTTCGCCCAAAGAATTGCCCCTGCATCGGTGGCAAGCTTTACGAGTCCTTGATAAGAAACGTCTAAGCA